>Ga0335081_10017189_pt1 | contig 11717 bp, 9 predicted proteins | sample Lox_Sample_35_FD_206713 | JGI IMG/M metagenome (GOLD analysis project Ga0335081, IMG submission 206713) | Soil microbial communities from Loxahatchee National Wildlife Refuge, Florida, United States - Lox_Sample_3.5 | ecosystem: Environmental > Terrestrial > Soil > Wetlands | place: USA: Florida... | reverse complement strand
GCAGCCAGCGCGGGGGGCGGGTGCGAAGGACCCATTCGAGGAAGATGCCGGAGCGCATCCATGCGAGGTAGTCGACGACGCCGGCGCCGAGATGGGGCTGGAGGAGATTGAGGAGCAGGGCGCGGCGTGTGAACTCGAGGAAGGTCATGGTGGAGGTATCGGTGACGGCCAGGCCGTTCCATGAGGCGGCGGAGTTCAGGAGTTCCGCGGTGCGGGGGTCGGAGGGTTTGACGCTGTGCGCAGCCTTTGCGAGATGCTGCGCGAGAAGGAAGTGGAGGTAGGAGTAGATGTCGGTGGAAATGTTGATGCAGTCTTCGGGCTTCAAATCCTTGCGGTCGCCGAGGAGCTGGTAGATGCGGTCGACGCGGCCGGGGTCCATCCACATATCGGTGAGGTGCCATTTGTAGGATGGGCCGGAGACGCGGGCGTTGGCGGTGGCGATGACGCCTTCGGGCGGGTCGAAGAGCTGGGGGAGATCGTCGCGGGGAATGAAACCGGTCCATTCGTAGTCGTCGGTATCGCCGGGGACGGGCAGGTCGCCGGCAGGGGCGCGCTGGATGGGGACGAGCGCGGAGACGAAGTAGCCGATGTGGCCGTCGACGTCGGCATAGACGGCGTTCTGGGCGGGGCCGGGAGAGGCGCGGAGGACGGCGCGAAATTCATCCCAGTTGTCTGCGGCGCCGAGGAGGTAATAGTTGACGTCGAGGCCGCCGGGATCGGTGGCGGTCCAGCGGAGGGCATAGCCGGTGGAGCCGTCGCGCTGGATGACGGGGCCGTGGCGGGTGAGGACGACGTCGACGGCGCGGTCAGAGGCGCCGCGAACGTGGATGACTTCGCGGCGGACGGAGGCGCGCTGCCACTGGCCGTGGACGCGGTATTCGAGCGGATTCTGCGGGCTGAAGGATTCGGCGTAAACGGTGAGGACGTTGGCGAAGTTGTTGGTGAATCCCCAGGCGATGCGGTCGTTGTGGCCGATGACAATGAGGGGCGCGCCGGGGAGCGCGAAACCTTTCACATTCCAGCCGGGAGCGGTGAGATGGATGAGATACCAGACGGAGGGAGCGGACCAGCCGAGGTGCGTGTCGTTTTCGAGGAGCGCATGGCCGGAAAGGGTGCGGGTGCCGGAGAGGACGAAGTTGTTGCTGCCGCCGATGGTGCGCAGGCGCGGCTGGAAGTCGAGCAGAGCATCGGTGCGCGGGTCCGAGGGAGCCGGCGGGGCGAAGGGGAGCGGGGCGGAGGGAATGGCGAGCGAACGAGGAGAAGAGGCGGAGTTTCGCTGGGGAGCGGTGGCGGGAGCGAGACCGACCAGAGGATGGTCCCAGGGAGAGTCGGCGGTGGCGGCGTAGAGATCGTTGGCGAGATCGGGGCCGACCTTGCGCGAAACCCGGGCACGGAGAATCTGGTCTTCCCAGAAGCCGGTGAGTTCGCGGTAGAGATTGGCGGCGATGAGGAGAGTGTCGCGGGGGGTCCAGGGGCGGGGCTGGTAGCGGAGGGCGAGAAATTCGGGGGGAAGGCGATCGGAGTGCTGAGCGATGTAGGCGTTGACGCCGCGTGCGTAGGCTTCGAGGATGGCGCGGTGGCCGGGGGCCATGGCGGCGAGGGCAGAGTCGGCGGCGCGGGAGAAACCGATGGTGCGGCTCTGGATGTCGTGAGGAACGGCGGCTGCACCGAATATTTCAGCGAGATCACCGGCGGCGGCGCGGCGGAGCAGATCCATCTGCCAGAGGCGGTCCTGAGCGACGACGTAGCCCTGCGCGACGAGGAGATCGTCGAGAGACTGGGCGCGGATGTGAGGAACGCCGAGAGCGTCGCGTTCGACGGTGACGGGGGCGTGAAGGCCGGGGATGGAGATGGCGCCATCGAGCTGAGGGAGAGCGCGGCGGAACTTCCACCCAGCGCCAAGAAAGAGCAGAACCACGAGGATGAGCACGGCCAGGAGAGCAAGGCCGGTGAATTTGAGAAATCTGCGCACGGAATTGCCGGAAGGGGACTGTAGCCGAGCGGCGGCCCTGGCGCAACGTGCGAGGCGCGGCGTGCGGGCTTCCTGCTACACTCAGCGGCAGGAACGCCGGAGACTGCGTTGAGCGCGCTGCGCCTGCTGACCGTACTGCTGCTGGTGGGATGCAACGGTTTTTTCGCCGCGGTGGAGTTTTCGCTGGTGGCGGTAAGGCCGTCGCGGATCCGGCAACTGGTGGAGGAGGGAGACGCGCGGGCGCGGGTGGTGCAGACGCTGCTGGGGGAAATCGGGCGTGTGGTGTCCGGGGTGCAGGCGGGAGTGACGCTGGCGAGCCTGCTGTTGGGATTCCTGGGAGAAGTGACGATCGCCGCGGTGATCGAGAACATGCTGGGCGGGCTGGTGAGCACGGAGCGGTTCTTCCTGGTGCACGGATTCTCGATGGTGGTGGCGTTTGTGAGCCTGACGTTCCTGCACGTGGTGCTGGGGGAACTGGTTCCGAAAACGGTCAGCCTGGAGAGGGCGGAGCGGGTGGCGCTGCTGGTGGCGCGGCCGTTCAGTTTGTTTCTGAGCGTGTTCCGGCCGGCGATCAGCGTGCTGGAGGGATCGGCGCGGAGAATCAATCGCGCGCTGGGGGCGCGGGCCACGATGCCGCACGCTCCGCTGCATTCGCCGGAGGAACTGCAGATCCTGGTGCAACAGGCGCGGGAACAGGGCCTGTTCGAGGCGGGGGAGGAACAATTCATCCAGAGCGCGATCGAACTGAGCGGGGTGCAGGTGCGCGAGCTGATGGTGCCGAGGAGGGATGTGCACGCGCTGGCCGTGGAGGCCACGCTGGACGAGGTGCTGCGGATGTTTGCGGTGACGCAGCGGACGCGGCTGCCGGTGTACCAGGGAAGCCTGGACCACCCGCTGGGATTCATCCACGTGAAAGACATCCTGTGGGTGATGCTGGACCGGCAGAGAAGAGAAGAAGAGGGGCTGACGCCGCCGGAATTTCATTTGCGCGGGGAGGTGCGGCCCATCGTGATCGTACCGGAGACAAAGCTGGCGGGGGAATTGCTGAGCGAGCTGCGATCGAGACATACGGGCATGGCCATGGTGGTGGACGAGTTCGGGACCATCCTGGGGCTGGTGACGCTGGAGGACCTGCTGGAACAGATCGTGGGGCCGATCTACGACGAATTCGACGTGGTGGAGCGTCCACTGACGCTGCCGGACGGGGCGATGGTGGTGGACGGGTCGCTGCGCATGCGGGAGCTGGAGACACAATTATCGATCGGACTGCCGGACGACGCGGGATACGAAACGCTAGGGGGCTTTGTGCTGGCGCGGCTGGGATTCATTCCGCGAGGCGGGGAGTCGTTTGAGACGGGAGGATTCCGGTTTACGGTGACCGAGATGGAGAAGCGGCGGGTGGCGCGGGTGAAGATTCAGAGGGTAAGGACGGCGGGGGAATCAAAGTAAACCTGGGGAGAGACTGCAGGGCAAAACCGCAAAACAAAATCGCAGGGCAAAACTGCAAGAGAAAACCGAAGGGCAAAAGCGCAGGAGAAACCCGCAGGGCAAAACCGGCCCTGCGCTACAGGAGTTCGACGAGGACTTCGACGCCGCGCTGGGCGGCGAGGGTGCGCGAGGCGCTGCCGCGATTGACGCTGATTTCGAGCAGGCCTGCCGAGCCGAGAATGCCGAAGGGCTCGCCGGGCCCGCCGTCGCCGTAGGAGCCGAGTATCTTGGGCACCTCTTTCCCGCCCACGGTGATGCGGAACTTTCCGTCGGGGAGGAAGACCTGTGGAATGAGATCGTGGGGAATATTGGTGACCAGGTTTCCGAAATTATCGACGCGCAGGATGACGCCCTTTACCTTGCCGTCTGCGGCGCGTGGCTTGGGGAGTGTGAAGCGGACGGGATCGCTAATTTCCTCGCCGAAACTCACGGGCTGCTGATTTTTGGCCAGCCAGGCGGCCACGGGAGCGAAGAGGTCGCGTCCGTGGAAGGTGTTGCTCATGGGGCGGAGAAAGTAATGTTCAGAAGTAATATGACGGACAGAGAAACTCTCCTGGGTGTCGTAGACCATGGAGAGGACGCCGTTGTCGGGGGCGATGAAGAAGTGCTGGTCGCCGGAGACGAGAATGGGGCGGCGGGGAGTGCCCACGCCGGGGTCCACGACGACGACGTGAATGGTCTTGGGGGGGAAATATTTGAAGGACATGCCGATGGTGAGGGCGCCGTCGAGGATGTCGCAGGCGATGACGTGATGGCAAATGTCGATGATCTGGGATTCGGGGAGGATCTTGAGAATGACTCCCTTCATCGCGCCTACCAGATGGTCGTTGGTGCCGTAATCGGTTGTGAGGGTGATGATGGGTGGGTGCAAAGCTCCCTCGCCGGCGCGGAGACCACTCCGCGAGTGTTCACGGCACGCTAGCCAACCGTGCGAGCTTTGTCAAGGAGCGGGAGCGGCGGTGATTCGGTGAAGGAACGTGCGGGATGCGGCTGGTCATCGGGCGGGTTGCTGCTGGGTGAGGCAGTGGAGAGTGCCGAGGCCGAGGACGAGGTCCACGGCGTGGATGCCCACGACGGGCCGGGGCGCGAAGAGCTCGGCGAGAATGCCGAGAGCGAGACGGTCCCGGGGGTCATTGAAGGTGGGAACGAGGACGGCGGAGTTGCCGATGTAGAAGTTGGCATAACTGGCGGGGAGACGCTGACGCTCGAAGTAGAGGGGAGCGGGCATGGGGAGGCGGACGAGGTCGGGGCGCGAGCCGGTTTCAAGACGCATGGCTTCCAGACGCTCGCGATTCTCCTCCAGGACGCGATGATTCGGGTCGCGGGGATCGGGTTCGCGCGCGAGGACGATGGTGCGTGCATTGACGAAGCGGCAGAAATCGTCGATGTGACCGTGGGTGTCGTCGCCGGCGATGCCGCGGCCGAGCCAGAGGACATGGGAGACGCCGAGAAAGCGGCGGAGGGAGTCTTCCACGCGGGCGCGGGAGAGGCCGGGATTGCGGACCTGAACGCGGGAGTCGAGCAGACACTCCCGGGTGGTGAGCAGGGAACCGCGGCCGTTGACGTCAATGCTGCCACCTTCGAGCACGAAGGCGCGTCCGGCGATCTCCGCGGGCAGGAGTGGAAGACGGAGTGCGCGAGCGGCGCGAAAGGCGATGCGGGCGTCGCGACGCCAGTCGGAATACTTGGCCCAGCCATTGAAGCGGAAGCCGGCGACGGCGAGGGGGGAGCTGGCGCGTGCGCGACGGGCGGCGGCCGAATGGCAACGAACGAAGATGGGGCCAGTGTCGCGGGTCCAGCCGCGATCGGAGGGAAAGGGAAAGAAAAGCACGCGGGTGAGCGGGACATGAGCGGAGGCGAGCACGCGGCGGGCGGCGGCACGGTGTCGCGGGGACTGCACAATGATGTGGAGCATCTCGCCGGGCGCGAGACGGCGGCAGATTTCCGCGTAGACCCAAGGGATGACGGAGATTTTTCCGGGCCAGTCGGTGGGGTTGTGAGGCCAGCCGAGCCAGGTGGCGGCGTGCGGCTCCCACTCGGCGGGCATGCGCACCGCGGGCGGGGGGTCGCGGTGCAGCGTCACGATTTTGCGGGCCACGAGGAGCGGTCCAGGTAGCGGTGGGTGATGCCGGCGTAGGCGTCCACGCGGCGGTCGCGGAGAAAGGGCCAGTTGCGGCGGACATCCTCGAGGCGGGCGAGATCGACGTGAGCGATGAGGGTTTCCTCTTTATTGGAGGAGGCGGTGGCGAGCTCGACGCCGAAGGGATCGGCAATGAAGGAGGAGCCCCAGAACTCGATGCCGGGGCCGCCAGCGGGGGCTTCGTGGCCGACGCGATTGACGGCGCCGACGTAGATCCCGTTGGCGATGGCGTGAGACCGCTGGATGGTGCGCCAGGCCTCGCGCTGCTCGGCGCCGGAGAGTTCCTTCTCGTGGGGATGCCAGCCGATGGCGGTGGGGTAGAAGACCACAACGGCGCCGGAGAGAGCGGCGAGGCGCGCGCCCTCCGGATACCACTGGTCCCAGCAGATGAGCACGGCGATGCGGCCGAAGCGCGTGTCGAAGACGCGGAAACCGAGATCGCCGGGAGTGAAATAAAACTTTTCGTAGTAGAGGGGATCGTCGGGGATGTGCATCTTGCGGTAGAGGCCGAGGAGTTCCCCGGAAGCGTCAATGACGGCGGCGCTGTTGTGGTAAATGCCGGGGGCGCGGCGCTCGAAGAGGGGGGCGACGACGACCACCTGATGGCGGCGGGCGACAGCGCCGAGAGCTTCGGTGGAGGGGCCTGGGACGGGTTCGGCGAGATTGAAGAGATCGGGATCTTCCTTCTGGCAGAAGTACTGGGAGCGGAAGAGTTCGGGGAGGCAAATGACCTGGGCGCCGCGGGAGGCGGCTTCTTCGACGCGGGCGAGGGCGTTGGCGAGATTGCGATCGGAATCGGGACCGGCGGCCATCTGCACGAGGCCGATGGAAAAAGATTTCGGCGAATCCATGAGCGCCACTTTACAGGAGACGGGGTTCGCTCGCCAGTGGCAGAGGCGAACCCTTCCGATGTGCGGCGGAGAGGCGTAGAGAGGAGGAAATTACGCGGGAGGTCCGGGCCTGCGGACGAAGATATCGCCGCTGGCTTCGATGTGAGCGCGGCGAAGATGATCCAGTAGCGACTCGCGGCTGGTCCAGGCAGGCAGAGCGAAGTCGCCGGATTCGAGCACGACGTAGTTGAATTCCGAGGCGGAGTCGAACAGGGGCATGTGGAGGCAGCGCTGTGCCACGTCAAAAATTTCAGGATTGAACTCGAAGGACATGCATCGGGGTTGCCGGGAGAGACCCTGGAGCACGCCCTCCTCATAGCCCTCGACGTCGATCTTAATGAAGTCAGGGTAGCCGAAGCGGCCGGCCAGGAGGTCGAGGGTGGTTGTGGGGACCTCGATCTCGCCAGACCAGACGACATCCATGGCCTGCACCCGGGGGGAGCGTGCTGCGGCCTCGAGCCACTCCGCGGAGAGGGAGCCCATGGTATGAAGCGAAGCGGTGTGGAACGTGGCGGTACCGACGGCGGGCCCCGCGGCGGCCTGGACGACTTCAATGCGATCCCTGTGAGCGCAATTCTGAAGAACGCGCACGTTTTCCGGCAAGGGTTCGACGGCGACGACGCGTGCGCCGAGGGAGGCGAAGACTTCGGAGTAGAGTCCGATATCGGCTCCGACATCAAAGACGAGGGTGCCGGGACGGATGATCCCGCGGTAGCGCTTCCAGAGGAGCTTACGACGCTCGCGAACGGCTGGATTGAGCAGACTGCGGTACAGAGATCGAGCGGGGCCGAACAGACCGGTGGTGCGTGCGAGGCGGCGCGCAATGTTGAGAAGGCGATCCATGATTGCGCATGAAGACCACCCTCCGCCCCGCAGCAGCCAGCGTAGGCGCGGGGGCGAGGCAAGTCAAGCCGAGGGGCGGCGAAACGCGAGCGAGCCGGCAGGGGAGGTGCCGCTGGGGTAACGTACCGCGCGGAGTGGGAGCAGAGGCGACGGAGCGGCGGATCGAGCGAGAGGCGAGGGAGGAACCGAGGCTCCGGCGGCGCGGGGAGGGCTGAAACTGGAGCAACGGCACGGCGAAGGGCTGTTGTTCCGCAGCGCGGTGCTGCGGTATCGTGCTCAGCGGCGAGCGCGGCGTCGCCCCATGGAGCCCAGCCATGATTGTGAGCACGCAGTATTCCGATATCCCCATAGCCGGAGGCGTGATGCGGGTGTTCTCCGCGGCGCCGCAGGGGAAAGCGCAATATCCCGGCATCCTGTGCTATTCGGATATCTTCCAGCTCACCCCGCCGATGATCCGATCGTGCGTGCGGCTGGCGGGCTACGGATTCGTGACCGTGGCGCCGGAGATCTACTGCCGGATCGAGGCGCCGGGAACGGTGATCGCGTTTGACGACGCGGGGCGGACACGGGGCCTGGAGGACGCGGCGAAGACCAGCGTGACGCAATTCGACGCGAACTGCCGGACGGCGATTGAATGGCTGGGAAAACATCCGCGAGTGGCGAAAGGGAAAATCGGGGCGATGGGGTTCTGCATCGGGGGCCATCTGGCGTTCCGCGCGGCGTTCGAGCCGGAAGTGCGGGCGACGGTGTGCTACTACGGGACGGGGATTCACGACGGAAAGCTGGGGAAAGAGAAAGATGCGGAATCGCTGGCGCAGGCCGGGGTGATCCGCGGGGAACTGCTGATGGTGTTTGGGACCGAGGACCCGCACGTGCCGGAGGAAGGGCGGAAAAAGATACACGAGGGATTGAAACAGGCGAAGGTGCGGCACCGGACCATGCTGTACAAAGCGCAGCATGCCTTCATGCGCGACGAGGGCGCGCGGTATGATCCGGAGGCGACCGACCACGCGTTTGCAGAAATGGTGGGGCTTTTCCGCAAAGTGTTTCAATGAGCGGATGGGCAAGGAACCGTGAAAACAGGGCTGGGGGAGGCGCTGGTGACGGCCATGAAATGCCGCTGCCCGCGGTGCCGGAAGGGAACGCTGTTTTCCGGCTGGCCGAACCGGGTGCTGCCGCGCTGCCCGGAATGCGGGCTGAATTATCACCGGGAGCAGGGATACTTTGTGGGCGGGATGGTGGTGACGTACATCCTGGCGATGGCGGTGCTGGGGGCCGTTTCGCTGGTGGTGTTTTTCCTGCTGCCGGAGAAGGGCTTGCTGAGCGAGAACGAGAAGATGGCGGTGTGGTTTGCGGCGGCGGTGGTGCTGACTGTGGGGCTGCTGCGGCGGTCGTACAGCCTGTGGATCGCGCTGGATTACTGGATCGAACCGTGGGGAGAGGAAAAGGGCTGAGGGGGGACGGGAGGTTGCCTCTTGCGTCGCTCCCGGTTGCCGCGAGGGAACGGGCGCGTTAGTCTGGTGCATCGTGCGGAAGAAAACCAAAGGCAAAGCGGGCAGCGCGCGGGCCAAACCGGTGCGGCGCGGAGGGGCCGGGGCCGCGAAGAGCGCGGGAGGAAATTCGAAACCGAGCGCGGGGCGGGCGCTGGGCGTGTGCCTGCTCTCGCCGCATCCGTTTGTGCTGGAAAACCTGAGGAATCTGCTGCACCGGCCGAAATTCGAGGTGCATGCGGAGCGTGTGGAGTTTCTTCCGGGGCAGGGGAGCGCGCTGCCCGCGCTGCCCGAGGCGGAAGTGTTCGTGCTGGACGCGAACGGGCCGCTGCGCGCGGTGGTGGCGCTGATCTCGCGGGTGAAAGGGGAACATCCCGGCTCGCGGGTGGTGGTGGTGAGCGACGAACTGACGGAAGAGACCGCGTTTCCACTGATGCGGCTGGGAATTCGCGGGCTGCTGCGGTATGCGGACGCGGCGACGCAACTGGCGGCGGCAGTGCTATCGGTGAACGAGGGAGGGTACTGGGTTCCGCGGCTGCTGCTCTCGCGGTTCGTGTTCGGGATCCTGGACCAGCCGCGGCTGCCCGTGCCGGGCGAAGCGCGGAAACTGAGCCCGCGGGAGCGGCAGGTACACGAGGCGCTGCTGGAGAACCTGTCGAACAAAGAGATCGCCTCGCGGCTGAACCTCTCAGAACGCACGGTGAAATTCCACGTGTCGAACGTGCTGGCGAAGCACCGGGTACGGCGGCGGGCCGACCTGATCCTGCAGAATTACCACGCGCGGCCGTTCGAATCGGGGGGAGAACACTCGCCGGGCGGATGACCTGTCCGAAGGGCCAGCCCGGGGGCCAGTTGGGGAAGCTGACCCTCGACTCGACCACCCACCAGTAGTTTTTCTGCAGGCCAAGCGTGTACGGTCATGCTTTGGCGACGGGTTCGCCCGCAGCGCCCGCGCCAAGGGGACGGAAATGGCACGATTGGCGCTGGCATACAACTACAAAGACGGACAGCAATCCGAGGTGATCCAGGTATTCCGGTCGGGGCTGGCGCATCTGCGCGACGGGCAGAGCTTTGAAGCTCTATCGGCGTTCCGGCAGGCGGCGGCGATGGAACCGGAAAATCCGTATTTTCTCTCCTACTATGGGCTGGCGCTGGGCCAGTCGTCGCGGAACTGGGAGGAGGCGGAAGCGCTGTGCCTGGCGGCGCTGCGCAAACGGCGGCAGATACCGCAACTGTATCTAAATCTCGCGGAGCTCTACCGGTGCCGGGGAAGAGTGGCGGATGCGGTGGAGACGATCAGCGACGGGATGCGGTACACGGGCCGGGATGCGCGATTGCAGGACGCCATGGCGTACTTCGGGTGCCGAAGGCCGCCGGTGCTGACATTCCTGCGGCGAAATCATCCACTGAACAGATATCTGGGGATCGTGAGGCATCGCGCCGCGGGATTGTTCCACCGGCGCCCGAAGTAAGCGCGGAGGCCGAAGGAAGGCAAACGGCCGGGCTGGAGCAGGTGGCCGGGGTGGGAAGCGGAGGCCCGAAAGGGTCTCCGCTTTTTTTGTGGTAGACGGAAGCGCGAGACGGGCGTGGAATCCGGGCCAGGACGCGCAGAACATTCCTCCGGATTTTTGACTAGACAGGGCAGAACCCCTCCTCTAACTTTGCCGTCGCGAAGGTGAACGCGGTGTGGATGGCCCCCGTGGCGGGAGGCTGGCGGGCAGGAGGGTGTGTGTGAAGCGTTATCCGATGTATGTCAACGGGCAATTCGTGGCGGCTCGGGGAGGAAAGTGGTTTCCCGTGTACGACCCGGCGACGGAAGAGGTGATGGCGGAGGCTCCCGACGCCACGGGGGAAGACGTGGACGCGGCGGTGATGGCGGCGCGCGAGGCATTCGAGAACGGGCCGTGGGGGAGGACGACGGCGCAGGAGCGCGGGAGGGTGCTGTTCCGGCTGGCGGAAAAAATCCGGGCAACGGCGGCCGAACTGGCGGAACTGGAGACGCGCAACTGCGGGAAGCCGATTGTGGAATCGGAGTTCGACGTGGCGGACGCGGCGACCTGCTTCGAGTACTACGGGGGGCTGGCGACGAAGGTGATGGGGCAGGTGAATCCCGTGCCGGCGAACGCGCTGAGCCTGTCGATGCGTGAGCCGGTGGGAGTGGCGGGGCAGATCATCCCGTGGAATTATCCGCTGCTGATGGCGGCGTGGAAGCTGGCGCCGGCGCTGGCGGCGGGCTGCTGCTGCGTGCTGAAGCCGGCGGAGCAGACGCCGCTGACGGCGCTGGAGCTGGCCAGGTGGTTGGAGGAAGCGGGGCTGCCGCCGGGTGCGGTGAACGTGGTGACGGGATTCGGAGAGACGGCGGGGGCGCCGCTGGCGACGCATCCGCAGGTAAACAAAGTGGCGTTCACGGGGAGCCTGGAGGTGGGAAAGCGGATCGCGCGTGCCGCGGCGGATTCGCTGAAGCGGGTGACGCTGGAGTTGGGCGGGAAATCGCCGAATATATTCTTTGCGGATGCGGATTTCGAGGCGGCCATAGACGGGGCGCTGTTCGGGGTGTTCATCAACCAGGGGGAAGTGTGTTCGGCGGGGAGCCGGATCCTGGTGGAGCGAAGGATTTACACGAAATTCGTGGAGGCCATGGCCGAGAAGGCGAAGGGAATCCGGGTGGGTCTGCCGCTGGAACGCGAGACGAAGATGGGGCCGCTGGTGAGCCGGGAGCAGTATGACCGTGTGAGGTCGTACCTGGAGGTGGGCAAGCACGAAGCGAAACTGTGCGCGGGAGGAGGGCGGCCCCGGGAGATGGAGCGCGGCTATTATGTGGAGCCCACCGTATTCTGCGACGTGGAACAAAATGCGCGAATCGCGCGGGAGGAAATCTTCGGGCCGGTGGCGGC
>Ga0335081_10017187_pt1 | contig 11718 bp, 18 predicted proteins | sample Lox_Sample_35_FD_206713 | JGI IMG/M metagenome (GOLD analysis project Ga0335081, IMG submission 206713) | Soil microbial communities from Loxahatchee National Wildlife Refuge, Florida, United States - Lox_Sample_3.5 | ecosystem: Environmental > Terrestrial > Soil > Wetlands | place: USA... | reverse complement strand
CCCGCCGCATCTCCCGGGCTAGCGGCTCGTCACTGCGTACATCGAGACGCGCCTGAACAGCCCAGTGCGGGCTCTCGGGAACGCTGCGCCGACGATCGAGCCGATCGCCGCGGAGCCGCCGCCGTCAGGCGGAGTGGTCGCTACACACGTCGCAGACGCGACGGTTGAGCCGGCGGCCGCATCTCGGGCAGACGCCGAAGGTCGAGCGCTCGAGCAGTCGCTTCTGCAGCCCGCTCGCGACCATCAGAAACCCGGCCGCGCACGTCGCCGAAATCCCGACTGCGAGTTGGATCGACATCGCCACCACCATCACCTCGTTCCGTATCGGCAGATGACTCCCCTGGGATGAGGTCAGTAAACCGGTTCACCACCAGGTGCGGCGCGAGCGGCCGCCGACGCCGCCCATGAACAACGAGATCAGCCAGACCAGCGCGAGGACGACGGCGACGATGAACAGCCAGTGGACGGTGAAGCCGACACCGAACGCGATGATCACAAGCAATGCGAGGACGACGAGCAGGATCACTGAGAGGCTCCTTTCGAGGTTTCCCGCGATTGCTTGCTCCGGACGCCCCGTCGAGAAACCACCCGCGCCGCGATCGCCGGCCGTAGAGAGCAGGTCCCGCGTCCAGACCTGGCCTCGGCGCGCCAGGACGTGTTTGGCGCACTGGAAATCAGGAAATAAATGACCAGAACGGGTTGTCTAGGGATTGAGGCAGTCCGCACGGTTCTCAAGAGCCCTTCCCGCTTCGCCGGCCGCGAATCACGAGTCCGGCGGCGGGTGGGACAGAAACCACGGGAGGTTGTGAATGACGACCATCGATCACGCGCGTAACGCTGCGAAACCTCGAACTGCGTGGCGGTCCGCCGAGCCGAGGCCGAGACTCTGCTTCGTCTACTCACCGACGTCAGGGCCGTCGCGGCGGGCCGAGGGCTTCCTTGCGCAGGTGCTCCAGCGCCGCCAGAACCACCGGGCGTTCGTCCTGCGCCGCGTCGACTGCGTCGAGCATCCCGAGCTGGCCGAGAAGCTGGGCACGACGACCGTGCCCGCTCTCGTCGTGGTGGAGGGCCGCCGCGTCTGTGCACGGTTGGAGGGCCTCTCCGGCTGCAAGGAGATCGAGGAGTTCCTCGAGCCGTGGCTCGCGCCGACCGCTACGGAACCCGGTGGCACCGAGAACCGGGGCGCGATGGTGCCCCCGCCCGTGACGGGCCCGCAGGAGTCGTTCGCCCGTTTGGCGATGGGGCTGCCCGCGAATCTCTCCTTCGACCGGTGGCGGTCGATCGGCGAGCGCATCTCGGGAGTCGCCGATGCGTCCACGTGGTGGCTCGCGGACTGGGCGGGGTTCGGCGAGCAGCGGTACGGCGAGCGCTACCGCGACGCCGTTGCGATCACGGGCGTCGGCTACCAGACGCTTCGTAACTACGCGTGGGTCGCACGGCGCTTCGACGTGTCCCGCCGGCGGGACAGTCTCAGCTTCGCACACCACGCCGAGGTCGCTGCGCTGCCGCCGAAGGAGCAGGACGCCTGGCTGGACCGTGCCGAGGCCGGGCAGTGGTCCCGCAACGATCTACGCGCTGCGTTGAAGGCATCACGTCCGTCGAACGGAGTCGCAAGCCTCGAGCACCTGCGGCTCGACGTCTCGGCCGCGCGCGCTGCACGCTGGCGGAATGCCGCCGAGGCCGGCGGCCTGGAGTTGCCGGAGTGGATCATCTCCGTGGCCGATCACGCGTCGGCTGGCTGACGCGGCGACTGCGCGACGGCGCACTCGAGCAGCAGGGCGTGAACGAACGCCTGCGGCAGGTTGCCGCGCAGCTGCCGCTGCATGACGTCGAACTCCTCCGCGAGCAAGGCCGGCGGCCCGCAGGCGGCGCGATTGCGCTCGAACCACCTCGCTGCCGCAACGCGGTTGCCCTGCTGCTCGTAGGCGAGCGAGAGCAGGAAGCCGCAGAGAAGGAACGCGCCCTCGGCTTGTCCGAGCTGGCGGGCATCGGGCCGGTAGCGGTAGACGTACCCGTCCTCGGTCAGCTCGCCCTCGATCGCGCGTAGCGTCGCGAGCGAACGCGGGTCGTCCGGAGGAAGAGCACCTCGGATTGCGGGGAGGAGCAGGGCAGCGTCGACCCGGCCGTCGGCGGGCGAGCGCTGCCAGCGCCCGGAAGGGTGCACGGCGCGGGCGGCGGCCGCTGCGGTGATCGAGTCCGCGAGCGCCAGCCAGCGCGCCGGCGTCTCGCCTCCCGGCGCGCAGCCGCTGATCGCGCGAAGGCCAGCTGCGCAGATCAGCCGGCTGTGCGTCCACTCGTCCGGTTCGAGCTCCCAGATTCCGGCGTCGGGCTCGTGCCGGCGAGCCTCGATGGCAGCCGCAGCGATCTCGGCCGCACGCCAGCCGTCCGGGTCGAGCCGGCCGTGCGCGGCGGCGGCTGCGAAGAGGAGCAGCGCCTCGCCGAAGACGTCGAGCTGGAACTGCTCGTCGGCGCGGTTGCCGGCGACCACCTCCTCGACGCCCGGATAGCCGGGAAGATCGAGGCGGCGCTGCGGCGGCAGCCTGTCGCCCGCGACCGTGTACACGGGCCTCATTCGCGTTCCGTCCTCGCGGAGGGCTGCCCCGACGAAGCCGACGGCCGTGTCGAGGAGCGCCCACTGCCCTGCCTTCGCAGCCGCCTGCCCCGCGTAGCACTGGTCGCGGATCCAGACGTAGCGGTAGTCGAAGTTGCGGCCCTCGCGCGCCCGTTCGGGAAGCGACATCGTTGCGGCCGCCACCATCCCGCCGGTCGTGCTCGTCAACCCGGAGAGAACGGCGCATGCGTGGCGGGCGTCTCGCCGCCCGACCGTGGCGGTGAGCTCGGGCACTCGATCGCGCCACCCGGCCTCCGTCTCGGCCCAAGCCTCGCCCGGATCGGGCGGACGGGCCGCGTCGCGTCCCAGCGCAATCGCGAGAGCGAAGTCGTGGTGTTCGCCCTCGGCCAGATCGAGCTCGACGCGGAGCGCGTTGCCCCGGCGGCCGCCGCTGTCGGTTGTGGCGCCGGCCCCGCCGCTCCACCCGACGTAGAGCGAGCCGATGCGGCCGCTCCAGCAGCCCGAATCGTCGAGTCGCAGCCGGCCGAGGGAGTCGCGGCCGAAGCGTCCGCGCGGGTCGAGGACGACCTCGACGCGGGCTCGGCCGTGCTGAGCGATCACGCGGCGCAGGGCGACGACGCGGTCGGCGCGGGCGGGGAGTGCGAGTGCCTCCCGGCACTCAATGGACGAGCCGCCGGTCGTCACCCAGCGGCTGCGCCAGATCAGGCTCCCCTGCTCGTAGTAGCCGCCCCAGACGCACCGCTCGAGCGGCGTGACGCCGTAACCGCCGCCGCCGCCGATCAGGGACGCGAAGACGGCATCGTCGTGCCAGCGCGGGAAGCACATCCAGACGTAGTCGCCGCGCGGGCCGACCAGGACGCCGCGCTCGCCGTCTGCTAGCAGCGCGTAGTCGCGGAGCGCGTGCGGCTCGACCCGGATCGCGCTCATCCCCGGCCGAGCCGCATGCTCAGTAGCCCGGCGGTGCGTCGTCGATCGTCGTCCGCCGACGGCCCTGGGGCCTGGACCAGAAGACGAGCGAGATCACGAGACCGGCGATGCCGACGACCATCAGGATCACGCCGACGGTGTGGATGTTCACGCCCGACACCGTTGCCTCGACCGCCCACGTCAGGATTGCGCCGGCGGCTATCAGGATCAGGCTTACACCAATTCCCATGTCAACTCCTTCGTCGGGGATGTTCGCCGACAGGGCTTTCCGCAGCCTACGGCGATAAACGCCGATCCACGACGCGTTTGCTCCACCGCGGCACCGGAGAGGCCGGTCGTGAAGCTGGATCATTCGCGGAGGGAGACGAAGTTGTCGAGAGCAGGCTGGACGACCAGGGATAGCAGCGGTTCGCTGTACGTCGAGGCGCCTGACCTTCGGGCGGCGCTCGAGTTGATCGACCTGTTACCGAAGGTGCACGGGGAGGTCGTTCCCGCTGCAGCCGACGAGGCGTCGTGCGGCCTCGTCTTCGAGCTCGACTTCACGAACGAGCCGGCGCTGATCCGCGTCCTCTCGTGCGTCGAGAAGTGGCTCGAGGAGAACGGCCGGCCGGTTGCCGCAGTCGTCGTGAATGCCAAGCGCGAGCAAGCCGCCGATTCCGTGGCGGCGTGAACAGGGAGGAAGGAGTCGAGCTCGATGCCACCGAGAGGCGTGAAGAAGGGCACGAAGAGAGCCCGCCAGTACGAGCACATCAAGCAGAGCGAGCGTCGCGGCGGCGTGTCCGAGAGCCGCGCGGAGGAGATTGCCGCCAGGACGGTCAACAAGGGGCGAGCGCGCGCCGGCGAGTCGCGGACGCGCTCGTCGACGTCGACGAACGACATCTCGTCGGGCCGCCGCGGCGGGCTTCGGTCGGGAACGGATCGAGCCAAGGGGCGAACGTACGAGCAGCTCTACGGCGAGGCGAGGAAGCTGAACGTCCCGGGGCGGTCGTCGATGAGGAAGGCGCAGCTCCAGCGCGCCGTGGACGGACGGAAGCGGTCGCGGTGATGCGCGGTGGACAGAACGTCCTTGTCGTCCTGCTCGACGACGGCCGCGCATCCGAGCTTCGCCGTGCACTTGCACGGCGAGGAGAGGATCAGCACGTTCACGTCGTCGCCCCTGCGATGGTGGGGAAGCTCCAGTGGCTGACATCCGACGAGGATGCGGCGCGCGAGCAGGCGCGGGACCGCGCGTCCGGCGTCGTGCCTGCGCTGGCGAACACGAGCGAGATGGAGATCGAGATCGAGCAGGGCGACGCCGACCAGTGCAGGCAGTCGAGGATGCGCTGCGCGAGTTCCGCGCCGACGAGATCGTGATCGTCGGCGAGGGGGACGACGCGGCGCTCGAGCTCGTCCTTGCCGAGTTCGGCCTCCCCGTGCGGCGTGCGGACCGGTCGCGGTCGCCCGGGCACGGGGACGAGACGCGGCGGGATTCCCGCCGCGTCGTCGACTGAGCTCGGCCGTCAGGCCGGTGCCGGCCCGGGCTGGACGAGCCCGTCCTCCGGGCGGCGGAGGAGGTCGAGCAGCGGCCCGATCTCGAAGCCGAACTGCGCCGGGTGCCGCATCGACTTCTCGCGGTTGATCGCGTACTGGTTGCGCCGCCCCGTCCGGACGCGCGTCACATAGCCCTCTTCGACGAGATCATGGACGATCCGCTGCGCTGCGCGTTCCGTGATCCTGACGCGCAACGCTATGTCGCGCAGGCGTATATCCGGATTCGCCGCGATGCAGAGCAGCACCTGGGTGTGGTTCGTGACGAAATGCCAGCTGCGACCCGTATCTCTGCTCGACATGTGCGCTACGAGAGACTGGTGTTGCATTTCCGGTACCGCGTTACCGCGATCAGGTGACCCGAAACCGTAGCAAGCCCCGTTGAGCGGATCGATCGCTCGAGCTGCGCGGCCGTAGTATTGGCGCGCTCATGTCCGGCAGGCCCTTCAACGGAGGTCGTGATGGCGGTCTTGATGATGCTCGAGGTTCCCGGCGGAACGGTCGAGCAGTACGAGCGGGTCAACGAGATCCTCGGAGTGGACGGCGACTCGGCGGCGGAAGGGCTGCTCTACCACGTCGCTGCAGCCTCCGAGGACGGGCTCGTCATCGCCGATGTCTGGCGGTCGGAGGAGGATCTCGAGCGCTTCTTCGAGGACGCCGACCCGGCGATCAAGGAGGCAGGCATGCCGGACGCGACCCCGCGGATCGCGCCCGTGCACAACCACATCCCGAGTCGCGACGCCGAGCCGGGGGTGCTGGCGATCATCGAGCTCGAGAACTTCACTCCCGACGACTACGACAAGATGACCGCGCAGATGGACAGTCACGGGTCGCTCGACGATCACCCGGCAGTCGCGCACATCGCCGCGGTCACGGAGGACGGCGGCTTCCTCGTCGTCGACGTCTGGGAGTCGCCCGAGGCGTTTGCGGCGTTCGCCGAGTCGCAGATCGCGCCGGCCGGGGAGCAGGTCGGTCTCGGCCCGGTCGAGCCGCGGTTCGCGACCGTCCACAACACGATCACCGGAGCGGACGCGCCGACCCGGTAGCCGGGAGAAGGAGCCGGCGGCCCGAGGGGGGACTTCGGGCGCGCCGGCTCGCACGTCCAAGGTGCCAGCGGCGCGGGGGCTGCCGCAGGGCTGGGGTGGGGAGCGCCAGGTGACTGCGGATATCACTTCGACGCTCCCCACCGTCTACTTCGGGTCGAGCCGGAGCGCCGGCAACCCTCGCACGGGCGAGCGGCCGTCGAGGTTCACCCCATCGAGTGAGCTCCGCGCGGGTCCAGCGCAAAGCCGGGGGGACTGCGGCGGCTCCTACCCCGGCTTCGCTGCTGCGCTGGATCGACCCACTGCCCCAACCAACCCAGGATTGAGAACCGGGCGCGCCTGCGTCGAGAGGCGTGTTCCCGGATTCGCGAAGTTGGAAACCTCCTGCACGTTGCAGGCTTCTCGCGCCGCCGGAGCCCATGCCAGCATGCGGGTGCGATGGATCTCCCCGGCGTCGTTCGCGAAAAGGCGCTCGCCGTCGGGGCGGGCCGCTGGCTGGAGGAGCTTCCGCAGCTCGTCCGCGCGCTCGAGGCCGACTGGCAGCTCCGCGTGGGGCGTGCGTACGCGGACTCGACGGAGGCGCTCGTCGCGGAGGCGGTCTTGGACGACGGAACGGAGGCGGTGCTCAAGCTGATCGTGCCGCGCGACGGCGACGCTGCGCAGCACGAGGCGGCCGTGCTGCGCCTCGCCGGCGGTGACGGGTGCCCGCGACTGCTTCGTGCAGACGTCGCGCGAGGGGCGCTGTTGATGGAGCGGCTCGGGCGCTCGCTCTACGAGCTCGGGCTGCCGATCGACCGCCGCCACGAGATTCTCGTGTCGGCAGCGCAACGGATCTGGCGTCCTGCTTTCGATTCCGGCCTGCCGACCGGCGCCGCCAAGGCCGACTTGCTCGCGACGTTCATCGCCGAGATGTGGGAGCAGCTCGACCGGCCGTGCGGCGAGCGCACGATCGAGGACGCGCTCGCGTGTGCGCGCCGGCGTGGCGCCGCTCACCGAGACGAGACGGCCGTCCTCGTCCACGGTGACGTCCATCAATGGAACGCGCTCGAGGCCGGCGCCGGATTCAAGCTGGTCGACCCGGACGGCCTGCTCGCCGAGCCCGAGTACGACCTCGGGATCATCATGCGCGAAGACCCGCTCGAGGGCGACTTGCCGGCCCGCGCCCGGTGGCTGGCACGGCACACCGGCCTGGACGAGGCCGCGATCTGGGAGTGGGGGGTCGTCGAGCGTGTGTCGACCGGCCTGCTCGGGACGCGTGTCGGCCTGCAGCCGGTGGCGAGCCAGATGCTCGCCGCTGCAGACCGACTCGCGAGCCCGTAGTCAGGCCGCGATCTGCTCCTGCGGGTCCCAGTCCGCGACGCCGATGTGCTCGACGGACCCGGACGGCGCCGGCCGGCGCACGATCAGCGCGAGCACGACGACGAGGGCGAGCGCCAGCATTGCCGCGCCGACCGTGAGCGACGTCGATACCGCATCTGCGAGCCCGTGCGCCGGAAGCGCAGATGCGAAGACGGTGACGAGCACGCCGAGGCCGAGCGACCCGCCGAGCTGGTGGGCGACGTTGACGAGACCCGATGCTGCACCTGCGTCCTCGGCCGCGACGCCGGCGACGCCGGAGGCGGTCAGCGGTGTGAACGCGGCGCCCGCACCGACGCCGAGCACGACCATCGGCAGCGCGATCCCGGTGAGGTACGGCGTGTGCGCGGCGATCTGGCTGAGCCACGCCATGCCGGCGAGCGCGACCAGGACGCCGCCCGCGAGCAGCCGCGCGCTTCCGAGCCGCGCGACGAGTCTCGGCACGACGAACACCATCGAGAACATGACCAGGGTGAGCGGTAGGAACGCGAGGCCGGCCTCGAGCGGGCCGTACCCGCGCACGCCCTGCAGGTACTGCGTGAGGAAGAAGAACTGCCCGAACATCGCACCCACGAAGAGCAGGCGCGCGAGGTACGCGCCGGCCCGCTCGCGGCTCGCGAAGAGCCGAAGCGGCGTGATCGGCTGCTCCGCGCGGCGCTCGTTGACGACGAACAGCGCGAGCAGCGCGAGCCCGGTCGCCAGCGAGGTAAGCGTGACGACGTCGCTCCAGCCCGCCGTCGCCGCGTGCACGATGCCGTACACGACCGCGAACATCCCGAGCGTCGACGTCGCGGCTCCCGCGAGGTCGAAGTGACCCGACCGTCGCTCCGTCTCCGGCAGGAAGCGCAGCGCGGCAGCGACCAGCGCGATGCCGACCGGCACGTTGATGAACAGGCCGTAGCGCCACGAGAGCCAGCCGGTGAGCATGCCGCCGAGCACGAGCCCGACGCTGCCGCCCCCGCCCGCGACGGCGCCGTAGTACGCGACCGCGCGCGTGCGCTCGGGCCCTTCCGGGAAGCTCGTCGTCAGGAGCGCGAGCGTCGAGGGGGCGGCGATCGCAGCGCCGACGCCCTGGACCGACCGCGCGACGAGCAGCCAGGCCGCCGTCTGTGCGAGGCCGGCCGCCAGCGAGGCGATCGTGAAGAGGGCGATGCCGGCGACGAACATCCGGCGGCGGCCGAGCAGGTCCCCGGCGCGGGCGCCGAGCAGGAGCAGGCCGCCGAACGTGAGCGTGTAGGCGTTCTGCACCCACGACAGGCCCGTCGGCGAGAGGCCGAGCGTGCGGCGGATATGGGGGAGTGCGGTGACGACGATCGAGACGTCGAGCACGATCATCAGATAGGCCGCGAGGATGATTGCGAGCAGGGCGCGGCGAGACGCTGGCATGCGGAACGGGCCTCCTTGTGGTCCGGGTGATGCGATAAAGTGGAGGTCGCCTCCAGAAGATCCGGAGGCGACCTCCGGTAATATACGGAGGAACCCTCCGCTTGTCAAATCGCATGACCGAGACCGACACCCACCTCACGCGGCCGCTCCGGGCCGACGCGCAGCGGAACCGGCAGAAGCTCGTGACCGCCGCGCGCGACACGTTCGCCGCGGACGGCACGTCGGCGCCGCTCGAGGAGATCGCCGGGCGGGCGGGCGTCGGCATCGGGACGCTCTACCGGCACTTTCCGACGCGGCAGGCGCTCTACGAGGCCGTCTACCTCGACGAGGTCGAGGCGATGGCGGAGGCCGCGGACGGGCTGATCGACGTCGAGCCGGGCGAGGCGCTCCGTCGTTGGCTGCGCCAGTATCTGGGCTTTGCGGCGACCAAGCGGGCGCTGACCGAGGCGCTGCTCGAGGCAGCGCCCGACTCGGACGTGCTCGCGAGCTGCCGCACGCTCCTGATGGGCGCGGGCAACGGCCTCGTCGAGCGCGCGCAGGCCGCGGGCGCCGTGCGCTCGGACACCGACTTCGCCGACATCGGCCGGATCGTCAGCGGCATCGCCGTGTCACCGGCGGCCGGCCAGGAGCAGAAGGAGCGCATGCTCGGAATCGTGCTCGACGGGCTGCGCCCGGTCGCCTGACCGGGGCCCGTGGAGGAACGGGAAGGGCCGCCCCTCTCACGGCCCTTCGTCCGTCCTTTGCCCCCGGCCCGTAGTGCGCCCAAGACCGCCTACGGTGCCGACAGATACGACTCCGCCCGCGCGAGAAACTCATCGGCGTCGCGTCCGGTGCGAACCGCGACCACCGGCGTGCCGGGAACCGCGCGCGCGATCTCGGCCGCGAGATGCGGGTGACGGCGATGCCAGTCCCAGATCCACTTCAGGAACGACGGGCTGAACCGCTCGGGGCAGCCGGGCGGCATGTCTGGGCGCGTCCGTCCGTGGAGGAGCACCGACCGCCGCGCGACGCGCCACAGGCACACGTGTCGCGACGCCTCGAGGACGACGATCGTGTCCGCCCGCTCGAGGCGCGCCTGCTTGTCTCCCTGCGTGTAGTTGCCCTCGATCACCCAGGCGTCGCCGCTGATCGCGGCCGCGTGACGCTCGCGGAACTCGTCCCAGCCCGACTCCACCCAGCCGGGGCTCCAGTACAGCTGGTCGAGGTGGATCACCGGCAGCCCGGTGCGCCGCCCGAGCTCCCGGGCGAACGTCGACTTGCCGGAGCCGGGGCTGCCGAGGACGGCGATGCGATGCGGGCTCATCTGTGGTGCGTGATTAGAAGGTTCGCGATGCGGGAACACGTACATCCTCGCGGCACGCGCGCTCTCTCCAAACGAGGGGGTTGGGAGATCGAGCAAGCGCATTCAGGGAGCCGGGGCGGCCAGCCCCGGCTGTGCGTGGCCGTTCCTTACTTGACGGGAACCCAGTTGCCGTCGTCGCCCGGTATGTACACGTTCGAGGCGGCCAACGGCACTCCGCTGCCGTTGCGTCGCACGGCGACTGCGTCGAGGTGGTAGTTCCTCTGCGGCGTCAGCGGCCCAAGCTTGGCCGAGGACCCGCACCAGACCGTCTTCGTTCCGCCCGCGACCGAAAACCTGATCGCCACGATTCCGCCGTCGCAGGACGTCGGTTGCACCATCAGGTAGTACGTCCAGCCGCCCGTGCTCCCGTAGCGATACGGCGTGACGTCGTAGAAGGCGCCGCTCGTCGGTGCGGGCGGCGGCGTGGGTGCGGCCGCCGGCATCTCGGACGCCCATGAGCCGTGCATGGCGCACTTCTGGACATGGCCGCGAATGTCCTCGCCGCGGCTCGCGGAGATCGCGCCACGAGCCTCTCGACCCTTGATCGTGCCGGTCATCGAGATGTGCATCACGACCCCGTAGTCGTCAAGCACGTCGGCGGCAAGCCTGAAGCGATCACGGTTGACCTGAATCGGATCGAGCGAATAGGAGACCGAGTCGAGCTCGGCGGTGAAGTCCGACGTGTCAGGGCAGATGACGGGAGCAACCACGACGAGGTGTGTGATCACGCCGTGCCGGTAGTCGAACCTCACCTGCGCGGCAGACGGCTCGCGTGTCTGGTACATCGACGTCCTCGGCGACTCCGCCGCGCGTGGTGCCACCACGGCCTCGAACGGGAACGTGCCCTTGCAGATCTCGCCGGTTGGAAGCTGCGCGGTTGCGCTGACGGTTCCGGAGATCGTCCGGTGAATGGAGACCGATCCGGTCAGGTCCCAGCTCGTCGGGGTCTTCCAGCCCTCTGTCTTGCCGACGCCCGACGCCTGGAACCGCCCCTGATGAATCGATACCGGGCGGGCGAGGGCCATCTCGACCGGGCCGACGCTCGTCCCGCTTGCGCACGTGAGGGCGCCCGTGTGCCCGGTGATCGACGTCACGCGGTTTCCGGCGACGTTCACGAGGATCGGCCCCCAGTAGGCGACGGCGCCCTTGAACTGGGTCGCACCGGCGATTACCGGCGTCAACAGCCCGAGCGAGAGCGCGGCGACGACCAGGAAAGCCGCGCGTCTCACACGGGGGCGTCGTCGGTCTTCGCCGGGAGGAGCGCGATGACCAGCGCTGCGAGCAGGTGGAAGAACAGACCCGCGACAGCCCACCCGATGAAGCTGCGGTTCTTGCGCTCGGCGATGTAGCCGCAAAGCGCGGCGATGCCGACGAGAAGGAGGAGTACGAGGACTACAGCCATGCCGCCTGCCTTTCGGACGTTGCCTCGATGTCGTCGATGGTTGTCGGCAGTGGCCGGGGTACCGCAGTCCCCCGATCGAGGGAAGATCGTGCGTGATGTAGCAATGAGTGGGCCGCCTCGCGGCGGCCCACACAACCCCCAACCGCAGCCCCTGATCCGAAGA
>Ga0335081_10017186_pt1 | contig 11718 bp, 9 predicted proteins | sample Lox_Sample_35_FD_206713 | JGI IMG/M metagenome (GOLD analysis project Ga0335081, IMG submission 206713) | Soil microbial communities from Loxahatchee National Wildlife Refuge, Florida, United States - Lox_Sample_3.5 | ecosystem: Environmental > Terrestrial > Soil > Wetlands | place: USA: Florida... | reverse complement strand
TGGGAGACCAGACAGATTTTTCTGGCGGCGGCACAGTGCAACTGACCGGACAACGTCCCGTCGACTTGCGTGCTCAGGGGCAAGTCAACTTGAAGTTGATTCAGAGCCTGGACCCTGATTTCACCTCGTCGGGAATTGTCGCGATGAATATGAATATTTCAGGCACGGCCGCTGCGCCAACGACCCAGGGACGAGTGACGATCGAAAATGGAAACCTTGCTTACCTCGATCTTCCCACTGCGTTAAGTGACATAAATGGATCACTAGTCTTCAACCAAAACCGGTTACAGGTAGAGAATCTAAAGGCGCACATGGGCGGCGGATCGGTCACGCTGACCGGCTATGCCAGCAACTCTCAGGGCCAACTGAGCTTCAACCTTGGCCTTCATGGGCAGGATGTACGCCTGCGCTATCCTCCGGGAGTCAGTTCAACCGCCAACGTAGACCTGACGTTCATTGGCACGCGGGCGTCCTCGACGCTTTCCGGCGACGTGAACGTTACCAGATTCGGAATGACGCCCGGATTCGATTTTGCCGGCTACCTGCAGCGCAGTTCCCGGGCCGCCAGTCTTCCTACGACCAACCCGTTGCTGAACAGTATTCATCTGGACATTCACGTCCTTTCCGCCTCAGAACTGCAAATGCAGACAGCCTCCATGCGGCTTTCCGCGGACGCCGATTTGCGAGTGCGCGGGACGGGAGCAAAGCCTGTGATCTTTCCCGGCCGAGTCGATGTTCTGGAAGGCTGGGTTTATTTTAATGGCACGAAATATCAGTTCGAACGCGGCGAGATCACCTTCACCAATCCCGTAAGTACGGAGCCCAATCTTGATTTGCAGGCATCGACCCGAGTCCACGATTATGACATCACTCTCAACGTGAGCGGGCCCATCGCGAGGCCCAACGTCACCTATCGCTCCGAACCGCCTTTGCCCCCGGGGGATATCATCGGGCTGCTTGCGTTTGGACAGACTACCGAAGAATCTGCGCAGTTGCAGCAGTCCAACCAATCCGCCTTTAGTCAGGCCGCTTCGAGTGCCCTAATCAACGCAGCCCTGAACGCCACAGTGAGCAATCGCATGCAACACTTATTCGGCGTCAGCCGCATCAAAGTCGACCCTCAGGGGCTGGTGACGGAGACCTCTCCGACCCAAACCGGCCCCGCACTTACCATCGAACAGCAGGTGAACAATAACCTGACCATTACCTACACTACCGACGTCGCCCAGTCTTCCCAACAGATCATTCAGGCCGAATACAATCTCACTCGCAATATCTCCATCGTGGGCCTTCGGGATGTGAACGGAGTTGTGAGTTTTGATGTGCGGATCCGGCAGCGGAAAAGGTAGGCGCATACCTGATCTTCGCGAAGTGGCGGCGGAGAAATTCAAGCATTTCATCCAAGACGGTTTTTCTTTCCCCGGTTTGGCGTTATCCTGAGCTTGCCGTGGCTCCAGCGACCCATACGGATGCGTTTGCCACAGACCGCCAGAATATGGTGGACTTCCAGCTCCGTGCCCGAGGTATCAGAGACGAGCGCGTTCTGCGAGCTATGGCCCGCGTTCCACGCCATGAGTTTGTGACTGAGAGTTTCTGGAACCAGGCCTACGAAGACCATCCTCTTCCGATCGGCGAAGGACAAACCGTTTCGCAACCTTATATCGTTGCATTGATGCTGGAAGTTCTTGCGCTCTCACCTACCGACAAGGTGTTGGAGATAGGCACCGGTTCCGGTTACGTCGCGGCATTGCTGGCCGAACTTTCGGCCGAGGTCTATTCCGTCGAACGTTATCCAGACCTGGCCCAGGAAGCTGAAGAGCGCCTGGCGCGTCTCGGATGCAAGAATGTAAAGGTCCTGGTAGGCGATGGCAGTGAAGGCTTGCCCGCTCATGCACCTTATGACGCTATTCTTGTGTCCGCAGCGGCCCCACAAATTCCGCCCGCCCTGGTTACGCAATTGCGCTCCGGCGGCCGCATGGTCGTCCCTGTTGGCCCTCCGAATGTTCAGGAACTGCAATTGATAAGAAATCAGGACGGGAAGGTGGTGGTTCAACGGCTGGAAGGCTGCTGCTTTGTTCCCCTCATTGGCCACCAGGGATATCCCTCCGCCTAGAAAAGACTGTCCGCTGTTTTACAATCGTTTCGTGGGACTCTTCCGCGACCTTCATCTCACGCTTGAAATGATCAAGTGGGAGCACTCTATTTTCGCGCTGCCTTTTGCGCTGTGCGGGGCATTACTGGCTGCAAATGGATTTCCCACCGCGCATCAGTTGACCTGGATCGTCGTTGCCATGGTCGCGGCCCGCTCCGCAGCTATGGCCTTTAATCGTCTCGCCGATTCCTCGATCGACGCTGCCAATCCCCGAACCAGAATCCGCGCGCTCCCAGCCGGCTCATTAACGCCGAGGTTCGTTGCCGCCTTCGTCCTGGTTTCCTCGGGGGTTTTTGTGTTTGCCGCTTCGCAGCTCAATCGCACAACGCTGATCCTCTCTCCTCTGGCGCTGGCAGTCGTATTGGCCTACTCCTACACGAAACGGTTTACGCGGTGGTCGCACCTGTTTTTGGGATTTGCCTTAGGAATTGCTCCAGCCGCAGCCTGGATTGCAGTTCGCGGGTCACTCGATCCGCGCATCTTGTTGCTTACCGCCGCCGTCACGTTCTGGGTTGGCGGTTTCGATGTGCTCTACGCGTGCCAGGATTACGATTTTGATTGCGAACGCGGCCTGCATTCGATTCCTCGCCATTGGGGAGTCCGGCATGCCCTTTGGATAGCAAGATCTTTCCACGCGATCATGTTGCTCCTGCTGATAGGCCTGGTGGCTGTTTTCGGTCTGGGCAAGCTGGCCCTGGTTGGCGTATTCGTGGTGGGTTGTTTGCTCCTTTACGAGCACTCGCTTGTTTCTCCTAAAAATCTTTCCAAGCTCAATGCAGCTTTTTTCACGATGAACGGCGTCATCTCGGTGGTTTTCTTCTTTTTCATTGCTGGAGATTTATTGCTTCGGCGAGCCTGAGAAATGGCACTCGCGCCTCTGTTTCTGTGTCAGTTAAGCGCCGAGGAATTCCGCATTCACGAACTGCCGATCAGCACGCCCGTCAAAAACACCAGCGCGCCGCCCAGCCCAACTTGTAAAGCCGCCGGAATCGTCGGCGTATCCATGTAACGATGGCGAATCCAGGTGATGGTGGCAAGCTCGGCGACCACCACCAATGCCGCAATCGTCATGGCGATTCGGAAATCATGAATGAGAAACGGCAGAGTGTGACCGATTCCGCCAAGTGCGGTCATGGCGCCACAGACCAGTCCGCGTATCCAGGGATGCCCTCGCCCCGTGAGACTGCCGTCGTCGGAAAGCGCCTCCGCGAATCCCATGCTGATGCCGGCCCCAGCCGAGGCTGCCAAACCGACGAGAAATGCGTCCCAACTGTCGCGAGTGGCCAGCGCTGCGGCAAACACGGGCGCCAGGGTGGAGACCGAGCCATCCATAAGGCCCGCCAGGCCCGGCTGGACAATTTGCAAGACAAACAACCTCCGTTCCGCCCGTGCTTCGTCTTCCTTAACGTTCGGGGAAAGAATTTCTTTGCTCAGTTCCTGGGCTTTGGCCTCGTGATAACGCTCTTCGTTGGCCAGATCGTCGAGCAACTGGCGGATGCTGGCGTCCTGGGCACGTGCCGCTGCCTTCTCGTAGAACCGGCGAGTTTCAACTTCGTTCGCGCTGGCCTGCTTGCGTACTGTCTCCAGGCGCAGCGGCGTCATCAGCCACACCGGCTTGCGTTGTACAAATCCTCGCACGTCCTGCCGCCGGATCAGTGGGATGTGCTCTCCGAACTTCTGCCGGTAAAGTTCGATCAGCCGGCGGCGATGGCCCGATTCCTCTTCACGCATGCCATCGAACATAGCCGCTGAGCCCGGATAGTCCTGCCGTAAGCCTTCGACAATATCGGCGTACACACGTTCGTCTTCTTCCTCGAGGGAAATCGCCAGGGCTAGAATTTCGCGTTCTGTGAGTTCGTCGAATTTCTTCATGGCCGATAGCTTAAACTATCGGCATCACGTAACCAGAACGTTTCGACACCCATCTTGCGGTATCATCGGACAGATGTCTAACTTGCATCCCTTCCAAACCGACGATCCCCGCCTTGCGCCCATCCACGCCAAGGTCCTGGCTGGCGACCGCCTGCATGAGGATGACGCTCTCGCACTCTACCGCACCGGCGACATTCTGGCCGTCGGTTGGATGGCGAACTACGTCCGCGAGCGCATGCACGGCGACAAGACTTATTTCAACGTGAACCGGCACATTAATCCGACGAACGTTTGCGTCGCAGCTTGCCGTTTGTGCGCCTTTGGCCGCAAGAAAGACGTGCCCGGCGCTTACACGATGGCGCTCGAGGAGGCTTTCCAGACCGCAGCATCGGGCTATACCGAAGCGGTGACCGAATTTCACATCGTCGGTGGGCTTCATCCAGATCTTCCGTTCGAGTATTTTCTGGATCTCATTTCCGGCTTGAAAGAGCGCTTCCCAACTGTTCATCTGAAAGCCTTTACGATGGTGGAAGTCGCCTATCTGGCGAAGCGGGCCAAGCTTTCAATCAAGGAGACCCTCGAAAAACTCAAAGAAGCCGGAGTGGACTCGCTTCCCGGTGGCGGCGCAGAAATTTTTGCTGACCGTGTGCGCCACATCATCTGCGACCACAAAATCGATGGCGATCAGTGGCTGGAAACTGCGCGGCTCGCCCACCAGATCGGACTGAAATCAAATGCCACCATGCTCTACGGCCACGTCGAAAACGACGAGGATCGCGTAGATCACCTGCTCAAACTCCGCGCCTTGCAGGATGAGACCGGCGGCTTCCAGACTTTCATCCCCCTGGCCTTTCATCCCGATAACACCGCCTTGCAGCATCTGCCAAAATCCACGGGCATGTTGGATATCAAGCAGATCGCAATCGGCCGCCTTGTGCTCGACAACTTCCCGCATATCAAGTCTTACTGGCAGATGGTGACGCCCAAGATTGCCCAGATTTCCTTGCGCTTCGGCGCGGATGACATGGATGGCACTGTGATCGAAGAGAAGATTTACCATGACGCCGGAGCCACCACGCCCCAGGGCATGCGCCGCCAGGAATTGGAGCGGCTCATCCGCGAAGCTGGCCGGGAACCGGTGGAGCGCGACACTCTATATCGGCCGGTGACGCGTACGGAAACATCGGTCACAGTGGCAGTGTAGTTTTTTCTCACCCGCCTAATAGGAACGCGAACTCATTTTGGCTTTGTCGCGTGGTTTTTTTCCTTAGGGAATCTCTGCTGCGTTTATTTCTGTCATCGCCCCTTCCTGCCGGGTGTAAAATTGATTTGTAGCAAAAAGCTTCACGGGATCCGCCACCCGCTCCGAGGCCGAAGATGAATGTTCACATCAGCTACAGAATTCATCGCACTTTCCAACTTGAAAAAGAAATCAATCATCTGGTCGAAAAGCTGGGTAAGCGGCTCCAGGTCTTCCGTCCTGAACTGGTGCACTTGAGGGGCGTGATCGAACAGAATTCGCCCCATGAACTTACCACCGTGTCGCTTAATCTGCGCCTGCCTTCGGGGCAGCTTTCGGTGGAGAAATCAGCCTACGCGTCGGACGGGGTGGTCAAAAGTGCCTGCGACGACCTGCTGGCTCAGGTAACCAGGCACAAAGCGCTGCTGCGCAGCTCCCACAAGTGGCGCCGGCGGCAGAAAGAAAATGGCCGCTTCCGCCACGAAGTTCCTTTCGAGCAGACCGTCGCCGCCGCTCCGTTGCCGACGATTACGCACGATGATATCAGCCATTACGTGAACGTTAATCTTTCGCGTCTCGAGCGCTTCGTGGAACGTGAGCTTTTGTTTCGCGAATCGGCGGAGCAGATTGCCCCGGACACCGTGGCCACGGAAGAAGTTATCGATGAGGTGATTGCCCGCGCACTGGCCGATGACCAGGTGAAGCCGGAGCGCCTGTCTCTCGAGCCCTGGCTTTACCGTCTGGCTCTGGAGGCCATCTCAGATTTTTCCGCTCGCGATGGCGACGCCGCGGTATCGGTGCATCTGGAAGACTCGGTGCGGAAGCCTAACGTCCGCGCCAGTGACGAGCCGGAGCTTCAGTTTCATCAGCCGGATGAGACCCTTACAGAGGAAAGCGTGATCGCCGACCGGCGCCTTTCGACGCCGGAAGATGTTGCCTCGTCCGACGAAATCATTGCCCTCGTGAATCTCGCCCTCCATGGGGCCAAAGGGCGCGACAGGGAGGCCTTCCTTCTTCACAACATGGAGGGATTCTCTTTCGAAGAGATTGCAGCGATAACCGATCGGAAAGCGGAAGAAGTGCGCCTCTCCGTCGCAACCGCGCGCGAGCATGTGCGCCGATCGCCACCCCTCGCCAGCCGTCTCAGCTACAAATTCCTACAAGCCGCCGGCACCGATTAGCCGGGCGGGGAAGGACTTGCGATGATTACTCGCGAACGACTTCGTGAGCTGGCTCAATTTCAATCGGGTGGCGCAGACTGCGCCGTCAGCTTCTATATGCAGCCCCAGACCCCCCATGACAAGTCGCACCGTGAGGAATCGATTTTGCTGAAGGATTTGGTGCGCTCCGCCCAGCGATCGGTAGAAACACACGGCAAAAACGGTTTTATGCGCGCTGATCTGCAGCGAGTGCTCGACTGGGTCAACAACCTGCGGGGCGGCCAGACTCGGGCCCGGGCAGTCTTCGCTTGCGGAGAACGCAATTTTTGGCAGGAATTTGATTTGCCTCCCCAGCTTCCTGCCAGCCAACTTGTTATCGATCGGCGCTTTTATCTCAAACCGCTGGCCATGCTGCTGGGCGCGCAAACCCGCTTGTGGCTGGCGCTGGTCGACCGTCACAAGGCCCGCTTCTTTGATGTGCGCCTTGAAGAACTTAAGGAGCAGGAGGCTCTGTTTCAGCCTCTTTCCCACCGTGGCCGCAGCGACGGTTACGCCGGATACGATGCCGGCCACGCGCAGCGCAGCGTTGAAGATGAAGTCCTGCATCACTTCAAGAACGTGGCTGAATACCTGAAACAAATGCTCGAAAGAAAGGCCTATGAGAATCTGATTATCGGATGTCAGGACAAGAACTGGTTCGAGTTTGAGCCCTACCTGCATCCTTACGTGAAGGCACGGTTATTGGGACGGTTCTCCGCTGATGTGAACCGCATTACGCCCGAGGAAATTCGCCGCCAGGCCGATCGCGTTCATCAGCAGGCCCTGGACGAAAGGCGTCACAAACTAGTGCGCCAGGTGATTGGCCAGGCGAAAAGCCACAGTCGCGGAGTGACCGGCCTTCGGCGCGTCTTGCGGTCTCTCGAATTAGGCGAAGTGCAAACCCTGCTCGTTGGTGAAAACTACCACGCGCAGGCGGTGGAGTGCGAGAACTGTGGTCATCTCGATGCTCACATTGTTCGTTGGTGTCCGGTTTGCGGGCGAGGCACGCGCGAACTGCGGGACGTGAGCGATGCCATCATTCCTGCCGCAATCCTGCGTGATATCGAAATGCTTTACGTAAAAGACGAGCCCGAGTTCGATATGGCGGGGAATATTGCAGCTTTGCTTCGGTTCCGCGCTGATCAAAGCCCGGCGGAACGCGTCGCTGCAGCCTCATAAAAGCGTGATATCCTGTCACGTTTTTTCTACCTAAGGTCCACCGAACAAGAGGGCCCCATGAGCCTTTCACGCCGTGGTTTTCTTACCTCTGCCGTCATAGGTTCCTTGTCCCTCCCGCTGGCCGGCCAGGAGCAGAAATCTTCGCAGCCAGCTTCGGGAACCGGTCAAACGGCCAAGCGGCCGGTCATCATTTGCGCCCACAACGGTTTCAACTATCTCGATGACGGCTACGCTTTTCTCAGGAATGGCGGCGACACGCTTGACGCCGCGCTCCGTGTGGTCAATGGCCCGGAGGACGACCCAAAAGACGACACCGTCGGTCTGGGCGGTCTGCCGAACGAAGAGGGTATCGTGGAACTCGATGCCTGCTGCATGCATGGCCCGACCCGCCGCGCGGGTTCTGTGGGCGGCGTGCGCAACATTAAGAACGTTTCGCTGGTTTCGAAGGCCGTCATGGAGCACACCGGCCATGTGATGCTGGTTGGAGAAGGAGCGGAACGCTTTGCAGTCGATGTGGGGTTTCCGCGCGAGAATCTGCTGACCGAAAATTCCCGCAAAATCTGGATATTCTGGAAGGAATTTCATTCTTCGAGCGATTGGTGGGGGCCGGGGATCGCCGATCCGCATTGGCAGCCTCCGGCCATGCCGCCGCAATCGGAACTTTGGCAGGAGCGCTTTCGCAACTTGAGCGAAATGGCGGCAAGTATTGGAATCGAACCGGAATTGCGAATGGCTGCAATCCGGCAGGTGATTTTTCCGCCGACCGGAACCATCCATTGCTCAGCGTTGAACGAGAAGGGTGAGATCTCGGGCTGCACAACCACGAGCGGGCTCGCTTTCAAACTACCAGGACGTGTTGGCGATTCTCCCATCATCGGGGCTGGCTGTTACACCGACCAGGATGTCGGGTCGGCCGGAGCCACGGGAAGCGGGGAAGAGAACATCAAAGTGGTTGGCGCGCACACCATCGTCGAAAACATGCGCCGCGGCATGACTCCGCAACAATCGGGACTCGATGCGCTCCAGCGCATCGTCCGCAATTACAACAACGACACCACTAAACTCCGCTTCATCGACATGATCTTCTACGTTTTGCGCAAGGACGGCGCCTACGCCGGTGTCTCGCTTTGGGAAGGCTATGGCCCCCGCAAGCCGCACCAGATTGCAATCCACGACGGAAGTAAACGCCTGGAGAACACCACGGCCTTGTTCAAGGGGTGGTCGCAGAGTTGGCCGCCGCTCCCGCCAATCCCGGAGGACCTGAAGAAGAACTCCGAATATTTGAGGTAGTATGCCAGCCTTCATAGCGGCCGGGATTCTGTCATGACGTGGTCATAATGAAAAGCGGCTTCATTTCGAAGCTGTGATAGTGGGGCCGGAGGCGGTCGATGCTGTAGTATTCCTTAACGTTCACGACTTTCTTGGAGGCGGTAACCGTGTCGATGGGCACGTTATCGTAGCAGCCATTCCTGAGCACAACCAGCCGCCCGTGGGCCTTGTTGAGCAGCAGATCAAGAGCCAGGTTCCCATAGGCCATGGGGACGATTGAATCGATGGCATCCGGGTCACCGCAGCGCACGAGATAACCCAATTTTTGATTGATGACATCGATGGTTTTTCCGTGGTTGTATTTGGGCGAGAGTTCTTTCAACTTTTCCGCGACCAGATCGCCAATTCCGCCGAGTTTCTTGTGGCCGTAAGCGTCAGCGGCCCCGCCCTGGAAGATCATTTCTCCGCCTTCAAACATCGCGCCTTCTGAAACCAGTACGGTGGAATAGTGACTCGGATTTTTGTGGCGGTCCTCGACCAACAGCTCGGTCAGGCGCTCGATATTGAACTTGTGCTCAGGAATCACACAGCGATTCGCGGCTCCAGCCATGGTGGGAAGCATGGCGGTAAAACCCGCATAGCGGCCAAAAATTTCCATCACCAGGAAGCGTTCGTGCGAACCAGCTGACGTCCGCAGAGCATTCGTCATCTGGATAGTCCGGGTGACGCAAGTGCTGAAGCCGATGCAATAGTCGGTGCCCGGCACGTCATTGTCCATGGTCTTGGGAATCGCGACCACCTTGAATCCTTCTTTGTGCAAGCGCACGCCGTAGCTGAGCGTGTCATCGCCGCCAATCGGGATAAGATACTCAATCCCCAGCCACTCCAGATTTTTCAAGACTTCCGGCGTCAGGTCGTTTTTCTCGGCGGCGTAGCGGTCTTTCAGGGGCGCGGGCACACTGGACTTCTTCACATTGCCTGGATTGGTCCGCGAGCTGTGCAAAAACGTGCCGCCGGTGCGGCCGGCGCGGTTGACGATTTCTTCATTCAACAACTGAAAGTTGTCGGTGTTGTCGTAATTCTTGTCGCGGACCATCTCAATCAGGCCCGCCCACCCGCGGCGAATTCCCATCACCTGGTGGCCTTCACGCACGGCCCGAATCGTGACGGCGCGAATGGCAGGATTAAGGCCCGGCACATCACCCCCGCCGGTGAGAATTCCGATTACACCTTTGCCCTTGTTTACGTTTGCCATAAGTGTGGCGCTTCGCCTCCCGGGCTGGCTTCTGGATTGCAGGTGTTGAATTCTTAAACAGTATAGCCTGAGGCCGTCGGAGATCGGCGCACGAGGGGACGTAACAGTCCAGTTAAATTACGCGAACCTTACCTTCACGTCGGCTTTCTTGGCCAGATGAATGCTCTCGATGAATCGCACCTTGCCGGTGCGAAGAGTCAGGATGACGGAAGAAGTCCGGGTACCTTCGCCGAAAAAGCGCACACCTTTCATGAGTGCGCCATCGGTGACACCGGTGGAGGCGAAGATGATTTGTTTGCCGGGGGCCAGGTCTTCGGCTTCGTAGATTCGCTTCTTATCTTTGATTCCCATGCGAGCAATGCGTTGTTCGAGTTCCGGCTTATCGATCACGAGCCGCCCGACCATGTATCCGTTGAGGCAGCGAATAGCGGCAGCCGTGATGACGCCCTCCGGTGCGCCGCCGATTCCCATCACGGCGTGAACGCCCGTGCCCAGCACTGCGGCGGCAATGCCCGCCGAAAGATCGCCATCGCCAATCAGCCGGATGCGCGCTCCGGCGGCGCGAATATCTGTGATCAGCTTTTCGTGCCTCGGCCGGTCGAGCACAATGATCACCAGGTCCTCCACCGTGCGATCCAACCTTTTCGCAATGCTTTTCAGATTTTCTGCGACAGGCGCGTCAAGCTCGACAGCATTCTTGCACGATGGCCCCACAACAATTTTTTCCATGTAGCAATCGGGCGCATAAAGCAGCCCCCCGCGTTCCGAGGCGGCGAGCACGGTAATTGCTCCCGGCGCGCCGGTGGCGCACAGGTTCGTTCCCTCGAGCGGATCGACTGCGATGTCGATCTCCGGCACCTCGGTGCCATCGGGAAACTCAGCGCCCACTTTTTCGCCGATGTAAAGCATTGGCGCTTCGTCGCGCTCGCCTTCGCCAATCACAATCGTGCCGCGCATGGGAATGCTGTCCATCGTCTTCCGCATGGCTTCGGTAGCAACCTGGTCGGAAAGATGGCGCGCGCCCTGGCCCATGGTGTGCGCGGAAGAAATGGCAGCCGTCTCGACCACGCGCAGAAAACGCGAAGCCAGATCACTTTCAATGTTCTCTCCGAAGGTCCGGGCTTTCGGTTCCCGCTTGGTCTGAGTGCTCATGAGGACCTCCAATAATGAATGCGCCGGTCTGTGACTATAACGCCGGGAGGCGTTGAAGAAAAGGGAGGTGGATCGTGACGATCCACCTCCCTCACAAGTGACCCTCTTTATGCCTTCGAGCAGAGGAGACTGCCGGATCTCTACTCAGTGGCGATCTGCCAGCCCCTGTCGCCTTTCATGACGGCGATCATGGCCTTTTGCGGCGGGTCATGGTAAAAGCCCACGCCATATTTCTGGATCAGTATTGCACGGTCCCAGGTATTGAACGACCTCACCTCGGGGCCGGCGGCATCAAAGCTCTCGCCCAGCACATTGGGCTCCCATTTCCAGGTGTATTCGAAGTCGCCGCGTCCGGTGCCGGTCATGGTGATTTTGGAAATCTCGACCAGCTTTCGTTCAG
>Ga0335081_10017185_pt1 | contig 11718 bp, 10 predicted proteins | sample Lox_Sample_35_FD_206713 | JGI IMG/M metagenome (GOLD analysis project Ga0335081, IMG submission 206713) | Soil microbial communities from Loxahatchee National Wildlife Refuge, Florida, United States - Lox_Sample_3.5 | ecosystem: Environmental > Terrestrial > Soil > Wetlands | place: USA... | reverse complement strand
CCATATAGGGCATGAGGTAGGCGACCGCCTGTTTCATCACGCGTGCCGACTTCACCACCTGCGGCAAAAACATTTTGCCGGAGCCGAACAGGTCGCCGACGATGTTCATGCCGTCCATCAGCGGGCCTTCGATGACGTCGAGCGGGCGCTTGGCGCTCTTGCGCGCCTCCTCGACGTCGGCCGCGATGAAATCGGTGATGCCATGCACCAGCGCGTGCGCCAGGCGCTTCTCCACCGGCTTTTCGCGCCAGGCGAGATCGATCTGATGCGCTTCCTGGCCCTTGCCGCGGAATTTGTCGGCAAGCCTGAGCAGCCGCTCGGCGGCGTCCGCCCGGCGGTTGAGCACCACGTCCTCGCAAGATCCGCGTAGCTCCGGATCGAGATCGTCGTAGACCGCGATTTGCCCGGCATTGACGATGCCCATGTCCATGCCGGCCTTGATGGCGTGATAGAGGAATACCGAATGCATCGCCTCGCGCACGCGTTCGTTGCCGCGGAAGGCGAAAGAAAGATTGGAGACGCCGCCGGAGACATGCGCGCCGGGAAGATTCGCCCTGATCCAATGCGCGGCCTCGATGAAAGCGACGCCGTAATTGTTGTGCTCCTCCATGCCGGTCGCGACGGCAAAGATATTGGGATCGAAGATGATGTCTTCCGGCGGGAAGCCGACCTGGGTCGTGAGAATGTCGTAGGCGCGCTTGCAAATCGCCGTCTTGCGCTCGACCGTGTCGGCTTGGCCCTTCTCGTCAAAAGCCATGACCACCACCGCGGCGCCGTAGCGGCGCACGGTCTTGGCATGTTCGACGAAGGCCGCCTCGCCTTCCTTCAGCGAAATCGAATTCACCACCGCCTTGCCCTGCAGGCACTTCAGCCCGGCCTCGATCACCGAAAATTTCGATGAATCGACCATCACCGGCACGCGCGCGATGTCCGGCTCCGCGGCAATGAGATTGAGGAAGGTGACCATCGCCGCTTCCGAGTCGAGCAGGCCTTCGTCCATATTGACGTCGATCACCTGGGCGCCGTTCTCGACCTGCTCGCGCGCAATGGTGAGCGCGCTAGCGTAATCGCCGGCAGTGATCAGCTTGCGGAACTTGGCCGAGCCGGTGACATTGGTACGCTCGCCGATATTGACGAAGGGGATTTCCGGCGTGAGCGTGAAGCCCTCGAGGCCCGACAACCGCAGCCGCCTTGACACCTCCGGCACCTGGCGCGGGGCCTTGCCGGCGACCACCTCGGCGATGGCGCTGATGTGCTCCGGCGTGGTGCCGCAGCAGCCGCCGACCACATTGACCAGGCCGGCTGCGGCGAATTCGCCGAGCAGCCCGGCCATGTAGTCCGGGCTTTCGTCGTAATAGCCGAACTCGTTGGGCAGCCCGGCGTTCGGATAGGCGCAAACGAGGGTGTCGGCGAGACGGCCGATTTCCGCGATATGCGCGCGCATCTCGCGCGCGCCGAGCGCGCAGTTCAAGCCGACGGTGATCGGGTTGGCGTGACGCACCGAATTCCAGAACGCCGCCGGCGTCTGCCCCGACAGCAGCCGTCCGGAACGATCGGTGATGGTGCCGGAGATCATCACCGGCACGTCGATGCCGCGCTCCTCGCACAACTCCGATATGGCGTAGATTGCCGCCTTGGCGTTGAGCGTGTCGAAGATGGTCTCGATCAGCAGCAGATCGACGCCGCCGTCGAGCAGCCCCCTGATTTGCTCGCCATAAGCGGCGCGCAATTGATCGAAAGTGATGGCGCGAAAGCCCGGATTGGCAACGTCCGGCGAGATCGAGGCGGTGCGGTTGGTCGGCCCCAGCGCGCCGGCGACAAAGCGGCGCCGGCCGTTTTCGGCTTCGGCGTCGGCCGCGGCTTCCCGCGCCAGCCGCGCGCCGGCCACGTTGAGTTCGTAGGCGATGCCTTCCATGCCGTAATCGGCCTGCGCGATCGCCGTCGAGGAGAAAGTGTTGGTGGAAACGATGTCGGCGCCGGCCTTGAAGTAGGCGTAATGAATGTCGCGGATGGCGCGCGGGCGGCTCAGGTTCAACAGATCGTTGTTGCCGCGCACTTCGCGGTTCCAGGCGTCGAAGCGCGCGCCGCGGTAGCCCTCTTCGTCGAGCTTGAGCGCCTGGATCATGGTGCCCATGGCACCGTCGAGCACGAGGATGCGCTCGGCCGCCGCGCGGCGGAACAGGGTTTCGGTTTCGGAGCGAATACGCGGCGCCATGATCTTGCTTGCCGTCCGCTAGCTCACTTCGACGAATTCGAGGCGGTTTTCAAAAGGATCGTGGCTGAAGAAACGCCGCACGGCGGGATTGGTGTCGTCCCAGATCACCGGATAGCCGGCGGCCGCAAGCCGCGCCGCCAAGGCGTCGAGCCCGCCGATGGCGAAGGCCGGGTGCGCCTTGCGCGCCGGCTGGAAATTCTTTTCTACGCCGCAGTGCAGTTCGCGGCCGCCGACTTTTACCCAGATGCCGCCGCGCGCGGCCAAAATCGGCGGCTTGACCAGCTCGGGCAGGCCGATGAGCTCGACATAGAAGGCGCGGCATTGCGCCTCCGATCCCGGCGGCACCGCCACCTGCACGTGGTCGATGCCGAAAACGGTCGCATCCTGTGTCATGCCGCATTCTCCAGCGTGGGCCGCAATCCCAAGAGGTGACAGATGGCGTAGACGAGATCGGCGCGGTTCATGGTGTAGAAATGGAAATGCGTGACGCCGCGGTCGAACAGGTCGATCACCTGCTCGGCGGCGACCGCGGCGGCGATCAGCTTGCGCGTGGTCGGATCGTTTTCCAGGCCCTGGAAGCGCTCCGCCAGCCACACCGGCACCGAGGCGCCCGCGCGTTTGGCGAAGTTGGTCGCCGCCTTGAAGTTCTGCACCGGCAGGATGCCGGGCACGATCGGGATGTCGATGCCGCGCGCGCGCACGCGGTCGAGATAGCGGAAATAGACGTCGTTCTCGAAGAAAAACTGCGTCATGGCGCGCGAGGCGCCGGCATCGACCTTGGCTTTGAGCATGTCGATGTCGGCCTCGATCGTCGGCGACTCGGGATGCTTCTCCGGATAGGCCGACACCGAAAGCTCGAAATCGGCGTGATTGCGCCGAATGCCGGCGACGAGATCGGCGGCGTTCTGGTAGCCGCCCGGATGCGGCGCGTATTTGCTGCCGATGCCGCCCAACGGATCGCCGCGCAGCGCCACGATGTGACGCACTCCGGCGTCGTAATAACTGCGCACGATGCCGTCGATCTCTTCGCGCGTGGCCGCGACGCAAGTCAGATGCGCGGCGGGCACGAGCGACGTTTCCGCCAAGATGCGCTTGACCGTGGCGTGCGTGCGCTCGCGCGTCGAACCGCCCGCGCCATAGGTGACGGAGACAAATTGCGGCGCGAGCGGCTTCAGCCGCTCGATCGACTCCCACAATGTCTTTTCCATCTCTTCCGTCGACGGCGGGAAGAATTCGAACGACACGGCGATGCGGCGGTGGCCGGCCGGCATGAAACGGCTCAGGCGCGGGCTTGCGTCCATCACGCCACCTCGCGCTGCGCCGGCTGCGCCATCAGCGCGCGCGCGTCGCGCGCGAGCCACAGCGACACCGCGATTTTGCCGTCGGAGCCCGGCTCCGGCGCAAGACTCCGATGCAGCACCGGCTCGAGCCCGGACGCGGTCATCCATTGCGTCACCGTCTCGGCGGCGAAGCCGAGCCGGCGGTGCGCGAACTGCTCGCGCAGGAATTCCTGCTCGTGCGGGGCGAAATCGACCACCAGCAAGCGCCCGCCCGGGCGCAACACGCGCGCGGCTTCTTTGATGGCGCGGGCGCCGTCGTCGAGGAAGTGCAGCACCTGATGCAGGATGACGACGTCGAACGAATCGTTGGCGAGCGGCAGATCGTAGATGTCGCCCTGGCGCACGCTGCAATGTTTCAAGGCCGCGCGTTCCAGGCGGTCACGCGCGATCGCCAGCATGTCGAGCGAGAGATCAAGACCAAGTCCGCGCTCGATGTCGCGCCCGAACAGCTCCAGCATGCGCCCGGTGCCGGTGCCGAGATCCAGGAGCGAACGGAACGGCTTGCCGGCAAGCGCAGCGCCGATCGCCTGCTCCACGGCGGCATCGGCGACGTGCAGCTTGCGGATGCGATCCCACTCCGCCGCGTGCGCACGAAAATAAGCCTGCGCCGCCGCCGCGCGTGCGGCCCGCACCGAAGCGAGACGGGCGCGGTCGCGGGCGATGATCTGATCGGCCGGATCGAGCCGCTCGATGAGCGCGCGTGCCAGCTCGGCGCCGCCGCCGTGCTCGGCCAAACGAAAGAACGCCCAGGTGCCCTCGCGGAAGCGCTCGATGAGCCCGGCCTCGGCGAGCAGCCGCAGATGGCGGGAAATGCGCGGCTGCGATTGACGGAGAATGTCGGTGAGGTCGGACACCGTCAGTTCGGCCTCGGCCAACAAGGCGAGCACGCGCAGGCGCGTCTCCTCGCCCGCCGCTTTGAGGGCGGCGTTGAGGGCATCGAAGCGCAGGCGGGTGCTCATCGGGTCTTGCGCTGGAAGCGCCACTTGGGCCATTTCCCACTATATAAAGATATCTTTATACGTTGAAACGGGCGGCGGCAAGCTACAATTCGGGGGAGAGCACGGTCATATGCTGAAAGGAGTTCCCATGGCCAAGGATTTCGGCGTCTGGGAGGGCGAAGTTGTCGTCGAGCTGCCGGTGCAGTTCGACGCCGGGCTCTATTACATCGGCCGCATTCGGACGCCCTGGAAGGAGCGCAAGGATTGCCCGAAGAACGCCCGTGAATCCCCGGCAATCTGTACCATCGAGCTCGACGAGCGCTGGGCGCTGGCGCTCAAGGACCTTGAGACCTGCAGCCATGTCGTCGTGCTCTATTGGATGGACAAGTCGCCGCGCGACCTCGTGCTGCAGGTGCCCGCCCACTACGGCGTGCAGCGCGGCACCTTCGCGCTGCGCTCGCCGGCGCGGCCCAATCCGATTGCGCTGAGCGTCGCCAAGCTTATCCGCATCGACGGAAACAAGCTCTCCGTCGTCGGCCTCGACTGCCTCGACGGCACGCCGCTCCTCGACATCAAGCCCTATTTTGCCTCGACCGACAGCGTGCCCGACGCGGTGGTCGGCTGGCACCGCAACCGCGAGGCTTAGCGGCCGAAGCGCCGGCTTGGCGTTTGGTTCCCGCGATAGCGGAAATTTGAGCACGCGGCCGCGCGGAACCATTGAACCCTCCCGACGCTTGCTCCGACGAACAATCGGACCCGCATCTTGTTCGGGGATGAGCCATGTCGCGCAAAACTCTTTTTGCCGGTTCGCTGACCGCGTTGGTCGCTCTGTCGTGCGCGGCCGCACAGGCCGAGCCGCAGTCCGCCTCGCTCGCGCCGCAAGTCGCACCCGCCGATCAGTCCGCGCCGGATGCCGACGCGCAGATGGCGCCGCGCCTGCAACGGCAGATCGTCAGCTACGCCAGCAATGAAACGCCCGGCACTATCGTCATCGATACGCCGCACACTTTTCTCTATTACGTGCTCGGCGACGGCAAGGCGATCCGCTACGGCATCGGCGTCGGCCGGCAGGGCTTCACCTGGTCCGGAACGAGGCAAGTTGTGCGCAAGGCCGAGTGGCCGGACTGGTATCCGCCGCCGGAGATGATCGCGCGCCAGCCCTATCTGCCGCGCATGATTGGCGGCGGACCCGGCAATCCGCTTGGCGCGCGCGCCATGTATATCGGCGGCACAGAGTATCGCATCCACGGCACCAACGACCCGTCCTCGATCGGTAAATTCATGTCGTCGGGCTGCATCCGCCTCACCAATGAAGACGTCGAGGATCTCTACAATCGCGTGCAGATCGGCGCCAAGGTGATCGTGCTGCCGATGCATACGCCGACGCAGACGGCACAGCAGAAACCGCAGGCCCGGCGTATGTCTTGGAACATCACGCAACCGTCCAGTCTTTACTGACGCCAGCTTCACTCCCCTGATACCGGCCCGGCCTTGCGCCGGGCATTTTTTACGTCGGCTTTGCTTGTGAGCGCGCCGCTTTAACGGCAAAGACATGGCCGCATTCACGCGAGCCGGGGCAATCCCATGGAACAACCGAAAGCGCGACCCAGCATGGGCCGCTGGTACATTTTGCTGCTGATCAGTCTGATGTACCTCATCACCTATCTCGACCGCGTCAACATCTCGACCGCGGCGCCAGCGATCGCCAAGGAATTCGGTTTCGACAAGATCACCATGGGCGTGATCTTCAGCGCCTTCGTCTGGGCCTATGCGCTGTTCCAGGTGCCCGGCGGCTGGATCGGCGACCGCTTCGGGCCGCGCAAGGTGCTCACCACCATCGTCGGCTACTGGTCGGTGATGACCGCAGCGACCGCGTGGGCGACCGGCGCCACTTCGTTTGTCGTGTTGCGCTTCCTGTTTGGCGTCGGCGAAGGCGGCGCTTTCCCCGGCGCGACCCGCGCGATGCAACTCTGGTATCCCAAGCACGAGCGCGGCTTCGTGCAAGGTATCACCCATAGCGCGAGCCGGCTCGGCGCGGCGATCGCGCCGCCGCTGGTCGTGCTGATCATGACGACGCTCGGTTGGCGCTCGGTCTTCTACATTTGCGGCGCCGTCGGCTTGGTGTGGTCAGTGTTGTGGTACGCCGCCTATCGCGATCTGCCGGAAGACCACACACTGGTGAACGCGGACGAGCTCAAATATATCCGCGGCAGCGACGAGAACGGCAACGCGCTTAAGCCGAACATCAGCAGGAAGCCGAGCGTACCCTGGGGCACCATGCTGCGCTCGCCCAATATGTGGGCGATCATGTGCGCCTACTTCACCTACGTTTATTGCCTGTGGATTTTCCTCAGCTGGCTGCCGTCCTACCTCGTGGAATTCAGGCATTTCACGCTGATCAAGGTCGGTTTGTTCGCCTCGCTGCCGTTGTGGGCGGGCGTCATCGGCGATACCGTCGGCGGGCTCGCCACCGACTGGCTGCTGGCGAAGACCGGCAACATCAAGTTCGCCCGCCGCGCCGTCGCCATCACCGGCATGCTCGGCTGCGCGGGGTTCATCGTGCCGGCGGCGTTGACCGACAGCGCCTATACCGCGGTCTATTGCCTGACCGCCTCGATGTTCTTCCTCGAATGCACCATTGGCCCGTCCTGGGCGGTGCCGATGGATATCGGCGGCGAACATTCCGGCACGGTGTCCGGCATGATGAACATGGCCGGCAATATCGGCGGCGCGCTGTCGCCGCTGGTGTTCGGCGTGCTGGTGCAGTTTGGCTCGTGGCAGGCGCCGTTCATCGTCGCCGCGAGCCTCCTGGTGCTGGGCGCGGCGGTGTGGGCGTTCTGGCTCGATCCGGGCGCTTCCGCGGTCGAGCCGGCCGCACCGCAGCCTGCTGGTAAAACAGCTTGACGGCATTCGCTCACGCCAGCGCGGCGGCAACCTCGGGAATGTCGCGCAGCGGCACGCCGATCGCCTGCATGAGCGTCACCGGCTCGGGTGCAATCCCGGCGCGCGGCGGGTCCTCGAGATAAGCGCCAAGATAACGCGCGCGCGCCACCAGCGCCGCGCCGAAAGCGCGCGCCTGTCGGTCGTAGGCGGCGAGCGCCGTATCGATCTCCGCGTTCGCCGCGAGTGCATCGGTGAGCCAGGCGGCGTTGAGCGCCGCTTTGGTAACGCCGGCGCCGACATGCGGGCGCGCGACGAATGCGGCATCGCCGATCAGCGCCACCCGCCCGGCAACGACACGCGGCGATTGCAGATCGAAGATCGGCTGAAAGAAAGGATTGGGCGTCGCCTCGGTGAGCGCGACGAATTGCGGCGGCAGCAGCGCGCGCGCATCGGCGCGGAATTGAGCGATCACCTGCGGCCGGAGCAGCGGCGGCGGAATGGCGGCGTGATGGTGGCCTTCCGCATCGGTGCACAGGTCGCGCAGCGCCGCCGCGCCCATCGGGTGATACCAAAGCCAGTTCATGCGCCGCCGCCCGGGCGTCAGATCGTCGTCGGCGCCCGGCTGCAGATAGGACAGAAACATTTCGCGCGGCGGTAGGAAGAAGGCGTAAGATTCAAGCAGCTCGCCGCATTCGGCGCGCGGCACCGTCGTCTCGTCGATGACGCCGCGCCAACCGACATAGCCGGCATAGACCGGCGCCGGCGCCGCCGCGAAAACGCGAGCCCGCACCGTCGAATAAACGCCGTCGGCGCCGACCAGCAGTTCGCCCTCCGCCCTCGTGCCGTCGGCAAAGGTCGCGGTAACGGTGCCGTCGCGCTGCGCGACATCCTCAAGCTGCATGCCGGCGCGGTAACAACGATCCGGCAGGTGCCGGCGCAGCGCGCGGTAAAGCAACGTCCATGAGGTGAGGATCTTGTCGAACGGCAGCCGCGCGATTACCGAACCGTCCTTCGCCAGACAGAAGCGCGAGGAAAACGACTGGCCGATCGACTCGTCCACGGTGATGCCGAGCCGGCGCATGATGGCGAACATCTCGACATGCGTGCCGATGCCGACCCCGCGGCTAGCGAGATCGCCGGTGCTTTTCTCGAACACCGTGACGTCCCAGCCGGCCTGGCGCAGCAGCAGGCCGGCGAACAGCCCGCCGAGCGAGCCGCCGATGATCAGGGCACGTGCCATGGCTTCCGCTTTTTTCCCTCAATGCGCGCGCAACCTAGCCGCGGCCATCGCCCCCGGCAATTTTTTGCTATACATCGCCCCTCGTTGAATACGAGGGAGAGGCATCATGCGCATTGCGGCAATGGCGGCGGGAGCGGTGGGCGGCTATTTCGGCGCGCGCATGGCGGCTGCCGGCCACGACGTATTTTTCATCGCGCGCGGCGCCAATCTCGCGGCGCTGAAGACGAACGGCCTCAAGCTTGAGAGCGTGAACGGCGACCTGCAGCTGCCGCGCGTCAACGCCACCGACGATGCCAAAACGGTCGGTCCGGTCGACATCGTGCTGTTCGCCGTCAAACTGTGGGACACCGAACAGGCAGCGCAGGCAACGCGGCCGCTGGTCGGGCCCAACACGCGCGTCATTACCTTGCAGAACGGCATCGACAGCGTCGAGCGCATTGGCGCCATTCTGCCGCCCGACACCGTCGTCGGCGGCACCGCCGCCATCGCCTCGACCATCGCCGCCCCCGGGCTCATCCGCAACACCAGCAAATTCGCCGCCATCCGTTTCGGCCGCGTCGACGGCAAAGCCGACGCCGTCCTGCAGGCCTTCGCCGACGCGGCGAAAACCGCCAACGTCGACGCGGCGATCGTGCCCGATATCCAGCACGAGATCTGGTTCAAATTCATCTTGCTCGCGGCCACCTCCGGTGCCACCGCGGCGATGCGCTCGCCGATCGGGCCGATCGTCGCCGATCCCGAATTGCGCGCCTTCGTGCGCCAGTTGATGCAGGAGACCTACGAGGTCGGCAAGGCCAAGGGCGTCAAAATGGCGCCGGACATCGTCGACAAGCGGCTCGATTACGTGGTCAACGTCATGCCCGTGCACATGAAGGCGTCGATGGCCAACGACGTCGATCGCGGCAATAGGCTCGAGCTCGACTGGCTGTCCGGCAAGGTGCGCGCGCTCGGCCGCGAGCTCAACATCCCGACGCCGGCAAGCGACGCGGTCTACACCGTGCTCAAGCTGCACCGCATGGGAAAGCCGCACTAGCGGCGTCGCTACCGCTTTACCCACACGCGGTTTTCGTTTCGGCGAAGCGGAAAACTTTTTCGGCCGCGTAAAGATTCGGACAGCCATAACGCGCGAATGCGACGCGCGCTTCGATCGCGCGCAACCTACCATGTTACGTGATCGAGCGCGCGTACCGCACCATGGTACGTGCTCGCGCGCGACGACGTCTTCAGCCGCCGTGAAAATATTAAGTGTTGCCGTGGCAAGACTGCGCGCGGGTTCCGCTGGCATTGGCGATGGGTTGCCGCTGTGAATACGTATCGCATTCTGAACGTCGATGACGATCCGCTCATGCGCGATGTCGTCGAGCTCGCGCTCGGCTTCGGATCCGAGTTCGTGGTGCTGAGCGCCGCGAGCGGCGCCGAGGGGCTCGCGGCGGTGCCGGGTTGGGCGCCCGATCTCATCATCCTCGACGTCATGATGTCGGACATCGACGGACCGACGATGCTCGCGCGCCTGCAGGAAAATCCCGACACGGCGAAAATCCCCGTGGTCTTCATCACCGCGCGCGCGCCAGTCGAGGAGCGCGAACGGCTGCTCGCGCTCGGCGCCGCCGCGGTCATCGCCAAGCCGTTCTACCCGGTGAAGCTCGCCGAAACCGTGCGCCGCCATCTGCAGACGATCAAGCTCGCCTCGGCCGGCTTTGATTTCAGCCAGCGCCTGCGCACCGATGCGGCGACCTTGGCGGGCTACCGCGACAAGCTGCGCAACGGCGCCGACGCCTCCTTCGTGCCCGACGAGTTTCAGTCGTTCGTGCACAAGCTCGCCGGCGCTGCCGGCGTGTTCAATTTCCAGGCGGTGAGCACGAAGGCCGCCTCGCTTGAAGACGCCATCATCGAGCGCCGCGCCGGCCGCGGTGGACCGGGCACGGTCGAAGCCAATCTCGACGCGCTGTTGGCCTGCATCGAGGCTGCCTGACGGGACGAGACAAGACATCGAGACAGGAGAGGGACATGGCCGAGGCTTTCGCAGCGCAAGATCAGGCGCCGAAGATGTTGATCGCTGACGACGATCCGGCCATCGTGCGCCTGCTCGCCGATCGCTGCATGAAGATGGGCTTCCGCGTGGAAACCGCGACCAACGGCGTGCAGCTTCTGGTCAAGGCGCGCCGCAGCCAGCCCGACATCATCATCGTCGACGTCAACATGCCGGAGCTCGACGGGCTCTCGGTGTGTTCGCATTTGCTCGGGCCGGGCGGCAAGTCCTTGGAAGTCGTCGTGGTCACCGGCAGCAACGACAACGAGACCGCCGAGCGCTGCGAGAGCCTCGGCATGTTCTACGGACGCAAGGGTCCCAATTTCTGGAACAGCGTGGAAGGCGCGTTGATGGAGATCTATCCCAGCCTCAGCGAGAAGATCGGCGCGCTGGAGGCGCCGGCTTTCGACACCGACATCCCGCAGCGTCCGCGCGTGCTGGTGGTCGACGACGACCCGGACATCGAGAAATTCCTCGCCAGCCGGCTCGACAAATTCGGCATCGACACGCTGTACGCGCCGGACGCCGCGCAGGGCTATCGCAGCGCCTGCAGGGACAAGCCGACCGTCATCATCACCGACAATTTCATGCCGGACGGCGATGCCCAGTACCTGCTCTACCGGCTGCGCAGCACGCCGCTGACCGAGAATATCCCCGTGTTCGTGATCAGCGGCCGCAAGCTCAGCGATCTCACCGAGCAAACGCTCAAGCGCGCCATCGGCGGGCGGCCGGGGGCCCTGCAGGTGTTCAAGAAGTCGTTCGACACCGAGGAATTGTTCAACGCGTTGAAGAGATTCTGCGGCTTCCAGAAGCACTAGGTCGTCGATTCATTGGCGCGGGGCGAGGTTCCAGTTTGCGAGCATCGCTCGCTTGCCATGGTTCATTCAAAGTGACGGCGCTGCCGGCGGGTCCGCGCTGGCCAAAAGTCCGCGCTTAAGACGAAGCGGACGTCGGCCGATAGACACAACTCGCCGGATCGGTCGAAGATGACCCAGCAGCGACATTGTCCGGCGTTTTATGTTGCCGCGCGAAGCAAGTCTCGGCTCTATCAAAACATTTGCTCGAACGGTACG
>Ga0335081_10017183_pt1 | contig 11720 bp, 10 predicted proteins | sample Lox_Sample_35_FD_206713 | JGI IMG/M metagenome (GOLD analysis project Ga0335081, IMG submission 206713) | Soil microbial communities from Loxahatchee National Wildlife Refuge, Florida, United States - Lox_Sample_3.5 | ecosystem: Environmental > Terrestrial > Soil > Wetlands | place: USA... | reverse complement strand
CCGGGCCCTCAATTTCGGCACGGGAGAGGGCCGGATCGCCATCACGCGACGGCGCCGGCAGCTGCGCTGGGGCTGCCGCTGGCCCGGGTGGAGGAGTGCCGTGGTATTCCGGCATCCACCGCGGCGCCGACAATAAGTCCCAGGCAGCCACCCGCGCCTACGAGGACGTCTGTTCGGCGGTCCTCACTTTCGCCGGTAAGTCCTCAGGATCTGCCCTGGCGGCTGCTGCGCCCACCCCTACCCGGTGCGACTCCTGGGCCGGCCGGATTCACATCAGGCCCATGCTCACCCGGCTAGGGACATTGGTCACCGGCACATACCCCATAGGGTATTTGCCGCCGCACGCCGTAAGCAGATATCGTCCTAATGATACCCATGGGGGTATATCGAGGGAGCTACCGAATGCTAATCATCGCCATCCCGATCGGGCTGCTGATCGGCATGTCGCTGGGTGCGCTTGGCGGCGGCGGGTCCATCCTCACGGTCCCGGCCCTTGTTTACCTGCTCCACCAGCAACCTCACGCCGCCACCACCGGGTCCCTGCTCATCGTCGGGATCACCGCGATCGCGGGAATGGCGGCGCACCGCCGGGCCGGCCGGGTCCGCTTCACGCAGGGGATCACGTTCGGCGCGGTCGGCGTGGCCGGCTCCTACGCGGGCACCCACCTGTCCGCAGGCATCAAACCAGACCTGCTGCTGACCCTGTTTGCCGGCCTCATGCTGGTCGCCGCCGCCGCTATGCTGCGCCGCCGGCGGCCCGCCACCAGTGGCGAGTCCCCCGTTCACAAAGACCAGTCCCCCGTGCACGAAGAGAAGCCAGCCAGCCCCACGGCCGTCAGCCCACTGGACGGTCCCGCCGCACCCGGCTGGCCGGGTGCGGCCATGGCGGCCACCCTGGAGCGGCCGGCCCGGACCGGTCACCCACCGGCGGCGGCCGCTTCCTGGCCCAGCCTGCCCGGCGGCGCGGCCACCCGCAGAGGGCTCAAGATCGCCCTCGCGGCGACGGCCGTCGGCCTCCTGACCGGCTTTTTCGGCGTGGGCGGCGGCTTCGTCATCGTCCCCGCGCTGGTCCTCGCCCTCGGCTTCGACATGCCCGCCGCCGTTGGCACGTCCCTGCTCGTCATCGCCATCAATAGCGCCGCCGCGCTCGCCGCCCGCCTCGGCAGTCACGTTCACCTCGACTGGCCGCTGCTCGCCGCATTTACCCTGGCCGCGCTCGCCGGGACGCTGGCCGGCAACCGCATCGCCTCGCGTGTCGACGCGGCCCGGCTGACCGTCGCGTTCACCATGCTTCTCATCGCGGTCGCCATCTACTCGCTGTGCCGCAGCGTGCCGGGGCTGGTGTAAGTGTCCTGATGATGCCACTGTTGGGAGTCGGTTGCCCCGGGACGGGCGACCTTGGCCCCTGTGCCCCGCGTGCATGCCCGGCGCAAAGTAGAAAAACCGGGGAGACAGATCGGGAGAGCCCATCATGACTGCCACCGGCGAGCGACTGCGGTCGGTACCCGGCGGTTCGCGGCTCGACGTCAGGGCACTCGTCGTCTTTTTCGCGCTCGCTTACGGGCTGAGCTGGTCGTGGGTGATTCCACTGGCGGCGCTCCATCAGGTCGTGCGCCGCGGCGAGGGCTGGCCCACCCACTACCCGGCGTTGCTCGGACCGGTGATCGCGGCGGTGGTGGTGACCGCCTGGACCATGGGCCGCCCGGGGGTCCGTAACCTGCTGGCCCGGATGGTCCGGTGGCGGGTCGCCGTCCGCTGGTGGCTGTGGGCCGTGAGCCCTGCCGCGTGCCTGGGGCTCGCGCTGATCGCGATGGCGGCGGCCGGGAAAGCCCTGCCGAGTGTGGCGGAGTTCGGGCAGTTCAGCGGGACCCCGGCGGTCGGCCTGGTGGGGGTCTTGCTGCTCCTATTCGTCGGTGCCCTGGGTGAGGAGACCGGCTGGCGCGGATATGCCCTGCCCCAGTTGCAGCGGCGGGTCAGCCCGCTGGCCAGTTCGCTCATCCTCGCGGTGTTGTGGTTCGGCTGGCATGTGCCCCAGTTTTTCGTGATTGCCACCTACCGGGACAACGGCCCGTTCCAATACGTGGGCTTCTTCCTCGGGCTGACTTGCGGCGCGGTCATCCTGACCTGGCTGTATAACCGGTCCGGCGGCAGCATTCTGCTGGTGGCCGTCTGGCACGGACTGTACAACTTCGTCAGCGGCACGCAAGCCGGCACCACCGGCATCCTCGCCGCAGTGGTCACCACCTTGATCATGATTCAGGCCGTGGTCCTGATCGTTCTTGAACTGCGTGCCCAGCGGCGCGGGCGGCCATCGGTGCTGGGGCCCGCGTGACCCGCGGCCGGCCGCCCGGCACCTGGGTCACCAACCGCCTGGCCAACCCGATCCTGCCTGGTTTGCCGCGGAGCTGATCATGGGAGGCGGGCAGGTGGGCCTAGCGGAACGGGTCATGGGCGTGGCGCAGGCAGCCTGGCCGCTGGCGGTGGTCTTGTCTTGCCATTTGGGGCCGGCTAGGCCGTTCGTAGTCGAAGCTGCGCCGTTCGGGCATCCCGGCATCATCGGCAGCACCGGGGCGGTCCGTTCCAGGGCTGGATCTGCGGTTTCTCATCCACGCTGAACACAACGGCGTTCGCCGGCGGAGCCAGATACAGGCCCACCACATCCCGCGCAGTAGTCACGCGGTCTCGGCTTCAGAGAACTGAACCGCCCCACAGGGCTTCGGTCACCTGCGCGGCACCGGCCTGGGCGGTTCTGGTGGCCACAGCGCCGCTCGCCGCCATCTGCTTGGCGAACTGCCGCTGAGCATTCAGCTGAGCATTCACCAGCTTGCCGGCGGAGTCGAACGTTGGTCGATCAAGGGCACGGGATTCACGGGCGCAGCAGCCGACAGCGCCTGCTGAAAGGTCCGGGTCCAGCCGCAATCAGCGGTTCTAGCTGCGGCCCCGGCAGGCTTCCAGCTGGCACGGCGAGGTGCCGGACCATTGAGGGCGTCTGGCAGGGTGGAGGCATGGCAACGAGTTCTGCGCACCTCGGTGTGACGGTCGAGCGCATTTCGGACGGCATGTTCACGGCCACCAACAGCCGCGGTGGCCAGATCACGATCGGCACCGGCGGCGGAGCCGACTTCACTCCGACCGAGCTGCTGCTGGTGGCGGTGGCCGGGTGCACCGCGATCGACGTCGACATCCTGACGTCGCGCCGGGCCGAACCGGATCGCTTCCAGGTGGACGCCGAGGCGGACAAGATACGCGACGCGGAAGGCAACCGGCTCACCGGCATCGGGGTGACGTACCGGCTCGCCTTTCCCGGCGGGGAAGGCGGCGACGCCGCACGGGCCATCCTGCCCGATGTGGTGAAGAAATCGCATGACCGGCTCTGCACGGTCAGCCGCACCATTGAGATCGGCGCGCCCGTGACCACCCGGATCGAATAACGCCCGGGGCCGCTGCTTGATGCCGGCCGCGAGCAGGTCGACGACCTCGGCAATGCGGGCCGCACGCAGCTCCGGACGGCGGGTCGTCGCATTGATCCAGCGCAGATACGCCGTCCGGTAGTACTGCGCCAGCGTGTCGAACAACTCGGCCGCCGCCGGGTTCGCGGCCAGCGCAGCAGCGATGTCGGCGGCCAGGTCCGCGCGCTGCGGACCTTCCGGCGCCAGCTCAACGCTCACCTCCTGGCCGACCGCGACGCCCGCATCGCGCATCCACATCGGGCTCACCGTGAATACCCACCCGCCGCCGCCCGGCACAATCGTTCCGCGCACGCGCTGGCCGTCGATCGTGCCGCCGACGGGATGCTCGGCCTTGGCCCCCCACACCTGGTCCGGGTCGAACGGCACCGCGACGACCGCGCGGCCACGAGGGCCAGCGGCAGCCAGGGCACGAAACCGCTGAGTGCGCATGGCCTCATCGTGACACGAAGCCCGCGGGCACGACGCAGATGGCCGGAGTACCGACCTCGGCCGCACCGCGGCCGTCACCCCATCGCGAGAGATTTTTAACGTTCCTCAGCCGGCCAGGAGCCGATGCGCTCAATGACCAGGGGCGCGTCCCGCGGGGGGGCGCCGCCGATTTCTATCGCCCCGGCCAGCGCCGCCCGCGCGCCCGCCAGCAGGGACTCCCGGTCGGTGCGCAGTTCGAGTACCGGCTGCCCGGCATCCACCCGCTCCCCCGGCTTGGCCCGGCACAGCACGCCGGCCGCCGCGCTGACCGGGTCTTCCTTGCGGGCCCGGCCGGCGCCGAGCCGCCAGGCGGCCACGCCCACGGCCCGGGCATCCAGGCGGCGCAGCCAGCCGGACTCCGGCGCGGGCACCGTGACGCAGACCGGTGCGCGGGGCAGTTCGGCATCCGGGTCGCCGCCCTGCTCCGCGATCATCGCGCGGTACCGTTCCAGCGCCCGGCCGTCGGCCAGCGCCGCGGCGGGGTCGGCGTCGATCCCGGCCAGCCGCAGCATCTCACCGGCCAGCGCCAGCGTGACCGTCACCAGGTCGGCGGGGCCCTCGCCGCGCAGCACGGCGACCGACTCCTCGACCTCCAGCGCGTTGCCGACCGCGCGGCCGAGCGGCGCGTCCATGGCGGTCAGCAGTGCGCTGGTGCGGACGCCCTGCTCCTCGCCCAGCATGACCATGCTGCGGGCCAGTTCCCTGGCGTCGTCCAGGCTGGTCATGAAGGCGCCGCTGCCGACCTTGACGTCCAGCACCAGGGCCGACGTGCCCTCAGCGATCTTCTTCGACATGATCGAGCTGGCGATCAACGGGATCGACTCGACCGTCCCTGTGACGTCGCGCAGCGCGTAGAGCTTGCGGTCGGCCGGGGCGAGCCCGGAACCGGCCGCGCAGATGACGCAGCCCACCGAGCGCAGCGCGGCGATCATCTCGGCCGGGGACAAGGCGGCCCGCCATCCGGGGATCGCCTCCAGCTTGTCCAGCGTCCCGCCGGTATGGCCCAGGCCGCGGCCGGACAGTTGCGGCACGGCGGCCCCGCACGCCGCCACCAGCGGAGCCAGAATCAGCGACACCTTGTCCCCGACACCGCCGGTCGAGTGCTTGTCCACGGTGGGCCGGCCCACCGTGGACAGGTCCAGCCGCTCCCCCGACGCGATCATCGCGGCGGTCCAGGCACGCAGCTCACCGGGGTCGAGGCCGCGGAAGAAGATGGCCATCGCCAAGGCGGACATCTGCTCGTCGGCGATCTCGCCGCGGACGTAGGCGGCGATCAGCCAGCGCACCTCCGCGCCGGTCAGCGTGTGCCCGTCCCGTTTGGCCCGGATCAGCTCGACCGCGGCCGGGGCGGGGACGGGGGCGTCGCCGGCCGCCGCCTCAGTCATCACCGGGGCCGGGCAGGTCGGAACGGAAGTCAGGCAGGTCGGCACGGGAGCTGGGCAGGTCATCGCCGGAGCCGGGCAGGCCGGCGCCGGAGCCAGGCAGGCGAGCGCCGGAGCCAGGCATGCGAGCGCCGGAGCCAGGCAGGCGAGCGCCGGAGCCAGGCAGGTCCGCGACCGTGAACGCGGACGGCAGCAGGCGGTCCAGCTCAACCGGGCCGGACCCGGTGTCCACCAGCAGCCCAGGGCCGCCCGCCTCGAGCAGGACCTGGCGGCACCGGCCGCAAGGCAGCAGGCTGCGGCCGTCCGGGGTGCGGACGCTGACCGCCACGATCGTGCCGCCCCCGGACGCGTGCAGCGCGGATACCAGGCCACATTCGGCGCACAGGGTGAGACCGAACGATGCGTTCTCCACGTTGCAGCCGGCGAGCACGCGGCCGTCGCTGACCTGGCCCGCCGCGCCGACGCGCAGCCGGGAATACGGTGCATGCGCGCGTCCGGCCGTTTCCGTAGCCAGCGTGCGCAGCGCCGTCCAGTTGATCTCCACCCGCCATCCACCCCCGCCTCAGCACGCGGAATGCGTCCCTGCACAAGACACACGGAACGATAACAGCGCAGGTGCGCCGCACCATGGGGCGGGCACCCGCGGCCACCGCGCACCGGGCCGATTGCGATTTGGCAACGGCCACGCAGCGGGCCGACCCGCTTCTTCCCGCCCGGGCGCATCGAGGCTAGCCTGCGATGATCCAGATGATCAGCACCACACGGCGCACGGCCCCCGATAAGGCCCAACGCGCCGGAGAAGGGCCGGTAACGGCCCATGTAAACGTGAGATCCGGGGGGCGGCGACTGCCCACGAAACAAGCGGCAATGGTGCCCCGCGAAACAGGAGGTAACCAGTGAAGAAGACCCTTGCGGCCAGCGCAGTGCTGACCGTAGCGGGCCTGCTCGCCGCGGCGTGCGGCAGCAGCACGTCGACGCCCAGGTGCTGATACTGGACGAGCCGACGGCGGTGCTGACCCCCGGCGAGACCGAGGACCTGTTCCGGATCATGCGCGAGCTGCGGGAAGGCGGCCGCGCCATCGTGTTCATCTCGCACAAGCTCAAAGAGGTGCAGGCCATCGCGGACACGGTGACGATCCTGCGCCGCGGCCAGGTGGTCGGGCAGCGCCCGATCATCGCGGTGGCCGGCCTCGTCGGCCAGGTCCGGCCGCCCGCCGCCGACGGCCAGCCCTATATCACGTCATGACGACCGGCACCGGGCACTTCCCCGCCCCGCACCCCGGCACGGCGGGCACCCCCGCGGCCGCCTCCCCCACCACACCGCCGGGCACGGCGGCCACCCCCACGGCGGCCTCCCCCACCGCACACAGCCCATACGTCGCGGCGGCCGAGAGCGCAGCGCGGCTGGCCGGGCTGACCGGGATCGCCAGGTACGACGCCGCGGTCGTGCTCGGCTCGGGCTGGGCCCCGGCCGCGACCGCACTGGCGCAGGCCCTCGCCGCCGAGGTCGCCGAATTTCCCGTTACAGAACTGGGCAGCTTCGCGCCGCCTTCGGTCCCGGGGCACGCGGGAACCGTGCAGTCGATGGTGGCCGGGGACCTCCGGCTGCTGGTGTTCCTGGGGCGGACGCACCTGTACGAGGGGCACCCCATCAGCGCCACGGCGCACGGCGTCCGCACCGCGGTGCTGGCCGGCTGCCGGATCGTCGCGCTGACCAACGCGGCCGGCGGCATCCGCGACACCTACCACGTCGGCGAGCCGGTGATCGTGCGCGACCACCTGAACCTTACCGGGCGCTCCCCGCTGTACGGGCCGCCGCCCCCGGAGCCGTACCCGTCCCGGTTCGTGGACCTGACCAACCTGTACGCCGCGCGGTTGCGCGACCTGGCCCGCGCCGCCGATCCAGCGCTGACCGAAGGCGTGTACGCGTGTCTGCCCGGCCCGCACTACGAGACGCCCGCGGAGATCGCGATGCTGCGCGGCTTCGGCGCGGACCTGGTCGGGATGTCGACCGTCATCGAGGCGATCGCTGCCCGCCACCTAGGCGCCGAGGTCATGGCCATCTCCCTGGTCACCAACCTCGCGGCCGGGATCACCGGGGAGCCGCTCAGCCACGCCGAAGTGATCGCCGCCGGCCAGGCCGGCGCCGGCCGCATGGGCACCCTCCTCGCCCAGGTCCTCCCCCGCGCCGCCCTCCCCCGCTCACCCCCGCCCCGGGCAAGCCCCAGGCCTTGACCAAACGTGTGCAGTTTCTGCTGGTGGCACAGCAGAAACTGCTCAAGATCTCGAAGGCGGTCCCGGCCGGGGGGCGGGGCGGGATTAGGCGCTGCGGAGATGGGAGTAGGCGACGGCGGTTTCGGCGGCGAGGGCGGCGTTGTCGGCGATGAGCTGCCGGTTGACCTCGACGCTGCGGCCGCCGCTGAGCTCGTGCACGAGGGACAGCACCGCGGGGGTGACCGCCTGGCCGGCCAGGTTCTGCCCCTGGACCTGGGACACGGCCTCATCGATCAGCGGGTCGATGTCGATCCCGCCGGCGGGCGGGCGGGCCAGCAGCAGGCCTCCCGCACCGTCGAGGGCCCAGTGCGCGGCACAGATCCGGGCGACTTCCGGGGAGTCACTGACTTCGGCGGATACCGGGGGGCCGCCCGCGGCGGTGTAGAACCGCGGCAACGTGCCGGTCTGCCAGCCGAGCACGGGGACGGCGAGCGTTTCCAGCAGTTCGCTGGTCGCGCCGACGTCCAGCAGCGATTTGGGCCCGGAAGCGACGACCACGGCCCGGGTCCGCGCGATCTGCAGCAGGTCACCGGAGATGTCCAGGCTCTCGGCGAACCCGCGGTGCACGCCGCCGATCCCGCCGGTGCCCATGAACTGGACGCCGAGCTGGCGGCAGACGGCGAGCGTGCCGCCCACGGTGGTCGCGCCGAGCGCCCCCTGGGCCAGGCAGGCGGCCAGGTCCCTCGCCCCCACTTTGCGCGCCGTCGGGCCGGCTTCGGCGAACCGTTCCAGTTCGGCCTTGGTCAGGCCGATGTGGATGGCGCCGTCGAGCACGCCGACGGTGGCCGGTGTGGCGCCCTCCTCGCGTACCCGGCGCTCGGACTCCACCGCCACGGCCAGGCCCCGGCCCTCGCAGAACCCCTGCGAGACCAGCGTCGTCTCCAGCGCCACGACCGGCCGGTGCCGTGCGAGCGCCTCGGCTACCTCCTCGGTCACCCGCGTCCGCAGTGCCCTTGCTGCGTGCTGGGTCACGGCATCGCTCCCATCTTCGACACGGCCCGCGCCGCGGCGTGCAGCGCCAAGTCCACCCCGCCGAGCAGGTACCCGGCCGCGAACGCGTCGCCCGCGCCCGTCGCGTCGACCGGCGCGGCCGGGACCGCCGGGTATACGCGCCCGCCGATGCGGACCCCCTCCGGGCCCAGCTTGACCACCATCTCGGCCCCCGGAACGTCCCCGACCAGGGCCATCTCGGCCTCGGTCCCGAACACCACGTCGGGCCGTAGGCCCGCGACGAGCGTACGGAACCGCCCGACCCCGAAGGCCGCCACCGCCGCGGTGGAGGACAGGTCCACGCTCCGGTGCGCGACGTGCGCGGCCGCGGCCAGGGCCGCGCCCCTGACCGGCCAGGAGACCAGGCTATAGGCGGGCAGGTGCAGCCACGCGCAGCCCGCCAGCCAGCGGGGGTCGACCGCCGCCGCCTCGAGGCTGGGCCCCACTCCCCGGTCGGTGAGCATCGACCGGGACCGGCCGGCCTCCGACAGCGAGACCACCACGCCCGTCCGCCCGCCCAGTGCCGGCCCGGCCAGGTCGACGCCGCGGCGGGCCAGTTCGGCCGCGACCAGCTGCGCGGCGGGGTCGCTGCCGCGCGCCGCGATCAGCCGGGACCGGCCACCCAGCCCGGCAATCCACGCGGCCACGTTGGCGGCCTGCCCGCCCACCCCCAGCTGCGTCTGGGCCGGCGTGTCGGTCTCCGCGGCCACCGGGCCGGACACGCGCACGATCACGTCGAGGTGAGCGTCGCCGAGCACGCAGATCGTGCCGCACGCGCTGGGCCGGGTTCCTGCCATGCCACCTCCGGGCTCCGGCGCCGGACCGGGCAATTTCATCATCTCAGCAGGTAACGGGCTAATTGAGGCCGGGCCGCCCGGGGCTACCCAGCGCGGCCCGAGGCGTTCGCACAGCGGCCCCCCGGCATACGCCGGGCCCCGGCGGGACGCGGCACTCGCCCCGAAGGGGCCGAAGCGCCAAAGCGCGCTCCCGGCCAGCGGGGCGAGCCCGGCGGGTGACCGCGAGCCGGACTGACCTGACCCGGGCGGGACCCCACGGAATCCGCCTCAGCACCGAACTTGTTAACTGTGGACCATGACCGAATCGCCGGCCGGGCCACCGGGCTCGCAGGGCGTGTCGCACTGGCAGGGCAAGACGGTGTGGGCCCGCGACCGCTCAGCGCCGCTCCGCGAGTTCCTGCGTACCGAATCGGGCAGCGCCCTGATCCTCGTGGCGTGCATCGTGGCCGCGATCATCTGGGCCAACGCCGCCACGTCGTCCTACAACGCGTTCTGGCAGGCCACGCTGTCCATCCGGGTCAGCTCGTTTGGCATCTCCCAGGACCTGCGGACCTGGATCAACAGCGGGCTGATGACGTTTTTCTTCCTGGTCGTCGGGCTGGAAACACGGCGCGAATTCGACCTGGGCGACCTGCGGGAGCGCCGCCGCTTCCTGCTGCCGATGATCGCCGGGCTGACCGGGATGGCGGTCCCGATCGCCTTCTACCTGGCGCTGAACGCGGGCGGCCCGGGCGCGCACGGCTGGGGCGTGGCCATGTCCACCGACACCGCCCTGGCGCTGGGCCTGCTCGCGGTGCTAGGCAAGGACATCCCCGACCGGATGCGCGTGTTCGTGCTGACGGTGTTCGTGGTCGACGACCTCGTCGCGCTGGTGGTCATCGCGGTGTTCTACAGCGACAAGATCAGCATCATGCCGCTGGTCATGGCGCTCGCCGCGTTCGCGGTGCTGCTGATCGCGGTCCGGCTCCGGGTTCAGCGGCGCTCCGTGTTCGTGCTGCTGGGCGTGGTCATCTGGGCCACCCTGCGGGCCAGCGGGGTCGATCCGGTGGCCGCCGGGCTGGCGATCGGGCTGGCGGCGCCGGCGTACACGCCGTCCCGCGGCGAACTGGAGGACGCGACGGTCCTGGTCCGCCGGTTCCGTGAGCAGCCGACGTCGGAGCTGGCCCGCTCGGCGCAGGCGGGCCTGGCGTCCACGTTGTCACCGAACGAGCGGCTGCAGGCGTTCTACCACCCGTGGACGAGCTACGTGATCGTGCCGTTGTTCGCCCTGGCCAATGCGGGCATCGTGCTGAACGCCGGGTTCCTGGCCCGCGCGTACGCGGCGCCGATCACGCTCGGCGTGATCCTCGGCTACGTGGTCGGCAAGCCGGTCGCGGTGATCGGCAGCTCATGGCTGGTGACCAAGCTCAGCCACGGGCGGATCCGGCCGCCGATCGGCGTCGCGGCGGTGATCGGCAGTGGCACCATCGCCGGGATCGGCTTCACGGTGGCGCTGCTGATCGCCACGCGCGCGTTCGCCGGGGAGGAACTGGCCGACGCCAAGCTGGGCGCGCTGACGGCCGCGTTCCTGGCCGCCGCGCTGACCTGGATCGTGCTGCGGCTGACCCGCCTGCTGCCCGCCGACCGCCGGGCGCGGGCGCTGTTCGGTGACTCCCGGCTGATCCAGGACCTCATCCCGGCGGTTGACCCGGACCGCGACCACATCCGCGGGCCGCGGCGCGCGGCGATCACCGTCATCGAGTTCGGCGACTTCGAATGCCCCTACTGCGGGCAGGCCGAGCCGGTCGTCCGCGACATCCTCACCGACACCAGCATCCGGTACGTCTGGCGGCACCTGCCGCTCACCGACGTCCACCCGAACGCCCAGCTCGCCGCGGAAGCGGCGGAGGCGGCGGCCGCGCAGGACGCGTTCTGGCCGATGCACGACCTGCTGCTGCAACACCAGGACGAGCTCCGGCTCGTGGACCTGATCCACTACGCCACCACGCTCGGGCTCAACCTGGCCCGGTTCCGCGACGACCTCCGCGGCCACGACCACTCCACCCGGGTCGCGCAGGACGTCGAGTCGGCCGACCTGTCCGGCGTATCAGGAACGCCGACGTTCTTCATTAACGGCCAGCGCCACTACGGGGCGTTCGACCTGCCGACGCTGACCGCCGCGATCCGGACCGAGCGCGACCGGCTGGCTACCACCCACCCGCTCGCGGGCGCGGCCGGGAGCGGCGGTGCCGGCACAGCGGCCGCCGGAACGTAGGCTGGTCACGTGGTAGTCGCACCTGAGGGGCGGCGGATGCTGCGGCTCGAGGCCCGCAACAGCCAGGTCCCGATCGAGAAGAAGC
>Ga0335081_10017182_pt1 | contig 11720 bp, 9 predicted proteins | sample Lox_Sample_35_FD_206713 | JGI IMG/M metagenome (GOLD analysis project Ga0335081, IMG submission 206713) | Soil microbial communities from Loxahatchee National Wildlife Refuge, Florida, United States - Lox_Sample_3.5 | ecosystem: Environmental > Terrestrial > Soil > Wetlands | place: USA: Florida... | reverse complement strand
AACGATGCAGATCAAGCGGTCTGTCGATTCCCGCTTGCTGCGAGAGGCCCTGCGCTTCGGATCTTCCCGCTGGCGAAATTCACCCGAAAACTACTCCGAGATCTGCGGAATGTAAGTCCCGCGTGGTGGTACTGGCGCAATTGGTTCTCTCCAGCGACCCAGCACCATTTCTGCTCAAACCCGCGGCTGAGTCCATGCTTCGTCTGATCGATGGTTTCGAGGACCAGGCAAACCAGCAGTCGTGGCTTGGGGAGACCTCTGCGCATTCTCCATGAGCAGCATGTCGCGCTTCATGGATGGGTGATGGGGAGCGCAAGAGCATGGAGCCGATAGCTGCTCGCGCCCATGCCGATCCTCAGGCCATGGATGCGACGCACCGGCGCCTCCTTCACTGCGCGACCGACGTTCTGGAGCGACCATCCCATCTGCGCGAAGCTGCGCGCCACGATCTCGAGGCGATGACGCAGCGGAAAGCGAGCCGTTCTCTTTGCTGGGGTTCGTCGAAGAATGGCCTATGCATGCGGTCGCGCTGGTGTGGCATCCATCTTCCTGCTGGCGCGGGCCTCGTCGACCGTGCCGAACCACGGGATGTCCCGAATCAGTTCGTGCGAGGCCAGCGCCGTCTGGGCCTCTTTGGTGCCGACGAAGAGCAGCCCCACGCCGAGTTCCCGGGCCTGCACGGTTGCCGCTGCCAGAAGTTTGAGTAGGAGGCAATCTGGGCTGACGGATCTGCCGACGTCGACGATGGCTTCCGAGAAGCTTGCACAGGCAACTGCCTTCAACGCTTCCGGAAGGTCGACCGAAAGCCTGTCAAAATAGGTTTCGCGCTGTTCCGGCCTTCCTGCGAACGGTGCCAGCTCGAGCACGTAGCGGTCGCGCAGCAGGTACTCTTGGTGCTCCAGGTGATGCGTCACGAAGGCATCCGTGTCATCTTGCCTGAACGGTTTGTACAGTACGCTGTCGAACCCCCGCTGCTTAGACTGCAAGTCGGCTGTACTTCCGCGAATCGCCAGTGCCGCGAGAACGGCGTTCGGCTGGAGTTCCCTCAACCGTTGGGCTAGCGCCACGCTGTCGAAATCCGGAAGGTCGGCGTCGAGGAGGAGGGCCCGGTACATCCTCTCGTTGGCGCTGGCCAAGGCCTCGTGGGCGCCCGTGAAGGCGTCCATCGTGACGCGGCTCGGGAACATCGCCCGCAGCCGCGCGTGGACGCGCTTCGTGCGATCTACAACCATCAAGTCGACCAGCTTCTTGGGTTGTGGAAGTGGTGGCCGCTCCCCCGCGCTTGTCGTTACCGCGTCGGCCATGGAGTGAGCATGCCCTCCGCATTCGATCGCCAGCTTGACCTTGCGACGCAGTTCCTCGAACCCAAACGGCTTCGTGATGTAGTCGACAATTCCAGACTTCATGACCTCGGCGATGCGGGGCCAACTCGACTCGGCGGTCAGCATGATGACCGGGGTCCCGTCGCCGCCCTCGCGCATCCTGGCGAGCATCGATGGGCCGTCGAGGACGGGCATCTGCATGTCCAAAACGACGAGGTCGAAGGTGCACTCGGTGAGGATCTCGAGCCCCTCTGCTCCATTACTCGCCTGGGCGGTCTGATGGCCCATGCTTTCGACGAACTTCGCGGCTGTTAGTCGGGCAACCGCGTCGTCATCAACCAGGAGGATCGACGCCATGAACAGCAGGCTTTAGCAAGATCCGTTCCCGGGCGGGGGGCCGGGACCGTGTGCCGTCCCGACGCGTTCGTCGCCCTCGTCGCCTACCTCTCCCGCGGGCTGGTTCGGCATGTGTGCCGTTTTGAGGCTCAGGCCGGTCCATCACCAGCTGAACCGGGCCGGGTTGCGGCAGCCAGATCCGGGTCGTCGCGGTTTCAGGGGGTCAGCGAGACGAGGTAGGGGTGCCGGCGCGCAGCGCCATTCTGAACCCAGACTGGAGCTCATTGCCGTACACAGGATCCTGGTCACCGAGAACGGCTGTCAGCACGGGCATGCCAGCGTGTTTCCCACTTGGTGATCCGCGACGGTGTGGCCCGCGTTTCGCCAGCTGCCGCCTCCCCGTCACGCTCGGACGCGGTGACGGTTCCCTGACCAGCGGCGCGACAAGCCCGGGATGCCCCGCGCTTTGGGTCGGCGCGTGGCGCGCCCAGGGGCCCCGTGTTGATTCATCATCAGGTGGGGTCACGAGGCGTGGGCATGGGGCGAGCCCACGAGACAACGTCGGGCGGAGCCGGACCAGATGTGGCTTGTGCAACTCGTGGCCCTGCTCGGCTCGACCTCCGGGCGGTCCACCCGCATCGCAGCGCGCCAGCGCTGCGCGCCCGCTCGTGCTCTTGCTGGACAGATCTGTCGATCTGGAGTGGGTCGACGCGGGCACCTGCATGGCGCCTCGCGTCCTGGCACGCGCCGCGCCCTGCTGGTCGCCGTGCCGCGACAATGAGGGCGGGCCGCCTCCCATCCGCTGGCGAGGACGATTGCTCTGCGAGCGCGGCGTGTGCAAGCCGGCTGGTCGCCGACCTGCAGCGGTCGTAGTCTACTGGGCCGGTCCTCTCCCAGCTGCGTCGGCGAAGCGCCTGGCGGGGGAAGGCACACCCGTGTTCTGCATCGCGAACTCGCCACGAACCTTTGGGGTCGCGAGAAGTAGAGAGTCTGGGCTGCCTTGGTCCCGGAAGAAGATGGTTCCAACCCCATGAATCAATGCACGCGGCGTTCGTGTTCCGAACGGGCAGGGTCCGCCGCCAGATCCGGCGCGAGCATGGCTGCGAGATGGTTCAAGGACACGTTGAGCTTCGAATTCCGTGCCTCCTTGTCGGTCTCGCGAATGAATAGCCCGAGCTGTGCTGGAAAGCGGTGTCGCAGCTGCTCGCGAAGTGGCTCTGCCCGCTCGTCCTGCCGGAGCGCGGCCTGGATTTCCCACAGGTGAATAGAGCCTGGATCGCGATTCGGCACACATCCCGGCTGCGAAGCACCCACTGTCCTTGCCAGGATCTCACTCCGAACGAGAACGTCTACCACGTTGCGGACGAGAGGCTCCGGGAGATCGAGCTCCATCGCGAGCTCGGACTCGGTTGGGTGGACGCCCTTTGAGAGGAAGTCCCAGGCCACGAGTGCGGCCACGAGGACGGCGAGGTCCTCCCTGAGCGCCTGATCGGCCCGCGCGGTGTCGAGTTGCTCGCGGAACGCGCGATGCCCCTCGTAGCTGGCCGCTACCTGCGCCCCAATGAGAACGACGATCCATGAGACGTAGGTCCAGACGAGGAAGATCGGAACGGCTCCCAGCGCGGAGTAGACCGCGCTGTACTCGGTCACTCCCATCTGCAGCCGCACGTACAGAAAGAGCGCGCCCTGCCACAGGATCGCGCTCACCGCCGCGCCGAACAGCGCGGACGGGACCCTCACGCGTACGTTCGGCAGGATCAGATAGATGGCGAGCAGTGCAACCCAGACGACCGCCACAGACGTGAAGCGCAGCAGGAATTCAAGCACCGAGCCGAGCGCCAACGTATGCTGCAAGAAGATGACTACCGCAGAGCTGTGGGCGGCCGTCGCCAAGGTCGCAGCGGCGAGGATGAGAAGTGGGGCCGTGACCAGGAGCGTGACGTAATTGGTGAGCTGGCGCAAAGGGGAGCGCCTTGCCGCCACTCCCCATGCTTCGTTGAGTGCGTCCTCGATGCTCGAGAGCAGGCTGACGCTTGTGTACAAAAGGACCAGGAGGCCCACCGCACCTAGCGTCGATACGTTCGTGCGACTCACAGAGCGCAGGATCTGATCAGACGCCTCCACTAGTGCCTTGTTGGCACCGAAGGTACGGTGGATGTAGGGGCGAAGCGTGGCGTCGACGAGGGCGGAGTAGGCTCCAAGTCCCTTCAGTACAGCGAATGCGAATGCCAAGAACGGCACGAGCGAGAGGGTGCTGTCGTAGGTCAGCGCCGCAGCCCTGATCGTGACCCGGTGCTCGATGAATCCGCGCATCGTCGCGTAGGCAATGCGGGCGAGGCGGTAGAGGAGCGCTCGTCCCCAGCCGAGATCTCGAAGCCGGACGTTCCAGATGCGCTCGGCGAAGAACGAACGTATCCGCTCTGGTGCCCCATCTCGCCCGTGCAACTCGGCCACCGCATTCGCCTCGCGAGCCACCATGACAGCAAAATGTTGAGCGAGATGACCCTTGAAGCAAGACTCGGCTGATCCTCCGGCCGGTCGCTGTCACGGAGCGAGCTCGGTCATGCTCGGTCGCCGCCGTGCGCATTCGCATGAATTCAATGCGCTTGCTCGATCTTGAGGCCTATCGAACGGGGGCTGGGCCGCAGAGGCCAACACGCCCCCTGGCGAGCAGATCACCCGGCTGGACGAGGGCTGCCCCATTTCGATGACGCTCCTGGAAACCAAGAGATCGAGCGGTCGAAGGAGCGGAGAGCTCGTGCGCAACCAGGCACGGCCCTGTCTTGGCGGCCAAGGAGTTCGGGATGAACGATCGGTTGGGCGAAGCCTCGCGCCGCCGCGGGAAAGGAGGCAGGAGCCCCGCTGGTAAGAGGCGGTAGTAGTCGATCGCCGAGGAGAGGGCGGTTCTGGTCGGCAGGCATGGTGCGGGCATCGGTACCCTCGCCATAGTCGGCCTGCGAGTGGCAGCCACGAGCGAGCGGCCAACAGCGGCCCGGATGGGTCGGCGCTCGCTACCCGTTCAATCCGATGCAAGCAACTGTCAGGCGAGTTTCGAATAGCGCCAACCTGAGAGCCAGGCGCCGAGTCCACGGCAGCCGTTCCCAGCGATTCCGCCCAACGCGCTGTGGGTGTCAGTGCCAAGAATGGTCCGAAGCCCTCAAGCGGTGACGGCAGGGGCTACACCCGGCGCTCGGCTTGGGCACGCTCGGATCCCCACAGCTGCCGTCGATGTGTTGGGTGCGCTCGACGAGGCTGTCGGATTCGAACGGGCTTGTCTTCTGGATCGCAGGCATCCATCGTGGGGAGAGGTCAAGCGAATGCGCGCGATGCTGCTCCGACGCCTCGGGCCCTTGCGAGTAGACTCCCCACCGCTCGATCTTGCGACGATCCCAGACTCCGAACCTGCTCCGGACGAGCTGCTCATTCGAGTCAGCTGCTGCGGCGTCTGCCACACCGAGCTCGACGAGATCGAGGGGCGCACATCACCATCCCGGCTACCGATCGTCCTCGGGCATCAGGTGGTTGGCCGAGTCGAAGCGTTGGGTGTGGACGCGCGTGGCTTTCAGATCGGCGACCGTGTCGGGGTCGCCTGGATTTACCGGGCGGACGGAGCATGCGCCTATTGCCGCCGCGGCCTGGAGAATCTGTGCGTGCAATATCGGGCGACCGGACGCGACGCCAACGGCGGCTACGCCGAACGGATGGTGGTCCCGGCGGCGTTTGCCCATGCCATTCCCGAGAGATTTGCCGATCGAGAGGCTGCTCCGCTGCTCTGCGCGGGGGCCATCGGATTTCGGTCGCTTCGGTTGGCCGGGCTGACCGACGGCCAGTCGCTGGGCCTCATGGGTTTCGGCGCGTCGGCGCACCTGGTGCTGCATCTCGTCCGGCATCGCTTGCCGCGGACCAAGGTATTCGTCTTCGCGCGCACGGAGGCCGAAAGACGCTTTGCGCAGGAACTCGGTGCGAGCTGGGCCGGCGACGCCACCGAGCAGGCCCCGGAGGCACTTGCCGCGATTATCGATACGACGCCGGCCTGGACGCCAATTGTCCGCGCGCTCGCGAATCTTGAGCCTGGCGGTCGGCTCGTGGTCAACGCGATCCGCAAAGAAGAAGCCGACAAGCAAGCGCTGGTTAGCATCGACTACGCGCGCGACCTGTGGATGGAGCGAGAAGTCAAGAGCGTCGCCAACGTCACGCGCGAAGACGTGCGCGAGTTTCTGCGCCTGGCCGCAGAGATTCCCTTGCGACCGGAAGTCCAGGAATATGCGTTGGAGCAAGCCAATCGGGCCCTCGTCGAGCTGAAGACGAGAAAGATCCGAGGCGCAAAGGTCCTGCGGATTCAATGATTCGGAGCTGGTGCTCGTTCTCCGGTCGGCCACCGCGGATGAGCCCTCCACCCCTCGAACGGTGCTGGCGATCTGGTTCTTCCCGGCGCGGCTATCTGGGGGGGCCGACCGCAAGGACAGATGGTGTAGCACCTTGAGACGCAACCCACTCACGGTTGCACCGATGCCCGGTAGTGCGTTCGTGGGGCCGATCTCTTCTGCAGGACAGCCCATCCCAAGCAGGGGGACGCTTCAAACTGCCGAAGCTGTTTCGGTCAATAGGCGGTGTTGAACGTTGCGGCAAAGGCGTGACTTGATCACGCGCAAGCGCATCTCCGATGAGGGGTTGCCGCCGTGTGGTCGCAGCTCATACGCCGGGGTGTGCTCGGCATTGGAGCTTCCGGCAGTGAGCTGGTACAGCCGCTTTGGGCGCAGGTTCTCATGTGCCGCGAAAGCCGCCACCGAAAGAACCGACCCGTCCAGCGCTGAGGGCGCTGCCGGAGCGAACATGTGCGATGCTTTCGGCCCACGGGCTGCCCGGGGCACGCCCGGCGATTTCGAGAGGAGACGAGATGAGGAAGGGAAGCGAATTCGACGAGCGGGCGAGAGCATGGGACGACGCGGGAAGGATCGAGCGCGCCCGGCAGGTGGCCGATGTCATCGCCGCGGCGATCCCGTGGCTCTCGCGCGCACGGGTGCTGGAGTACGGCGCAGGTACCGGGCTGCTCGGTTTCGCCCTCCGCGACCGCGCTGCGCACGTCACCCTGGCCGACAGCTCGTGCGAGATGCTGGCGGTGGCCCGTGAGAAGATCAGGGGGGCCGGGGTGGCCAACCTCACGGCCCTCTCGCTCGATCTGACCGCAGATCCGCCCCCAGCCATCTGTTTCGACGTGGTGTGCAGCTTGCTGACGCTGCACCACATCCCGGACGTCAGCGGGCTGCTTCGGACGTTTCACGGAATGATCCTCCCGAAGGGGGTCCTCTGCATTGCAGACCTCGACGCGGAGGACGGCTCGTTCCATGGCGCAGTGGCGAACGTGCACCGCGGCTTCGAGCGCTCCGCGCTCCGTGGTCTCGTCGAGGCTGCCGGCTTCGCCGACGTGCGCTTCCAGATGGCATGCGAGATCGAGAAGCCGCCCAGCAGCGGCCGGCGCTACTCGGTGTTCCTGGCCACGGCCCGGAGACCCTGACCTCGAGAAATCTTCCACGGGTGGACGTCAGGAGCCGACAGAGAGACGGACAAACCGCCCGAGCCTCGAAAGGAACGCACGCGCATGGTCGGCGAGGCTCTCTCACGTTGGTGCGCCAGCATGCATCGAGCGCGGGTACCTTGCCTATCTCGCGCGGACGATTCTGGGCCTGGTGTCAGCTCGAGTTGAACAAGTGCGTCGATGCTGGCAGTCGTGGCACCGGAATTTGTGCGGCATGATGGCGGATCTGCTGCGTTCACGTCGATGCGGCGGTAGCCGTCGTCGGCCAGGACCCGGCCCTGAGGGCGACAACATTGCCTGTGCGGCCAACGCGTGACAAGGACACTCGCCGAAACGGAGCCACTACTGCCCACTGCGGGGTGGCCTGGCCGGTGATCGCGATCTCGGGCACGCTGCCGGCTCACCTCGTTTTCGAGGACCCCGCCGATCCGTCCAGTGCGGCCGTGGACTTTGCTGCGGCGAAGGGATCATTGCGGTGGCCAGTCACGCGGGCACTCCTTGCCCGTTCCCTCAAGTTCGCACCATCCGGGCGGCAAGACACCCGGTCCGAATCAACCGCGTAGAACGTCCTCGACGGCTCGCCCGTTGAGGAAACGTGGCGGGCACCAAGGCCATCTGCGATGGTGGCTCGGTGAAAGGTCGGCACGGCGCTCCAACCCCGGATGAGACCGCCGTTTGTGGCTGGACCACGCCGGATCGGGCGCAAGCGCGAACCGACCTGTCCAGCGTGGCGGCGAGAAGACTGCCGTCGTTGCGGGACGGCTCTTGGCGGACAGAGATCGCTCCTGGCGAGCCACCGGATGTACCTTGTCACGACGGCGTCCCCCGCCATCGTCGCGGTCACCGGCCCCGCAAGGATCTTCACTCTGCATGTCGTTCTGTCACTGGAGCCTTCATTGCGATGTTCGGTCGCGACGAGAGCTGCGCGCCGAGCAGCGTGCGCGCGGCATCCACTGCTTCGTGCGCTCCCACGAGCACGAGGACGTCGCCCTCGTGGAGTACTTCTCCGCCGCTGGGTAGCATCACAGAGTCGCCGGAGCGTGAGAAGATGACAAGAACCGTTGCGCCAGTCTTCCCGCGCACACCGATCGTCGAGAGGCTGTGGCCGACCGCGGGACTGGAGTAGCCGAGACGCACGGTGGTTGGCTCGCCAATACCGGGGAACGTGGCGCGGATGTCGGCGAGGGCGTCCGTGCCTTCCGTCGGAGAAGGGTGACTGCCCGGCGCGCCCTGCCTCGCGAGCGCCTCGAGTATTACCTGTGCTCCCGCGCGGACGTGACCTTGGAGCTCGGCGGCGCTGCGCCAGAACCCGACGCCGAGGACAACGATGACGGCGATGAGGACAGCCCCTGGTACGCCGGGTAGGAAGGCCTGGGTGACAGCAGACACTGGCAAGAGGACGAGCACTGTTGAGCCGAGCTGAAAGAGGGCAAGGAGCGCCCGCCGCGGTGCCGCGGCGAGGTCCGGTCTCCCTGCGGCGACCTCTGGCAGGGCGGTGGATGCGAGCGCGAGGCCGAGGCGTCGCCCGTTGCGAACGAGCGCGATGAGGAATGGTGCCACGAGAAGCGCCGCCGCTGAGAAGAGGATCCAACGCGCCCTGGCCCTCTCGACGCCGATCAACTCCGCAATCTGGCGCGTGGCGGCAGGGGCGCTGATCGACGCGCCGATCCCGATCGCAGCGGTCGCCATGGCATCGACGAGCAGTGCGCGGACCACCGCCCGGATCCGCGTCCGGAGGCTGGGGCGGGCGGGCGAGTTTCCAAGCTGCTCGATCCAGCTGCCGTAGAGCGACACCACCGTCTGCAGCCGCGCTGGCAGCTTGCGATCGATCCAGGCGGCGGTGATTCCCGACGCGCCGATGAGCCAGGGGTTAAGGAGCGTCGTGACCGCCGAGACCGCAACGGCGATGGGGTAGAGGAAGTCGCGGGTCGCGCCGAGTGACGTCCCAAGCGCCGCGAGGATGAAGGAGAACTCCCCGATCTGGGCAAGGCTCATGCCCGTCTGGATGGACGTGCGGATCCCATGCCCGGTGAGGAATGCGCCCAGTCCCACCGCCGCCGATTTCCCGATCACCACCAGGCCGATGAACGCGGAGACCGCGATCCAATGACGTGCGACCAGCACCGGATCGATGAGCATGCCCACCGAGACAAAGAAGATCGCAGCGAAGAGGTCCCTCACGGGTCGCACGATCTTCTCGACTACGTGCGCCTCGCCAGATTCCGCGACGAGAGAACCGGCAATGAACGCGCCGAGCGCCACCGAGTAGCCGGATGTGAGCGCAAGGTATGCAAACGCGAAGCACAGACCGAGGCTCACCACGAGCAGCGTCTCGGGGTTCCCGCGGTGACGCACGTACCGGATCGTCCTGGGGACAACGAGCATCCCTCCCGCGAGCAGGAGTGCGAGGAACCCGGCGAGCCGGCCCAGCGTTGCACCGAGCTCGCCTGGCGAGACGCCCGCTCCGGTCGCCACGGCGGTGAGCACCGCCATGAACAGGATAGCGAGCAGGTCCTCGACGAGAAGAACTCCGACGACGAGGTCGCGCAGCGTTCCGCGGACACGAAGGTCATGGAACGCCTTCGCGATGATCGTCGTGGAGGACATCGCTACGATGGCGCCAGAGAAGACGCTCTCGAGAACAGTCCACCCGAAGGCCCGGCCCATGATGAAGCCAAGCCAGACCATGATGCTCGACTGTACGACAGCGGTGGTCCCCGCTGTCGGCCCCACGCGCGCAAGCTTTCGCAGGCTGAACTCGAGCCCCAGCGCGAACATGAGCAGGATGACCCCGGCCTCCGAGACCGTCTGGATGCTCTCTCGATCCGCGGCGAGCGGGATCGGTACGTGGGGGCCGACGATGAGGCCGGCAAGGATGTATCCGAGAACGACCGGCTGACGGAGGCGCTGGAAGAGAACCGTCGTCACACCCGCCACGCACATGACGACGGTGAGGGCGAGGAGAAAATGGTGAGCGCTTTGCATCACCTCAACGCCTTGGCACGCGTCCAGACACCTGGCTTCACTGCCCCGGATCCGCCCAGCACGACTCGCTCCACGAGGACCGAACGGAAGCTGGCGCGGAGAGAGGCGACGACGGGGCTACCCCGCAGCGGGACTTCGCACCCCTTGGCTCGGCGCCGAAGAACTCCCGTATTCGCGGTCACTTCGATGTCCTCCGATCGAATGGGACGGGCCGCGACTTGGATGCCCTCGCCTTGGCCTGACCCTGGCGCGGCGGGCGGTGGCTGCTCGCCACCTGGTGTTGCCGGCGCAGCGCCGGCGCCCTGGCGCTCGTTCGAGCTTTCAAGGGGGGAAGCCATCGATTCCGGTCAGGCACGTGGAATCCACCACAGCGAAAGAAACCATCTTGAGTGCGCTGTCCGTGCCAGCGCGATCATCGCCCATGTGGCTCGTCTGCTTCAGCGACCCCCACGACGAACAGCGGCAGTCGCTGAATTGTGTGCGCGCCGTGCGTCGAGTCGAAGGAAAGTCGAGTATTCGGAGGCAGGAGAAATGCGACGACCCCGGCAGATCGTCTGGTTCTACCGGACCGCGCACCGAGCACGTGGCTCACGCACTCAAAACCTTCTCTACCCCGTACGAGGCTCTTTTGGCAGATGCCCGTTGGGTAGAGCGGCAGCTGGCAAGCTGCCGGTGTTCTCGTTGCTGGGCCCTCGGTCCACGATCCACCGGGGCCGTGTGCAGTTTCAACGCACGCGAGGGGTTCGATCGCGCTGCCGGGTTTGCGTGCGCGGCCATGGAGAGCGCATCCCGCCCTGTGCATTGCCGGGCCACGAGCGCTGAGGTTGTGTCCGCCGTCTTTCCTGAGGCCAGGCGTTGTGGCCTCGCGTCCGAATAAGGCTGGCGGCGGATCCTCGCTCGAACGGGCAATCGCAATTCTCCCGAGCTGCGTGGCGTGTGCTGGAACTCATCGCCACTCTCTACGGGACGTTCGCTGCCTCGCCGTTCGGGCCGCGAAGTTCCAAAGCCTGAAGAGAGCGAGCGCGCGCCGACCCCATTTCTGCATGCTCGACGATCAGTTGGCAGGACTGGAGATCGTTGGCGACAACCGCGGGCTCTCGCCCCGCTGGACGCCGACGATTTTGCCGAGGGCGCTTGGCGTGGGTGACTCGGACGGGGCCCTCGCCGCCGCAGTTGAGGCTCGCGCGCGGGGACAGCCCAAGAGGTTGCGCGGACGGAAGAACCCGGGGGACCAGCAAGCCGGGCTCCCTTGAGGGCTCGCCATTTCCCTCACCGAAATTGCCACCGGGAAGCCTGCGCGTTCACGCGTCGGGAGGAACGGTGGCGGCGAGCGTGTCAGAGGTCGGTGGTAAGCGCCATGGTGTCGTGGCTCTTTGAAAGGTGACGACACGCTCGATGTCCGGAATGCCGCGGCGGCATTCCCGGCTGCGAAACCGCTGCTGCGACGGGCGGCATCGAGCGAGCAGCATGAACCTGCGAGCGGGGTGGGATTCCCCATCCCCACGCGCCCTGGCCTTAGGCATCGCAAAAAAATAAACGCT
>Ga0335081_10017181_pt1 | contig 11720 bp, 8 predicted proteins | sample Lox_Sample_35_FD_206713 | JGI IMG/M metagenome (GOLD analysis project Ga0335081, IMG submission 206713) | Soil microbial communities from Loxahatchee National Wildlife Refuge, Florida, United States - Lox_Sample_3.5 | ecosystem: Environmental > Terrestrial > Soil > Wetlands | place: USA: Florida... | reverse complement strand
GGCACAGGGCCGCGCCCTGCCGCGGCGCCAGGCGTCGCGCTAAAGCCCACCGACGCGGCGCCGCAGCGTCTGCGCCGCAAAGGAATTTCCGCTTGTGGCGCGGGCATTTGCGCCCGGCGCGCGGTGGTCCCGGCCACGAAAGCGACATAGATCGAGCGCAAGGTTGCGGGGTATCCCCCGCTCGCTATAGTTGACGAGCCCAGCAACATCGGAAACGCGTCCCCTTGACTGCGGCCACCGGCTTGAGACGCCTTGCGATTGCCGTCGCCGCCGTCGTTACGGCGGTGTTCGGCACGCTTGTCGGGCTGTCCTTTCTGATTCCCGCCACATCGGTGCGCGACGCCGTCACCAAGGAAATCCACGCCGTGACCGGGCTCGATCCGATCCTGCGTGGCGACATGGCGGTCTCGCTGTTCCCTTCCGGAACCGTCAGCTTCCATAATCTGATGCTGGGCGACGACCGTACCGGCGAACCGGCGGTCGTGGCCGACGAACTCAGCGCCAGGCTGCGCTATTTCCCGCTGCTGCTCGGGCGCGTCGAGATTGCCGACGTGACGCTGGTGCGGCCCCGCATCAACGTGACATTCCTGGCCGATGGCCGCACCAACTGGTCGGGCCTGATCGAGTCGCTCGCGCATGCGCTCGAGCCCAATCCGGAACGCACGATGTCGTTTTCGGAAATCGGCATTCAGAACGGCACGGTCACCGTGCACGACGTCCAGAAGGGCTTCACCGACCGGCTCGAGGACGTCGAGTTTCAGATCGCCTGGCCCTCGATCTCGCGCAGCTTCGGCGCCAACGGCCATTTCTCCTGGCGCGGCGAGCCTGTCGAGGCGAGCCTGAGCCTCGCCGATTTCCTGGCGGCGCTCACCGGCCAGCGCTCCGGCGTCAAGGTTCGCGCCAGTGCGGCGCCGCTCAAGCTCGCCTTCGATGGCGCTGCGAGCTACCAGCCGACGCTGAAGATCGAAGGCACGCTCGGCGTCGAATCACCTTCGTTGCGCGATGCGATGCGCTGGACCGCCGGCAACAAGGTGCCGTTCGGCGGCTTCGGGCGCTTCTCGATGCGTGCGCAAAGCACGGTGGCTGGCGGCACCGTTTCGCTCGCCAACGTCAATGTCGAGCTTGACGGCAACAGTGCCGAAGGCGCGCTCACGCTGTCGATCGACGGCCATCGCATGGTGCAGGGCACGCTCGCGCTCGAAGCGCTCGATATAACGCCTTACGTCGGGGGCATTCGTCTGTTGTCGGCGGCTGAGCGCAACTGGGATCGATTGCCGATTTCGCTCGACGGCCTCGGCGACATGAATCTCGATCTGCGACTGTCGGCCGCCAGCATCAAGATCGCGACTGCCAAGCTCGGACGCACGGCGATCGCTGCCAATCTGCGCGACGGCAAGCTCGACGTGACGATCGGCGAATCGCAGGCCTTCGGCGGCGTGCTGCGCGGCTCGCTTGGACTTGCCGGCACGCGCAGCGCCATCACCGCGACCTCGCATGTGCAATTCGTCGATGTCGATCTCGAGGACTGTCTCGGCCAGGTTTTCGGCCTGCATAAGGTCGTCGGCCGCGGCAATCTGGCCGTCAACCTCGAAGGCAGCGGTGACTCGGTGCTTGCGGTGACCAACACCCTCAAAGGCACCGCCAGTCTCACGGCCCATTCCGGCGCGCTCGCCGGCATCAATGTGGAGCAGTTGCTGCGTCGGCTCGAGCGTCGCCCGCTGTCGGGCAATGGCGACTTCCGCAGCGGCCGAACGCCGTTCGACCAGCTGACGCTGAACCTCAACGTCGTGAACGGCCTGGTCTCGGTCGACGACATGCATATCGAAGGCCCGACGGTGCGCCTTGCCGTCGGCGGCCAAGTCTCGGTGCCGATGCGCGACCTCGATCTCAAGGGCACCGCGACGCTGGTGTCAAACGCCACCGCCAACGAGTTCGAATTGCCGTTCGTCGTTCAGGGCCGTTGGGACGATCCGATCATGCTGCCGGATCCGCAGAGCCTGATCCGCCATTCCGGTGCGGCCGCGCCGCTGCTCAATGCCGTCAAGAGCCGCAGCGCCGGGGATGCGGTACGCTCGGTGATCGACAAGCTGATGGCGGCGCCACCCGCCGCGCCGGGTGAGCCAGCCGCCGCACCGGCATCGGCGCAGTAAACGCAGTTGCCCCTGGGCTCGCCGACCCGCACGACAAGGCTGGCCTGCGCCGCGCTGCGCGCAGCAGCATCCATGATAACGGTGAAAACTCAGCCGGGGATGAGCGCCGTGCCCGGTCCGAGGTCGACGGCGTCGAGCGGGTCGGTCAGGTGCTTGCGCGGCTCTGGGCCGTAATAGTCGCCGAGCTGCACCGTCGGCCGCGGCTGCATCATGATGGCGACCAGGCGATCATAAAGCGCCTTCGCCGAGACCGGCTTGACCAGATATTCGTTGACGCCGAGCTTGACGGCTTCGACCACGCGCCAGCGTTCGCCATGCGCGCTGAGCATGATGATCGGCACATCCGGCATCGGAAACACGCCCGGCGAGCGCACGATGCGGACCAGTTCGGGTCCGCTCAGCATCGGCATTTCCCAATCGAGAATGACGACGTCGGGCGCGATGGTACGGATCGCATCGAGCGCGGCAATGCCATCGGCTGCCTCGTAAATATCCTTCACGCCGCAATTGACCAGAAGGTTGCGGATCATCTTGCGCATGTACTGGTTGTCGTCGACGACGAGCACCCAGAGCGACTGGATGAGATTCTCGATTTCCCGCTTGTGCAGCTGCGAAGGCATGGGTTCTTTGGGCAGGACGCCTGCTGGCTATTCCCCTGCAGCTAGCCACGGATTCATGGTTTTGGCGTGAAACGGGTCGTTAAAATTTGAATCAATCGCGTGCTTTGGAGCATGATCGATTCAGTTTGAAGCGATTTTGCTTCAATGCCACACCGGTGTTTGTCGGCTAACGCGTATCAGCACCACCATGCCGAACAGGATGACGAGAACGAGGATCGCGTAGACCGGGTCGATCAGCACGTTGGCATACTGATAAGCGGCGAGGCTTCCGGCGATGAAGGTCAGCGCCAGCACGAGGCCGACGGCCGCGGTCGCGCGCAGCGACAGGAACAGCATGGCGCCGATCAGGATCGCGCCGACGGCGAATACCATTCCTTCTTCGACCGGCAGCACATAGGCCGGGCGCACCAGCCCGGAATTGCTGAGCAAGGTTTCGATCATCTGCGCATGGATGTCGATGCTGGGCGTCGCCGCATCGAGCGGTGTCGGCAGCAGATCATCGCTCGCCCGACCGATCAGAACGATCTTTCCCGAAACGTCCGGCGCCGGCGCAGACTTATCGAGGATGTCCGCCGCCGAAATGTAGGACACCGGATTGGTCCTACGGTATTTCAGCACGATGGCGCCATTTGGATCGGTAACGATCTGCAGGCCGCCGATGGCGATGAAATCGAGACCCGCGACGGCGCCGAGCGCGTGTCTGCTGCCGGCATTGGAAGAGCCGATGACATAGCTCATGACGCCGTGAGCGACCCGCACCGCTTCGGCCGCGAGTGCCGGAATGAGCTTGTCGCCGTGGCGAAGCACGAGCGCGATCCTGCGCACGACGCCGTCGGGATCGGGCTCGTAAGCGACAGCACCAAGTCCCGGCGCAGACTGCGCGAACAATGGCAGGACGTTCGCGTCCTTGAAATCGTCGATGAACGATTTCGGACAGTCGCGCGCCCAGGCGAAGCCGGCCTTGCCGAACGGCTCGAGCCTGCAGTCCTTGGCGTCCGGCTGGTCCGGCGCCGACGCTGCGACCGCGTCGTGCAGCGTGACCGCGATGACGCTCGGCGTCTTTTCGAGCGCTGCGGCAAAGATCTGATCGTTGGTGCGGCCACTGCCGAGCAGCGCGCCGAACTCTTGCGTGCGATCGGCCGGCAGCGATTTCACATATTCCTCCGGCGACCAGCGATCGGCCGCCGACATCGGTAGATCGAATACAATCGCGGCGGCGCCGCGGGCGGAAAGCGCCTGCGCGAGTTCGGCAAGGCGGGTGCGCGGCCACGGCCATTCGCCGAAGGCCGCGACCGAACGCTCATCGATGTCGACGATGCGCACCGGCCGCTGCGGGTTTTGCTCCGCAGGGCTCAGGCGCTGATAACTGTCGAAGGCGATCGAGCGCAGCCGGTCAAGAATTTGCGGATCGTCGTAGCGCACGATCATCGCCAGCGCGATCACCAAGGCGAGCAGCGGCGCGTAATACGCCGCGCCGCGCCGCAACAGCGCCTCCGCGGCGGGCGCAAGCTTCGGCCGGCGCAGCCGCTCGTAGTCGCGCTGCCGATTTTCCGCGGCATGGGAGGCGGCAACATAATCGCGCATCGTTGTCGGGACGTCGTCGCCGAAGCGCGCGATCAGGACATCGGCGGCGGCAAGATGCGCCGGCGAGGTCAACAGATAATCGCTGCGCGCCGGACGCCCGGCCGCAAGCCAGTGCCCGACCAGCGGCTCGAGCGTCCGCCGCACCCTGATCGAAGCCTCGTTCTCGGTCAGGATGTGAGCCGCTTGCGGCCAGATGCGCAGCAGCACGTCGTGTATCGGCCGCACGCGTTCGCCGTGCTCGCCTTCGCTCACCAGCAGGCGATGCTTGAGCAGAGAATCGATCAGTGCCTTGCGTTCCGGCCGGTCGCGCTCGAAGTCGGCGCGCGCAAGCGGCCGCACCGTCACCATCGGCCTGCCGCTCGCCGGGTCGAGCGCAACGTCGTGCGCGAGACCGACGATCAGCGACGGCAGACTGTCAGACGCTGCAGCATCGATCCCGGCGAACGCCGCGGATGCCATCTCGACGACGGCTTGGTCGATGCCGTGATAGTCGGCAAAGCGCAGCGCGCCATCGCCGCGTGCCGCGGCGCCAGCAAACAAACGATCGAGCGTGAGCTGCAGCAGCGGCAGCGCATCGGGGCCGGTGGCGTCGTCGATCAGCACCAGCGCCAGCGATCTGCCATCGCTTGCCTTCTCGAACGCGAGCGGCGGCTGACTGGCGAGCACCGGACGCACCACCATTGCGACGAAGTCGCCGACTTCGGGCGGCGCAAGATCATGCATGGCGCCGGCTTCGCGCAGCGCCACAAAGGCACCGATTGCCTGAAACGCGCCATAGGCGTCGGCGCGCAGCGTTGTGATGACGTGGGCGAGTTCCTGCACGACGAGGCTGTGCAGCAGGTCGGCGAAAGCCGCGACGTCTTCGCCCTTGGCCTCGACGAACAGCCGCTCCAGCCGGTCGACGCCGAGAACGAGCCGCGCCGGCGCGGTGGCCGCCAGTGCGTCGCGGATCGGCGCGAGCGCCGCCGCCCCGCCGCCGCGCAACAGTGCAGCGAGGCGCGCAGCGGTCAGCCCGGCATCGCGAAATCTCTGTCCCAACACGGCATCGCCGGCGAGCGCCGCCGCCAAGCCTGAAAACGTATCCTCGCTCGGCGTGACGACGACGGCGCGCCACTGGTGGGTGCCCTCGCTTTCGCCTTTGGCAACAAGACGCGGCAGCACACCGGCGCGCAGCAGCGAGGACTTGCCGACACCACTGGCACCGATCAGCAACAGAAAACGCGCGGTGCTGAGCTTGGCGAGAACCCGCTCGATCGCCGCGTCGCGGCCGAAGAACACGGTGCTATGCGCCGCGTCGAATGGAGCGAGGCCGCAGAACGGTGAGCCGTTTCTGCTGCGGTCCCAGGTCACAGCGGAGCTCGGTGGCGGAATTTGAACACCTCTAGGTCGTTGTTAGACCACGCGATCCGCCGGTTCAACCGATCTTCCCGGGACGGCTTGCGCGGGCTGCCGCGACCGTCGCGACCGCCGCGGTGCACCACAATATCAACGCGCCAATGTCGATCCCGGCTCCAGCCTCGGAGCACTTGTCGCGCGCTGTTTTATGAACAGATCGAGCGCCTCGCGCTGCGGCGCAGTGAAGCGCAGGCCGAGTTTCGAGCGCCGCCACAGCACGTCCTCGGCGGTCATCGCCCATTCCTTGTCCATGAGATAACAGACCTCGGCTTCGCAAAGATCGGCGCCGAACTGCCGGCCGAGATCGGCGGCAGCGGTTGCTGATTTGAGCACGTCGGCGACCCGTGTGCCGTAGGCCCGCGTCAGCCGCAGCGCCAGGCCCGCGGCGAGGAACGGCCAGCGCCGCTGCGTCTGTTCCACCAGCGTGGCGATGCCGTCATAGACGAAGTCGCCGCCCGGCAGATGGCTCCGCGCCGTCCAGGCCTGCGAGCGCGGGAAGAACGAGCCGAGGCGTGCCAGCGCATCCTCGGCCAGTCGCCGATAGGTCGTGATCTTGCCGCCATAGACGGTGAGCAGCGGCGCCTCGCCGCGCGGCTCGTCGAGCGCAAGCGTATAGTCGCGGCCGATGTCCTGCGGCTTGCGCGCGCCATCGTCGTAGAGCGCGCGCACACCCGCATAGGCCCACACCACGTCAGCACCGGTGATCGTGGCGCGGAAATATTCGTTCGCCACCCTGCACAGATAATCGATTTCCTCTGTGCTCGGCGTGACCACCGCCGGATCGCCCGAAAAGCCGCGGTCGGTGGTGCCGATGAGCGTGTAGTCGTCGGCAAAGGGTATCGCGAACACGAAGCGCCCGTCGGCCGCCGGCAGGATATAGGCGCGATCGTGCTCATAGAGCCGGCGCACCAGAATGTGGCTGCCTTTGTCGAGCCGCAATCGACCGGGCGCCCGCCAGCGCAGCGCGGTCTCGGCAAAGCTCTCGACCCAGGCGCCGGTGGCATTGACCAGAACGCGCGCGCTGGCTTCCTCGCGTCGGCCCTGCGCATTGAGGACAAGGTGCCAGACATCGCTGCGCTCGGCGCGCGTGCAGCGCGTCCGGGTACGGATCACAGCGCCGCGCTCGGCGGCGTCGAGCGCATTGAGCACGACGAGGCGCGCATCGTCGGCGAAGCAGTCGGAATATTCGTAGGCGTAATGGAACGAGCGCCGCAGCGCCTCGCCGGCCGGATCGGTGACGAGGTTGAGTTCGCGGGTACCCGGCAGGATCGCGCGCCAGCCGATCCAGTCGTAGAGCAGCAGGCCGAGCCGCAGCAGCAGCGGCGAACGCCGCGCCGGGTTGAGCGGCAGGACGAAGCGCAGCGGCCGGATGAGATGTGGCGCCGCGCGCAGCAGCACTTCGCGTTCGCGCAGCGCCGCATGCACCAGGCGGAACTCGCCGTGCTCGAGATAGCGCAGTCCGCCGTGAATGAGCTTCGAGGAGGCCGACGACGTCGCCGACGCGAGGTCGTTCTGCTCGACGAGCAGGACCTGCAGGCCGCGGCCCGCCGCATCCCGCGCAATGCCGGTTCCATTGATGCCGCCGCCGATGACCGCGAGATCGTAATCTGGCACCGAATCCCCTCTTGGCGAAGGATAGTGAAATTGGCGATCATTGCGCCATGGAATTCCATGACCGCAACGTCGTCGTCACCGGCGGCGCCGGCGCACTCGGCACCGCCGTCGTCGAATTGCTCGTCGCCGCCGGCGCCACCTGCCACGTGCCCTGCCTCAACGAGGCGGAGGCACAGCGCTTCCGGCTGCGCGAGCACAAGCAGGTCCGGCTCACCATCACCGGCAGCCTCGCCGAGGAAGCGACGATCGCGCGGCTTTATGGCGGCGTCACGCCGCTCTGGGCCTCGATCCACATCGCCGGCGGCTTTGCCGGCGCGCCGCTGCGCGAGACCAGTCTTGCCACCATGCAGCAGCAGATCGAGATGAATCTGCTGAGCTGCATGTTGTGCTGCCGGGCCGCCGTCATCGCGATGGCTGCTGCCGGCGGCCGCATCGTCAATGTCGCGGCGCGCGCGGCGCTCGAATGGCGCAGCGGCGCCGGCATGACCGCCTACACCGCAAGCAAAGCGGCCGTCGCCGCGTTCACCGCGGCGCTCGCCGAGGAAGTCGCCAAAGACGGCATCCTGGTCAATGCCGTTGCGCCCTCGATCATGGACACCGCGGCCAATCGCCAGGCCATGCCCAAGGCCGATCATGCCGCCTGGCCGAAGGTCGAGGAGGTCGCGGCGACGATCGCGTTCCTCGCCTCGCCCGACAACCGCGTCACCCGCGGCGGCATCGTGCCGGTCTACGGCCGATCGTGATCCCGGCGCAGAGCCGTTGCGGTGCGCATCGATCGGCACGCTCGCAACCGGCTGGAGCATGAAGGCTAGACCATGGACCGTTCGGATGGAATCGGATCATGGTCTAATTCATTTGAATGGAACATGATCTTTTCGGAAAACCGGTTTCCACTTTTCCGGATCATGCTCTAATAACCCGGCCACAAGCCTGGCGTCGCCAATTCGAGCAGATGGCCGTCGGGGTCGCGGAAATAGACGCTGACACCGCCGCGCGACCAACTGGTACGACCTTCGATGGCGATGCCGGCCTCACCGAGCTGCGCCTCCCAGGCCGGCAAGTCAGCGGCGCCGATCGAGAAGGCGATATGGACCGGCCCGCTGCCGTTGTGCGGCGGAATCGTGCCGCCGGGAAGCCTCACGGTCTCCAGCGAATGGCCGCGCAGGAACAACAGCAGCACGCCGCGGCTGCCGACGTCATAGGCGCATAGCCGCTGGTCGCGATAGATGCTGTTGAGGCCGAGCACCTGCTCGTAGAACGGGCAGGCGCGCTCGAAGGTATCGACATAGAGCACCGTTTCCAGCACGCCCAACAGGTTCGGCATGATCGACCTCACGGCAGCCGCGCGGATTGCAATTCCAGCACTTGGCAGCTCCGGCCCGTCAAACAGCGATGCCGGTCAACCGGATACCGAGACGATTTCGCGCGTCGGCGAACGCACCAGCCGCGTCACCGCATTGGCGGCGACGATGGCGCGCTGCTGCGCATAGGCCTCGTGGTTCTTCTCGATGTAGCCGAGATCGTAGAGATAGTTGACCATCAGCCCGCAGGACTGCGCCAGCGCTCGCTCCGAAGTATCGGCCGGCCAATTGAGCCGCTCGAGCCGGGCGCCATTGCCGAGATGGAAGCGCGCCACGGCGTCGAGCGGCAGGCCGCGCCGATTGCGTGCGCGCATGTAATACCACGCCGCGGCGCGCAGCAGCGGTTCGCGAATGCGTTCGACGAGTTGGGGCGCGCGCCAATAATTCGGCTCATCGAGCGCCGCCAGCGCCTCGCGGTCGTCGCTGTCGATCGCCGCGGAGGCGGCATTGCGGCGTTCGCGCGCCAGCCATTCGGCGAAATTCGGCGACGGCGACAAGGTCACGAACGACGACAGGCTCGGCACTTCGCGAGAAATGTCCTCCACCACCTGCTTGATCAGGAAATGGCCGAAGCTTACGCCGGCAAGCCCGCGCTGGCAGTTGGTGATCGAATAGAACACCGCAGTGGTCGCGCGCGCCGGATCGACGTGGTCGCGCTTGTCGGACAAAATCGGCTCGATCGCCGACGCCATGGCGCGCGTCAGCGCCACTTCGACGAAGATCAGCGGCTCGTCGACCAATGCCGGATGGAAGAAGGCAAAGCAGCGCCGGTCGGGCAGATCGATGCGCCGACGCAGATCGTTCCAATCGCGGATTTCGTGGACCGCCTCGTACTGGATGATCTTCTGCAGGATCACCGCCGGCGTCGACCAATCGATCCGGCGCAGCACCAGGAAACCGCGGTTGAACCACGAGGTGAACAGATGGACGAAATCGTTGTCGATCACCGCAAGGTCGTCGCGATGGTCCATGGCCTCGATGAGTTGCTCGCGCATGCGCACCAAAGCTGCGGTGCCGCCCGGAGCCAGGTTGAGGCGGCGAAACAGTTCCAGCCGTCGCGGCTCGCTGGCGTGATGCAGGTCGGCCGCGGTTGCCGCCGAGGGCGAAGCCTGCCAAGCGGCGATTGCGGCATCGATGCGGCCGCGGTCGTGGCCGAACGTGGTGGCGAACGCCTCGAACAGCGCGATCCGCGGCCCGATCGTCAAATCCGCGTAGCGCGACAGTATCTCGCTTGCCAGCGCGACGCCCGAGGCCTCGCCGCGGCCGGACAACAGCGCTTCGCAGAGCTCGATGAGGCCGGACGAGCGTTCGTGCGGCGCCTCGCGGCGCTCGCGCGAGAGCAGAGCGCGGCCGCGATCGGCAATGCTCTGCAACAACTCGCTGAAGAACGAGGTGTTCACCGCTCGATCCCATCCACTCGGCTCTCTTCAGGTAGTGATAGCGCCCGACGATGACAAGCCGAACGCGGTGCCGGGCCGCCGCCGCACCGCCCGGGCATGTGGACAAATCGCCTGGTCTGCGCCACTTAGGCGGTCCCGCGGCGCATCGGCCGTGGCTCGCGAGGAAACGTTCATGCCGGGTCCGTTGGCTGGTCTGCGTGTCTTGGAGCTTGCCCGTATTCTGGCCGGGCCGTGGGCCGGACAGCTCCTGGCCGATCTCGGCGCCGACGTCATCAAGGTCGAACGCACCGGCAGCGGCGACGACACTCGCGCCTGGGGGCCGCCCTTCGTGCCGGCGGCCGACGGCGGCAATCTCAGTGCCGCCTATTTCCACTGCGCCAATCGCGGCAAGCGTTCGATCGAGCTCGATTTCACCACCGCCGAAGGCCAGCGGCTGGTCAAGAAGCTCGCGCAGCGCTCCGACGTGCTGATCGAGAATTTCAAGGTTGGCGGCCTCGTCAAGTTCGGCCTCGACTATGCGAGCCTGGCACCGGCCAATCCGCGGCTGATCTATTGCTCGGTGACCGGCTTCGGCCAGACCGGGCCGTCGGCCGCGCGCGCCGGCTACGATCTGATGGCGCAGGGCATCGGCGGCATCATGGCGATGACGGGTGCGCCCGATGGCGGCCCGATGCGGGTCGGCGTGCCGATCGCCGATATTTTCTCGGGCGTCTATGCAGCCGTCGGCATTCTTGCCGCGGTGGCACGCCGCGAAAACACTGGACAGGGTGGCTATGTCGACGCTGCGCTGGTTGATTCGACGGTCGGCACGCTGGCGTTCCAGGCGCTCAATTATCTGGTGTCCGGCGAAATTCCCAAACGCATCGGCAATGCGCATCCGAATCTCGTTCCCTATCAGGAGTTCCCGGTCGCCGACGGCGCCATCATCATCGCCACCGGCAACGACGCCCAGTTCGTCAAACTCTGCGCCATTCTCGGCGCGCCCGAACTCGGCCGCGACCCGGCCTACGCGGACAACAAGGGCCGGCTCGGTCATCGCGCCGAACTGGTCGGCAAGCTCTGTGCACTGACCGAGCGCATGACGCGCGCCGATCTGCTCGACAAGCTCGAAGCCGCCGGCATCCCGGCCGGGCCGATCAACGACCTGCAGCAGGTCTTTGCCGATCCGCAGGTGATCCATCGCGGCATGCGGCTCGAACTCAAGAGCGTGGCGGCGAAAGGCGGCACCATTCCCGGCATCCGCACGCCGATCGTGCTTGATGGAAAGCCGATGGCTTCGGAGCGTCCGTCACCGCGGCTCGGCGAACACACCGCCGAAATCTTGCGCGAGATCGGCGAGAGTTGAGCCACGGTTTGAGCCGACGTTTCGCCGGCAACGCCGAATTGTCTCACCGGCCTGCGCCCCGTGCTCCGCTTCGCTCGCACGGTCCCCCTCCCCCGCTTCGCGGGGGCGGATGCAATAAGCCCGCCTTCTCGCGCCGCGACACAAGCGTTCTCGTTCTCGCGACGCGAGCGCGCCCGAGGCATGCCACGCTAAGCGCAAGAAAGGGCCTCCCGAAAAAGAAGGGAGGCGGAGCGCCGACAGGCGCATCCACG
>Ga0335081_10017179_pt1 | contig 11720 bp, 10 predicted proteins | sample Lox_Sample_35_FD_206713 | JGI IMG/M metagenome (GOLD analysis project Ga0335081, IMG submission 206713) | Soil microbial communities from Loxahatchee National Wildlife Refuge, Florida, United States - Lox_Sample_3.5 | ecosystem: Environmental > Terrestrial > Soil > Wetlands | place: USA... | reverse complement strand
ACCCGTTCCAGGATGAACCGGCCCGATAGGGCGAAGACAAAGAACAGCACCTGGCCGAGAATGATGTAGAGCGTCACGTTCGGAATTGCGTACCGCCGCAGTTTTCTATCCAGTCTGTCGAGAAGACTCATGCCATACTCCCGAAATGTTCCGCGGTGTGCCGGTCAAGGGATGAAAGCTGCCCCGTTTATCATGGTGAGGCCGCCCGCGGCATCGAACTCCGCATTCAGCCGCTCCCCGGACTCGAGCTCGCAGGAGATGACGCCGTCCTGCTCAAGGGGGGAAAGCCCCTTCAGCCGGAGATAGGAAAGAAGCGTACCGCGGTGGTTGAGGTCGTACCGTGAAGAGACGTCCGCAAGACGCTGTACGAGCCTTGCCCGGTCGAAGGACGGCTGTGAATCGATTGCCCGGTCGAACAGCAGGAGATGCACGGCGCCGCCTTCGTAAGCATCGCGGAAGGAGCAGCTTGCCTTGCACACCTGTGCCGAGATCATCGCGATGGCGCTGCCATCAATGCGGACGAGGTCGATCGAAGGCGTCGTGAACTCGGCCAGACCCTGGCTCATACCCCACTGCCTCAGCTGCAGCGATGCGTCAAGCAGTCCCTCGGGGATCTCGGTCTGCTCCTCGGCCCATGCCCAGAGCCATGTGAGCGTATTGTCCGATTCCGTGCCGATGACCTGCATCGGGAACTCGAACTCATTGATACGGATCGTTCCCGCATCGAGGTTGAGCTCGTACTGGTGGTCTCCGACGAGCGAGAGCAGCCTGTCCCGCTTTTCGAGCGAGAGCAGAGCCCATTGTTCCAGGTAGTGTTGAAATGTAATCAGTGGAGCCCCCTTCGGGGGGAGCCGGAGGCTCCCCTTAATAAGGCGACCTCTCTCCCGCGCCAGGCGGGCATGAGTGCACGGCGCGGATTTCGGTGCATTCCACCCCGGCGGGAGCCGGGGCATGCCAGGTCGCGGGATGGCCAGAAGCGGTACTATACCCATATTCGGCTTATTTTGCAAGGCCGGTGTCCCGCATGTCCACGGGAAGGGAATGCGTGAAGGGAGTGTCAGGCGGCATCACGCGGAGGGCAGGTCAAAGCATGACGACGCGGTTCCGGCCCTGTTTCTTCGCTTCATACATGGCAAGGTCCGCCGCGTGGAGCAGTTTTTCCTGTGAATCAAGGGAAGGGTCCGGCAAACCCGCAAGGCCGATGCTGACCGTGATCTGTCTGTCGTCGAAGCCGGTGAACGCATGCTGCGATACTGCCATGAGGATCCGGTCGGCTGCAAGCTTGGCATTCGCCTTCGGCGTGTTCGGGCTCAGGACAACGAACTCTTCGCCGCCCCAGCGGGCGGGCGTGTCGACCTCGCGGATGCTGGCCTGGATGAGCTGGGCGACCTCTTTGAGCACCACGTCACCGCTCTGATGACCGCGCTCGTCATTCACCTTCTTGAAGTGGTCGATGTCGATCATCATGCAGCTCAAGGGGTTCCGGTACCGGAGGGCGCGCTTGAACTCGTTCGCGAGCAGGTATTCGAAGCGCCGCCGGTTGAACAGCGTGGTCAAGGAGTCCATGACCGCGAGGGTTTCCACGCGCGTCAGCATGTCCTCGAGCTGCCGGTTCTTCTGCAGCAGCTCGTCCTGCTGGGTCTTTGTTCTGAGCCGAACATAGATGCGGGCATTCAGCTCTGACTCATCGAAGGGTTTGGGGAGGTAGTCATCGGCACCGGCCTCGAGTCCCGCGACCCGGTCGTGCACGGAGTCCTTTGCGGTGAGCATGATGATCGGGATGTTTTTCGTATTCTGGTCCAGCTTCAACCAGCGGCAGACATCGTTTCCGTCGATATCCGGCAGGATACGGTCAAGGAGGATGAGATCCACGGCGCCGGTCTTGGCGGTCTTGAATGCAGACATGCCGTCTTCCGCACAGAATACGAGGTAGCCGTTCTTCTCCAGGTACTCCTTGATGATCGATGCCTGCATCTTGTTGTCTTCTACGAGGAGAATATTCGCTTTCGCCACGGGCACTCCTTCAACCGGAATTGCAAATTATGTCATAAAGCCTTCTGCATGGCAAGAATAATTTGGCGGGTTTTTGCGTACGGAGCGCAACCTCAGCCGTATTGATGACCCCTGATGCTCCAATGCAGGAACTGGTGGATCTCGTCCGCCGCGGATTTTGCACTTGACCGGACGGACTCGTCCCGGTCCTCGAGCGCGGCCTCGATGACCGGCAGGACACCCGCTGCGTCGAGCTTCCGGAAGCGCCTGGCCAGATGGCCGAGGCTGACGAGCGCATTGCCGCGGACCCGGCTGTCCCCGCTGGAGCAGAGCTGGATACAGACGGCCTGGGTAAGGCTGAAGTCAAGGTCGGAAAGGGCGAGCGTGAGGGATACGAACTGGAGTTCCTCGGGGTCGTTCCGCTGGAGCGCGTGGTGCACATCCTTTGCGGTGACGGTTTGGAGGTCCTGGAATTTGTTTGCCATAGGGAAACATCCCGCAAAGGACTGCCGCTGGATGGATACTACTCCCGTGAATGTCCGGTGTCAAGGTTCGGACAGGCGGGCGAGCGGGAAGGAGCGTTCCCGGGTGTCATCTTGAGGTAAGGGTTCATGTGTTTCAGGGGACGCGTCTTATGCGGGACCCGTCATCGCGCAGGGGGGAAACCGGATCGGACCTGCTCTCCGGCAGACGTGAATCAGCCGAGGGATACGACGCCCGCACCGAGCACGGCCTCGATCTCGCTGATGAGCTGTGCGGTGGGGTTCACACGGATCTCCCTGTCCACGGAGATCAGGGAGTCGGGGCGCGTCGGGTTCCGAAGGCGGAGATAGACCGGAATGGAGCCCTTGTATCTGAGCAGGATATCCTTGACCCGGGAAAGGTCCTCCGGGGTCAGGCCCGTGGCGTTGAACATGATGTCCATGCGCGTCGTGCCCCGCTTTTTGACCTCGGCGAGCAGATGGAGCCGGGTCGCCTTGATCTTGTTGCCCTGTTCGCTCTTGTCGAGCTGGCCCGCGATCAGGAGCGGCGTATCGGTCAGGAGCAGGTGGTGGGACGTCTTGTAGAGATCGGGGAAGACGACGACCTCGACGGTCCCGGAAAGGTCCTCGAGGTTCAGGATGGCCATCTTCTCCTGGCTCCTCTTCGTGACCTTGATCTTCATGCCCGCGATGACGCCGCAGATGGTCAATTCCTTGCCGTCCGTCGCCGCGTCGAGCGTCTCCGTCGTCGCCGTGGCGTAGCGCGCCATGTCCGTCTGGTACGCGGCGAGGGGGTGGCCGGACAGGTAGAACCCGATGCTCTCTTTCTCATGGGCAAGGAGCTGTCCCTCGTTCCATTCCGGAACGTCGGGCAGCGAGGCTTCCTTATGCGACCCCAGGGAGTCAAAGATGCTGAACTGTCCGATGGCTTCCTGCTCCTGGTGCTTGCTTCCCTGGTCGATGATCATGCCCAGGCCTTCCATCATCTGTGCCCGCCGGGCGCCGTTCCCGTCGAAGGCGCCGCACTTGATCAGCGCCTCGATCACGCGCCGGTTCACGCGGCGCTGGTCCACCTTCTTGCAGAAGTCGATGATCGACGTGAACGCTTCCTTTGACTCCCGCGCCTCGATGATGGCCTCGATGGCCGAGAGCCCCACGTTCTTGACCGCCGCCAGTCCGAACCGGATCGATCCGATGGTGCTGCCCGGCTCCACGGCCTCGCGGTCGTGCGCATCGACCACGGTGAAGTCCCACATGCTCGTGTTCACGTCCGGCTGCAGGATATCGATGCCCATCTGGCGCGCCTCGTGGATGTACTTTACCACCTTGTCCGTGTCCTGGACTTCGCTCGTGAGCAGGGCCGCCATGTATTCGACGGGGTAGTGGGCCTTCAAATAGGCCGTCTGGTACGAGATCAGGGCGTAGGCGGCGCTGTGCGACTTGTTGAACCCGTACTCCGCGAACTTGGCCATGAGGTCGAAGATCTTTTCGGCCTTTTTCAGGTCGATGCCCTCTTTTTTCGCCCCGTCGAGGAAAGGCACCTTCTCCTTGGCCATGACCTCGGGGTCCTTCTTTCCCATGGCCCGCCGGAGCAGGTCCGCGCCGCCCAGGGAATAGCCCGCCAGGGTCCGGGCGATCTGCATCACCTGCTCCTGGTAAACGATGACGCCGTAGGTGTCCTTTAGAATGGGTTCGAGCGCCGGCAGCTCATAGGTGATCTTCGTGGCGCCCTTCTTGCGCTTGATGAAGTCATCCACCATGCCGCTCTGGAGCGGCCCCGGGCGGTACAGGGCGACCAGCGCGATAAGGTCCTCGAAGCACTGCGGCTTCATTTTGACCACGATGTCCCGCATGCCCGAGGATTCGAGCTGAAAGATACCGGCCGTCTCGCCCCGCGACAGCAGGTCATAGGTCTTCTGGTCGTTCAGGGGAATGCGGGAGATCGAGAACCGCTCCGAGTCCGCCAGGGGCGCCGTCGCGAGACGGTCGTTGACGGTCTTGACGGCCTTGTCGATGACGGTCAGCGTGCGGAGTCCGAGGAAGTCGAACTTCACGAGCCCGATCTTCTCGACGCCCTTCATATCGAACTGGGTCGTGATCTCGTCCTTCGGCGTCTTGAAGAGGGGCACGTATTCCGTGAGCGGCTCCTCGGAAATGACCACGCCGGCCGCGTGCTTTGACGCGTGGCGCACCTGGCCTTCGAGGCTGCGCGCGATCTCGATCAGCTCCGCCATGCGGGAGTCCTTCATGAGTTCCTTGAACCGGGGCTCCTGCTTGATGGCATCTTCCAGCGTGATGTTCAGCGTGTTCGGCACGAGCTTGGCGACCTTGTCGACCTCGGAATAGGGGATGTCGAGCACCCGCCCTACGTCGCGTATCACGCCCTTGGCCATCATCGTGCCGTAGGTGATGATCTGGGTCACGTGGTCCTGCCCGTACTTCTCGGTCACGTACTTCAACACCTCGTCGCGCCGGTCCATGCAGAAGTCCACGTCGATGTCGGGCATGCTGATGCGCTCGGGGTTCAGGAAGCGCTCGAACAGGAGGTTGTAAGGCAGGGGATCGAGGTCCGTGATCCTGAGGCTGTAAGCGACGAGGCTTCCGGCGGCCGAACCGCGGCCGGGGCCCACGGGAATGCCGTGTTCCTTGGCGTAGCGGATGAAGTCCCAGACGATCAGGAAGTATCCGGCAAAGCCCATCTTTTCAAGCATGGCGATCTCGGACTCGAGCCGCGAACGGTAGACCCCGGGATCGAAGCTGCCCGGGCCGCGCACGGCCTCGATCTCCCGGAACCGATCCTCCAGTCCTTTGCGGGCCAGCTCCGCCATGAAGGATTCCCTGGTGTAGCCGTCCGGGACCGGAAAGTGGGGCAGATGGTACTTGCCGAGTTCGAGCTGGATATTACAGCGTTCGGCGATCGCTATCGTGTTCGAGATGGCCTCCGGAACATGGGCGAAGGATCTTTTCATTTCCTCCGGTGTCTTCACGTAGAAGGTCTCCGAAGAGAACCGCATGCGATTCGCGTCCTTTACGGTCTTCCCGGTCTGGATGCAGAGCAGGGCGTCGTGGGACTTGTGGTCCTCCCTGTTCAGGTAGTGGCAGTCATTGGTGGCCACGAGCGGGATGCCCGTGTCCTTCGAGAGTCTGATCAGTTCCCGGTTCGCCTGCTCCTGTTCCGGGATGCCGTTGTCCTGCAGCTCGAAGTAGAAATTCCCCATGCCCAGGATGTCCTGGTACTCGAGGGCCGCCTTCTTCGCGTCCTCATACCGGCCCTGCAGGAGCAGCCTGGGCACTTCACCCGAGAGACAGGCCGACATGCCGATCAGACCCTGACTGTGCTGCCGAAGGATCTCCTTGTCGATGCGGGGCTTGTAATAGAAGCCTTCGAGATAGGCGGCCGTAACCAGCTTGACAAGATTCTTGTATCCCTGCCGGTCCCGGGACAGGAGGATCAGGTGGTAAAAGCTTTCGTCGTGCTGGCTCGCAGTGCCCGTCTTCTCGAAGCGCGAACCGGGGGCCACGTACATCTCGCACCCGATGATGGGCTTGATGCCGGCCTTCGTGGCCTTGAGGTAGAAATCGAGCGCGCCGAACAGGTTGCCGTGGTCCGTCACGGCGATGGCCGGCATCTTGAGGTCAACAGCTTTCTTGATGAGGGCGTCGAGCGCGTTCGCTCCGTCGAGCAGGCTGTATTCGGTGTGGAGGTGCAGGTGGACGAAGTCGGAGTGGTGCATAGCTTAAAACCAATAAACGCAAGAAGAGAAGTGTAACCACGGATAAACACAGATGAACACGGATAATTACGGCAACAGATCAGATCAAATCAGGACAAACAGGAAAAAGCCGAGTCAAAAAAACGGGGATCAATTCTTCCCGCACCTCGTGCCATGGCGGTTGCTGTTTTCGGTTGAGCGTGAAAATGGAGGCGGCGATCGGATTTGAACCGATGAATGAAGGTTTTGCAGACCTCTGCCTTAGCCACTTGGCTACGCCGCCGCTGTCGTACAAGAAGTCCTGAATAGTGAGCTGGGAGTAGGGAGCGGGATGACAAGGACGTGAGCCGGAAGTTACGAAACGTATTAGGTTAACTCCGTACCCCGAACTCGGTACTCTCTGTGCGGACACACGATCCGGACAGCGCCGTATGTCTGCCTGAAACAGAGTGAATATTAGTGGAAAAAGGGGGGGATGTCAAGTTCAAAAACTGCTAACAACGCCCCTATCCTTTTGCTCTCTTAAGGAAAATATCGGAAGCCGGATCATTCATAAGCGGCAAATAAACCTCAAATCCTCTTATCAACTGGAATGAGATCCGTCTGCATCGCGAATGAGTTGCCTGCAGCGACAGTACCCCTGCATTCCCGGCGAACTTATGCATATCGTAAGAAATGTGTATCCAAAATATTCTATGGATAGGGACTGCCTGTTGAAACCGCACTCCGCGGAGCTGATTCAGGGAGGACCGCAAATTTTGTGGGACTTTTAATATTACTGTAACATGTTGGTGTCAGGATATGGTTCAGAAGGAGGTGAATGTGCACGAACATCGGTTGACTGCAATAAAAAATCCTTTGGATCACTCTGCTGCGTGACGGTCATGAGAAAAGTACGTTATTCTCTGCTTTAAGTATGATCGTTGCCGCCGATCATTGTCGCAAGAAAACTTATTGTTGCACGGACAATTATTTTCAAGGTGACCTGTTCCCAGCGAAAAAGGGTTTGTCCGGTACCTGATATACTATATTGCTGCCAACGGCAGCCCAGTGCAAAGAGGAGGGAAAATGCAGAACCAGATGGCACCCGGAGCGACCCGGGAAATCTACGACAAAAATAATGAGCAGCACGTCCACGCAATTGACGGACTGGTATATGAGCTCGGGATTCCCGCGGAAGAAGTCAATCGATCCTATCGGGAGATCCTAGACGAGCTGAAAAAGGATGTCAAAGTGAAGGCATTCCTGCCTTTCGTGGTGTGCCAGGGAGTAAAAGAACGGTTGCAGCAAAAGTAAAGTTCAATCTATCATTTGCATATTTTATCTCTTGATCCTTTAACAATAATGCCTATCGATTATTCTCACATAAAAGAACATATGCGAGAACCGCCAGAACGAAATGTATTGCACAATCACTGGCGCTGAAATAGAAAAGGAGTTAACCGGTGTCGGTTAACTCCTTATTTTCTATGCCTTGAATGGAGCGGGTGGCGGGATTCGAACCCGTGACCCCAACCTTGGCAAGGTTGTGCTCTACCAGCTGAGCTACACCCGCATTCTGTATATCTTTCCGATGCTTGGAACGACCAACTATAACAAAGTGGTCCATCCTTGTCAACAGAAAAGTAGCCGCTGGATCAGCAACAGGGGACCGGAGGGAGTCCGGGAACCAGGGAACTATTGCGCAGCAGGGCCCTTTCCAACGCACGGTCGGCGAGTCGCTGCAGGATTTTGAGTAATCTTTGACTCATCATGATTAAGCTGGCTCGCAAGGGTGAGAGGGAGAAGTTGGATAATCACGGAGAGTGATTAATCCCTGCTACCTTCCGGTTAAATTTCGTTTCAGGCGCGCCTTTTCTCCCCGGTCCCTTGACGGAGGACCTTTACTGTGGTAATTTGTAGTGTTGATTCAAATATTCTGTATCACGATTAGGGAGGATGATTCTACGCCTATGAACACGGTAAAAACAGTCGGTTTGATGACGTTTCTCATGGTTCTGTTTGTTGCCATCGGCGGGGCCTTGGGGGGAAGAAGCGGAATGGTCATGGCCGTCATGTTCGCCGCAGTCATGAACGTCGGCATGTACTGGTTCAGTGACAAGCTCGTGCTCAGAATGTACCGCGCCCAGCCTGTCACCGAGGGGCAGGCGCCCGAACTGTACTCCATCGTTCGCACCCTCGTTCAGAAGGCCGGGATGCCGATGCCGAAGGTCTATATCATTCCCGAGGAGGCGCCGAACGCGTTTGCGACGGGCAGGAACCCGGATCATGCGGTCGTGGCCGTCACGCAGGGGATCATGCGGATCCTCTCCCGCGAGGAGCTCTCCGGAGTCATCGCGCATGAACTGGCCCATATCAAGCACCGCGACATGCTGACCGGCACCATCGTGGCGACCGTTGCCGGGGCCATCAGCATGCTTGCCCAGATGGCGCAATGGTCCATGATCTTTGGTGGAGGCAGGCGCGACGACGACGAGGGCGGGAGCCCAATTGTGGCGATCGTCATGATGATCGTGGCGCCGATCGCGGCCATGCTGGTCCAGATGGCCATATCGCGGACCCGGGAGTATGATGCGGACAAGGGCGGGGCTGGTATCGCAGGCAACCCTCACGGACTCTCCAACGCTCTTCTGAAGCTTGAGCGGGGAAACCAGGTCGTTCCCATGGAGGACGCCAGGCCCGCCACGGCCCACATGTTCATCGTGAACCCGCTCCACGGCGGCGGCCTGATGAACCTCTTCAGCACCCATCCGCCTATCGCTGAGCGCGTTAAGCGGCTGGAAGAGATGGCCAGGGGCAGATAAAAAGGATCCTGATGTCGAGAAAGGGCTTAAGATGATCTTAAGCCCTTTTTTATTGCTCCGGCGGGGATATCGAAAAGACACGACGCCGGGTGCAGGACTGCGTTCCCCCTCGAAGCCGTTCGTTCCGGATGATCTTCCGCCCCACGTGCAGGACATCCTTCAGTAACGGTCGTTTTCCCCGCTACAGCCGGTCAGTCGTCAACCAACATCATTTCGATCTTGTGGTCATCATGGCCGGCTTTCAGATTTCGTTCAGATGGACCGTCTTCCCGCCTTTGCAGTTGAAGAAAAGGCCGCATGCTATCCCTCGCTTCCCTGTGTGAAAAACTTCTGATATAATCGAAATGCACGGTTCGCATGCGGCCGTAAATCCATGTTCGCGGGGTGGACAGCCATGAGGACATTCAAGGAGATCAAGCACGACTACCGGTTCACGGAGGAGGACGAACAGCGGCTGGCCGGCCTGCGACAGCTCATGGCAGAGCACACCGATGAGGTCATGAACACGCTCAACGACTGGATCATGGGGACCAGGGGCGCTGCCCAGTATTTCACGGAGGAATCTCGGAAGAAGCACGTCTTCGATTCTCAACGGGTCTGGTTCCACGATCTCTTTTCAGGCGTCTACGACAGCAGGTACTATGAAAAGCTCATTCGCATCGGCGCCGCCCATGTCAGGCACAAGGTGGATGCCCATTACATGAACCGGGCCGTCAACCTGGTGAAGAACGCCTGCATCGGCATCCTGCAAAAACAGGATGAAGACAAAAAGACGATCACGGACAAGATCATCTCTCTCGGCAAGATCCTGGACATCAGCCTTGACGTCATCACGACGTCCTATATCGAGGAAGAGATCAGGGCCTACTCGCCGGTATACAAGGTCAAGAGCGGTCTGATCTCCTTCTCGGAGCGGTTCTCCCAGACCACGAATCTCCTGCTGGTGCTGGCGCTCATCGGCCTGACGCTGGGCGTGGTCTGGCTTTTCGCCCAGGACGTCATGCATCTGCTTAGCGGGGACGTGGAGCGCGGCATCATCTCGGCGCTGGGCTCCATGCTGCTGCTCTGGCTCATGATCGAGCTCATGAACACCGAGATCGCCCATCTCAAGGGAGGCAAGTTCCATATCAGCGTGTTCGTCGGGGTCGCCCTCGTGACCATGATCCGGGAGACCATGATCGCCACGCTGAAGCACGAAAAGCCCGAGTCCATCTATTACCTGATCGCGGCAATCCTGGTCATCGGGTTCGTGTTCTGGATCGTGACCAAGGCCGAAGAGCGGCAGAAATAGCTTCGTGCCGGCAGTATGATGCCCGTCATATCCGGCCTTCCGCTTCTTCTGGTACTCTTATCGTGCGAGGAAACCCATGGAAAACAGGCCGCCAGACTGCAATCTTTCTGAAGAAGACCTTCGCGAAGCCATCAGGGAAATGAAGACCTACGTCGATGTGACGGAAGAAGACCTGAAGAAGATCTTCGAGATAGCGCTTCGTCATGCCCAGGAGCGGGCTGCGCTGCATATGCCCGTGCGCGACGTGATGACGAAGCGGGTGGTCACCATCTCGCGCACTGCCGATATTCACGAAGCGGCCCGGCTTCTTTCCGAGAACCGCGTGAGCGGCATGCCTGTCGTGGACGATCGGAACGTGGTCATCGGCGTCATCAGCGAGGCGGACATCCTTATGCTGGCCGGACTGCACGAAGGCCATACGTTCCGGGACATCCTGCACCGCATCATGGGGGAGCCGGTTCCGGCGCGGAAAGCGGGGAACACAGTGGGACAGGTCATGAGCTTCCCGCCGATCACGAGCAAGGCCGACGACGACGTGAGCGAGGTGGCGAAGCTGCTGGACGAGCGGAGGATAAAACGGCTGCCCGTGGTAGATGATGAGGGCAGGCTGATCGGGATCATTTCGCGGGCCGACATTGTCCGGGCCATCGGGAAGATGGAATCAAGAGGGTGATGAATCCCGCGACTTGCAATCCCCCGGCTCCTGCCGGTGGGGCCTCCACTTCGCAGATCGGCGTTCGGAGTCACAGGTCGATGCAACTGTACGGGAAGAGAAAAAGGGTCATGAGTAAAGGCGCCGCCGCGGGCTTAAGCCTGCGATGCTGGTGAAGCCCATGACCGTCACGGATTACCTCTCAAAGATGAAAGGCGGCGCCAAGAGTCCGCCGGGAGTCGGCGGCGGGGAACTGCTCTGGTCATGGCTGGGCGCCGTGATCGGCATCGGGGCCTGCGGTTATTTGTCCGCGACCTACCTGGAGCCCCGGGACCTGACCCTGCTGATCGGATCCTTCGGCGCTTCGGCAGTACTGGTCTACGGTGCCGTGAAGAGCCCCCTGGCACAGCCGAGGAACCTGGTCGGCGGCCATATCGTATCGGCGCTGATCGGGGTCGCCTGTTACCGGATGTTCGGCGGCACGATCTGGCTTGCGGCTTCGATGGCGGTGTCGATCGCCATCGTCAGCATGCTCATGACCAGGACGCTGCATCCGCCCGGCGGCGCGACCGCCCTGATCGCCGTCATTGGCGGCCAGAAGATCCACAACCTCGGCTTTGCCTATGCGTTCCTGCCTGCGGGCGCAGGCGCCCTGATCCTGCTCGTCGTCGCCTTGCTCGTGAACAACCTCTCGAAGAACAGGAAATATCCCGAATACTGGTTTTAGCAAGGCAGACAGGAAGCAGGACATCCCTTCTCGTGCAAAAAAAAGGGGGACGGCCTAGG
>Ga0335081_10017178_pt1 | contig 11721 bp, 9 predicted proteins | sample Lox_Sample_35_FD_206713 | JGI IMG/M metagenome (GOLD analysis project Ga0335081, IMG submission 206713) | Soil microbial communities from Loxahatchee National Wildlife Refuge, Florida, United States - Lox_Sample_3.5 | ecosystem: Environmental > Terrestrial > Soil > Wetlands | place: USA: Florida... | reverse complement strand
GCCCCATTAATAGCGCCGCCACCCTTCCCGTCCAGACCCGGCGCGGCTGCCCCCTGGGGTGCGCTTACTGCTCCACGGCATCCATAGAGGGCGAGGCAATCCGCTGCAGGTCTCCGAAAGAGGTCGTCCGATGGATCGCCCCATGGGCAGAAAGGCATGTACACCAGCTCTATTTCGTTGATAATACCTTCAACCTGCCGGCTCCCTATGCGAAGGACCTCTGCCGCGCCCTTGCCGCAGCCCCCTTCCGGGTTTCGTGGAGGGCCATCGTCTACCCTTCTCCATTGGAAGAGGACCTGGCCGCGCTCGTGGCCGAGGCCGGCTGCACTGAAGCGTCAGTTGGCTTCGAGAGCGGGTGCGAGCGGATCCTGGAGGGGATGAACAAACACTTCGGCCTCGACGACATCAGGCAGACGCGCGACTCCCTGCGCAGGGCAGGGGTGAAGTCCATGGGGTTCCTGCTTCTCGGCGGACCGGGCGAGACGCGGGATTCAGTAGAGGAGAGCCTCGCCTTTGCCGATTCCCTCGATTTGGAATCCCTGAAGGTGACCATTGGCATTCGCATCTATCCCCACACGCCCCTCGCAGCACGCGCGAGGGAGGAAGGTATGATCGCAGCCGATGACGATCTGCTCTATCCCCGATTCTACATGGCGCCGGGGATAGAAGATTGGCTGAGGGAAAGAATGGCAGAATACGCCGAAACCCGGCCAAACTGGATCGTGGACAGGTAGAGATTTGAAGGGTCCGGGACTCTCCTTTGGCGCAAGGTTCCCCAACCAAGCTCGCGAAATCTGACGGGTCCCCACTTTCTTCTATGGGCAAATTCAAGATCGAGAATCCCTGTCTGACCATTGCCTGCCTCCTGTTCCTCCATATCGCGGCAGGAGCTTCTTATCTCCCATAACGGCGATCAACGCGGCGTATGAGAGGTAGGATTGGGCACAATTTCATTTGCGTCAGGAAAAGGATCTTTGTATGCTTTTTGCGTCCATGGCCGAAGGGCTGGCTAATAAGACACTCTGTCTCAAGATTTATCCTGTGGACGCGCGAGTGGTGAGGAATGACTGCACATCTTCCATGAGCCGTTCACGGAAGCGAAGGACGTAAAGACGCGCCTTTCGTCCGACACCTACACTGTGAAAGGAGGCAGCATCATGACAAAGGAAAACAAAGTAAGCAGACGGGATTTCATGAAGAAGACGGTGCTCGTGGGAGCAACCCTGGCAGCGACGGGTGCCGTTGCCGGGCAGGCAACGCAGGCCTTCGCGGCCGGCGTGCCGAGAAAGTGGGACAAGGAAGTGGATGTGGTCGTCGTGGGCACCGGCTTTGCCGGTCTGGCAGCCGCGATCACGGCCAAGAAAGCGGGCGCCAAAGTAGTCATTCTGGAAAAGGCGAAAAAAGATCACGAGGGCGGGAACAGCAAGTGCTCCGGCAATATGTGGTGGACGCCCACGAACGCGGAGGACGGATTCGCCTACGTCAAGGCATTGGCTTATGGGACGACGGATGACGAGAGCCTGAGGGCTTTCGAGGCTGAGCACGTGAAGCTCAACGACTGGCTCTCGAGCGAGTTCGGGATTAAGCCGTCTTCGATCGGGGGGATCTTTCAACCCGAGCACCCCGAGCTGCCGGGGAAGAACGCAGTCAGGACGTGGGGAAACCTAGGGCGGACCCTCAACGGGCAGCTCTATAATCCCATCCGGGCTTACGCGGACAAGATCGGCCTTGAATTCATGTACGAAACCCCGGCCAGAGAACTGATCCAGTCCGCGAGCGGGGAGATCATCGGTGTCTCGGCCGAAGCGAACGGCAAACCAATGCTCATCAAGGCCAGCCGCGGCGTGATGCTGGGGTGCGGGGGATTCGAGTTCGACTTCGACATGGCCAAGCAGTTCCTGCCGGGTTGGCCCGTTTACGGGCGCGGCACACCGTACAATACGGGCGACGGCATCAGGATGTGCCAGAAGGTCGGGGCGGCACTCTGGCACATGAACAACACGCTCGGCGGCTTCGGCTGCCTGGTCGTCCCTGAATTCGCTCCCGTCCTCATCAATCTCGGCATGCCGTCCGACGGCTTTATCTTCACTGACAAGTTCGGACAGCGCTTCATGGATGAAAAGCGGGACAACCGGCACGGCTTCGGGCACAAAGAGTACCAGCTCTTTTTCGACGGCATTCTCGGGGAGTTCACGCGGGATCCGTGGTGGACGGTCTTTGACGACGCTACCGCTAAGAAGGGGCCGCTTCTGGCGGCACGGGGAACGACCTTTACGTGGTTCAATGCGCATTCCGGCTATAAATGGAGCGACGACAACAGTGCTGAGGTGGCGAAGGGGTGGATCCTGTCGTCGGCAGACCTGGGTGACCTCGCGTCAAAGATGAAGCTGAAGGCCGACGCCCTCATCAAGACTGTCGGCAGGTATAACGATTTCTGCGTGAAAAAGGCGGACGCTGATTTCGGAAGGCCGGCAAGCTCGCTCATTCCTCTCGAGAAGGGGCCGTTCTATGCCATGCAGACCTTTCCGGCGACCTACAATACCCAGGGCGGGCCGAAGCGCAACGGCAAGTGCCAGGTCATAGACGCATTCGGCACGCCGATTCCGCGCCTGTACAGCGCCGGCGAGATGGGGTCATTCTATGGGTGGATGTACAACGGCGGGGGGAACAACGCCGAAGCCCTGGTGACCGGCAAGATCGCCGGAGCTAACGCCGCGGCGGAAAAGCCGTGGGCCTGAGCTTTCTTTAGGACAAGTCGAGCCTCCCGCTTGATGCGGAAGGCTTCAGGAGAAGGCTTATGAAGCAGTATCATCTCGCGCGCATTTTGCTCGTGCTGATGCTTGTGGCAATCCCGACATTTTCAATTGTCCCGGCAATCCAGGGTCAGGGGCCGGACCGCTCGGCCGGGCGTGAGCGGCCTTCCACGGCAGGGGCTGAAGGGAGCGCATCGGCCGCGTGCCTCGAGTGCCACGGCCCTTTTGAGAAACTCGCCTCGGCGCCGCCCTTCTTCGTAGCGCCGAGCGGTGAAAAGATCAACCCTCACCGATATGTGCCCCATGACCTCAAAGAGATACCGGATTGCGTGAGCTGTCACAAGCCCCATTCCGCGACGCCGACCGCCGCCGAGATAGCGGCTCTTCCCAGGCCGAATGTCACGTCCTGTTTCGAGTGTCATCACACGAAGACGTTCCAGAACTGCCAGGACTGTCACAAAAAGGGATAAGGCATCGCCGTGCGGCGCACGAAGGATGTCCGGGGCCGGCCGCGGACATAAGAGACGATCCGGAGTGAACGAAAAGGAGATGGGATGCGTGGGGAGGAACACTTCCCTACGCAGACCATCCCGACTGCGTTGTCAGGCCTGCCGTCTTTGCTGCAGGAACTCTTTCACCTTGTCCATGTCCTCGTACGCATCCTTCATCGCCCCTTGGTTCCGCAGCAGGAACGAGGGATGGTACGTGGGCAGCACCTTGATGCCCCTGTACTCGGTGAAGACCCCCCTGACCTTCGTGATCCTCTCGTCTTTCTTGAGAAGCGTGTTGTAGGCGTGCCTTCCGAGGGTGCAGATCACCTTGGGGCTCACGATCTCGATCTGCGCGCGCAAGAAGGCTTCGCAGGCTCCTGCTTCCTGGGGCTCTGGGTCGCGGTTGTTCGGCGGGCGGCACTTGAGGACGTTGCAGATGTAGACGTCCTTCCGTTCGAGGCCGATCTTTTCTATGAGGTGGTCGAGGAGCTTTCCCGCCCTGCCCACGAATGGGCGCCCCTGCATGTCCTCTTCCTCGCCGGGCGCTTCTCCTACGAAAAGAAGCTCGGCTTTCTCGCTCCCTTCGCCGAAGACGGCGTTCCAGCGCGTCTTGCCCAAGCCGCACCGCGTGCACGTCGCCACCCGGTTCGCGAGCTGGTCGAGGGTTACTTCCTTCGGCTTACCCGAGACATAGGTGCGGATGCCCATCCGGGAGAGGGCCTTGAGAAAGCCTTGGGGATCACTTATCTCCATGGTCACAGGAACGCGTCGGGTATCCTGGGGAGCTTCTTCTCCGCCTCGAACACCGAGGCAGCCTGCAGAATAAGCGCTTCCCCGAGGGGCCTCCCGATGATCTGAAGGCCGATGGGCAGTCCCTTGCCATCGAAGCCGCATGGCAGCGAAAGGGCCGGAAGACCGGCAAGGTTTACGGGAATGGTAAATATGTCGGAGAGGTACATGGTGAGGGGATCATCCGTCTTCTCCCCGATCTTAAAAGCGCACGTCGGGGAGACGGGTGTGGCTATAAGGTCGCACTGTTGGAAGGCCGTGTCGAAATCGCCCCTCATGAGCGTCCTCACCTGACCCGCCTTCCTGTAATAGGCGTCGTAATAGCCCGAGGAGAGCACGTAGGTCCCGAGGATGATCCGCCGCTTCACCTCTTTCCCGAAGCCCCTGGAGCGCGTCAGTTTGTACATCTCGATGATGTCTTTTCCTTCCTTCCTTATGCCGTATTTTACGCCGTCATAGCGGGCGAGGTTCGATGAGGCCTCCGCAGTGCAGATGATGTAGTAGACGGAGACTGCGAATTCCGTGTGGGGAAGGGAGACCGGCACGATGGATGCGCCGAGCCCTTCGAAGACCTTGAGTGCCCCTTCGATGGCCGATTTCACCTCCGGGTCTACTCCCTCGATGAAGTACTCCTTGGGCATGCCGATGCGCAAGCCTTTCACGTCTTTGAGGAGATTCTGCGTATAGTCGGGCACGTCCTCCGGAATGGACGTGGAATCCATGGAATCATGACCTGCAATAACATTGAGGAGAACGGCGCAGTCCTCGACGCTCCTCGTGATGGGCCCTATCTGGTCGAGGGAGGAGGCGAAGGCCACGAGGCCATACCGCGAGACCCTGCCGTACGTAGGCTTCAGCCCCACGGTCCCGCAGAGGGAAGAAGGCTGCCTTATGGAGCCCCCCGTGTCGGTCCCGAGGGTCGCGGCGCAGAGCCCCGCCGCCACGGCAGCGGTCGACCCGCCGCTCGATCCTCCAGGTATCCGCTCCAGATCCCAGGGGTTTTTCGTGACCTGAAACGAGGAGTTCTCAGTGGATGAGCCCATGGCGAACTCGTCCATGTTGATCCTGCCGAGATGGACGTAGCCGCTCTCGTTCAGCTTTCGTATGACCGTCGCGTCGTAGGGCGGGACAAACCCGCGCAGGATCTGAGATGCACACGTGGTCTCCACGCCTTTCGTGCAGAGGATGTCCTTCATGCCGAAGGGGATGCCCGTGAGGGCGCCGTCGGTTCCTTCTTTGATCCTCCTGTCCGCATCGCCGGCCATGCGCATGGCCATCTCCTCGGTGAGCCTCAGGTACGCCTTGATGCGGTCATCGTATTTGGCGATCCTGTTCATATAGAACCGCGTCAATTCCACGGACGTAAACTCACCCTTCCGTAAGAGCTCCCTCACGTCCCGTATCGACTTATGCAGAATCTCTTCCATGCCGTCTCCTCGTCGCTAAAGACCCGGATCAACTTATGGGTACCCCGCTGCAAGCAGCAGGGTCATTTAGTCCACTTCTATGATGGGCGGCACCTTGAAGAAGGAGCCCATGCGCTCCGGCGCATTCCCCACTGACTCTTCCACGGTGAAGTTGTGGTTCACCTCGTCCCGTCTGAACACGTTTCCGAGCGGGACAGCGTGGGTCGTAGGCTCGATCCCGGTGGTGTCGAGGGAGTTGAGCTTATCCATGTACTCGAGTATCCTGTCGATCTGCTCCGTGTAAAGCTCGATCTCCTCCGGCTCGAGCTGCAGCCGAGCCAAATGGGCCACGTGCTCCACCACCGATTTATCGATTTTCATTGGTGTCTCCCTTCCTCACTTCAGCTCTCTTTCTTTTGCCAGACATCCGTCTTTTTGCGTCCCTTCCCGTTATTGAGGGGAAGGCTCCGCAGGCAATGCCAGTGGAGAGGGCGACGCGAGCCCCATAACCGACCAACTGACCAGCCCCCCCTGACATCTGTTTTCTTGCGGCCCTTCCTTTTTATGAGGGGGAGGCTCCGCAGGCAATGCCAGCGGAGGGGGCGACGCGAGCCCCTGTAATTGCAGGCTCCGCAGGCTGATGCCTGTGGAGGGGGCGACGCGAGCCCCATTAATTGTTCCTCAGCAGCCCCTCCAGCATCTCCTTGCTCGCGAGCAGCTTTTCCCGCTTGTCGCTCAATTCCTGGAAGCTCGACTCTTCCTTCTGAAGGACTGCCTCGGGCGCCTTTTCCCTGAAGGCCCGGTTGTTAATCTTGTTGAAGACCCGGTCGGCCTCGGCGCTTATCCGCACAAGCTCCTTCTCCACCCTTGCGCTCTCCTTGCGGACCACCTCCATGTCCCTGATGGGCACGAAGAGCTCCACATCCTTGAATATACCGAGGGCGGCCTTCTCCGGCTTCTCCCCGCTACTTATATACGTGATCTCCGAGATCCGCGCCAGCTCTTTCACGTAATACTCGTAGGCTTCGAAAAGGCCCCGATGGCCGTTCGCCCGGATCTGGACCTCGATCCGCTGCCCGGGAGGAAAGCCCATCTCGCCGCGGATGTTCCTGATCGCTTCGACGGCGCCCATGATCATGGCCATCTGGGCCTCCCCCTCCTCATCTATTTCAACGGCTTGCGGCTTGGGGAAGGGAGCGATCATGATGCTCTCTGCTTTTGCCCCGGCCATCCTTTGATAGATCTCCTCGGTGACGAAGGGCATGAAAGGATGGAGGAGGCAGAGTATGTCCATCAGGGTTGCCCTCAGGTTCGAGGCAATGACAGCCCGATCGAAGGCGGTCATCTTGCCGTAGAGGTTCGGCTTAACCAACTCCAGGTACCAGTCGCAGAACTCATGCCACACAAAGCCGTAGAGGATGTGCGCCGCGTCGCTGTAACGGTAGGTCTCTATGGCCTCGGAGACCTCTCCGGCTACTCTCTGGAGGCGCGACCTGATCCATCTGTCCGGGAGAAATAAAGAGGCCATGCGCCCATCCGTCGGGGGCGCCGCCTCCAGCAAACCCTCAGTGAGGCGGGAGGCGTTCCAGATCTTGTTGACGAAATTCCTGCTCCCCTCGATACGCTCTTCCGAGAGGAGGATGTCCCTCCCTTGAGCCGCGAGCATGGCGAAGGTAAAGCGGAAGGCATCGGTGCCGTACTTGTCCATCATCACGAGGGGATCGATGACATTCCCCTTGGACTTGCTCATCTTCTTGCCTTCGGCGTCCCTCACGAGGGCATGGATATAGACCTGCCTGAAGGGGACATTCCCCATGAAGTGGAGGCCCATCATGATCATACGGGCCACCCAGAAGAAGAGTATGTCGAAGCCTGTGACAAGAAGGGAAGTGGGGTAGAACGTCTTGAGATCGTCGGTCTCGTCCGGCCAGCCGAGGGTGGAGAAGGGCCAAAGCCCAGAAGAGAACCACGTATCGAGAACATCCGATTCCTGCCTCACCGGACCCTTGCACGAGCGGCACATCGTCACATCTTCCCGTGAGACATAGATCTCGTTGCAGGCATCGCAGTACCAGACCGGTATCCGGTGGCCCCACCATATCTGTCTCGAAATGCACCAGTCCTTGATGTTCTCCATCCACTCGAAATAGACCTTCTCCCACATCTCCGGAACGATCATCACCCTATGGCTGCGAACCGCCTCAATGGCGGGTGCTGCCAGGGGCTCCATGCGCACGAACCACTGGAGTGAGACGATCGGCTCCACCACGGTCTTGCAGCGGTAGCACCTGCCCACCACCAGGGGATAATCCTCTATCTTCTCAAGGAGGCCGAGGGATTTCAGGTCCTCGACGATGCGGCTCCTTGCGTCGAACCTGTCCATGCCCTTATACCGTCCCGCGTGGTTATTCATCGTGCCGTCGTCGTCGAGCACCTTCACCACGTCGAGAGAGTGTCTCTTTCCTATCTCGAAGTCGTTGAAGTCGTGGCCCGGCGTCACTTTCAGCGCGCCCGTGCCGAACTTCACGTCCACGTAGGCATCGCCGATGATCGGGATCTTCTTGTCCACGAGGGGGAGAATCACCTGCTTCCCGATGAGGGAGCGATACCGGGGATCGTCAGGGTTGACGGCAACGGCCGTGTCGCCGAGCATGGTTTCCGGCCTCGTGGTCGCCACCATGAGAAAGCCCTGCCCTTCAGCGAGGGGATACTTGATGTAGTAGAGGTGCCCTTTCGTCTCTTCGTGCTCCACCTCAACATCGGAAAGGGCGGTCTTGCACCTCGGGCACCAATTGATGATATAGTCCCCGCGGTAGATGAGCCCCTCTTCGAAGAGCCTCACGAACACCTCGCGCACCGCCCGGCTCAAGCCCTCGTCCATGGTGAAGCGCTCACGGGACCAGTCGCATGAGGAGCCGAGGCGCTTCAACTGCTCGATGATGGTGCCCCCCGATTTCTTCCTCCACTCCCAGACCCGCTCGATAAAGGCCGCCCTGCCGATAGTTTCCGGCCTCAAGCCTTCCTTGGCCAGCTCCCTCTCTACTACGTTCTGCGTGGCTATGCCTGCATGGTCCGTCCCGGGCAGCCAAAGCGTATTGAAGCCTGCCATCCGTTTGTAGCGGACTATGATGTCCTGAAGCGTATTGTTGAGGGCATGCCCCATGTGGAGTACGCCCGTCACATTGGGGGGCGGAATGACGATAGAGAAGGGCGGTTTTGGGGAGACGCTCTCCCCCTTAAAATAACCCTTCTCCATCCAGTAGCCATACCACTTCTGCTCGACCTCTTTCGGATCATAAACCTTGTCTATCACTTACGCGGACTCCTTCAGCAGCTTGTCGATTTCTTCCCTGATCACCCTCTCGGCGATCTCCAGAAGCATGCGCTTCACATAGTCCTCCACATATTGGGAGAGGATGGGTGAAATCTCGACGGAGAGCGCCTTTCCGGCCTCTGCCATGGCGCTGGCGAGAGCCGATTGGATGCGGGCCTCCAGCTCGGACCGCTCAACGCTTGCTTGGGCGCGGACCATTATCCCCTCTGTCGCTTCGGGCAGAGGGCCTCCTCCGAGGCTTTCCATAGCGTCCTTGAGCCTGGCCCCGAATGCGCTGGAAAGGCTCTCCTCCACAGGGGTCTGGCCGGCTTCAGCACTCTCCACCTTCGGCCCAATCTCTGCTGTCTGTTCGTGCTCCACCAGCCCGAGAGCCGCGGGGGGCTCGGGCGTTGCGGGGGGCTCGGGGGCCGCCGCCGGCATCTCTTCGGCGTGCGCCTCCAAAACGGGCAAAGAAATCGCTTCCGAAGCCGGTGCTTCCACCTCTGCCGGGGGCGGTGCCTCCGGCTCTTTCATTTCCGGCGGCTCAGGTACCTGTTCCGGAAAACCTTCTCCGGCCGGCACTTCCACAACCGGCGGCACGTCCTTCATCTCAGGCACCACGGCTCCTTCCGCCCTATCTTCCACAAGGTCGGTCAGCTCGATGGCGTCATCCTCTTTCGTGATGGTCTCATAGACCCGGAAGAAATTGATGGGCTTCTCTATCACGCCGTCGGCCTGGTAACCCAGGAGCTCCGTGGTATCCGACTCGTCCTTGAGAAAGAAGAAGCTTGCCGTTTCGAGGAGCTTCTGTTTCTGAAGCTTCTTGTAGACTTCAATCCCGTTTACCTTAGGAAGGTTGACGTTGACGATATATACATCGGGGTTTATCCTCTCGGCGATCCTCTCCACTTCTTTCCCGTTTGCCGCGTGAATGATCTCAAAATTCGCCTTGGAGAAGACGGTCATGAACGCGTGCTGGAGGCTCTCATCTCTGTCCGCTACGACTATCGTCTTTTTCATGGGTCCCCCTAAACAGGTATCTTCCAGGGCATGGGAAGGAATATCTTCTCGAAGAGATTGAAGGCATACCGGTCCGTCATGCCCGCGATGAAATCGCACACGCAGGTGGAAGCATCGTCATAAAACTCTCCCGTTCCCGTCTCCTCGAGAAAGGCATCGGGGTGGTCAAGGAAATAGCGGTAGAGCTCCTCGACAATCATCGAACACTTTGTGAATTCCCCATGAACGAGGCTGTTTTCGTACACGCGCTCGTAGAGGAAAGCCCGAAGCTCTTCCATGCGCTCTTCGACTTTCGGCTCTATGGACACGTCGTTATTCTTCGAGCTCTCCCCGATGACGGCGCGCACCATGCAATCTATCCTCCGGGAATGGGTCTCCCCAAGGTCTCTCCGGCAGGCCTGCGGCAGGTCGGACGGGGTAATCACATTACCCCTCATCGCGTCGTCGATATCATGGTTGATATAGGCAATCACATCGGCTATGCGAATCACCTCCGCCTCCCTCGTGAGCGGCTTTTCCCCGGCGGCCTTTATGGTAATGTCCCCTTTGCCCTTCGAATGCCTCAGGATTCCGTCCCGCACCTCCATGGTGAGGTTCAAGCCCTGTCCGTCTCTTTCGAGGAGATCGACGACCCTCAGACTCTGCTCGTTGTGGCGGAACCCTCCCTCATGGAGTCTGTTGAGCACCTCTTCCCCCGAGTGGCCAAAAGGGGTGTGGCCGAGGTCGTGGCCAAGGGCGATGGCCTCCACGAGATCCTCGTTCAAAAGGAGCGACTTGGCGATCGTCCTCGCTATCTGTGACACCTCCAGGGTGTGGGTGAGACGCGTCCTGTAGTGGTCGTCGCTGGGGAAAAGGAATACCTGAGTCTTGTATTTGAGCCTGCGAAAGGACTTGCTGTGCACGATCCGGTCCCGGTCGTGCTGGAATGCCGGCCTGATGTCGCACGGGACTTCCTGCCTGGCCCTGCCCCTCGTGTCGCGGCTCCTCTGCGCAAATGGCGAGAGATATTCATCCTCCCTGTCCTCTAACATCGCTCTAATATTCATAATGAGCAACGGAAATAATCCGTCGTAATCTATCATAAGCACGGGACTATTTCAACAATGGTGCCGCGAATCCTCACTTGACACAATCGCCTGGGCGGCTTGATAATGTAAGATCGGTCCCGAAGCCCATATCGCAGGGAGGGGCAGCAGGGTCAATGGGGCGAAGAGAGGGGCGGCTCAAGGAGGAGACATCCGTGAAACCGGCGGTCATCATCGTCGACATGCTTGAAGACAATTACGGGGAGAGGTCCAACCCGGAGAGGCAGGAGGAACGGATCGTCCTCCCTGTGCGTGACTTCCTGAAAGTCTGCAGGGGGCTCTCCATTCCTGTCATATTTGCCTGCGACAGCTTCCTCGAAGGCGACTTTCTCTTCGGAGGCCGCATGAAGCCCCATGCCATACGAGGAACGGAAGGGGCAAGGGTGCTGCACGACCTGGAGCCTCAGAGCAGCGACACGGTGCTCCCTAAACGGCGGTTCAGCGCCTTCTTCAAGACAGATCTCGACCAGACCCTCCGGACGTGGCACATCGATACGGTTGCCGTGGGGGGTATCACCACCCACTTCTGCGTTTTGGCAACGGCCTTCGACGCGATCTGCCACGACTTCCGCACCGTTATCCTGGAGGACCTTTGCGCCTCCCACAAGAGGGAGATCCACGAGAATACCCTCAATGCATACCGGCGCTCGGCCATCCATCCTCTCCTCACCGTTGCAACCTCTGCCGAGTTCCTGGAGGAGTACCGGCAAGCGAGCGGTACCTAGTCGCGTCGCGGGAAGAGCTGCTTATTTCGGAGCAGAAGAGTGCATGCGTTATCCTGGGGCATGGGGCCCGGGCGGGGCAAAAGCCCAAGGGGGGGTTGGTTATAAAAATGATTTTAATGGTTTTAGAGAGTTCTTTTTT
>Ga0335081_10017175_pt1 | contig 11721 bp, 10 predicted proteins | sample Lox_Sample_35_FD_206713 | JGI IMG/M metagenome (GOLD analysis project Ga0335081, IMG submission 206713) | Soil microbial communities from Loxahatchee National Wildlife Refuge, Florida, United States - Lox_Sample_3.5 | ecosystem: Environmental > Terrestrial > Soil > Wetlands | place: USA... | reverse complement strand
GGTGAGCCGGACCGACGCGCTTGGCTATTGGCGCGCGCCCGGCAACGCCGTGTTCGTTGCCGAAGACAGCGGCGACGTCGTCGGCACCTATTACTTGCGCGCCAATACCGGGGGCGGCGGCGCGCACGTGGCCAATTGCGGCTACATGGTTGCGCCCGACGCCTATGGCCGAGGCGTCGCCCGGGCGATGTGCCTGCATTCGCTGGACGAGGCGAAGAGGCGCGGCTTTGCCGCCATGCAGTTCAATCTGGTGATCAGCAGCAACAGCCGCGCCGTGGCGCTTTGGCAGCGCTGCGGCTTTACCATTGTCGGCCGCCTGCCGGGGGCCTTTCGCCACCCTCGCCTCGGCCCGGTCGACGCCTTTGTCATGTTCCGGGAACTCTAAGGTCGCCCGGCGCAACGATTTTTCGCCCGCCGGTGCAACCAATTGGAGGCTGGCGTGTTTAGCAACGGGACGGGGGATCCACCGAGCTTCGACGCGTAAACGGGCCCCGAGTGCGGTATCGGTTTGGTTTGACAATGGATTTGCCTACGAGGGTCCTGGAAAACGAATTCGAGCGTGCGATCGCCGCGCGCGCGTCGGTCGACCTCGACATCGCGCCGATCGCGGAACCGCATGCGCCTCCGGCGTCGCGCGAACACCATTTCCACGCGCTGCTCGATGCCCTGCCCGCCGCCGTCTACACCACCGACGCGGTCGGACGCATCACCTATTACAACGAAGCAGCGGCCGCCCTCTGGGGCCGCCGGCCGGTGCTCGGCAGCAGCGAATGGTGCGGATCCTGGAAGTTGTTCTGGCCGGATGGCCGGCCGATGCGGCACGACGAATGCCCGATGGCAGTCGCGTTGAAGGAAGAGCGGACGGTACGCGGCTTGGAAGCGGCTTGCGAACGTCCGGACGGCACGCGGGTTTCGTTCATTCCCTATCCCACGCCGCTGCACGACGACCGCGGTCGCTTGGCCGGCGCCGTTAACATGCTGGTCGACATCAGCGAACGCAAACGCGCGGAAGAGCGACAGGCATTGCTCCTGCGCGAGCTGCATCACCGCGTGAAGAACACGCTCGCCACCGTGCAGGCGATCGTCGGATCGACCGCGCGCGCGAGCAACAGCATCGACGAGTTCAAGGCCGCGCTCAACGGACGCATCGGCGCGTTGGCGCGCACGCATCTGCTGCTCAGCGAGGAGTGCGGCGCGGCGACCTTCGCCGATATTCTGCATAACGAACTCGATGCCTTCGACGACAGCGGCCGCATTGCGCTGAATGGGCCGGACGTGGCGCTGCCGCCGCGGCTTGCCGTCGCGCTCAGCATGGCCGTGCACGAGCTCGCCACCAATGCCGCGAAATACGGCGCGCTGTCGAGCGCCGGCGGCAAGCTCGAGGTGACCTGGACGATCGCCGAGAACGGCGAGCGCCGCATGCTCACGATCGACTGGGTGGAGGCCGGCGGCCCGCCGGTCGTCGCACCGTGCCGGCATGGCTTCGGCTTAAGGCTTTTGGATTTCGTCTTGCCCGGGCAAATCCAGGCACGCACCAGGATCGACTATCCGCCCGAGGGGCTGCGCGTGCAATGCGTGGTGCCAATCCCGAGCGAGTCGCAAGCCGCCGCGTAAAGCCCCCGTAAAAACCGCCGCCGCTGCGCCTTTTGAAATCATCGTTAACGATTTGCCAATGTGGGTCGGTTAACCCGGTCGCACGGGCGACGCGATTCCTTGCAGGGCCAACGGCTCCTGCCGGAGACGTGTCATGGCTGTCACCCCCATTTCCAATGCCTCCGGCGCTCAACCGCCGGCCGATCCGATGCGGCAAGCCTTCGCGCAATTGTCCAGCGCGATCAAGTCCGGCAATCTTGCGGCGGCGCAGAGCGCCTATGCCGCGCTCACGCAGGCGGACGGCGGCACCCCTAACGGTCCCTTCGCTCAAGCACTGGCGCAGATCGGCGACGCCTTGCAGTCGGGCGACATCGGCAAGGCGCAAGCCGCGCTGGCGTCGCTGCAACAGCAGGCGCAAGCCGCGCGCGGCGCGCATCGCCATCACGGCGAAGGCGGCCAAGCGCAAGCCGCATCCGCGGGCACGAGCACGAGCTCCGTCGTATCAACGTCGACGCCGAATACAGTCGACGTGACGGCGTAACGGCTTCGCGCGATGCTCGACACTGTCATTCTGCTGACGGGTGCGGTCGAGCAAACGGCGCTCGGCGCCGTGTTGCGTCATCACAGTCCGCAGTTGACGATTGTGCCGGCCGCTTCGCTCACCGAGCTCGCGGCGATCGAGGCCGCCGTGCTGCGCCGGGCGCGGCTGATCGGCTTCGTCACGCCGGTCGTGGTGCCGGCGTACATCCTTAATGCGCTCGGTTTCGGCGCCTATAATTTTCATCCCGGCCCGCCGCATTATCCCGGCTGGGCGCCGGCCCATTTCGCGGTCTACGAAAAAGCCGCGACGTTCGGCGCGACGGTCCACAAGATGATCGCGCGCGTGGACGCCGGACCGATTGTCGATGCCGAGCTGTTCGCGATCCCGCCCGGCAAGAGCCCCGGCCGCTTGCAAGAAATGGCCTTCGTGCTGTTGGCACGCATGTTCTGGCGCCTCGCGCCGCTTCTGGCGAAGGGGGAGCCGCTCGCCGAACGGCCGATGCAATGGAGCGGCACGAAGAGCACGCGGCGCATGCACGCGGCGATGTGCGCGCTCACCGCGGATATTTCACAACAGGAATTGCAACGCCGCATCGAGGCCTTCGGCGCCGGCGATTTCGGCGTGGAGCTTACCGTCACGCTGCACGGGCGGAAATTTCGCTATGTCGCGCCGGAAACGGATAGCATCGTGGCACAACCAGCCGCCGCATCAACGGCGATGGTCGCCTGAAGCGCTGACTACATCGCTTTGACGATACTCTCGGTCATCTTCTTGGCGTCGCCGAGCAGCATCATGGTGTTGTCGCGGTAGAACAGGGGGTTGTCGATGCCGGCGTAGCCCGAGGCGAGCGAGCGCTTGATGAACATCACGGTGCCGGCTTTCCACACCTGCAGCACCGGCATGCCGTAGATCGGCGAGGTCTTGTCTTCTTCGGCGGCCGGGTTGGTGACGTCGTTGGCGCCGATGACGAAGGCGATGTCGGCCTGCGCGAACTCGGAGTTGATGTCTTCCAGCTCGAACACCTCGTCGTAGGGCACATTTGCCTCAGCGAGTAGCACGTTCATGTGGCCGGGCATGCGGCCGGCGACCGGGTGAATGGCGTATTTCACCTCGACGCCTTCTTTCTTGAGCTTGTCGGCCATCTCGCGCAGCGCGTGTTGGGCCTGCGCCACCGCCATGCCGTAGCCGGGCACGATGATCACTTTCTGCGCGTTCTTCATGATGTAGGCGGCGTCGTCCGCCGAGCCGAGCTTGACCGGGCGCTGTTCGGTGCCGGCGCCGGGGCCGGCCACTTCGCCGCCGAAGCCGCCCAAGATCACCGAGATGAACGAACGGTTCATGCCCTTGCACATGATGTAGGAGAGGATCGCGCCCGAGGAGCCGACCAGGGCGCCGGTGATGATCAGCGCCGAATTGCCCAGGGTGAAGCCGATGCCGGCAGCCGCCCACCCCGAATAGGAGTTGAGCATGGAGATCACCACCGGCATGTCGGCGCCGCCGATCGGGATGATGATCAGGATGCCGAGCAGCAACGAGATCGCGGTGATCGCCCAGAACTGGTAGGGCACTTGGCTGAGATAGAAGAGGACAATGAAGGCAACGAGCGCGAGCGCCAGCGCGATGTTGATGACGTGCCGGCCCGGCAGCGTGATCGGCTTGCCGCTCATGCGGCCGGAGAGCTTCAAGAACGCGATCACCGAGCCGGTGAAGGTGATGGCGCCGATGGCGACGCCGAGCGACATCTCGATCAGGCTCTGCTGATGGATATGGCCTTCGGTGCCGATGTCGAAGGCCGCCGGCGCGTAGAAGGCGCCCGCCGCCACCAGGACTGCCGCCATGCCGACCAGCGAGTGGAAGGCGGCGACCAATTCCGGCATCGCCGTCATCGGCACTCGCCGCGCGATCACCGCCCCGATGCCGCCGCCGATGACGATACCGCCGGCCACCAAGCCCCAGGCGACGCCGTCGGCCGGCGGGTGCGAGGCGAGCGTGGTCAAGACGGCGATAGTCATGCCGATCATGCCGAACAGATTGCCGCGCCGGCTCGATTCCGGGCTCGACAGTCCGCGCAGCGCCAGGATGAACAAGACGCCGGCGACCAGATAAAGCAGCGCGACAAGATTGGCAGACATAGGATTACCCCGTCATGCGTGGGTTCAACCCGCGCACCCAGCTTGAACAAAGAATGATTGACCGTTGTCGGTGGACGACGTTTGGCGAAGAAGAAGCGTATTCATCGTCGGCGTCACTTCTTTTTCTTCTGGTACATCGCCAGCATGCGCTGGGTGACCAGAAAGCCGCCGAAAATGTTGATCGAAGCGAATGTGAGCGCGAAGAAGCCAAGGCCGCGCGCCAGCCAGGTGCCGTGATCGCTGGTAATCAGCGCCACGCCGACCGCAAGCAGCGCGCCGACCACGATCACCGAGGAGATCGCGTTGGTCTCCGACATCAGCGGCGTATGCAAGGCCGGCGTCACCGACCACACCACATAGTAGCCGACGAATACCGCCAGAACGAAGATCGACAGCCGGAAGACGAAGGGATCGACCAGATTGGCAACGTGTTCCATGGATGTGTCTCCGTCAGGCCGCCGTCTTGGGAATGAAGTTGGGATGCACGATCGCGCCGTCCTTGGTCAGCGCCGTGCCCTTGACGATCTCGTCGTCCCAGTTGACCGCAAGTTTCTTCTCTTTCTTGTCGATCAGGGTCTCGAGGAACGTCAGCAGGTTCTTGGCGTAAAGCGCGGAGGCCGATGCCGCCAGCCGTCCCGCCACGTTGAGGTAGCCGACGATCTTGGCGGGGCCCACTTGCACCACCTCGCCGGCCTTGGCGCCTTCTACATTGCCGCCGCGCTCGACCGCGAGATCCACGATCACCGAACCCGGCCGCATCGAGGCCACCATGTCCTTTGAGATCAGCCGCGGCGCCGGGCGCCCGGGGATCAGCGCCGTGGTGATGACGATGTCCTGCTTCTTGATGTGCTCGGCGGTCAGCGCCGCCTGCTTGGCCTGATACTCCGCCGACATCGGCTTGGCGTAGCCGCCTGCCGTCTGCGCATTCTTGAACTCTTCGTCCTCGACCGCGAGGAACTTGGCGCCCAGGCTCTCCACCTGCTCCTTGGTCGCCGGACGAACGTCGGTTGCCGTCACGATAGCGCCCAGGCGCTTGGCCGTCGCGATCGCCTGCAGGCCGGCAACGCCGACCCCCATGATGAACACTTTGGCCGCCGGCACCGTGCCCGCCGCCGTCATCATCATCGGCAGCGCCCGGCCATATTCTTCCGCCGCATCGATCACCGCCCGGTAGCCGGCCAAGTTCGCCTGGCTCGATAACACGTCCATCGACTGGGCCCGCGTAATGCGCGGCATCAGCTCCATGGCAAAGGCGACAACGCCCGCATCAGCCATCTGCTTCAAGGCGGCGTCGTTGCCGTAGGGGTCCATGATGGCGACGACAAGCGCGCCCTTCTTGTAACCCTTGAGTTCCTCCGCCGTCGGCCGCTTGACTTTGAGCACCACGTCGGCGTCCTTGGTGGCATCGTCAGCGACCTTCGCCCCCGCCGCCTCGTAGTCGGCATCAAGAATCCCCGACGCCAACCCCGCCCCGCGCGCAACAGCAACCTCGGCGCCTAGAGCCTTCAACTTCTTCACCGTCTCTGGCGTCCCCGCAACGCGCGGCTCCGCGGGATCGGACTCACGTGCAACCGCAATCAGCATTTAACCCTCCACGCTCGGCCCGATTGATCTTCAGTGCAGCGTAAGCCCGACGAATGCGAAGATCAGGAAAGAAATCACGAAAGTCACATAACTCGGCGTCTTCGATCCGCTCAGCAGGCTCGCAACCGCGCCGATGATGGCGAGGAAGAAAACCGGCACGGCCCAGAACCAGTGACCCATCACGCCGCCGACCGCGAGGCCGAACAGCAGATTGACCACGTGAACGATGCCGACAAAAGTGAACAGAACGAAGTTTTGGTAAGTGCCCTCGTGCGTCGGATAGTCGTTTCCAGTCGCGGTGGCATATTCAACTGTACCGTGGTCGGCCATGTGGAATCTCTCCAAGGATTGCAAGGGGTGGGAAGCAGTCAGGTACCGCAAATGACTGTCTAGAGCAACGGTTGCCATCCTCGAAGCAGACGCGGATCGAATTGGCGCGGTCAATACCATCCCGCGCCGGCTCGACTTTGATCCTAATCAACTTGGCGAGTGATGAAGATCAGGGCGCCGACTGCTTAAAGCCCGACCTTGGCCAAGGCGGCGGCCTGCCGCGCCGCCACCTGCTCGATCGAAAAACGCTCGATCGCCTCGTTGAACAAGCGATGGAAATTGAGTTCCGCCGCCAGATGCAGAAACACCGCGCCGAGCCCGATGGCGGCGCGATCCATGAACACGAATTCGCGGGGGACCATGACGGGGCCGCGTTTTTTCAAGACTTGGTGCACCTTGAACGCTTCCTTGCGGCCGTATTCCGACGGCTTTACGCCGTCGGCAATGGTGCGCACGCGGTCGTCGAGCAGCGGTCCGTAGATGAACCGCGCCCAAATATTGAGCGCATCGATGAGCTCGCGGGTCAGCCGGCGGAAGCCCCAGGTCTCGTAGGCCTTGTGCACCAGTTCGTCGTCGTCATGGAGCAAGCCGCGATAAAGGTCGACCACGCCGCCGACGAAGCTCGGCGGAAAGATGCGGATACAACCATAGTCGAGCAAGTTGATGCCGCCCGGTTTGCCGCCGCTCGTCTTGCGTGGACTGACTCCGTCCCTCTCATCAAAAACGGTGTAGTTGCCAAGATGGGGATCGCCGTGGATGACGCCGAAACGGCTAAAGGGGAACCACCATGCGGTGAACATGGCGGTGGCCAGCCGATTGCGCGTGGCGAGCGAATCGTCCTTGTGCGCGAGCAGCTTGTCGCCGTTGAGCCAGTCCATAGTGAGCAGGCGGCCGGTCGATAATTGCGGCCAGACGCGCGGCACGCGAATGGAGTCCTCGCCGCTCAGCATCGCCCGGTAGAGCGCCGCATGCTTGGCCTCGCGCACATAGTCGAGCTCCTCGCGCAGGCGCTCGGCGATTTCCTTGGCGATCTCGGTGGTGTCGAGCGCGGGATCGAAGCGCTTGCGCAGAGCGAACAAGAGCTTGAGCTGGCGCAGGTCGGCCTCGACCGCCGACTGCATGTCGGGATATTGCAGCTTGCAGGCGAGTTCGCTGTTATCGGGCGCGCGCGCACGATGCACCTGGCCGAGCGAAGCGGCCGCCGCCGGATGATGCTCGAAGCTCTTGAACTTCGCCTCCCAGCCGGCCCCGAGTTCCGCGCTCATGCGCCGCTTGACGAAGGCCCAGCCCATCGGCGGCGCCTGACTCTGCAGCTTGGTCAGTTCGGCGGCATATTCGGCCGGCAGCGCGTCGGGAATGGTGGCGAGCAGCTGCGCCACTTTCATGATCGGACCTTTGAGGCCGCCGAGCGCGGAGGCGAGCGCCAGCGCATTACCGGCGCGGTCCGGCGGCATGCCAAGAAAGCGCTCACCGGCCATGCGCGCGGCGACGCCACCGACTTTGGTGCCGACGCTGGCGTAGCGCCGGGCGCGGGCGGTAAAGCGGTTCTTTTCGCGGTCGGTGGGAGGCATGCGCTGGTTATCTAATGCTGGCCGGTGCAAAAATAAGGAGGCGGGTGCTTACGACCTAGCATCCAACGCTTCCAACTCGTCGATCAGCCGCGAAATCACTCCCAGCCCGCCGTCCCAGAACGTGGGATCGCGGGCGTCGAGACCGAAGGGTGCGAGCAATTCGCTGTGATGCTTGGTGCCGCCGGCGGCAAGCATGGCGAGATAGCGTTCGGCAAAACCGGAGGCTGAACGTTCGTAGACCGCGTAAAGCGAATTCACCAGGCAGTCGCCGAAGGCATAAGCATAGACATAGAACGGCGAATGGATGAAGTGCGGAATGTAGCACCAGAAGGTCTCGTAACCCTGCTTGAGCTCGATCGCGGGCCCAAGGCTCTCGCTCTGCACCGACATCCACAATTCGCAGATCTTGTCGGCGGTGAGCTCGCCGTTGCGCCGCTCGGTGTGCACCAGGCGCTCGAATGTATAGAACGCGATCTGCCGCACCACCGTATTGATCATGTCCTCGACCTTGGCGGCGAGCATCGCCTTGCGCTGCTTCTTGTCGGTGGTTTGCGCCAGCAGCTTGCGGAAGGTCAGCATCTCGCCGAACACGCTTGCCGTTTCCGCAAGCGTGAGCGGCGTCGGCGCCATCAGCGCGCCGTTCGGCGCCGCCAGCACCTGATGCACGCCATGGCCGAGCTCGTGCGCAAGCGTCATGACGTCGCGCGGCTTGCCCTGATAGTTGAGCAGCACGTAAGGATGCGCCGAGGGCACCGTCGGATGCGAGAAGGCGCCCGGTTGTTTGCCCGGGCGCACGCCGGCGTCGATCCAATTCCTCTCGAAGAAACGATCGGCGACGTCGGCCATCTCGGGTGAGAAGGCGCCGTAAGCGGTGAGCACGGTCGCCCGCGCATCGCTCCAAGGGATGGTGCGCTGCGCGACTTTCGGCAGCGGCGCGTTGCGGTCCCAATAAGGCAGCCGTTTCTTGCCGAACCATCGCGCCTTCAAGACATAGTAGCGGTGCGACAGCTTCGGATAGGCGGCGCGCACGGCGGCGACCAGAGCCTCCACCACGTCCGGCTCGACCCGATTGGCCAGATGCCGCGAGTCGGCGACGTCCTTGAAGCCGCGCCAACGGTCGGAAATCTCTTTGTCCTTGGCGAGCGTGTTGGTGATCAGCGCGAATGGCCGGAGATTTTCCTTGAACGTCTTCGCCAAGGCGTGCGCCGCAGCCCGCCGCTTTTTTGCGTCGGCATCCTGCAAGAGATTGAGCGCCGGCTCGATGGTCAGCGATTTGCCGCCGATGCGGAAACGCAAGGACGCGACGGTCTCATCGTAGTTGCGGTTCCAGGCGGAATAGCCAGTGATGGATTTCTCGTGGAACAATTCCTCGACCCGGTCCTCGAGCTGATAGGGTTTTTCCTTGCGGATGTCCTCGATCCACGGCCGGTAATGACCGAGCTCCGGCTCGGCCATAGCAGCATCCAATGCTTTATCATCGATGCGGTTGAGCTCGAGCGTGAAGAACAGGAGGTGCAGCGAGGCGGCGGTGACACGCTCTTGCATGTCACCGTAGAACTTGGCGATGTCCGGGTCGGCCGAGTTGCCGGCATAGCGCAGCGAGGCATAGGACATCACCCGGCCGAAGGTATCGTCGAGCGCTTCGTAGCGCCGGAGCGCGCCGGCAAGCGCCTTGCCGGCATTAGGCCGCGCCGCCAATTGGGCGAGCTTGCCCTTGAACTCGGTTTCGAACTCGCGACCGCGGGTTTCGGCGTTCTCCAGGTCCCATTTCAGCTGGGGGCTATCGGGGCCTGGATAGAGATCGTTGAGATTCCATTCCGGCAGCGCCCCGATCGGACCCTTGTTTTTCGCTTTTTTCGCGGTTTTGGCCATGGCGGTGACAGAAGAGAGGGCGTCTTCGGCTTCATCTAGACCGCCGCCGCCACATTTAACAGCCCATTAAGCCGGACCGGCGACATTGCACCAAATCGGCACAAATGCCGTGCGTTCGTGAGGCCCAATGTCGCAAACCGTGCTCATTGTCGATGACGACCCCGTGCAACGCCGCCTGCTCGAAGCCATGGTGCAGCGTTTCGGCTATCAGGCACGAACCGCCGAGGGCGGCGACGCGGCGATGGCCATGTTCGATGGAGCGCAGCCGGTCGACGCCATGGTGCTCGATTTGGTGATGCCGGACCTCGACGGGCTCGGCGTGCTGGCGCGCCTGCGCGAGGCCGGCATCGATATGCCGGTCATCGTCCAGACCGCGCATGGCGGCATCGACAATGTCGTATCGGTCATGCGCGCGGGTGCCGCCGATTTCGTGGTCAAACCGGTGAGCCCGGAGCGGCTGCAGGTCTCGCTGCGCAACGCGCTCGCCGCCAGGGCGCTCGCCGGCGAACTGCGCCGCCTCAAGCGCAGCCGCGACGGCACCCTGGCCATCGCCGACATCGTCACCCGTTCCCCCGCCATGCACCCGGTGCTGCGAGCCGCCGAAAAGGCGGCGGCCTCCAGCATTCCGGTGATGATCAGCGGCGAATCCGGCGTCGGCAAGGAACTGATCGCGCGCGCAATCCATGGCAGCGGCGCGCGCGGCGCCAAGCCCTTCGTTGCGGTCAATTGCGGCGCGCTGCCCGAGAATCTCGTCGAGTCGATCCTGTTCGGCCACGAGAAGGGCGCTTTCACCGGCGCCACCGAAAAGCACACCGGCAAATTCGTCGAGGCCGACGGCGGCACGCTGTTCCTCGATGAGGTCGGCGAATTGCCGCCGGCCGCGCAAGTCAAATTGCTACGCGCGTTGCAGGAGGGCGAGGTCGAGCCGGTCGGCGGACGCAAATCGGTGAAGGTCGATGTGCGCATCATCTCCGCCACCAACCGCGATCTGATCGCCGACGTGAAAGCCGGGCGCTTTCGCGAAGATTTGTTCTACCGCCTGCATGTGTTCCCGATCTCGGTGCCGCCGCTGCGCGAGCGCAGCGACGACATTCCCGAACTCGCGCGTCATTTCCTAGCGCGTATCGCCGCCGAGGAAGGCAAGCGTGTGCGCACAATCGCGCCCGAGGCCTTGCGGCTGATTACCGCGCATCGCTGGCCAGGCAATGTGCGCCAGCTCGAAAATGCGATTTTCCGCGCGGTCGTTCTCGCCGATCGCGAGGAGATCGGCATCGAGGAATTTCCGCAAATATCCGCCCAAGTCGACGCGGACGCCGTCGCTGCGCAACCGCTGATCGAGGCGGCGCCGGCGATCGCCGCCGCCTGGCCCGATGCACACGAGCAACCCGTCGCCGATTCGACGATGCTCAGGCTGCTCGACATGCAAGGCGAAATGCGGCCGTTGGAAGAGATCGAACGCGACGTCATCCGCTACGCCATCGCGCATTACCGGCAGCGGATGTCGGAAGTGGCGCGCCGCCTAAAAATCGGGCGCTCGACGCTTTACCGGAAGCTGGAAAGTCTCGGCCTCGACGCAAATCCGCAAGAAAACACGGATAAGCAGAGCACGCCGGCTTGAGCCCGGCGACCGGAGGTATCGTCTAATGTCCGCGTTAGCCGTACTTCCAGGTCAAGGGGCCAAGCCTCGGATTTCATTCGTCTTCCGGGCAATTTGGCCGCATAATCGACAAGCGTTGCGTTGAGTTGGTGGGACCATGCGCCACATCGGCAAACTTCTATCCGGCACCATTTTAGCACTGCTCGTGACGACGCCGATCGATGCGGCGACGGCTCCCGATCAGATTGAAACCGCGGTCAGGCCCGTTATCGCTGCACCCGCCGACACAGCCACGCCCGGCACGGTCGCAACGCCCGCGGCGGCGGTCGATGCGCAGATCGCCGACAAGCTGCGCGCCATCGTCAGCTCGGGCCAATTCGACAAACGCATCGAGCGCGTGCCCGAGCGTGAAGCCATGGCCGCGTTTTACTCGGCGCACAACTATGCACCGCTCTGGCTCGCCGACGGCAAGCTCGACGCGCGCGGCAAGTCGGTGATCGC
>Ga0335081_10017173_pt1 | contig 11722 bp, 12 predicted proteins | sample Lox_Sample_35_FD_206713 | JGI IMG/M metagenome (GOLD analysis project Ga0335081, IMG submission 206713) | Soil microbial communities from Loxahatchee National Wildlife Refuge, Florida, United States - Lox_Sample_3.5 | ecosystem: Environmental > Terrestrial > Soil > Wetlands | place: USA... | reverse complement strand
CTCACCTGCGGAAGCCCTTCAGGTTGGCCTCGTCGACGAACTGGCTCCGGTTGAGCACGTCATCGACCGCGCAACCGCCTGGTGTAGCGGCATGCTCGCATTGCCCCCGCACGCGATGACGACTACTAGGCACGAGGCGCGAAAGGATTTGGCCGACCTCTTTGCCAGCAACCTTGATCCAGAACTCGACAGCGTGCTGGCCGGCTGGTTTCATCCGGAAGCGCAGAGCACATTGCGCGCGATCGTTGCACAGCTCGGCAAGAGAGACAAAGCCTAGATGTCGATTTTTTGATTGTTAATTTTTGATTGAACACCTCCAGTTTACATCCGCAGCGCATTGCCATAATCTGACCGCTCATGCTCCGAGCCTTCTGGATATTCGAATTTCTCTTGATCTTGTCCTCAGTTTCAGCTGCCGCGCAACCGCCGGTCCCGATGCATACCGACACTTATCAGGTAATCCATACCTATCCCCACGATCCCACTGGCTTCACCCAGGGACTGATTTACGTCGATGGCCACCTCTATGAGAGTACCGGCCTCAATGGCAGGTCGTCGCTGCGGATGGACGACTTGACTTCCGGCCGCGTCTTGCAAAAATATGACGTTCCCGCCGAGTATTTTGCGGAAGGGCTCACAGACTGGGGCAGCAATCTGATTCAGCTGACCTGGAAGGCGCACAAGGGTTTCGTCTATGACCGTTTCACTTTTTCTGTGTTGCGGACCTTGCAATATGAAGGCGAAGGTTGGGGGCTGACCCATGATCGCACGCAGCTGATTATGAGCGACGGGACATCCTATCTGCGGTTTCTCGACCCGAAATCGTTTCGCGAGACCCGGCGGATCCATGTCATCGATGAGCGCGGCCGCTCGGTGGAGAACCTAAATGAACTCGAATACGTTCGCGGCGAGATCTATGCTAACGTTTGGGGAAGCGACTTCATCGTCCGCATATCGCCGCGCACCGGCAAAGTTCTCGGATGGACGCAATTGGGCGGGATCATCGACAAACGTGAACTGGCGAGTCCCGACGCCGTTCTGAACGGCATCGCCTACGATTCAGCGGGAGACCGGCTGTTTGTTACCGGAAAGCTGTGGCCAAAGCTGTTCGAGATTAAAATCGTGTCTCGGCACTAGCCTGGTGCTTCCACGAATAATGTCGGGGCTCTTTATCGGATAATCAAAAACCAACAATCAATAATCAAAAGTTGTGGCGCTACCGCTCCACCGCCATCGCCACCGCGTTCCCTCCGCCCAGGCATAACGCGGCGATTCCCCGGTGCACATCCCGGCGAATCATCTCGTAGATCAGCGTAACCAGAACCCGCGCGCCGCTTGCGCCGATCGGATGACCAATCGCGACGGCACCGCCATTCACGTTGACGCGCTCCATATCGAGCCCGAGTTCCCGAATCACACCCAGCGCCTGCACCGAAAAGGCTTCGTTCAGTTCGTAGAGATCGACATCGTCCTTCTTCCAGCCAGTCTTCTTCCAGATCTGCTGCACCGCGCCGACGGGGGCCATCATCACCCACTTCGGCTCCACGCCGCTGGTGGCCTGGGCGACAATCCGGACCATCGGAGCGGCACCGAATTCTTTAGCTCGGGCTGCACTGGTGACCACAACCGCCGCCGCTCCGTCGTTCACCCCAGGAGCGTTGCCGGCGGTCACGGTTCCGTCTTTCTTGAACGCAGGCTTCAGTGAGCGCAGGACTTCAATTGTCGTGTCCTCGCGCGGGCCCTCATCTTTGTCGAAGATCACCGCCGGCTGGCCTTTCTTCTTGGCGGGAAGCTCAACCGGCACGATCTGCGACTTGAAGCGGCACTCTTTGATCGCCGCGATCGCCTTGCGATGCGAGTTGACCGCAAATTCATCCTGCTCCTCGCGCGTGATCCCATACTTCTCCGCGACGTTCTCGCCCGTGATTCCCATGTGGTAATCGTTGTAAATATCCCATAAGCCGTCGTGCACCATCGAGTCGATCACCTGGCCGTTGCCGAGACGGTATCCTTTGCGCGCATTCGGCAGAAGGTAAGGAGCGTTGGTCATGGACTCCATGCCGCCGGCGACCACCACTGAACTGTTGCCGGTTTCGATGGCTTGCGCCGCGAGCGCGACCGCCTTCAACCCGGAGCCGCAAACTTTGTTGATCGTCATAGCGCCAACTTCAGGAGGTAATCCGCCGTACAAAGCCGCTTGCCGCGCGGGATTCTGTCCCAGGCCGGCAGAGATGACGTTCCCCATGATGCACTCGTCCACTTGCTGCGGCTGAAGGTCGGTGCGTTTCACCGCTTCGCGCACAACGACCGCGCCCAGTTGCGGGGCGCTGAGATCGGAGAGGCTGCCTTGGAATTTTCCTACCGGAGTACGGCACGCTGAAATGATTACAACCTCGTTGCTACCCGCCATAAATGCGCTCCTTCAAGACGACGATGACAGACCTCACATTATAGATGGCTCGATCCACCGATCCGTCGCTTTGCGTTTACGCTTCTGAGTGGACGTGAGATTGGAATTCCATCTGTGCCCGCTGGAACGCGTCACGCGCCTCGTCGTCTTCAATGAACAGAACCCCAGCCTATGATTCGATCGGAAATTTTTGGGAAACGAATCGCGCGCGCATCGGTGACGAGCATCGCAATGCATGCGAAGTGACTTTGGTGCATCGTTCCGATCGCTTCGCTCGCTCATTTTTTTCTTGACTTCGTTCTGCGTTGACTCTATACATTCAATCAGTTGCAACTGAAGATCGTTGCGAACATTCCATGAAGAATGGAAAGGGAGAATAGATCCATGGCAACCAAAAAGAAAGCGAAGAAGAAAAGCAGCAAGAAGCACTAAGCAATCTGCAACAAAGCAACGACACGGGGACGCGATGAGCGTCCCCAAAGTTTTTTGGCGGCGTTTTTACCAGATGAGCGCATCGGCCCACAAAAGGGGATGAAAGGCGCAACTGGAGTGCTTTCCCCCGCGATCCCTGTGTACCCCGTGGTTAGAGGTCTTTGCTTTTCTTGTCCGGCGCCTGAATTTTCCAGCGAGTCACAAAGCCACAGAGAAGAACAAGGCAAAAGGCAAAGTGCAGAAGGAAAGCGGCATTGATGCGCGCGGAACAGCCTATCGTCAACCCTACTGGGGTTACTTCTTTAGTTTTCCTTTTGCCTTTTGACTTTCTCAGTGTCTCTGTGGTGAGATCAGCTCTTACGCGGCATTGGAAACGTGAACTCATGCCGCTTCATATCCACTCGCGAGCCGCGAAACACAACGCCTTCCATCTGTAGCCGGAACCTTTGTTCCGCTCCATTTTCGCCGCGCAGCTTGATGGCGCCACCCGATCCCAACACGCGATGCCAGGGCAGCCCATGCACCTGCTGGAGAATGCGAACTACCTGGCGCGCCGTACAAGGCCATCCGGCGGCGCGGGCGATCCCGCCATAACTTGCCACCTTGCCGCGCGGCAGCGATCGGATGCATGCAATCACTCGCGCACGCCGCTTCTCCACTTCCGATGGATTTTTTTTCATGGAAAGACTATTCTGGCTCTCCGGTCGAATAGTAAACGGATGCAACCTCAATCAAGCTGGATTGAGTTTTTGTGCCGGGTACCGCGGATTTCGAACGTCGCAGCCATGATTCCAGCGTGCCGAATATCGAGGATATTGATCAGGAGTCTGACACTGGCCGTCATTGCTGGTTGTCTAGCCGGCTGCGGCGGCAGCAACCATTCGCAGATCAAGTTTGTCCACGCCTACGCCGCGCCCGACGCGAGTACCGTTGACGCTCTGGTCGACGGCTCTACCGTGGTCAGTGGTCTCGCGTTCGATTCCTACAGCAGCTATCAGACCGTGAACCCGGGCAATCACGATATCGAAATACGCCCGACCGGGACTGCCAACGATCTGGTGAACGCTCCCAATGTCAATTTCTTCGGCCATGCTCAGTACACCATCTTCTTCACCGGGCAAACCGGAGCCAAGAATCAGACCATCAACCCGGTGAATGACGACAACTCGCCTCCCTCGAGTGGCAACGTCAAGCTGCGGTTTTTCCAGGCAGCTACCAGCGTGGTTCCTGTCTGTCAGCCAGAAAATTCGTCGTGTATGGACCTTTACGTCGTGGCGCCGGGGACCGACATCACGACCGTCACGCCCACGATCCCTCGTCTCGTTTTCCAGCAGGTCACAAACTACGTGACCCGTGCCGCCGGATCCTATGAAATCATCTGGACCGCCAACGGCAGCAAAAGTCCGCTCATCGACCAGACCTTCGCCTTGACTGCGGGACAAATCAGGACCTTGGTTGCAATGGATAACCCAAGCGGGCCTTCGCTCTTACTGCTCGAAGTAGCTGACCTGAATTGATCGCGGACGGCTGAGAACCCTCTGAGGCGCGCGGGCGCGCGCCTCCTCCTGCGGCTAAGCTGCCACGCCTTTAAACGACGCCACGGCTTCCTGCTCGTCATCGAAGACTTCAAAAATCGTAACCAGCTTGGTCACCTGCAGCAGATCGTCCACGCGCTGAGTGAGCCGCGCCAGTTTCAGAGCGCCCCCCGCGTTGCGCGCGGTGGTGTAGAGCGAGACCATGGTCCCCAGGCCGCCGGAATCGATGTACGTGATATCGCGCAGGTTGAGCACGACCTTGGGACTTTCGCCGAGCAGCTTCTTGACCGCCTCGCGCAGGCTGGCCGACTCCTCACCGAACACAATGCGGCCGCTGCAATCCACTACCGTTACTCCCTCCAGCGTACGAGTGCTCATCCGTAGTTGCATATGAAGCCTCCCAAGCAACTTTTGAATCCAGTTAAGAAGCCTACCGCGAGTGGGTCGTGGGCGCAAGCGGCGCGAGTCGTCGGTCGTCTGTTGTCGGCCGACCGAGTCGTGAGTTGCCGGCGACCGACGACCGACGCCTGACTGTATAATCCAAGAATCCCGCATGAGCTACCAGGTCCTGGCCCGCAAGTACCGTCCCCAAGAGTTCTCCGATGTGATCGGCCAGGAGCACGTCACCCAGACCCTCAAGAATGCCATCGAGCAGGAGCGAATCGCCCACGGCTACATTTTCAGCGGACATCGCGGAATCGGCAAAACCACAGTGGCCCGCATCCTGGCTATGGCCCTGAACTGCCGCTCGGCCGGCAAGCCGGTGCCCGAACCTTGCGGCGTTTGCGATTCCTGCACCGAAATTCGCAACGGCAATTCGGTCGACGTGATCGAAATTGACGCCGCCACCAACCGCGGGATCGACGAGATCCGCGAACTGCGGGAGGCGGCACGCTATCGCCCCGCCCGCGATCGCTTCAAGATCTACATCCTCGACGAGGCCCACCAGATTACCGATGCCGCCTTCAACGCGCTGCTGAAAACGCTGGAGGAGCCGCCCAGCCACGTGATCTTCATGATGGCCACCACGCAGCCGGAGGATATCCCGCAGACCATCCGGTCGCGCTGCCAGCATTTCAGCTTCAGGGCGGTGAAGTTCGAAGACATCCTCGGCCAGCTCCGCGCGATCGCCAAGCAGGAGAACATTACCGCCGATGAAGGTGCGTTGGCATTACTCGCTGAAGCGGGCGATGGCTCGATGCGCGATGCGCTCTCGATTCTCGACCAGGCCATCGCTTCGACCGCCGAGCACATGACGGTCGATTCGGTGCAGCGCCTGATCGGCGCTGCTCCTGCCAGCGTGCTGGAGAAGGTGATGCAAGCGGTGGCCGAGAATTCCAGCGAAAAAGCTCTCCTGCTGGTCGACGAGCTGATCCACGAGGGGCACAGCCCGGTCCATTTTGCGCGGCAGCTGGTGCGATTCCTGCGAAATGTCACGGTCGCAAAGATTGCGGGCAAGGATTCCCCACTCCTGCAAATTTCGCAGGATGAGCGCGAGCGTGCCGGACGGGTGGCGGATCTTTTCAGCGAAGAAGACCTGGCGCGCTACCTGCAGATCATGTTGCGCACGCACGGCGAGCTCGGATATCGGCAGGAACAGCGCTTCCACCTTGAGTTGGGGCTGCTCAAGATGGTGCACGCGCAACGGCTGCTTCCACTCGAACAGTTGCTGAGCGACGCGGTAACCGGCGGCCCCGCGCAGCCACGATCAGCCGGCAAGCCGATCCTTGCTACTCAAACGGAAGATCGATCCCGAAACACGCAGGGGACTTCGCGCGCCAACATTTCTCCCTTTGCCGCCGATAGCGCGCGCAAAGGAACGCCCCGCATGGAAAGCGCCAGCGATCCAACTCCAATTGTGCGATCGGGAATTGCCGGTGGAACGGCCACCGCGGTTGTGATTATGGGATCGGCCGCGCCGGAAGTGGTCGAGCCAGCGCCCACCTCCGAGGCAGCGTCAGGGGTCAGCACCGAGGCCTTACGAGATGCCGTGCTCGGCGCCTTGACCGATCAGCCCATGCTCGTCTCCATGTTGGAAGCCGGGCAATGGAAACTGGAGGGCAGTTCCCTGCTGGTGAATGTGGCGGCGTCAGGCGTGATCATAGATATGTCATTCAGTCCCGAATCGCGTCGCATTGCCAGCGCAGCGGCGAGCGGCCGTGCCGGAGAGCCGATCAAGGTTCAGGTGCTGCCCGGTGGCGCGGCACAGCCCGCAACGGCGGCTCGTCCGGTTTCATCCAATGGAAGTGCTCGCAGCCGCGCCGAGCAGGATCCGGTCGTGCGCCGGATGAAGGAGAAGTTCGGCGCCGAGATCCGGACCATCATCGACTACCGGGAGAAAGGATGAGGAAATTTGTAACTGGTAATTTGTAATTGTTCTGGCGACGCACCAAAAGCTGTTCTAAATCACAAATTACAAATCACAAATTACAAATTCTATGCCCGGATTCAATCTCCAAGACTTGATGTCGCAGGCCAAGCAGCAGTACGAATCGCTGCAAAAGAAGATGCAGGAGACCGTTGTCGAAGCTTCGGCGGGCGGCGGCACGGTCACGGTCAAGATGGACGGCCGCAAGCAGGTGCTGAGAATCGTGATCGACCCGGAAGCCGTCAAATCGGGTGATGTCGAGATGCTCCAGGACCTCGTCATGGCTGCCGTCAACGAAGCGAGCCGCAAGGTCGACCAGGAGATGCAGGCCAGCATGGGCGGAATGCTCGGCGGACTTCAGGGGCTAGTCTGATTTGAAATTTGCGATTTGTCATTTGTAATTTGCACAGCCACATTCGGCGACTCAAGTACCAATTACAAATTACAAATTGCCAATTACAAATATCGCGATGCCGAAACTCCGACAAAGTTATTTTCACGTCCTGATCATGGCCCTTTGCCTGTGCTGCACGTTTGCATTTGCCCAGACGTCGTCCAATTCCGGCGCAACTTCCAAGGAGGCAGTTTTGACGGCTCACGCCAGCGGACTATTCGAAGTCAAGATGACTCCTCAAGAGGATAAAGCCGCCGAAACGCCCTTTGGCCGCATGCGGTTCGACAAGCAATTCCATGGCGACCTCGAAGGCGCCAGCAAGGGCGAGATGTTAAGCCTTGGCACCGGAGCCAAGGGCTCCTCAGGCGCCTACGTTGCGCTGGAAAGGGTCACCGGCACTCTCCAAGGCCGCAGCGGCAGTTTTACCCTTGTACACACGGCAATCATGGACCGGGGTGTTCCGCAACTGACCATTACTGTGGTTCCCGATTCCGGCAACGGCGAACTCACCGGGATTGCAGGAAGGTTGGATATCAAGATCGAAGAAGGCGGCAAGCACTTTTACGATTTCGAGTACACGCTACCGAAGTAAGTGAATCTGTAATTGGCAATTTGTAATTTTCTCATCGGCATCGCCATCGCCGATTTTCAATTACAAGTCACCAATCGCAAATTACAAATCCACATGTCCCGATTTGCCGAGCCGATGACCCGGCTCATTGACGAACTGAAGAAGCTGCCCGGCATCGGCAGCAAGAGCGCGCAGCGCCTGGCGTTCCACATCCTGCGCTCGACCGATGAAGACGCCGAGGCGCTCGCCGCCGCCGTGCGCGACGTAAAGGCCAGCCTCCGCCTCTGCTCGGTCTGCAATAACATCACCGACGTCGATCCCTGCACTTACTGCACAAATCCCACACGGAATCAAAAGTTGGTGTGCGTCGTCGAGGAGCCGACCAACATCGCCGCCGTCGAGAAAACGCGGCACTTCAACGGGGTGTATCACGTGCTTCACGGATCGATTTCGCCGCTCCACGGCGTCGGCCCCGAGCAACTGCGCATCGCAAACCTGATCAGGCGCGTCGAAGAAGGCGGCATCGAAGAGGTAATTCTGGCGACCAATCCCACGGTCGAAGGCGAAGCCACTGCCACTTATCTCGCGCAGCAATTGAAGCGTCAAGGCCTGCGCGTGACTCGCATTGCCATGGGGATCCCGGTGGGCAGCGACATCGAATACACCGACGAAGTCACTATGCTGAAGGCGATGGAAGGACGGCGGGAAGTCTAGCGTCGGTGTGCGTCTGATCGCATAACGGTGTGCAATAGTTTGAATATCGCTCGAAGCGGTGATTTTGAAGTTCGAGTCGCGCGACCAGATCGAACCACAAGCACATTGATTATCAATAAGTTACTAACAAGCCTGGAAACTCTGCTTAAGCCCTGAATGGCAGCGTAATTGCTTTTTAGCGGCTTGTCTGTTTCCTCGCTCCTTAAACACTTTGGCTGGCGAGGAGGGGAAGCTGGTCGAGAAGGCCGGCGAAAATCCGAGCCAGCGCGCCGCGCTGCGATGTAAACCAGCCACCCGTCAGGCGCAAAACAGCGACTACGGGATTACAGGTCACATCCAACCGACGCTCACGAAACCGGGTCAACCAGCCCGGTTTCTTTTTTTCCGTAGTTCGGGGTTCGTAGTTCAGAGTTCGCGTTGCCGGGTACTGAGATCGGGTTTCGCGAACTACGAGCTACGAACTCCGAACTACATTTTTCCCCTGCAGCAACTTCGAGGAACAAATTCGACTCATCGTGCTGCGGAACCAATCCTTCCGGCAAATTTCCTCGGTTGTATTCCGCCATGCGGTTCTTCCATTTAAGGAAGTCGGTGATGGATTGCGGCTCGATCCGCACCTCGACGCGCCGGAGGCTGGCGAGCAGAAGATTCATTTCGTAGCGAAATCCGGCAGCCGAGCGCAGGTTCTTCGCCGACTTCTTTACCACCTCGACGTCGCGCCCCGAGACTTCGATCAGTCCCCAACCGGGCGGCAACTCTTCCATCCGAAGCAGTCCGCGGGGCACAAGGTAGTAGCGCTCACATCCAACGCCGCTTTCCGGCTTCTGGCGAAACGGCTTTTCGCGATCTACCAGGAAGTCTGCGCGCGACACCTTGCATTCGACCACTACCGAATGGCAAGCCTTCTTCCATCCGATCGCGTCCGGTACCTCGCCGCTGATGCAAGCCTGTTCGGAAAGGATCACGCCACAGCGATAGCGCCGCAGCCAGGCGACGGCAAGGCAGACAAGTTTTTCGTGAGTCACACAAATAGCTTGGCGGGAAACCTGCTCCCTGAAAAGTGCCAGACTCGCTACTCGGCTCACGCCACTCGCGACTCGCTACGTGGCTCGCGCCTTCTTCCGCTGGATGCGCTGGTGCAGCAGTTTTTTCGCTTTCTCCAGTTCCGCACGACGGCTGGCGCTCAGCCCTTTCCCCGCCCGGTTGATGAAGAAAGTCAGCATCCGCATCCCGGAACCGGGTCCCTTCGGCGAGACTTCCTTCGAGGCGAGCGTGCGGGCAATGGTAGCCGCTTTCTTCGTGAAGAGTCCTTCCGGAGGATGCGTGGAATCGGTCGTGACGTTCGCCGACCAGCGTCGTCCGGATTTGCGGTGAGATTTACCTGCCGACTTTTTGCGAGATGCTGCTGGCATGAAAACCTCCACTCTAGTTCTCAGTTCCCAGTTCTCAGTCAAAACCGATGAGATGAGAACTGAGAGCTAGCCATGGGATGCAGACTTCGCAACAGCGGTCGTCTCTGGGAGTGTTGGTCTGTCGCACAGCAACTCACATAATCACTCGCTACCCGTTACTCGCCTCTGTCGGCTCGCAACGCGCAGCGGCCGCACCAGCACTGGCCGGCGCAAAACCGTCTCCAGCAGATGCCGGGCGCCGGCAATCTCCTCGGCGGAGCGATCCAGTGCCGAATAACCGGCGGCATGCACCACGACGGTGCGGTCATCCAGCGACACCTGAAGATGCGGCGCGGATCCCTTCAATGTGTCCATGGCATTGGCTAGACGCAAGATTCCTGCCAACTGCACAGCAGCACGGCGGTCCTGGAACTCCAGAGTTTGCAAACTCTTTGCCCGCATTCGCGGCAACGCTCCCCGGTGATAGCGTGCAAGGGCGGCTGCCAGTTCCAGCTCACGGGCGCTCCAGCCCAGGGGACGAGACAGCTTACGTATAAGTCGAAACGATGCCTTCTCGTGCGATTTGTTTCCCTTCACCTTGCCGACATCGTGCAGAAGCGCCGCCGCTTGCAGCACGGCGCGCGAATCGTGCTCCGCCGTTCCGTTCATCAATCCAGCGCGCTGCAGGCCGTCATGCAACGAGAGGGAAAGCTGCGCCACACGACGCGCGTGCGCGAAATCCGGATCGAGATAGCTTGCCCACGTTCCTAGGCGGCTGATGGCGGCCGCGCGCAACTGCTCGCCATCCGGCAACTCGGCCCGCCAGACTCGCCATAGCGATTGTTTGCCGACCATCTTTTCGCGATAGCGCCCGATTCGCTGCGTGCGTTCCTTGTTCAGCTTCTCGCGCCAGCGCGCGCGGGTTTCCGCATCCGGAAAGGCTCCGACTTGAATGGCCGTGGCCCACAGCACGTCGAAATCGTGCACTTCGCCCAGCAGGTCTTGCAATTCCTTCAGATCGTCGCCCCAGGCAGCATGCTGGCTCGGGAGAAAATTTTCCACCGTGTAGCGGAAGCGCTTGATCCCAATGCGCAGCGCGTGCCACGCAATCTGCGAGCGGGTGCGCAGCGCGTGTTTGTGCAGTTCGTAGGCATCGGTCCACTTCTCGAGCGCCAGATGCCTGAATACCAGACTTCCCTGGCGGACGCGAGCGGCGCGGCGCGGCAGAGATTTGCTCCACTGCCGCCACTGTTTGCGGTCGAACTGGCTGAGTTGATGCATCGCCGCCTGCTTTGACGCGGCCTCACGCATGTGCACGTGATCCAGCAGTTTGACCACGACCGGGTCGCCGGAATCGCCCAGTTTCTCGATCCATCCCTGCATCACGTGCATGTCGCGCAACTCGCCAAGAGATTGAAACAGCTTCTTCCCCGCTTTCTTCATATCTTTCCAGGAAGAATCAGGGTCGAGGGCCATCATGCCATCGGCGAGGGAGCGGCAGCGGCGCAACGCCACACGTAAATCGTGAACGGGATCCGCCTCGAAGCCGGCGGCTGCGCGATCGCATTCCAAGAGCACGCGCTCCATCCACGCGCGCAGGCCGAGCTTCGGCTTGGGCTTGGCTGGAATCGGACTGGCAGTCGCAGCGCCCATGCTCGCGACTATTGTCGCGTGTTTAGGGGAATAGTTCTAGCCGAGTCCTGAAACGAAATCCAGTCTGCAGCTTTCTACCCCACCCCCACCCCCCTACTTTCCGGTCTATTGGAATCATAGACTTAGGGGTAAGGTATAGATTCCAGAATAGTTACGGGTAAAGCATTCTGGAATAAGGAGTTAGCCTGGCAGACTGCCTCGCAAACCCACGCCAAATGAAGGAGAGCGGGGCAAAGTATTTCGAAATAAGGGGT
>Ga0335081_10017172_pt1 | contig 11722 bp, 9 predicted proteins | sample Lox_Sample_35_FD_206713 | JGI IMG/M metagenome (GOLD analysis project Ga0335081, IMG submission 206713) | Soil microbial communities from Loxahatchee National Wildlife Refuge, Florida, United States - Lox_Sample_3.5 | ecosystem: Environmental > Terrestrial > Soil > Wetlands | place: USA: Florida... | reverse complement strand
CTGCGACGGGCGGCCCCAGCGCTGCGCCGGGCGGCCCCAGCGCTGCGCCGGGCGTGCCGGGCCGGGTCCCGGGCGCGCTCCCCGGTCACGACGAGCGCCATCAGGGAAGGATCATCGACGAGGCGCGCGAGCGCCCCGCGGTGGATGGCCCAGGGCCATCGGAGCGCGCCGGCGCGCGGACCGGGCAGGTGCCGTCCTACGGGCAGCCAGGCCCATCCGCCGGCCGGGCCTCGGCAGGGCCCGTCACAGCGCCGCAGACCGCCTCCGCGCCGCAGGAGCTGCTGGGCTTCCGCGAGCGGCTCGCCCAGACCGCCGCCCAGCTGACGCACGAGTACGACGAGCTGCTCGGGCGCCTAAGCTACGCCGCTATGCCGGGCGCCCCCACCTCGACCATCTCCTTCGCCCGCGGCGCTCCGTCGCTGGACATCGTCGACGTGGAGGGCCTGCGCGACGCCGCCGTGCGGGCGTTCGAGAGCGACCCCGCCGGCACGACCGCGTACGGCACCTCGATCGGATACCCGCGGCTCCGCAGCTGGATCGCCGAGCACCACGGCGTGGAACCCGAGCGGGTGCTCGTCACGAACGGGTCGATGCAGGCGGACGCGTTCCTGTTCGAGCACCTCGTCCGCTCCGGCGACGAGGTGATCGTCGAGCGCCCCACCTACGACCGCACGCTGCTGTCCCTGCGCGAACGGGGGGCGCGGGTCCACGCCGTCGAGCTGCAGCCCGACGGCATCGACGTGGACGCACTGGAGCGGCTGCTGAGTCCCGCCGGCGGCGTGCGCCCGACGCTCGCCCACATCATCCCGAACTTCCAGAACCCGGCCGGCTACACGCTGTCGGTCGAGAAGCGCCGGCGCCTGCTCGAGCTCGCGGGCGACCACGGCTTCCTGGTGTTCGAGGACGACCCCTACGTGGCGCTGCGCTTCGGAGAGGCCTCCCCCCCGACGATGCTCTCGCTGAACCCCGAGCACGTCGTGTACGCCTCGTCGTTCTCCAAGACAGTGTGCCCCGGGATCCGCGTGGGCTACCTCGTCGGCCCACCGGACCTGATCGCCGCGATCGCCAAGCTGGCCACCAACACCTACATCTCCCCGAACATGGTGGCCCAGTCGATCGTGTACGAGTTCTGCGCCTCCGGGGCGATCGAGCGCTCGATCGAAACCGTGCGGGCGGCGCTCGCCGAGCGGGCCGCCACGCTCGCCGAGGCGCTGCGCCGCGAGCTCCCCGAGGCGCAGTTCGTCGAGCCCCAGGGGGGCTACTTCATGTGGGTCACCCTCCCCCCGGGGACGGACCTCTCGGCGCTGTTCGAGGCCGCCGCCGGTCGCGGCGTGGCGTTCGTGAAGGGCACCGACTTCATGCTCGAGGGCGGCGAGAACGCGCTGCGCCTGGCCTACTCCGGCGTCACACCCGAGCAGATCGAGACGGGCGTGGAACGCCTGGCCGAGGCCTACCGGTCCCTGTGAGAACGCTGTAGCAATCCCGTGAATCGCGGGGCGGCCCGGTTGACAGGCCGGGCCCGCGCGGACTACGCTTACACGTGCGTCATGCGCATGGCTTTTCGGCGGGAAGGGGCGCCGGCGGGGGAGCAGCGGATTGGTCGCTTGTACAGATCCGTGGTTTAAAGCCAACCTGGGAGGGAACGATGCTTGATCGCAAGCGAGGTCGGCGTAGCCGACCGCACGACGCCGGTGCCGCACGCCGGGGAAGGGGCCCAGGAGCCCGGGTGCTCCTGCTGGGCGCATTGAGCGCAGCCGTGGCGCTCGGCCTGCTGGCCACGATGGGGGCGTTCGCGAGCGGCGGAGCACCGACGGCCGAAACCGAACACGCCGCCGAAATCACCCGGCATGAGGCGGTTCTGCAGGCGATTGTCTTCCCGCACGGAACCGAAACCGAATGCCAATTCGAATACGGCACGAGCGAAGGCGTGCTCGACAAAGTCGTCGCGTGCCCGTTCAAACCCGGACATCGCTCGATCGGGGTTCCCGAGAGCGCGAACCTCGTCGGCCTGACGGAAGACAAGACATACTACTTCCGAATCCACGCGAGCAACATCCACGGCGAAGAAGGCAACGGTGGAGAACGAGCCTTCACCACGCTTCCACACAAGCCGAACGCCAACACCGAATCGGCCCGGGAAGTCAAACGCAGCTCGGCGACCCTGACCGGCTTCGTCACCCCGAACGGCTCGGCACTGACCGAATGCTACTTCGAGTGGGGACCGGAAAAAGAAGCGCCGCTGACCGAAATCGCAAACTGTGCCCAGACGGTCGGCGCGGGCCCCGAACCATCCGAAGAAGTGCAGGTCACCGCGCACATCACCGGCCTCGACGAAAGCCACCTCTATTACTACCGCGTGGTCGCGAAGAACGCCTACGGCGAAGACGTCGGCGGCAAGGCCCACTTCGAGTCCCTGCCCGCGGCGCCACATGCGAACACCGAACCCGCGAGGTTCGTCGAACGGACGTCGGCCACACTCAAGGGCTTCGTGACGCCGAACGACGCGAAAGTCGAAGAATGCTACTTCCTGTGGGCCGTCCAGGGGAAACCTCTCACCAACCGGGCCAACTGCGAGACCTTCGGCGCAGGCAGCGGCGAAGTGCGGGAAGCCGTCGACGCCCAGATCACGGGTCTGCAGGAAGGCACGAAGTACTCGTTCCAGCTCGTCGCGACGAACGAAAAGGGCACCGACGAAGGCGGCGTCGCGGGTTTCGAAACGCAGCCGAAAGGGCCCAAGGTGCTGATGCATCACGCCCGTAACGTCACCGCGACCTCGGCCGAACTGTCGGCGTCGGTCAACCCCGAGGGCGCCCCCACCGAATGCTATTTCGAATACGGCACAACACCTGCCCTCGGCGGCGTCGCCCCCTGCGAAACCTCGCCCGGCGAAGGTGAAGAATACGTGAAGGTGGGAGCGAAAGTCTCCGGCCTCACGCCCAACACGACCTACCTGGTCCGCCTCGAGGCGTTCAACGAAAAAGGCTCAGCTCGCGGTGGCGAAGGTGAAAAAAAGAACTTCACCACCGCAAAAGGGGGTCAGGCGCCCACCGTCACGAAGCTCAGCCCGAAGAAGGGCCTGGCGGCCGGTGGCACCGAAGTCAAGATCCTAGGCTCGAACTTCGAAGAAGTGACGGCCGTGTACTTCGGCTTCACGGAAGCTGAGGAAATAAAGGAAGTCAATGCGGGCAACGCGAACAACCTCGGCAGGATCGTCGCCATCGCTCCGCCCGGTCTCGGAAAAGTCGACGTCACCGTCGTGACCGCGAACGGCACCAGCCCCATCAACCCCAAAGACGCATACCAATACGGCAAACCGACGATCACCAGCGTCAGCCCCGACGAAGGACCCGCCACCGGCGGCACCGAAGTGACCATCACCGGCAGCGGCTTCGAACTCGGAGCCCACGGCACCGAATTCGAATTCGCCAGCTCGAAAGCGACCGCCGTCGAATGCACGTCGTCCACCACCTGCGCGGTGATCGTGCCGCCGAAATCGGGCAACCCGAAGAAGACGGTGGTCAACGTGCAGGCGACGGTGAACAACGTCAAGAGCAGAAAGGTGAAGTTCAAATACACGACCTAGTGGCGGGCAGCAGAGCAAGCCGGAAATAGCGACGCCCGACGGCCGCCGGGCCCCCGGGCCCGACGGCCGCGTCGCAGGGCAAACCACCGCTGAGCCAGCGCACGGCCACCGCTCGGGCGAGCCGTTCTGTAGCCATCCCGTAAACGGCGATCCGCGGTGTCTTGACACGCGGGGCCCGCCCGGACTAGGCTCACCGGTGCGTCATACGCATGGCTTTCCGGTGGGAAGGGGCGCCGGCGGGGGAGCAGCGGATTGTTCGCTCAAGAAGTCCGTGTTGAAAGCCAACCTGGGAGGGAACGATGCTTGATCGCAAGCGAGGTCGGCACAGCCGACCGCACGGCGCCCCTGCCCGGCGCGAGGCGAGAAGCCGGGGAGCACGGGTGCTCCTGACGGGCCTGCTCGGCGCGCTGGCTGTGGCGCTCGGCCTGATGGGAGCGATGGGAGCCTTCGCCAGCGGCGGAGCGCCGACGGCCGAAACCGAAAGGGCCGAAGAAATCACCCGGACCGAAGCGGTGCTGCCCGCGAAGGTCTTCCCGCACAGCACCGAAACCGAATGCGAATTCCAGTACGGGACCGTCGAACACGTGCTCGACAAAAAAGTGGGGTGTCCGTTCAAACCCGGCCACCGCGCGATAGGCGTGCCCGAGGCGATCACACTCACCGGCCTGGCCCAAAGTACCACCTACTACTACCGCATCCATGCCACCAACGAACACGGCGAAGGCAACGGTGACGAAAGATCCTTCACCACGCTTCCGACCTCGCCGCATGCGAACACCGAAGCGGCCAAGGAAGTCAAGCGCACCACGGCGACGCTGACCGGCTACGTCACCTCCGACGGGTCGGAAGTCACGGAATGCTACTTCGAGTGGGGTACCGAAAAAGAAGGCCCGCTGACCGAACGCACATCGTGCCTGCAGACCGAATTCGACGGCGGCTCGGAACCGTCCGAAAAAGTGTTCGTCTCGGCGCACCTCAGCGGCTTGGCCGAAGGCCAGCTCTACTACTACCGCCTGGTCGCGAAAAACGCGTTTGGCCAGGACCTGGGTGGAAAGGAACACTTCCAGGCACTCCCGGCGGTGCCGAAGGCCAACACCGAACCGGCGAAATTCGTCGAACGGACTTCGGCCGTGCTCAAGGGTTATGTGACGCCGAACGACGCGAAAGTGACGGAATGCCATTTCCAGTACGGGGTCTCGCCCGAACTCAACAAAACGGCGCCGTGTGAATCGTTCGGAGCCGGCAGCGGCGAAGTGAAGGAAGCCGTCTCGGCGGAAGTGACGGGCCTGCAGGAACACACGAAATACTCGTTCCGTCTGGTTGCGGCGAACTCGGTCGGCACCGGTGAAGGCGCCACCGAAGGCTTCCACACCCTGCCCACCGGACCGCAGGTCGAGATGCATCACGCCAACAACGTGACCGCAACCTCCGCCGAACTGTCCGCATCGGTCAAACCGGAAGAAGCTCCGACCGAATGCTACTTCGAATACGGCACGACGCCCGCTCTTGGCAGCGTCGCGCAGTGTGAAAACTCGCCGGGCGAAGGTGAAGAATGGGTCAGGGTCGGGGCCAAGGTGTCAGGCCTCACACCCGACACGATGTACTACGTCCGCATCGAGGCATTCAACGAATTCGGATCCGATCGAGGCGGTGAAGGCAACAAACACAACTTCACCACCGCGCCCGGAGGCCAAGCGCCCGAAGTCATGAAGGTGAAGCCGAAGAACGGTCCCTCTCAAGGCGGGAACAGCGTCACGATCTACGGCGAGCACTTCGAAGAAGTGTCGACCGTTTACTTCGGCGCCACCGAAGCGGAGGAAATAACCGAAGTCAATGCGGGCAACGCGACCAACCTCGGCAGGATCGTGGCCGTCGCACCGCCCGGTGTCGGAAAAGTCGACATCACCGTCGTGACCAAAGACGGCACCAGCGCGATCAGCAATGGTGACGTGTACAGCTACAAGAAACCGACCATCTCGAGCCTGACCCCCGACGAAGGGCCGGCCTCCGGCGGCACGGAAGTGACCGTCACCGGCAGCGGCTTCGAACTGGGAGCGCACGGAACCGAATTCAGGTTCAAGAAAGCGAAGGCGACGTCGGTGGAATGCACGTCGAGCACCACCTGTGTGGTGATCGTGCCACCGAGCAAGGCGAACAAAAAAGGAGAACGCCAAACCGGGACGGTGTCCGTGCAGGCGATCGTGAACCACAGCGGCAAGAGCAACAGGTCGCCGTTCACCTACACCGCATAACCGAAGAGCCAGATGGTCATACACCGGCCGCCGGGGCGGCGAGCTCCGGCGGCCGGTGTCTAGACCGGCGCCCGCTGTTTGGGCCGGCGCGGCCTGTTGGGTCCGCGGGTGCCGAGACGGGTGGCCGAGGACCCGGGTCGCCGGAGCAGCGGTACGCTCGAGGATTAGCGCCCGTAGCGCTGTCCGAGCACGAGCTGCTCGGGTAGGGCGGTGCGCGGCGGAGGAGACGGGTCGGCGATCACCGACACGGTCTCGGCGACGCTCGGGGTGATGCTCAGCAGCTCGCCGGCCGCGCTGCGGACCCCCACGTGGTCCCCGTCGCGCTCCTCGAGCAAGCCCTCCAGGCCCGGCTCGAGGCCCGAGGCCTTCAGGTAGTGGAGCAGGTCCTCGGCCTCGTTCTCGAAGCGCAGCACCCGCACCGTGGCCCCTGGCGCCACATCGGCCAAGGGCACGCCGACGAGGCGTGTCCCGGCGGCGATCGGGTGCCCGTGGGGGCAGGTCTTGGCGTCGCCGATCGCGGCCATCATGCGCTCCTCGAGCACGGGCGACATCGCGTGCTCGAGGCGCTCGGCCTCCTCGTGGACCTCGTCCCAGGGCACCCCGAGGACGTCGGTGAGGAAACGCTCGATCATGCGGTGGCGGCGCACGATGTCCTCCGCGTGGCGGGCTCCGCTGTCGGTGAAGGCGATCGTGCGGTCGCGGGAGCGGGTGATGTAGCCGTCCCGCTCGAGCCGACCGATCATCTCGTGCACGGTCGGCGGCGAAAGCTGCATCGCGCGTGCCACGTTGGCGGCCGTCATCGAGAGCTCCGCCTCCTGGAGCCAGAACAGGCTCTGGAGGTACTCCTCCTCGGCGGCGGTCGCTCCCGTGGCCCCCGCCTCGGGTGTCGTCCCGGTGTTGCTCACGCGCCAGATCCTAGAGCCCGCGTGCCTCCGGAGCGCCCGCTCACAGCGACAGCTGATCGAAGGTGCACTCCCTCGGGGACTTGTCCTCTCGCCAACGGCGTAGCTTCGCCCCGTGGCGGATGCGCCCGGCCGAGACGTGGTCGAAGTCGATCTCCACGACCAGCTCGGGGCGCAGCCCGATCCACTCGAGGTCCCGCCCCGCGCTCCAGCGGCTGGGCTCGCCGCTGCCGCGCTCCCCCGTCTCGTACGCGGCCAGGAAGCCCACGAGCCTGCGCTTCTCGGCCGCGGTCAGGCCCGAGCAGTGGCCGACCACGCGCAGCTGGGGGCCGTCGTAGAGACCGAGGATCAGCGCCCCCACGGTGCCCTGCGCCTTGCCCGGCCGCCACCCCATGACGACCGCGTCGATCGTGCGCATGCGCTTGACCTTCACCATCCCCCGCCGCTCGCCGGGGAGGTAGGGCGCCTCCCGTTCCTTGGCGATCGCGCCCTCGGCGTGCTCGAGCCACACCTGCGCGCCCTCGGCTGTGTCCGAGCCGGCGATCGTGCTGACCGGCGCCGACACGAAGCGCGGGTCCTCCACGAGCTCGCGCAGACGCTCCCGGCGCGCGACGAACGGCTGCCCGAGCAGCGCCACGTCCTCGACCGCGAGCAGATCGAACACGACGTATTCGGCCGGGGTCTCCTTCGCCAGACGCTGGATCCGGGAGGCGGCCGGGTGGATGCGCTGGCCCAGCGCGTCGAAGTCCTCGTGGCCGTGCGAGTCGCGCACGACTATCTCGCCGTCGAGCACGTACCGTCCCTCCGGGAGCGTCAGCTCGGGGAAGTAGCGGCCGAGCGGACGGCCGTTGCGCGACTGCAGGTAGATCTCCCCGCCGTCCACGAAGGCGATGCAGCGGAAACCGTCGAGCTTCACCTCGTAGCAGTACTCCTCTCCCTCCGGCAACGTCTTGCGCGACAGCGCCAGCTGGGGCGCCACCGGCGGGATCAGCGGCAGCGTCACTGCTGCGTCCTGGGCGCCCGCGCCCGGCTGGGCTGGACGCGGGGGGGCTCGCCGCTGCGCTTGCGGAAGTGGGGCGGCCACGGCGCGTCGCCGAGACCTTCCCGCTCGTCGCGCGCGGCCAGCTCCAGCAGCCCGTCGAGCCTGCCCACCCGCTCGTCGATGACCGCCGCCGGGTCGCCCCGCTCTCGCAGCCGCTGGGGCACGGTCTGCAGGCGCAGCTCGGCCGGCTCGACGTCGGGGACCTCGTCCCACTCCAGGGGGCACGACACCCGCGCGTCCGGCACCGCCCTCACCGAGTAGGCCGAGGCGATCGTGCGGTCCCGGGCGTTCTGGTTGTAGTCGATGAACACGCCTTTGCGTTCCTCCTTCCACCAGCGGCTGGTGGCGCGGCCCGGCATCCGCCGCTCCACCTCGCGCGCCAGGGCCAGCGCCGCGCGGCGGACTTCTTCGAAGCTCTCCCGCGGCTCGATGCGCACGTAGATGTGGATCCCCCTCGAGCCCGAGGTCTTCGGGAAGCCCTCGAGGGCGTGCTCCTGGAGCACCTCGCGCACCATCAGCGCCACCTGTCGGACCTCATCGAAGGGGACCCCGGGCCCGGGGTCGAGGTCCACCCGCAGCTCATCGGGATGGTCGAGGTCTGCGCGGCGGACCGGCCACGGGTTCCAGTCGATCACCCCGAGGTTCACTCCCCACAGCAGGTGGGCCCCGTCGTTGGGCACCAGCTCGCGGGCGTGGCGCCCGCTGGGGAAGGTCACGGTGGCGGTCTGCAGCCACTCCGGCGCGCCGGCCGGGACCCGCTTCTGGAAGAACGGCTGGCCGGCGACGCCGTCCACCCACCGCTTCAACACGGTGGGGCGCTCGCGCAGGCCCCGCACCACAGCCTCCTCGGTCTCGATGTAGTAGTTGGCGAGGTCGAGCTTGGTGAGGCCGGGCTCGGGGAAGAACACCTTGCCCGGGTTGCTCAGGCGAATCTCACGGCCGCCGGCGCTCAGCACGACGCTCTCACCCTTCTGCGCGGCCATCGGCTGAAAGGATGCCGCATGTGAGCCCCCGGCCCCCCCGCCGCGCCGCCCCCAGCCGTGGCACGAGCGCGCGACGGCCGCAGCCGAACCTGCGCCTGCTGCTCGTCAGCGAGCCGCTCGGGGCCGGCCTCGGCGCGGGGGCGGCAGCCCGCTGGCTGGCCCGGGGACTGCAGGAGGGGGGCCTCGACGAGCCGGACGTGATGGCCCTGCCGCGGGGCCTGGGAGCGGGCCCCGAGCTTCAGGAGCTGCTCGAGCACGAGCGCTTCGCGCCGCGCATGGCCGCCGCGCGGGCACTGCTGATCGCGGCGGCGCGCCTCCACGGTGGGATGCTCCAGGACACCGCCGCCTTCGAGCTCGCCACGCGGGCCCGCCAGGGTGGTGTCCCCAGCTACGCGGTGAGCGCCGACAACGGGCTGGACTCCTTTCAGGAACGCATCCTCGACCTGCAGCTGGTACTTCGCGCGGCGGCGCCGAGGTCCCTGCTGGCCGCAGGGCGCACGCTGGCGCGGGAGGTGCTGGCCGGGCTTGGCCAGGCCGGTCCCGGATCGCGAGCGTAAGGTGCACGCGAACACGAGGTTCGCCTGCCCGCCCGATGCGCGGTTCGGATGTCGGAGCGAGCAGGGCCAAGCACGCGCGAGCGCCGCGACGGCATCGCGCTAGGGGAGCTGAACCACGCAACCAGCCGCATGACAGCCGTAACCGGGGGCAAGGAAAACGAAGCCGCCCTGGAAGGAGCGGCGGTCAGCGGAGGCCTCAAGAATCTGGCGAGAGGTGAAGATGGCTGGGTTGGCGGCGGCGAAAAGAACATCGCCAACGGCTTCGCCTCGGCGGTCTTTGGAGGTCAGGAAGAAGAAGCCAAATTCTTCTGGGAAACCCAACCATAATCCAGCTCGTGCACCGGGATTCCGCGCTCCGGCACCGACCGGGGCGCGGGTCCCGCGCGGCTTGGGGCGGCGACCCGCGTGGTCACAACGATGCTGTAGACCACCCTCACCGCTGGCAGCCGGGGCACCAGAAGGTGAGGCGGTTGTCCTCCCACTGGCCGCGCTGTCGGATCGCGGCACCGCAGCGGGGGCACGGCTCGCCGCCGCGGCGATACACCGACCGGGGCCGGGCCTCGAACCCGTCGCGGGCCGACTGGGACATGCGGTCTCGCGCGAAGGTCACGATCCGCAGCGCCTCCTCGTCGGCCACCTCGCCCGTGGGCCGCCACGGGTCCACGCTGGCCCCGAAACAGGCCTCCGCCTTCCACATGTTGCCGATCCCGGCGAGGATGCGCTGGTTCAGCAGCGAGTCCCCGATCGGCCGCCGCGGGTCCTCGGCGCGCAGGTTGCGCAGGAACAGGTCTTCATCGAAGCGCTCGCCGAGCACATCGGGTCCCAGCCGCGCCAGCCGTGGGTCGCGCCGCGTGCGGGCGTCGGGGAGGAGCTCGAGGACCGGGCCGTCGAACTCGACCACCTCGCAGCCCTCGGCGCGGATCACCAGCCATGCGCGGCGGCGGGAGCGCCGCCAGGGCGCTCCGCTGCCGTACACGCCCCACGAGCCGGTCATGCGCAGGTGGGAATGCAGCGTGAGACCTCCCTCGAAGCGCAGGAGCAGATGCTTGCCCTGGACGTCAACGGCGTCCACGCGGCGTCCCGCGAGGCGCTCCGGCCAGCGGTCGTGGCGATGGCGGGGCTGGGGCGTGAGGATCTCCTCTGGGACTCGCGTGGCGAGCACCGAGCGGATCCACATCGCGGCGTGATGGATCGTGTCCCCCTCGGGCACACCCTCAAGATAGGTTGCAGCGGATGAGCGAGCCGGAGCCCCGCGCGCGGAGCACGTCACGCAGCGGGCGCGCGCGCCGGCGGGAGATCTCGGGCGTGCGGCGCGCGAGCGTCATCGGAGCCGGCTCATTCGGCACCGCGCTGGCGGTGCTGCTCGTGCGCGCGGGCCTGCGCGTGACACTCCACGCCCGCTCGGCCGCCCAGGCGCAGCTGCTGATGCGCGAGCACGAGAACAAGCGCTACCTGCCGGGCGTGGAGCTGCCCGGGCAGCTGTCGATCGAGCCCTCGCTGACGAGCCTCCCGCGGGCCGACCTCGTGTTCCTGGCGGTGCCATCGTCGGCGCTCGCGGACGTGATCGCCTCGCTGGCCGGCGGCGCGGTCGCGCGGCAGGCGGCCGTGGTGTCGGTCGCGAAGGGCCTCGTCGCACCCGACGGGCTGCCTCCCACGATCGCGCTGACCCGCGCGCTCGGGTCCGAACGCGTCGCGAGCCTCGGCGGGCCGGCGCACGCCCAGGAGATGGTCCACGCCGGGGCGGCGCTGGTGGCGGCATCGCAGCAGCGGGAGCTCGCGCAGCTGCTCGCGGACGTGCTCACGCGGGCGGGGGTGGTGTGCGAGGTCTCCAACGACCCCGTCGGGGTGGAGGTCGCCGGCGCGGCCAAGAACGCCGCCGCCCTGGCGGCGGGCGCCACCGAGATGCAGGGGGCGAACGCTGCCGGGGCCGCCGCCGGGCACATCTTCGCCGAGGTGTGGCGGTGGGCCGAGCCCCTCGGCGCCCACCCGGAAACGCTGATCGGCCTCGCCGGCACGGGCGATCTGCTCGCCACGGCGCTGGCCCCCGAGAGCCGCAACCGCCGCGCCGGAGAACTGCTCGCCGACGGCGTACCCACAGCCGAGATCCCGGACCGCATCGGGCAGGCGGTGGAGGCGCTCGAGTCGGTCCCGCTGCTCGCACGGGCGCTCGAGCAGGCCGGGGTCAGCGCGCCCGTGACGGGCGCGCTCGCCCGCCTGATCGCCGGTGAGCTCCCGCTCGATGACTGGGTCGCGCTCGTCCGGGCCACCGTGCCTCCCCCCGCCCGCTGGCGCCGCGCCCGCACGGGCCACTTCTGGAGGCGCGCCTGGCACCGGCTTCGACGCGCGTGAGCGACGGCGCCGCGCCCGGGCGACACGGACCGGGCGACACGGACCGGACGACGC
>Ga0335081_10017171_pt1 | contig 11722 bp, 11 predicted proteins | sample Lox_Sample_35_FD_206713 | JGI IMG/M metagenome (GOLD analysis project Ga0335081, IMG submission 206713) | Soil microbial communities from Loxahatchee National Wildlife Refuge, Florida, United States - Lox_Sample_3.5 | ecosystem: Environmental > Terrestrial > Soil > Wetlands | place: USA... | reverse complement strand
CGATGAGCGGGGTAAGCAGGGCCAGCAAAGTATATTTGATCCTGATAAGCGGGTAGTCGTAGCCCCGGTTGTCAGCATAGTTCACGATGAGCCAGAACCCGGCCAGGATGAAGTTCGCGAGCTTGAGTAGGAGAACGGGATAGCCGTAGCTGTTGACATCGAGTGTGCCTACGGCGCACATGGCCCCGGTAAAGAGGGTACAGAGGCTATCTGCCGTATAAACAAATAAAAACAGGGAAAAGAGCTGAAATCCGAAAACATAGGCGAGGATGGTGGAAATGAGGTATGTTCTCCGCTCAAGTTCGAGCTGGTTGCCGCTGCCGCTCCGGATGTCCCATTTCCTGATGATCTGGATACCGTAATAGTCTGCGTACAGTGTGAGAAGACTTATCATGCCGGAAGAGACCAGCAGTGCTATTATTGCGGGATGCAGGATCATGCTTTCGTTCCTTCGATCTTGCCGTCGCGCATGGAGATGACCCGGTCGATCATGGCGGCTTCGTAAACGAGAGGATCGTGGCTCGCTATAATGACGGTCTTTTGCTGCTCTTTCAGGCGGCCCACGATATCCATGAATTCACGAGACAGTTTGGTATCGAGATGAGCCGTCGGTTCGTCGGCTATGATGACTCCGGGATTGTTGATCAGCGCCCGCGCGATTGCCGTGCGCTGTGCCTCGCCACCGGAAAGCCACTCGGCCTTTGAAGATGCGCGTCCCTCGATGCCGAAAAGTTCAAGGAGTTCCCGAGCATGTTTTTTCAGTGCTCCGTGGGGGCCGCCGAGCGGGTAGGCTGGCAACATCACATTTTCCAAAGCTGTAATTCCCTTTACGAGGTTAAACTGCTGGAAGATAAAACCGAAATGGGTGCGGCGGATTTCGGTCAGAAAGCGTTCGGGAAGGCTTGAGAGCTCTCGGTCACCGAGGAATATCCTGCCTGAAGTGGGTCGAGCCATACATCCGGCCAGGGACAGGAGTGTGGTTTTGCCAGAACCGCTTGGTCCCTTGAGCACGGTAATCTTTTTTGCTTCTAGGGTGACTGTCACCTCGTCCACTGCAACCAGCTCATAAGATTTCCCCTGATTAAAAACCTTACGGATATTTTTTAGTTCGAGCATCATCATGACCTCATAACCGAATCGGGGTCAATGGTAGCGGCATGCCAGGAAGGGACGATAGTCGCAACGGTGTAAGGCACCACTGTCAGGAAAAATAGTGTTGCGACCTGGTACGGATCTATGAAAGGCAAGAGTCTGAACTCGGGATAAAGTACCGACCATCCTTTGAGCACGGGCTCGAAAAGGATCGATGACGTGAAAAAGACGTGAACGTAGGCAAGGAGGACACCGGCCAGAAACGATGAGAGCGAGATTACCGCACCTTCCCAGAATTTCATGAGGAGAATGTCTGAGGTCTCCCACCCCACGGCCTTCAAAATACCGATTTCTTTTTTTTCATCGGCGCTCAGGCCCGATGCTTTGTCCCATGACACGATGATGAACGCGAGTACGGATCCGGTGAGTATGGCTACGAGGATTCCGCTTCTCCAGTCAAATATTGATTCGTAGGTCCTCAGGATTTCCCGCTTCGTGATCGGGCGAGTATTGGGAAGGAGGCTGACGATTTTTTCCGCTATAGTGGGGATCTCTTCTGCGTTCCTAACCTTAAGAGTGATATCGGCAAACAGGTCCTTACTGGTTCCGAAAAGCCTACGGTAATCGGGTTCCGAAACAAGCAGGAGATCCGATGAGACGAGTTCCGACTCCGATGAAAAGACACCGCGGATATGAAAAGGGATCGATATACCATCGTAGGCGCGTAGCGGGATCATGTCATCCTTCTCGGCCAGCCGTACCCGCGAGACTCCGCTGCCGATCGTGATGTCGCCGGATTTATACGGAAAATTCTCAGGTACCATAATGGTATAATTCGCGCCGGTCACAGAATCGTAGTAGTAGCCCCACAGTCTCCCCCGAACAGAAGTGACCCCCTTGATTTTATTCAATACCTCCACATATTTCCGGGGAATCGGCTCATACCTCCCTTCAGCCATCCGCTGGACTACGATTTCCGGCGTGTCCCGGAGGGTGAGCGCGGCCTCCCTCTTGAGAGCGTGAGTGAAGAACATAACGGATGCGAGGAGAAAGACGAGTAGGGTATAAACAAGCAGAAGGGCGATGTTTTTCCCTTTCCTTCTCGACAGCGAAGAGAGGGTAAAATCGATAATGTTGCGTTGTTTTTCAATCCATGAATGCATGATTCTCGGCTTTTCCCCGGTTCGGCATAATCAGCGAGCCTGATGGGAAATGCTCCAGAGAGCAGGGATGATCCTGGAAAGGCGCATAAAAATCGGCCAAGGAAGGGTTGCGTGTATAACGCGCCTCCGTAAAGAGGCAAAGGTCGGTCAACTCGAGCGTACGTACAAGTCTCATGTTTTCTTGGAGCTCCGGCCACCTTCGATTCTGCTGATACTGTGCATGGGCAAAAGCCGCTAACAGGAAGAGGCTGCTTACGGCAAGATAAACGAAAAAAAGAGAAGATTTTCTCATCCGGTTACTCAAATTCCCCAAGAATCTTCGGAGTGACGTCGTGGAACCGGAGAATTCTTTTTCCTGAATGGTCCTTCATAAATTCTTTTGCGTCCGTTACTTTGTCAAAAGAGACGAATTCATTTCCCATCGGGCCGTATATGTTGCTGCCGGTGATGAAGAAGGCCTTGAATGCGTCGATGGGATGCACGCTGTAATAATCGGTAACGTAGATGTTCACGATATCCTCCCGTTGCCGGGAGGGCTCATACTTCTTCAAATCAGCAAGATAGTTGAACATGTCCTTCGGACCATCGAAAACCCGGTAAGTCCCGTCGCGATAGATAATCTCAGCGTTCCATTCGGGGAATCCCGCGACAAACATGCCGCAGACCGGACATTTATCCCGGTCTGATGGCTTGACATATGCTTTATCTCCAGCAACCGCGAATCTATTGAGGAAAAGGCTCGATGCAATTGCTATTATAGCGATAACGAAAAATTGGATCAATATGTGCGGCCCGAGGTGTGGGCGAGAACTCACTTTTTTTGGCATATACATGGGAAATACGCTCGAAGATTTGTTTAAAATCAGGGCAACACTATGGATATAATATACCACAGATGGTAGGGGGATAAAAGATTTTTTTGTGGGAGGAGCGCCGATATATCCACCCGCTCGATGACGCGGCGATCCATCCGAGGCATTCGATACGGATCCCAACACTTAATCAATGGCGAAATCCCCGGTCACGGGAAAGCTGAAATTTCATCGTCGTGTAGTTATTCAAGAGGGGAATCGCAGGGTTGACACAGAATGGTAAAATACATCACTTCAGTTTTCGCGATCGGCTAAACGTAAGACAGAGTAATGCTTATAGCAGAGTGTTATGGACGACAGAGAGGCCGGCTGTTCTAGTTTTAACAGTGAGGACTTTACGATGGCTGGAAGGATTGAGGTCATCAATCATATTCTCGCAGCCTGCAAGTAGAGCGGGTGCCAGCAGCAATATTAGAAAATTGACGGAAGTCATAACTGACTCCGACGATATAAATGTCAATAGTTGTGAAATTTCTGCCCAGCCGTTTTTACCGTATGGCATTGCTCCGTTCCTGATAGTATCAGGCATCAATTCTCAGATTGATCGAGGAGAGGGGAAAAGGGCCATTTCAGCATTTTTTCAGACCATTACGGCGAAAACAATCCAAGTTCCTTGTTGACACCATCTGGTAAATACTGTAATTTTAAAATATGACAGGCATAGTTCTAGCTGGAGGCGAGAGCAAGCGCATGGGCTCCGATAAGGCATTCCTTCCCATCGGAGGAAGCCCTCTGATTGAACATGTTCTGAGTCCTTTGAAGCGTCTTTTCCGTGAAATTATCGTTGTTACGAACGCGCCTGAGCAGTATGCCGCTTATGGTGTTTCCGTAGTTAGGGATGCCTTCAATAAGCGGGGACCGCTTACCGGAATCTATTCGGGGCTTCTGCATTCGAATGATGAATATAACTTTGTTGTTGCCTGCGACATGCCCTTCCTGAATGCCCAGCTTATCGCATACATGATCTCTTTGGCCGAAGGATATGACGCGGTCGTTCCCACAATTGGTGAATTTATGGAACCGTTGCACGCAGTGTACTACAAGGGAATTGTCCCAGTCATTGAAGCGCGTATTAAGCAGAACGATCAACGAATACGGAACATGCTCGCTACTCTGCGAATCCGGTATGTTTTGAAAGAAGAGATTGACCGTTTCGACCCCGAGCGGAAGTCGTTCAAAAACCTGAATACACGACAGGAATACGAGGAAACAGCATTTACGGATTGGGAATGCTTGAGTTAGTCGTCATCCTGTCAAAAGCGCTAGTAATTTTCACGCGGAGCCATCTGCCGCAGCTGTGGGAAGGTCTTCGAAAGGACATTTGTAGAATTAATAATGGCCGTCCCGATTATCACGAAGATACGATAAGGAAAGACTAAGAGAACAATTTGTAGAAGGCGGTTTTGAGCATGAAATGGGTACTTGTCGAATCTAATGAAGGTGCTGTTGCCGCGCTCGCGGAGCAAACTGGTCTCCATCCGCTTATATCGCGTCTCCTTGTGAATCGCGGGATCACGGCTGAGGAGGACGCGCGGTTCTTTCTTGCCTGCGAGCTTTCGACTTTGTCCAATCCGGCTATATTCGATCAGATGGAACGTTCAGTCGACCGCATCAGGACAGCTATAAAAGGCGGAGAAAAGATCGTTATTTACGGAGATTATGACGTCGACGGAGTGAGCGGCACATCGCTTCTGTACCTGGCTCTGAAAAGACTGGGAGCCCGTGTTAGCAGTTACATACCGGACCGGTTGACGGAAGGTTACGGTTTGAACACCACGGCTCTCGAGGCGATCAGAAACGAGGGAGCGGGACTCGTCGTTTCCGTTGACTGCGGTATCACGGCACACCGCGAGGCAGCGGTTTCTCGCTCCTGCGGGCTTGATTTGATCATTACCGACCACCACGAATTCAGCGATGCGCAGAGGCCAAACGCTTCAAACGTACCGAACTGTGCAAGTGGTTTGACCCTTCCCGATGCATACGCGATTCTACACCCCTTACGTCTGTCGCCTGGTGTGCCGGCTGATATGCGTCGGCATGTTGCAGGACTGACCGGTGTCGGTATTGCTTTTAAGCTTGTTCAAGCCCTGCTGAACGCACCAGCCGACGACGAGTATTTGAAATCCTATCTTGACCTAGTAGCGCTCGGCACGGTTGCCGATGTGGGGAAGATCTCTGGCGAGAACCGCATTCTGGTCAGATATGGACTTGAAGCGATGTCCTCACCTACGGCGTCTCGTACAGGGATTGCGGCCCTGAAACAGCTTGCGGGACTGAATGGGAAAAAAATAGGGGTGGGGACTGTAGGATTCACGATTGCCCCGAGACTCAACGCTAGCGGGAGGCTTGATAGAGCAGACTTGGCGTTTAGGCTTCTTACGACTGATTCTGCTGAAGAAGCTGTCGAACTCGCGTCCTCGCTCGATTTGATGAACCGTGAACGCCAGTCCGTTGAAGAACGCATCTATGAGGAGGCCCGTTGCCTGAGCCTCCAGTCATCTCCCTCGGAGGCGGGCGCACTGGTGCTGTCGTCCGAGGGGTGGCATCCTGGTGTTGTCGGTATTGTTGCTTCGAAGATCGTTGAGGAGTTTTTCCGTCCTACGGCGTTGATCTGCGTCAAGAACGGCGTGGGCAAGGGGTCGGCAAGGAGTATACCTGGTTACGACCTCTATGAGGGCCTTACATCGTGTTCAGATCTACTCCTGGGCTTCGGAGGACATAAATACGCAGCTGGGTTTTCCCTGTCGGAAGAGAATATTGAGCCCTTTCGAGAGCGTCTAAGTGCACTCGTGCTCGAAAAGATGGGACCCCAGGGATTCGTCAGAACGCTGTCCATCGATGGATCCGTGACGCTCGCAGAGCTGACGATGGCTCTGCTGGAGGAAATTGAGAAAATGGCGCCTTTTGGCCAGGGGAATCCGGAGCCTCGGTTCGGTGCACGGGGTCTTCAGGTTGTTTCCTCACGGATCGTTGGCAACAGCCATTTAAAACTAAAACTCAGGCAGGGCCAGGGAAAGACCATGGATGCCATTGCCTTTAATAAAGGATCGCTTCTTGGTAGACAGGTGAGGGATGGCGCGCAGCTGGCTGCGGTGTTTACGCCCCGTGTGAATGCCTGGAATGGTTCGAGCACAGTTGAACTGGATATCAGGGATATTAAGACCGACCGATAACGATAATGTTAATATCGAGATTTCCTCCGGATGAGACGGTCCTTGAATTCTGACAGTTGAGAATTCTATTGATCAGTGTACGTTGAACCTTGAATTAAGAATATTATCTTCTCATCTTCTGACTTCTATTTCGCCGGGGTCGGGAAGGACCCCGGCGTTGATAACTGCATCATGAGGTGGTATCAATGCCTGCGGTTCGTCTTGAAGATATTGTCGAACGGATACAGAGCTACAATCCCGATGCGGATGTTGATCTGCTGCGGAGGGCTTATATTTTTTCTGCCAGGTCGCACCAGGGACAGACACGCGTTTCGGGAGAAGCTTATCTGATCCATCCCATAGAGGTCGCCGCCATCCTCGCAAACCTCAAGCTCGATGCGGCTACCGTTGCCGCGGGCCTGTTGCATGACACCATCGAGGATACGAGCGCCAAACCGGAAGAGATTAAAGCCATGTTCGGTGATGAGGTCGCCATGCTCGTGGAGGGGATGACCAAACTGTCCCGCATGGAACTCCAGAGCAGGGAACAGAGAGAGGCCGATAATTTTCGCAAGATGATCGTGGCCATGGCCAAGGACATCCGGGTCATCCTCATTAAACTCGCGGACCGGCTTCACAATATGCGAACCCTCAAGTCCCTGTCACCGGAAAAACAAAAGCGCATCGCCCTAGAAACACTTGATATCTACGCCCCCCTTGCCAACCGCCTTGGCATATCCAAAATTAAAATAGAGCTGGAAGATTTGTCGTTCATGTACCTTAATCCCGAGGCCTACCACGAGTTGTCCGAGAAAGTCATGTTGCGCCGTATTGAACGGGAGTCGTACATCAATGACCTCATTGAGATCATGAAGAGGCAGCTTGCGGAGCATGGATACAAGGGCGAGGTCAAGGGCAGACCCAAGCACTTCTACAGCATCTGGCTAAAAATGCAGAAGCAGGGGATCGCTTTTGAGGACATTTACGATCTGATCGCCATCCGCATCATCACCGATACCAAGGTGAATTGTTACGCCATCCTTGGGCTCATTCACTCACTCTGGACTCCGGTACCGGGGCGCTTCAAGGATTTCATCGGTGTCCCTAAATCAAACCTCTATCAATCGCTCCATACGACAGTCATCGGTCCGAAGGGTGAGCGCGTAGAGTTTCAGATACGCACCGAAGAGATGCATCGGCTCGCGGAAGAAGGCATTGCCGCACACTGGCGGTACAAGGAGCGCTCGGTTATCAGCCAGCGGGAAGAGCAGCAGTTCGCTTGGCTCAGACAACTCTTGGAGTGGCAACGCGACCTGCCAGACGCCAAGGAGTTCATGGAGACGGTCAAGGGAGACCTGTTTCCAGAAGTGGTATACGTCTTTACCCCGAGGGGTGACGTGAAGGAGCTTCCGCTCGGTTCCACGCCCGTTGATTTCGCTTATAGCGTCCATACGGACATAGGGCACCAGTGCATTGGCGCAAAGGTGAACGGCAAGATTGTGCCGCTCAAACACGTCCTGCACAACGGCGATAAAGTAGAAGTCTCCACTCAGGCCGGTCATACGCCGAGTCGGGACTGGCTTAAATTCGTCAAAACGTCAAAAGCAAGAACAAGGATTAAGGCATGGCTCAAGGCAGAAGAGCGAAGAAGGAGCATCCTCCTCGGCAAGGAGCTACTCGAAAAGGACATCCGGAAGCACGAACTCAGTCCGTCCAAGGTTTTTAAATCCGAAGACATACTGAAAATTGCCAATGAAATGTCGCATAATACCCTCGACGACCTATTGGCCGCGATCGGCTACGGCAAAGTTTCTGCGCATCTCGTTGCCAACAAGCTTGCGCCTGGCAAACCGCATATCGAACCCCTGCCGAAAAAAGCTTCGCCGAAGACTGTAAAGCCATCTGGCGGCGGGATGAAGATCAGCGGCATGGACAACATGTTGATCCACTTGTCCAAGTGCTGCAATCCCGTGCCGGGCGATAAAGTGATTGGTTTTATCACCCGGGGAAGGGGTGTTTCTATTCATACGGCCGACTGCCCGAATGTCGGGGAACTGACGTTTGATCGGGACCGGCTCATTGAAGTTACCTGGGGTGATCTTCAGACGGCCGCCCATGCTGTAAAAATATCAGTACGGACGGAGGACAAGCCAGGCCTGCTAGCGAGTGTATCTTCGTCGATCAGCGCTACAGAGGCCAATATTACACATGCGGATGTGATAACCGGAGAGGACCGCCAGGCCATACTCAACTTTACTATCGATATTAAGGACGTAGAACACCTTAATAAGATAATTAAAAACATAGAGTCAATAAAAGGCGTTACGGACGTAAAAAGAGTGAAGACCGGATAGTCCCAGAAGAGCAAAAGGACAAAGGGCAAGAATGACGGGATCGTTCAGTTAATAAGCCGCAGAATTAAATCAACGATTGTTTTCCCAATATATAAAATCGCTCCTTACCATAAATAGTACAGGCTCAAGAGCTAACAGCAGACGAGTGCTTTTTGTGATCATGCGGCTAAGTTAAAGGTTTACTTTAATTATATAAATATACATAATATTAAATAGTTATAGCAAAACATAAATGTAAAAGTGGAGGTATGTATGGATAAGAGAATAATCAAAACAGCGGATGCGCCACAGGCAATTGGTCCGTATTCTCAGGCCATAGAAGCTGGTGGTTTTGTGTTCCTATCCGGTCAGATACCAATTGATCCAAAAACCGGGAATGTCATTCAGGCCGATATCAAAACTCAAGTGAAGCTGGTCATGGACAATGCGAAAGCTATTCTGCTATCAGCAGGATGCAGCATGTCAAAGGTTGTAAAAACCACGATCTATTTGCAAAGCATTGCTGATTTTACTGCTGTGAACGAGATCTATGGCGGATATTTCCCGGTCGAACCTCCAGCGCGTGCTACTGTTGAGGTTTCCCGACTTCCTAAGGAGGTTGCTGTTGAAATGGATTTTCTTGCTTGGAAAGGTTGATGTCCTAGGGAAAAGCCGTGTATGTGTTTTATGTAGTTCAGCAGATGACAAAATCAACTTATAGCGAATTTATGTTTGCAATTTTAAGACAATTCGTATATTATCGATCTCATCATGAATACACAGCCAATTGTTTACAGACTCATCATCGTCATCTCATCGGTTGTTCTTCTGTTTGGATGCGCCCATCCCTCGATCCCTAAAGTAGAACCTCTCGGCAAAGCTCCGTTGCAAACACCATCTCCCGAAAAGAGCGTCACGGTCGTCGTGCCATCTCCCAACGCTGCTATAGTTGCCGACAATTCATCTGTCTCCGAGGAACCTGACACAACGCCCGCTGATGGAGATGCTACGGTTCAGACTGACAACAGCGATTCTGCAGACAAGGACAACAGCGTTTCTGTGGACAAGGACAACAGCGACGAAGAACAGGCACTTTTAGATAACGCTCTGGAAATGACCGAAAGAGCCCAGGAGTATTGGGAACAAAGCGACATGGAGCATGCCCTAGATACACTGGACCAGGCCTACGCGCTCATCCTGAAGGTACCCATCGGCAATCCGGATATTGCCCAGCAGAAGGAAGATCTGAGGTTCGTAATTTCCAAAAGAATCATGGAAATGTATGCGGCCCGCCAGACAACGGTCAAGGGGACTTCCGCCGCCATCCCGATGGTCGTCAATGATCATGTGACAAGGGAGATACAATCATTTCAGACAATTGAACGGAGCTTCTTTATCGAGTCTTATAAGCGATCTGGAAGATACCGCGCCGAGATGGTCAAGGCGTTGAAGGAAGCCGGAATGCCCGAGGAGCTTTCCTGGTTGCCGCTTATTGAGAGCGGGTTCAAGGTCAGGGCAATGTCGCGCTCAAGAGCACTCGGTTTGTGGCAGTTCATTCCCTCGACGGGCTACAAATACGGTCTCAAGAGGAATGCCTGGATAGACGAGCGCCTAGATCCGGCGAAATCCACTGCCGCCGCGATCGCCTATTTCAAGGAACTACACTCCATGTTCGGGGACTGGGCCACGGTTCTCGCGGCCTACAACTGCGGGGAGGGATCTGTCGCACGCGTGATCAGGGATGGGAAGATCGATTACCTTGATAATTTCTGGGATTTTTATGAGCGACTTCCACAGGAAACCGCACGGTACTTTCCCCGATTCCTTGCCGTGCTGACGATTCTGAAGGATCCGGCGCATTACGGTTTTAATCTAAATGAAATCGATAGCCCCCTCTCGTATGAAACAGTGACCATCGAAAAACCTGTTCATTTGAAGACCATTGCGGAAAAGCTGGGTATTGAGCAGGAAGAACTCACTGAATTGAATCCCGAACTGCGTCGTGACGCCACTCCGAACACAGTCTTCTTGCTGAGAGTGCCACCAGGGAAAGTGGACCTCGTGCTCGCGAACATCGACAAAATGTCAACCTGGTCGCCTCCCAAGATGGGGTACGTAATGCACCGTGTTCGCCGCGGTGAAACTCTTACGCGCATTGCGATCCGTTATCGGACAAGTGCACAGAGAATCATGCAGGCGAACAACCTACGGTCTGGAAAAATGCTAAGGGTAGGTCAGCGGCTGAAGATCCCAATGAGAGGAACCACATAAGATCGGCGAAAGGCAGGAAAGGTTAACCTGCCTTTTTCTTTTTCCCGTACCTTCCGCCGTATTCTGCGAAATAGTAATTGGATATTTTCTGTTCACATTGCGCGGGCAATTACTACAGCAGGGCGGGGCATGAACAATATGCGGCAAAGTATGGCAGGGTCAATTACATACTTCTGTCAACTTCCGTAAATTAACAATCACAGCTCCCCATCCTCCGGCCTCTTCTTCGGCAGTGCGGTACGTTTTCACATAAGGTAGTGTATCGAGGGTTGACCGGACTATACGCCGGAGCGTTCCCGTGCCTTTCCCGTGAATGATTCGCACTTGCTGAATACCGCGTTTTCTGCATTCCTCAAGATAATCTGGTAGGAGGTTCTTTACCTCGGAGGGTTTGAAGGTGTGGAGGTCGAGGACGCCGTCAATGGGAAGATCAATGGGATCATGGGAACTCATTTTTTTTATATTAAAATGATGTGATCAGAAAATCAAGGAACTTTTAATTCCTGTGAACTTGATCAGGTCGTGTTTGTATACTCCTAAATGTCAAAAGGGAGTCCGGGCGTCGTGAACTGAGAGTTTTTGAGCATGCATGTAGTCGTTAATGACTCGATTTAACAAGCTGGTACCGAATGTGCATAGAATTCGTAATAAAATAGATGTTTGAGGGTGAAAGAGAGCCAGATAGAACCTGAAGACGTTTTAAGAAGCGATGCACAATAGAAAACGAATGGTATTTACTATAGCAATGAATGCGGCATATTGTGTTCTGTTTATTAAAATATAATCGTTTTTATTCTTTTTATTAGAAAGTCAAGCGGTTTTGCATTTATCGATTCATG
>Ga0335081_10017170_pt1 | contig 11723 bp, 5 predicted proteins | sample Lox_Sample_35_FD_206713 | JGI IMG/M metagenome (GOLD analysis project Ga0335081, IMG submission 206713) | Soil microbial communities from Loxahatchee National Wildlife Refuge, Florida, United States - Lox_Sample_3.5 | ecosystem: Environmental > Terrestrial > Soil > Wetlands | place: USA: Florida... | reverse complement strand
CCAGGCTCGACTCGTAATTGCTGGAGGCGATCATCCGCAGGCGGCGGGCTATGTCGAATCCATCAGGAAGAAGCATGCCGGGATGCGAATTGAGTTTCGTGGCTACGTTCCGGAAGGCGATCTGCCCGATCTCTTTCAGAGTTCCAGCGTGACGGTGATGCCCTATTCGTCGTCCACCGGATGCAGCGGAGTGGCACACCTGGCGTGTGCTTTCAGCGTCCCGATCGTGAGTGCGGATCTTCCTGACTTTCGGCAGATGGGTCAAAGCGAAGAGCTGGCAATTGAATTTTTCCCGCCGGGAAGCGCGCAAGGGCTGGCGGACTGTCTTTTGGGGATTCTGACGAATTCTGACAAACAGTATGCGATGGCGACGCAGAATTTCTCAGCCGCCCTCAGAATGACCATGCCCAATGTTGTACAGAAATATCTACGTCATTTTGAATTGCAGCAGCGAGTACAAACGCTTCAATACGTGTCGCGCATTCGCCGCCTGCCTCACTGGATTCCATCAAAGTCTTTGCTCTTACGCTTTCTAACTCGCAATTCTTTGAGCTGGTCGCGCCGATCGGTGGTCTTGCACACCAACGGCAGCGATTTGCGTCCCAGGTTAATTCACAGTAACGGTAACGGGAGCGGAAAGATGGATGGAGCCGGCGTCCCCATGAATGGTCACGATGTAGCTTTTCGCGGTGCCAACGGGCACGTTGGTGCCGTTTTGACCTCCGCAGGACATCGTGACAACAATCATGATCGCGAGCGCACAGAGCCCCACCACACGCATGCAGCATCGAATATCGATTCGCCCAATCAGAGCAATCCCAAACGGTCCGAAAGCCAGCGTCCAGAGGGCGAAGATGAACGTGGGCCGCTTGCGGTAATACGCAGCGGCATCCGCCCCGGCACTGATCGTCAACAACGAATTGACGGTACTTGCTCCTGGAACGACGGTGGGCGGGGCGAATGAACACTTCAGGCCATTGGGAAGGCCGGAGCAGGTCAACGCGACCGCACTGTTAAAGCCGCCTGACTTTGGCATCACGCTGACCGTCAATCTGCCGGACCTGCCGGAGTTGACCGCCACTGCGGTCGGGGACGCACCCATTGTGAGTGCTGAGCCAGAATTGCCGCCACCGTTGCAGCTCATAGACATCTTTACCGCAGATGATATCTGGTTGGTTATCGTGGGTTTCCCTACGGCCTGCAGATAAAGCGTGTAATTTCCATCCGGGATCGAATAACTGCAGAGGTTCAGCGAGGTTGTGCCGACGGCGGACTGACTGAGCGGCATCAGGTTCGTCCCATCCGTGCTGATGAAGGCCACATAGTGATCGACCGTGCTCTCGTCGCCCTTCACAGTCCACTGCAAAGAGTTCCCCGCGGCGGAGGCCGAAACACTTAAACAATTGCTGATCCCAGATTCGATTTCCGTGGCCTCCTCGTAGTCGTTCCAGGTGACAAGTTGAAGCGCTGGCAATTGCCGTCCAGAGTTGTAAAGACCATTGATCTTGGAGAGTGTCTGTAGCCACGTCTGACCGCACTGCTGGCCCATGATCCGGTTGGAGCCCCACGAAGCCAGAGAGTCATTGAAGCCTTTGTAGGCCGCGCCCACGGTTTCCTCAGCTCCCGAGGACATTCCAACATCGTAGAAACTGGTCAAGTACGCGCTGCCAAAATCGGAAGTGGTGGGCATGACCCACGAATAACTGCCATCACTCAGAACATGGGTGAATCCATTGTTGTTCTGGAATAAAAACGCGGGCTGCGTAGAAAGCGACGCGGATACCGCATTCCAGTCAACGGAATAGGGCAAATCGATGTTGAAGTTCGTCACCACGGGTCTACCTTCCAGCTTCATGTAAGCGCTCGATGGAAAGTATGTCTGCTCGATGTATTGCATCTGAGCGATCAACGCCTGTTGGGGCGAACACCCGGAACAGGAATTCCACTGAATCGCGCCCTGATCGACCATAATCGCGAACGTGAAACCCGGATGCGCCTCTGCCTCCGTCATGACGACCTTTGTGGCCTGGTCAATACTGTTGTTCGGACCGTACCAATCGACCACGACGCCATCGATACCACGGCTGATCATGTCGACAATCTGGCGATGAACCTGCTGAGGATCGGTCGAACTGTAGCCCACGTTCATATGGTTCGATCCACCGAACCAGAGCATGAGGTGTGCATACACCTTGGTGGTAGAGCCCGGGTACAGCAGCGTGTGGATGTCGACCTTGCTGACATTGCCGGCGCCAGAATTTCCATTGCTCTGAGCGGCAAAATTGTTCGCCGCGCTCGAGTTATTGCTGGTTTGCGCAGCTAAGGTGGTGGTTGGTACAACCGAACTTCCTGCCACGCATACAGCCGTTACGCACATGAATAGAAATGCGCCACACCAATTCTTAAGACACATCTGCCCTCGGGAGCGGATAGCCGGGGTCTTGCGCCTTGCGAGATCTGATTCCGGAGGGAGGACGCCACCCTGTGGATTCCTCGAAATCAGCCGTGAACTTTCTGGGACGCAGCGAGTGTACTGCGGAGCGCTTTGGCGAACAAGTAACCTGAAGTCTGCGAACTTCTGGGTGGGCCGTCTCCGGCGCAGCCATGGTGCTCTTCCCGGCGTCCGTGCCTTTTCGCCGAGTGCGACCTAGGAAATCTATTAGCTAGAGAGAAACCGATCGCGGGGTGGATTTTAGTCGTCAACCCAAATCAGGCATTTAGCTCCTACGTTATGGCGGGGAACTGCAATAGCGGGAAAGCGCTACGACAAGCTAACGTGAATTGATGCTGATGCTGCGCACCACGTAGCGAGTGCCATCGTAGGTTGTCAATACTGTGACGTTTGCTCCGGCGTGCAAGCCATCATCTGGCGTCGCAGATGGGTTGAGGTACACCTCATAGGTTTTGAGGTCAGTGGACGAATTCAGCACCAGCAAACCAGTGCGCAAATCGATGTGGACGATGTCACCCGCAAATATGTAGCGAGTACCAGGCAGGGCGAGGATAGAAATCTCGTTGGCGGTGTTCTTGCCGGCGCCGTCCGAACTAAACCCCACGGAAATCAAAGAGCCCGGAACTAGCTCACTGAAGCTTGCGAATCGGCCATTCTGCTTGACCTTGGTCCCGGACGTCACACGCACTTGCACCGTGTTGGGGGCCAACGCGTCGCGGAACGTAAGCTCTCCGCGATCTGCCGAGTACTTTACGATGACTCCTTGACTCTGGCCCGTGGCTCGGGCCGCATCGAGGCGCATGCTGCGTGCGAAAACCGTGCTGCCATCGAGAATGGTGTCGAGGTAGACACGTTCCCCCTCGTGCAGGTCCGCCACGCTGGCCGGCTTTCCGTCGCGGTATACCGCGGTTCGTGGGTCGAACAGGATAGTTTGCTTCCCACCGCCGAACACGTGAACGGTGATGCGATCGCGCACGTGATCCAGATGTTCGATCGTGCCTCCGACTAAAGTGGCGTTCTCTCGAGGAACGGGCGGCAAATCGGGCAACAGACTCGCAGGGTCGACAGTGACGGCTGCGTCTTCGGAGATCGACGGCTTTCTTGGTTCAATGGCCGCGTCAGCCTTCGCGGCCGACTTCGGGGACACGATTGCGGCGGAAGAATCGGCCGTAGTCTGGGTGTAGGAAATACCCGTGAAACCAATGATGCCCACTAAGGCGGCCCAAGGAAGGGTCCGGAAGATTGTCGATACAATTTTCACGCTGCCGTTAGATGCAATTCACTAATTCCAGGTGGTCACCATTCCCCCAGATTCGTCCCGATCGAACTTCTGCCGGCAAACGTAGTGCTCTTCTTTGCATCGAAACATCGTCCGAGTCGATCAATCAAGCATTAGAAGGCCCGATCTTCATGATTTGCAAGCGCTGGTTCCTGAGTTTCTTCTTGATCGCGGTAGCTGGGATAGCGTCCCCTTCAGCGACGGCTGTAGACATAAAGATCAAGATCCCTCGTGGCGGCAAGCTGACCCCCGTGCAGCGCTTGAATCGAGAGGGAGTGCAAGCCATCAGGAAGCACAACTACAAGAAGGCGGAGGACCTTTTTTACAAAGCCTATCTTTTCGACCCGGAAGATGCGTTTACCCTGAACAATTTGGGATATATCTCAGAACTGCAGGGTCAGATTGACCGGGCGGAACGCTTCTACTCCCTTGCCGCTAAGAATTCCAGTGAGGCAACGGTCGAACTGGCGAGTTCTCGTCAAGTGCAGGGTCAGCCGATGAAAACGGTACTCGCGGTCTCAAACCGACCGCTAGAGGTTAATCATGCTAACGTGGAGGCCGTTCGTCTGCTTGGCCAAGGCAGAGCTCCGGAAGCCGATCTGCTTCTTCAACAGGTTCTGAAGATTGATCCGACCAACATTTTTACCCTCAATAACATGGGCGTGGCGAAAGAAATGGAGGGAGAGGAGCAAGAGGCCCTCCGATATTTTGACGAAGCCTCTCGCCGCCAGACCGAAGCTACGGCCATTGTCACCACAAGCCAGACTTGGAGGGGTCGTCAGGTCAGCCAGATGGCTCAGCAGAACGCCAAGAGCCTGCGCGAACATCTCGGGCACGAGAAGGACCTGTCAGAGCAAGTGGCGGAGTTGAACCTGCGTGGCGTATCCGCCGTGAATCGGAATGACCTGGCAACTGCAAACGAAGATTTCCGCAAGGCCTACGCCCTTGACCCACACAACGCGTTCACACTGAACAACATTGGATTTGTGTCAGAGCTTGACGGAGACCAGGAGACTGCACAGTTCTTCTACGACCAAGCGAGGCATTCCGAAGGTGCGTCGGTTACGGTCGGAGTTGCCACCCGCCAGACCGCGCAAGGACAAAAGCTCTTCGCCGTCGCCGAAGACAGCAACTCACGCGTGGACACCAAGGTGTCACAAGAGCGGGATGCCCTTCGGCGGCAGTCGGAACGGGTGGTTCTACGACGCCGCGACAACAGTATCGTCGATGAATCTCAGCCGATCGCTCCCGAATCGAGCCAGCCCAACCGATAATCTGCGTTACGAATGTCGAAGAATATTTTCTTACGAGCCCGTCTCGAGGAAACGCCCGATATCCGTCTCGGGATCGTAGAAAATGTGGCGCACGATGTTGGTCAGATATCGCGACAACGTGTTTACGTTCGTGCGATACCAGCAGCAGCGTGTCATTGCTGGTGACAACCCACAGAGGAACTGAAAACGGTCTAGGTTTGCGGGAGGTTGAGCGAGCATCGCAGCCGCCATGCGGTGATTTCCATCGAGAATGGTGAGCGGGCTCTGCGTGTCGACGCCAATTAATAGGACCGTAGGGCTGATCAATCCGTCCTGCATCGAGGCGGTGAGCCGGTCGAGCTTGCGAAAGAACTGGTCTCCCGCGTTGTCCCGCCACTTTCCCCGGAGGGCGTCGATCATGTCAGTCAAATAGAAGCTGCCCTGGGCGACTCGGCGCCATTGGGCTCGCGGGAAAAAGCGGATCCGCTCGAGATCCTGACGCGTGAGCTCGACCTTGAACCATTGCGTATCCTCCGGCAGCTCTCGCCACATAGCTCCTCGTCGCAGGAAAAGCAGGGCCCGGCGTAACGCATTTTCGCGATCGCTCTCAAGATCAGGCTCCATCACCAAGCGTTCGAATTCATTGCGATATTCTTCGAACTCAGGATGATGAAACTCGCTCCTTAAGAATTCGGCGATCACTTGTTGTTCGTTCATTGCCCGTGCGATCCCCAGGCGGCGATACCTTCGGATGTCCTCTGGCGGTGTGATTTCTCGCCGCAACAGCGGCAGAGCCACCATCACGAAGAGAATGATCATCAACCAAAACTGCACGTAGATGACTTGCCGCAGCGTCTGGTGAAATGTGCAGATCCCCAACGCTAATGCAGCGCTGAAGCCCAGCTGTACCCAACTGGTGTTCGCGATCTTGCGGGACATCTCATACGTGATCATGACCGAGCTGAGCGAATAAATGCCGGTGGTGACTGCATACAAGATGAGTAGAGCGGCCAGGCCGCCAAAATTCTCCAGTTCAAAGTGAGCCCCAAACATCGTCCTCCACAGAAAGCTCGGAATCGCCCAAAGCCCAATCGTAAGTCCCAACAAAATCAAAAAGACCAGTGACAACGACGTGAATAGAACCGGCCGCGCCTCCCGATCGCTGGAGCGTACTGCGGCAGATACGGGGAACATTGTGTTGACGACGGACCACGCACACATGTTGACGAGTCGTCCGACCAGAGAAACGGCAGCGTAGAATCCAGCCTGATCTGGAGCGAAAAAGTGTTTCACCAAAACGATGTCGAAATTATTGATCACGACCTGGCCAGAGAAGAAAACGATCGCTTGTAATCCCTCATTGAACGGGATCTGGATCCGGCGGACTCCAAACGAATGCAGCCCGGGACTCGGTTCTGCCAGGAAGTAGGACGCGACTACGGCAATCACGCTGGCCAGCACCGCGCCCTCAACCCCAAGTCCCAACCGGATAAGCAAGTAGGCTCCCCCCAGCCGGACGAGTCCTTCCAGCATGAAATTTAGAGCGAGCGCCCGGAAGGCGTGTATCCCCTGGATATAGCCACGTCGCACTCCGAGCGGAATATAGAAGGCCGTACCCAGTGCAAGCAGCGATATCAGAAGCGGCTCCGGCAGATTTAGATATCGATTCAGCGCGTGATTGAACAGAAAAAGCATCAAGCCTAGCGCAACGCCCGCGATCCAGGCGCGGAGATGCAGAGTAGCGAAAATCTCGGTCTTCTCATCGTCGGTCTGGTGACTGGCGACGTACTTCGCACAGACCACCTGGAACGAGAGAGTAATGGCCGACGAGAGCATCAGCAGCGTGTACACGGCTGTGGCGTGTGCGAACCCGGTGGGACCCAAGAGGCGAGCGGTAATGACGTTGTAAACCAGATTCGTGACGCCCACCAGCCCCGATCCCGCCAGCAACGCGATGCTTCCACCCAGAAGTTTTTGGCGGAGGGACTTGCCATGAGTTTGTGGAGTGCTCGTACGAGTAGAGAAGGGCAGGCGATTCCGGAGTTTGGCAAGAAGAGTCATCGAGTGAACGACGCAGAGCCTAAAACAATGTCAGATGCACGACCGGCAATACGGTGTTTCTGGTCGAGCCGGGGAAATTGTAGAAACTCTGTTGCTGGACGCCGATCGAGAACCGAAGCGGAAACGAAACAGGCGTCTCGCCGGAGCCATCTTGAACGCTGCCGTGTATCGGACGAACATAGGAGACGAGAAACTGGCTCTGGACGTTGTCATAGGCGTGGAATCCCGAACCCCTCGACACAACGGCAGAGCCTTGAATGCTCCAACGCGGCGTTGCGCGAAACTCGAAACGGCCACCGGGGAGCAGGGCTTGAGCAATCGCATATTGAGTGCCCTGTACGCGCCACGAGCGTAAGTCTTCCGTAAGGATCGCTGCAGTCAATCGGTTGCCGAATCTGCGCTGCAGACCTGCGTATACCGACGAGTTGAAATACTCTTCGACCATGGGACGAAATAAAAGATCCCGCGCCGAGTAGCCGGTGATCAGAGACGTTTTTCCCCAAGGACGGCCCACCGTGAACTCTAGGTTGGCAAAGAGATCGCGAGAATGAAGATCCTGAGCGATGAAAGGGCCAGTCTCACGTTCGGCGCTCCCCGCGAATGAAATCCAGTTAAAGAAGGAACTGGTGTACACGTACAAGAACTGCCGAAACAGATTCTGGCTCATGTAAACGGGCGAGATGGTGTCGCGGCGGATCGTAAATTGGAGCCCGCCATTGAAGGTGATCGAGTTCGATCCGAAACGCAAAATTGGGTTGAGCCCCCCATTCAGGATGGTGTCGAAGGTGTTGCGGTCCTGAACTACGCCGACGCTGGGATAAAGCAAGCGACCGGTTGTAAACCCTTGTCCAACAAAGCCGGAAAACACGGGAAGATGACCTAACTGCACGCGATAGTGCGATTCCGCCAAATCCTGGAAAGAGTGTCTGGGAGGCGGCAGCAGCGCGGGATTCGTCACCTTCAGGATTCTTGCATCGAGCGTATAGACGTTAACGTCTTCAAGCGCTGGCGCGAATGAGCCCTCAGGTACGAAGCTGACGTTCCGATTGATCTGCCTTCCTTCCTGTTCTGCTTCGATGTATTGCGAGCTTTCCGCGACGCCGCGGTCCTCCTCACCGGCGACCGTGCTTGCCTGAGCGAAGGATGCTAAGGAATGAAGGGGATCCTGTCGCTGCCGGTAGAGATTCGCGGACGCCATCATGTAGTCGTAGTCATCCTGAAAATCACTCGCCGGACCAAGACTCGCTAACGCGTCGCCCGCCTTCTGTGTGTTTCCCTCCGCGAGGTATGTATTCGTGAGTCCGATGACGACGGCACGCTGGCTCGCACCTGAAAGCTGCGCCTTCGCGAAGTAGTTTTCGGCTAGGTCAAAGTCATGCATCGCGAGGAACAGATTCGCCGCGTCGGCATAGTCCTCGCCCGTGAGGGGAGAATCGGGGAATAGGCGCGCTTCTGCGAATCCGAGCGCGATTTGCCGCCGCGCATCATCCGGATGACCCTGACGCATAAAGATCTCAGCAAGCGAAAGCCGAATCCCAATGCGGTCTTCACCTGGAGCTTCCAGCGCTCGCGAAAAACGGTCCATCGCCGCATTTTTATCGCCCAGCGTAAGCAGTGCTTCTCCTGTGGCGCTGAGGATCTTGGCGTCGCTTCCTCCGATACGATCGGCAGACTGGATATCGCGCAAGGTCTGTTCCCGCTCTCCTTGCTTGGCGTGAATTTGCGCCATGAGCGCATAAATTACCGCGTCATCGGCTGAGATTTTCAACGCATTGTTTAGCGCCGCGATTGCTTCCGAGTACCGCCGCATGTGGTAGAGGACATCGGCGTAGGCCAACTGCGTTGTCGTATCCCGGGGATCCTCTTCTAAGGCCGTGCGATACTCTGCGGCTGCATGCGGATAATCAATCTCCTGGCGGTACGCTTCTGCGCACGCTAAATGCCATGGGCGAGACTTGCCAAGAATTTTCTGAGCAGCGTCGAGTTGCTTGAGAGCGGGCTTGGGCCGATGCAGTTGCAGATCAGCGTATGCCAGCCCGAGATGAGCCTCTCCGTAATCCGGTTGCAGTTTCAAGGCAGTCTGAAAGTCTTTTGCCGATTGGCCCGGCTGCTTCAGATCATTGAATACGAAACCGCGATTTACGTAGCCTGTTGCCATCTTGGGATCGAGTTCGAGGGCCAGGGTAAAATTCGCGAGCGCTGACTTCAGATCTCCGTGATGTACGTAAACGTTCCCCGCGATCAGTGGGAGATCCTTGTCTTTACTAAGGATAGGTTGGTACTTCTGAACGAGCGAAAGGGCTTCGTCATAGCGCCCGAGGTAATACAGGTCATATGTTAGGTAATCGACGCCTTCCCGGTCATTAGGAAGTTTCCCGATTACGCCGTATCCGATTTTGGCTGATTCCTCGTATTGCCCCTTGAACGTGAGATACCGTTCCCTCTCCCGCTGCAGCTGAGGATTCAGATCCATTTTTGCGTTGGATCGCGCCAGCCAATGTTGCGCAAGGTCGATGTTGTGCGATTCGAGCGCGGCATTCGCCCCCCCCGCCAGAATCAACGGATTGGTCGCCATTCTTTGAAACGCGCTTTCGTAGTTGGCCTCAGCCGCGTGAAAATTCCGCTCCGCGGTATACAAGTCGCCTAATGCGAGATAAGGGGCGTAGTCGTGAGGATGCGCTGCGACAGCCCGAGAGAAGTAGCTCTCAGCTAGCCTGTTGTCTCCGGCATCTCGCGCCAGATATCCAAGACCTGACAGTGCCTGCCGGTTATCTTTGTCAAGCTCGAGGACTTTGGAAAACGTCTGGCGTGCTGCATTTTTTTGCCCCATCTTCCACTGCAGTGTTCCAAAGTTCAGCAGCGAATTTACATTTGCTGGAGCGAGTGCGAGAGCCTCTTTCAGATCGCGATCGGCGCTGGTCAGGTCTCCAGAAGCAGCCTCGACGGCCGCTCGCAGTCGGAGCATCTCCGGCTTCGCTGAATCCGCTACAAGTACCTGTTGAATCGCGGCAGCCGCAGCTTCTAATTGCTGCTTCGCCTCATCATCGTTGTCCTCGCGCACGTAGACTTCATAAAGATTCAGCCGCAGTTCAATCGGATAAAGTGGACCTTCCGCCACGCGCGCCGGCAGGTTATTCAAGGCAGAATTGTACTCAGCCGCTGCCTCAGGCAAGCGATCCTCCGCCTCTGCCAGGGTTGCCAAGATCGCGTGCAAGCGATAATTGTTTCCATCGATCTGCCGCGCTGCGTCGAGGAATGGTCGCCCGTCATCCGCCCGGCCGATATTGATGAAGGCCTGTGCAGCGCTTAGCTGAAATCCGATATTTCCTTTCGTTGCCTTTGCCAGCTTCGAGTACAGCGCGGCGGCATCTTGCTGCTTGCCTGCCAGTTCGTCAGTGTAAGCAATTTCAGCCTGAACGTCTGCGTTCTTGTTGGGAATTGACTGTAACGTCGCGAGCGCATCATTGAATTGGCCCGCGTCGCGATACTGCCCAGCGACGGCGCGGAGAACATCTGGATCATGAGGCGAGCGGCTCTTCGCGCGGTTCAAATAACGGGTAACCTGGTCGGGCTGCCCTAAACGCTCGTAAGCATGGGCGATCAGCAAATCGCCATGCGCCGAGGGTTGCAATGCGTCGGCTTGCACCAGCAAGGGCAGCGCCTCTTTCGCATCCGTGGTCAGCATCAATTCGCCGGCAAGTTGAAGACTGCTCGCATCCTGCGGATTGGCCTCGATCACTTTGTGAAGTAGTTGCTCCGCTTCCTGATCGCGCCCCATCTTGGCATACGTCTGAGCCAATCCAGCGAGACCTCGGACCGAGTTCGGCTTGCGCTTCAAGCCGCGGTTGTAGGCATCAAGCGAGAGAGCGTATTGGCTGTTGAGGCGAGCAGCGTATCCGAGCAGAAACCACAACTCCGCATCTTGCGGGGCGGAATTGACCGATTGCTGCGCGTGCGCCACCGCGGTTGCGTAGTCACCCCTCCTCAAGGCTTCGTCTGCTGCGCGGGCCTGGCGCGCCACCTCAATGCCCGCGCCCCAGCTGAAATCTGTCTCGCCCTGCTGCCCGCTTTGTCTGCCCGAGGAGGGTTTTCCAACGTCGTAGGTCTGCGCAATCCCTGGTTGCCAGAGGGTCGAAACAACTAGGGCAAGGCAAAAGCTCGTGAGCGGAAACCAGCTTCTCAAGTAGTCACCACACCTGCAAAAACATGAAGTATGGAAAGCGTCCGCAAGTGACCTCCCGCGTAGGAGGTCCCGGCGGCCTTTTTCAGATGCGACCCGAACCGCTAGGTTTGCCTTGCGGCCGTCGAAAGGCAATTGAGACCTCGAGAATTTCGTAAACCTCGCTCCACCTTTGCGAATCAAAGTAGGGCTCTTAGCGCAGGAGTGTGCACTGAATGACCCCAAGCGAAAGCTATTCTCGTCCCATTCCGCTTCTAGCAATCGTGTTGGTGGCCTTGGCAGTCCATGGGCCGTTGCTGCTCATGCAACTACCAGCGGGCTCGTTTGACGCGAATTTCCACATCTTCTTGGCCTCGCATTACGCTCATCACTGGTTCAATCCATGGAATGAAAAGTGGTTCGCCGGATTTTCGCAGACCACATATCCTCCACTGACGCACCAGTGGATCGCGCTCGTCTCGAATGTCGCCGGCTTGAAGATGGGGTACATGCTGGTTC
>Ga0335081_10017169_pt1 | contig 11723 bp, 9 predicted proteins | sample Lox_Sample_35_FD_206713 | JGI IMG/M metagenome (GOLD analysis project Ga0335081, IMG submission 206713) | Soil microbial communities from Loxahatchee National Wildlife Refuge, Florida, United States - Lox_Sample_3.5 | ecosystem: Environmental > Terrestrial > Soil > Wetlands | place: USA: Florida... | reverse complement strand
GGCTGGCCTGGTACTGGAAATGGTCGGCGACGTAGGAAAAGATGAACGGGTAGACGTTGAAGAATCCCAGGGCGGGAAAGAGGGTCCCGGCGAAAACCAGGAACCCGGCCAGCCCCGCCGCCGCGGCGCGGGCCCACGGTTCCTGCTGCCGGCGGATCGCCACGATGAGCCCGGCCGCCAGCGCCAGCACCCCCAGCGGGAACAGGTATTGCCACCCCGCGGCCGAATCGACGACCCACCGCGGATAAATGAAGATCAGGTCCGCGGGCCACACCAGCTTGCCCAGATAGAACCAGATCACCCGGCCGGCCAGCAGGCAGCGGTCGAGCCCGCTGAGCGAAAAACTCTCGCCGCGCGCGCCGATGTAAGTTCGCTCCACCCAGGCGGTGAACAGCCCCGCGGTCACGCCGAGGGCCAGCCACGGCAGCAGCGGCCGCACGTCCCGGGTCCATTGGAGCCGGCCCCGGCGCCACCAAAAAATCACCAGCAGCGCCGCCGGCAGCGTCGCGGTCACCGTCTTGGTCAGCAACGCCAGCCCAAACAGGCTCGTCGCCAGGACATAACGCGCGGGCCGGCGGTCGTGGTCGAACCGCAGATAAACGAGCGCCGCCGCCAGGTAGAAGACGGTCGAAAGCGTGTTTTTTTGCTCGGAGATCCACGCCACGGACTCCACGCCCACCGGGTGCAGGGCGAAGATGAAGCCCGCCAGCCACGCCCCCGGCAGCGCCAGCCGCCGCACGATCGCCGCGAGCAGGCAGGCCGCCGTCGCGTGCAGCAGGAGGTTCGTCAGATGGTAGCCCACCACCGCGTCGCCCCACAGCCGGTGCTCCACCCAGAATGCGGTGTGCAACAGCGGATAATATTGGTGGGTGGCTCCCAGCTCAAACCAGATGCGCCGCAGGCCGTCCGCCGATTGCAGGTCCGGCGGCGTCACGTGAAAGTTGTCGTCCCAGAGGAATCCGCCGTAGAGCACCGGCAGGTAGGCGACGAGGGTCACGTAGAAAAGCAGTGCGCCCGCCCCGAGGTTGCGCAGCGGCTCCGTCCGGGGTTTCATCGCCGGGAATCCAGGGGCGCGGGCGGCATCGACGGGAAGGGCCATGCTCCGTTGTACCTCGCGCCGCGGCGCGTTGAAGGCCAAAAGGTGGAGTCAGCCGTGCGCCGTCTGGTCGCCGACCGGCATGAAGAGGCTGAAACTCGTGCCGCCGGGGCCGGTGGAGTCGAGTTCGAGCGTCGCGCCGATTTGACGCGCCAGCAGCTGGCTGATGGCGAGCCCGAGCCCGGAGCCGCCGGGCCGCCCGCTGCGGCCGGGCTCAAACAGGTGCTCGCGGATGGCCGCCGGGATGCCCGGACCCTCATCGGCGACCGTCACCGCCACCTGCCCGCCGCTGGCGCCGAAGGTCACCCCGACGCGCCGTCCGGCGTCCGTGGCCTCGATGGCGTTCTGCACCAGGTTGCTGGCGATGAGGCAGAGCAGGCTGCCGCGGTGGCTGTCGAGCGCCGCGGGGAAACCGCCATCGACGCTGAAGACGACGCCTTTCTGCGTCGCGGCGGCGGCGTTGTGCCGGCGGACGATCTCGGCCAGCTCGGCGCCGGTGAGTTCGTAGGCGGCTTGGGTCGAGACGTCGCTCAACAACGCGATGGTCTCGTGAATCATCGCCTGCATGCGCCCGGTGTAGGCGGCGACGGACTCCCAGTCGGCCGCCGCGCCTTCCGCCCCGCGGCCGTCGACGGCGGCGCGCAGGCCGGCCACCGAGCCCTGCAGCCCGTGCAGCAGATGGCTGGTGATCTGCCCGAGCGCCGAGGTCTTGGCGGCGAGGGCGAGCTCGTAGTTGGCGCGCGCCAGGCGCTCGTTGCGTTCCGCGAGCGTGCGCTGGGCGCGGCGGAGCACCCAGGCGGTCGCGGCAAGCACCGCCGCGATCAGCAGCGCGCCGGTGCCGAGGGTGACGGCCGTCTGGCGGTCGATGCGGCGGTCGAGGGCGGCGAGCTCGGCCGCCAGCGAACGGCCGTCGATGTAATACTGGACGAAACCGAGGATTTGGGCCGCGTCCCCGCCGTGCAACGGCAGCAGGACCTCGAGCACCGGGGTGGGGCGGGGCGCGGTGCCCATGCCGGTAAAGTAGCGCTCCAGCGGAAACGCCGGATCGTAGCGGCTGATCGACTCGCCCTTGAGCAGTTGCAGGTACTGTTCGATCGGCAACTCGGCGTAGAGCAGCGAGTCGGGGGCGACGCGCAGGACCCGTCCCTGGGCGTCGTACACCACCATGGCGAGCATGTCCTCCTGCCGGGCGTTTTCCAGCACGGCGGCCAGCATGTCGGCCGGCCCGGCCGACCGCCCGGCGAGGACGGCCTCGCGCGCGGCCAGCTGGCGCTGCGCGATCGGCCGCAGCACCTCGGCGGCGCGGTCGATGATCTGCTGGCGGATTTGCGCCCGCAGCTCGGCGCGCAGCCGGATGACCATGGCGGCGAAAATCGCCACCAGCAGCACCCCGGCGGCGGCGACCGGCAGGGCGAGGCGCGAAAGCCGCGGATTCATGGGCAGGGGTTGGATCGGAAGGCGGTCACGCCGCGGAGGCGTGGCCGCGCTTGCCGGAGGTTGGCCCGTCCGCCCCGGTTTGACAACCCGGCGCGGCCCTCCGCCGGCTCAATTGTCGCCGCCGGCGGGATGGGCGGCAACCTGGCGGAGGTCCGTGGCAAACTCCTGCTGCAAGGCCTCGAGCGATTTGCCGGCCTGGGCGTCGGTGTTCGCCGCCGCGAGCCGGGCGAGCTCGTCGCGGATGGCTTCGCGCTCCCCTGAGAGGGTGGCGATGCGTGTCGCGTTGTCGCGGTTGAAGGCGTCGATGGCCTTTCGGGTGTCCGGTCCCGGCGTGTGCTGTTTGACCAGGACGGTCAGCTCGTCCTGCAGCGCCGCCTTTTCCTGTTCGTAGGCATGAACGCGCCCGGCCAGCGCGGACGGGAGGAAGCCGGTGCCTGCGTCCGCCGGCGCCGCGGCGTCCCGATCGTCGGCGGACAGTTCGCCGGTGAACAGCGCGTGGTCCCGCTGGACCAGGCCCTGCAGATAGGCCGGATTCAGCTGGTGGGCGACCTCGGGCGGCGGCGCGAACGCCTCGGGTGTCGGCCCGCCGGTCGCGCCCGGTCCTTCGGGGGTCAGGGGCGTGCGGAGGAACTGGGTTTGTGGCAGATTCTGGCCGAGGTAGGGCGCGCCGCCGCGGAGCAGTGTCGAAAGGGCCTCATCCATCCCGACGCCGGCGGAGCGCGTGCTCGCCTTCAGCCGCCACGCCAGTTTGGCGGCACCCTGCGCCACCGAGGCGTAATCGTAGGCCGAGACCACCACGAAATAGCGATTGTCCGCGACGAGCTGCAGCAGGTCCCGCTCCGTCACGTCGAGGATCGGGATATGCATCCCCACCGGCTGCCGGCGGTCCAGCAGATCCTGCTCGATCCGCCGGGCGTACGCCAAGGGCGCCACGAGCGCGATGCGCGACAGCAGATTCGGCTGCAGATGAAGGCTGCTGGTGATCTGCATGCTGTCGCGGTTGAGCCGTCCCCAATGATACACCAGCACGAGCGACGGCGCCGTGCCCGCGGTGGCGGGCAGGTAATGCTGCGAGGCCAGCGCCGCCACCAGCATTTGGGCCATCGCGGACGCGGTCGGGGGCTTTTCCCCGGCGATCGGGTCGCCGGCCTCGATGTAGCCGCCGTCAAGGGCGACGCAATAGGCCGGGTGGTCGGCGGTGGGCTGCGCCGGGGCGAGGCTGGGAACGCCGAATTCCGCCACGACGGCCATGTCCATCTTCCCGCCGACGGTGAAGGCGTGGACGTGGGCTGCCAGGCCCGCCGCGACGACGACGGCGAGCACGCGAGAAGGCAAGGGTGCGTATTTCATGGCTGGATTGGAGAAGATGATGGTTGTGCGGCCGGATGCCGGGGCTCAAGGATGGTCGGGCCCGGCGGGCGGCGGGGAGCCGGCGGCCGGCTGGTGCTGGTCGTGGCGCCACGGCCCCCGCGGGCCGCGCTCGCCGGAGAACTGCCGGTGCTCGCGGCCCGCCAGCCGGCGCACAAAGGGGTCGGCGAGTTCGCGGGCGACGTCGGGCGTTGGCAGGTAAGCCAGGACCCTGGGTTCGCCGATCGTGACTTGGCCCGCGGGCACCTCGGGGGTGGCGACATACTGCGGCTCGTCCAGATTCCGCCCGAAGTAGGGCGCGCCGCTCCGGATCAGCGCCGGCAGGGCCGTGTCCATCGCCACGCCGGCGCTGCGCGTGCTCATCTTGGCCCGCCAGAGCAGCTTCACCTGGTGGTGCGCGACCGCGGCGTAGTCGTAGGCCGACACGATGACGAAATAGCGGTCGTCCCGCGACAGCTCCAGGATGTCGCGTTCGTGGAAGTCGATGAAATAGGGAAACCAGACGGGCGAGTGCGTTTCCCGCATGGTGCGCTCGTCCAGCAGGTCCTGCTGGATCCGGCGGGCGTAGGCGGCGGGGGCGACGAGGGCGATGCGCGCCCGCTGGTTGGGGCCGAGCGACTGGCCGCTGTGGATCTCGATCGAGTTCCGGTTGAGCGCGCCCCAGTGATAGATCAGCAGCACCGTCGGCGGCGCCTGGTCGGTCGCCGGCAGGAAGTGCTGGGGTGCGAGGCCGCGGGCGAGCGCCTGGGCCACGGTGCCGGGCGCCGGCGGGCGCTCATTGGCGATGGGATCGCCCTCCTCGATGTAGCCGCCGTCGAACGCGGCGTAGTAGACCGGATGGTCCGCGGTCGGGGCGGAGAACTTGTTTTCCGGGCGCGGCTGCTCGGCCACGACGACCAGGTAGATCTTCCGGCTCCAGAACGACGACCCGCCGTCCGCGGCCCGGACCGGGCCGCCGGCCGCCAGCGCGGCCGCCAAGGCGAGGAACGGGAGGGGTGCGGTTCTCATGGCACGGGCGCGGGCCTCACTGGGCCGCGGGCAGGTCGCCGGTGAACTGTACGTGTTCCTGATGGATCAGGGTGTTGAGGTAGGGCTGGTTCAGCGCCTGGAGAATTCCGGGCGGCGGCGCGGCCACGGGTGCGGCCGGAACGCTGGCGGCGGCCACCAGCGGCGGATTCAAAGCCTGGGTGTCGGCCAGATCGCGGCCGAAAAACGGCGCGCCGCCCTGCAGCAGCGTGGGCACCGCGTCGGCCAGCGCGACGCCGGGGCTGCGCGTGCTGAGCTTGACGCGCCAGAGCAGCTTCGCGTCGCCGCGCGCCACGGAGGCGAAGTCGTAGGCGGAGACGATCACGAAGTAGCGGTCGTCGGCGGCGAATTGGATCAGATCGCGCTCACGCGGGTCGATGATCGGCACGTGCACCATGGCCGGCTGGCGCCGGTCGAGCAGGTCTTCGCTGATGCGCGCCGCGACCTTGGCCGGCGCCACCAGATTGATGCGGGCGGCGAGGTTCGGCTGCAGCTGGAAGACGGTGCGGATCTGCCTCGTGTCGCGCGCCAGCAGGCCCCAGTGATAGACGAGCAGCAGCGAAGGCGGCGTCGGGCCGGCGGCGGCCTGATAGTGCTGGGTGGCGAGGGCTGCGGCGAGGGCCTGGGCGACCTCGGCGGCGGAGGGCGGATGCAGGCCGCCGATGGGATCGCCGGCCTCGATGTAGCCGCCGTCGAAGGCGACATAGGAGGCGGGCTGCGCGGCCGTGGGCAGGGCGGACTGGGCGGAGGCGTCTGTCTGCTCGGCCACCGCGAGCATGTCGAGCTTGCCGGCCCAAGTGTAGGCGCGGGCGTTGGCGGCCAGCGTGAGCGCGAGCAGGGCGCCGAACGCCGGGGAAAGGAGGGAGTTCCTTTTCATGACCAGAGAATGATGACGCTTGATGCTGCCCCTTTGTTCTGCATTTGGCGTGCCGGGCCGGGCCGGACGGTGCGAAGTGCCGGAGGACGGGAAGGATACACTTCGAATGGATTTCGCCGGGGATTCGGACGCGGCGTCGAATCGGGTGGACACAACCATCGGGCCGGTCCGGGGAGAGGCGTTTTGGTGGTGGGCAACCACCGGAGCGGATGCCGCGGCTTCAACCGCCCGGCTTCCGCTTGGCCAGCCGGTAACGGACGAACTCGCGGGTGACGCCGAGTCGGCGCGCGGCGGCGGAGACGTTCCCCTTGGTGTCGCGGAGCGCCTCATCGACCAGCTCATCGATCACCGCATCGACCGCGAAGCCGGACCCGGGAAGGCGCCACGCGGGGTTGCGCCAGCCGCCGGCGGCCGGGGCCGCCGGGTCGCCGAGGTGCGCGAAATCCAGCGGCGCGCCGCCGCTGAAGATCACCGCGCGCTCGATCTCGTTCGCCAGTTCGCGCACGTTTCCGCGCCACGGTTGCGCGAGCAGGCGGCGCTCGCCCTCGGGCGCGATCGCGAGGCCGGACAGGCGGTGGCGCGCGGCGGTGCGCGCGAGCAGGTGGCGCGCGAGCTCGAGGACGTCCGTGCCGCGTTCACGCAGGGGCGGCAGCGTCAGCCGCAGCAGATTGAGACGGTGGTACAGGTCCTCGCGGAATGCCCCGCGGCCGACGAGCCCGGCCAGCGGCTGGTTGCTGGCGGCGATGAGCCGGACATCGACGGCGATCTCGCGCGTGCCGCCGAGCCGGCGGATCGAGCCCTCCTCGACGGCGGCGAGCACCTTGGCCTGCGTGCCGGGCGCGAGCAGCCCGATCTCATCGAGGAAGAGCGTGCCGCCGTCGGCCGCCTCGAACAGGCCGATGCGGGCCTGTTTTGCGTCGGTGAACGCGCCGCGCTCGTGGCCGAAGAGCTCGGACTCCGCCAGGGTCTCGGGCAGCGCCGCGCAGTTGAGAGGGATGAACGGGCGGCCGGCGCGCGGGCCCTGGCGATAGAGCCAGCGGGCGAGCAGGTTCTTGCCCGTGCCGGTCTCGCCCTCGATCAGGACCGGCGGCAGCCCGTGCTTCAGCCGGCGGTCCGCGGCGAGGATCTGGTCGAGCTGGCCGCGCACCGCCTCGAGGCTGCGGCCGAAGAAGATCTGGTCCGCCTCGCCGGCGGCCTCCGCCGCGCGGTGCTCCTCGCGCCGGGCGGAGCCGCGGGCGTGCTGGCAGCGCAGGAAGGCCAGCGGCAGCTCCTCCGGCTCGAACGGCTTCGCGAGGTAGTCGCCCGCGCCGAGGCGCATCGCCTCGACCGCCCCGGCCACGCCGCCGAAGGCGGTCATGACCACGACGCCGGTGTTTTCGGAAAACGCGCCCTCGCGCAGCAGCTCCAGCGCCTCGCCGTCGGGCAGGTGCAGGTCGACGAGCGCGAAGTCGAAGCGCAGGTCGCGCAGCAGCCGGCGGGCCTCGGCCAGGGTGGCGGCCTCGGCGACGGCGCCGCCGAGGCGGCCCAGGTGGGCGGCGAGGCGCTTCCGCAGGGGAGCATCGTCCTCGAGGAGCAAAATCTCGCAGCCGGGTGGAAGCGCGGATTCGTCAGGCATCGCCGCCCCGTACTGCGCGCCAATCGGGGGGGATTTCAACCCCAAATCCGACGTCCCGCGAGTCAACGCCCCCGGCGGAGTTTTCGCACGAGAAAGAGTTCGGCGTGATAGCGCCCGCCCACGAACAAGGCGGCTTCCTCGCGGCCATAGACTGTGAAGCCCGCAGCCTCGTAGAGCCGCCGGGCGGCGAGGTTCGAATCCACGACTGCGAGCCGGACCTGCCGCAGTCCGCGGAGCTGGCGGGCCGTCGCGAGCGCGCGTTCGACCAGGGCCCGGCCGATGCCGGAGCGGCGCGCGGGGCGCTCGACATACATGCCGTAGATGGCGGCCTTGTGCTTCTCCTTGGCCCGGGTTTCCCGGACCAGGCTCAAGACACCGACGAGCCGCCCGGCGTCGAAAGCCCCGAATGTCCACGTGGCCGGCGTCTGCTCCAGGCGGTTGACGAACGCCGACCGCGGTCGCTTCGCCTCCTCGGCATAGGAGCTGCCGAATGCCGCGGGACATTCCCGCAGGCCGTGGAGACGGATGCGGCGGTAAGCGGAAACATCGGCAGGGGATAGCCGGCGGATCGTCATGAGTGCGCGGCACAAATTCGACTGGGCGTTCGAAATCGGCACAAGCGCGGATTTCATCTGGCCGCGCGCATCACGTCGGGTCGTTTTCGGCGCTCGACCTGCGGAGGCCAAAGTCCGAAGGTCGGCGCATGGTGAACATCCTCTTTCTCGGCGACATCGTCGGCCGGCCCGGCCGCGAGTTCATCGCCGAGCGCCTGCCGCGCCTGCGGTCCGACCTCAGGGCCGACTTCGTCATCGCCAACGGTGAGAATGCCGCCGCCGGCGCCGGCCTCACCGCCGCGCTTGCGCGGCCGCTGCTCGGGGTCGGGATCGACGCCCTCACCCTCGGCGACCACCTCTGGGACCAGAAGGGATTCGAGACGGAGATCGGCGAGCTGGAGCGCGTGTGCCGCCCGGCCAACCTGCCCGCCTCCTGCCCGGGCCGCGATCACCTGATCCTGGAGAAGGACGGCTTCCGGCTGGCGGTGTTCACCGTGCTCGGCCGGCAGTACCTCGCGCTCAAGTCGGAGTGCCCGTTCCAGACCAGCGACCGGATGCTGAAACTGCTCGCGGGCCGGGCCGACGCCGTCTTCGTCGAGGTCCACGCCGAGGCCACGTCGGAAAAGCAGGGGCTGGGCTGGTACCTCGACGGCCGCGTCGCGGCGGTGGTCGGGACGCACACGCACGTGCCGACGGCCGACGCGACGGTGCTGCCAAAGGGCACCGCGTTCCTGTGCGACGCCGGGATGACCGGGCCGTATGCGAGCGTGCTCGGGCGGCTGATCGATCCGATCGTGGCGCGTTTCATCGACGGCATGCCCCGCCGGGCGCCCGTGGCCGAGGGCGACGTGCGGATTTCCGGCGTGCTGGTCGAATTCGATCCGGCGGCGAAGCGCGCGGTGCGGTGCGAGCTGGTGACGGTGCGGAAGGCGTAGGGACGCCGGCCGTCCCTTGGCCTCAGCTCTTCGCCACGCCGGCCTCGTCGTAGAGGCCGAGATGCCGGTAGCGCTCGAAGCGTTGGTCGAGCAGCTGCTCGAGCGGGAGTTGGCGCAAGGTGGCGAGGTGTTTCTGCACGGCGGTCTTGACGCCCGTCGCGGCGGCGGCCGGATCGTTGTGCGCGCCGCCGGGCGGCTCCGGAATGACTTCCTCCACCACCCCGAGCGCCGCCAGATTGCGGGCGTCGGGCTTGAGGGCCTCGGCCGCCCGTTCGGCCGCCGCGGCATCCTTCCACAGGATCGCGGCGCAGCCCTCGGGCGTGATCACCGAGTAATAGCTGTTCTCCAGCATGAGCACGCGGTCGGTGACGCCGATGCCGAGCGCGCCGCCGGAGCCGCCCTCGCCGATGACGACCGCGATGGTCGGCACCCGGAGCAGGGCCATCTCGCGCAGGTTGGTCGCGATGGCCTCGGCCACGTGGCGCTCCTCGGCGCCGATGCCGGGGAAGGCGCCAGGCGTGTCGATGAAGCAGATGACGGGCAGCGCGAATTTCTCCGCGGTCTTCATCAGCCGCAGCGCCTTGCGGTAGCCCTCGGGGTGGGCCATGCCGAAGTTGCGCGCAATCTTCTCCTTCGTTTCGCGCCCCTTCTGCTGGCCGAGCACCATCACCGCCTCGCCGTCGAGAAACGCGGTGCCGCCGACGAGCGCGAGGTCGTCGTGGAACAGCCGGTCGCCGTGCAGCTCCTGGAAGCCCGTGAACAGCGCCGTGATGTAGTCCAGGGTGTAGGGCCGCTTGGGATGGCGGGCGATCTGCACCCGCTGCCAGGGCGTGAGGTTGGAGTAGATCTCCTGTCGCATGGCCGCGAGCTTTTGCTCGATGGCGGCGACCTCCTTGGCCAGGTCGACGTGGTTCTCCAGCGACTGCTGGTGCAGCTGGTCCAGCTGCTTTTCGAGGTCCCGCAGGGGCTTTTCAAACTCCAGCGAGTAGGCGGCGGCTTTGGCCATGCGGGGGAGGCTACCGACAGAACGGAAAGGGTGTCAACCGACCCGAGGGGCGGCGGATTTTTTCCTTGTCGCGCGCCGCCGGCCGCCGGGGCGGGCAGCAAAAAAGGACGGCCGCGGGGGCCGTCCTCGGGAGTCACCGCGCGGCGGCGCGGCCTATTGCTGCAGGTCCGCCTCGATGTTGATCGTCACGGGAATGTCGTCGCCGAGCATGCCGGCGTAGCGCGTGATGCCGAAGTCATTCCGGTTGAGCGTGGTCGTGGCCTCCCAGCCGGAGATCAACGCGCCGCGCATGCCGGGGCCGAAGCCGAGCGACTTCACCTTCAGCGTCACCTCCTTGGTCACGCCGTGGATCGCGAGGTCGCCGACGACGTCGAACGAGCCGTCCGCGGCCTTTTTCCAGGACTTGCTCTTGAAGGTGATGGCGGGGAATTTCGCCGCGTCGAAGAAGTGGTCGCTGCGCAGGTCGTTGTCGCGCTTCTCCACGCGGGTGTCGACGCTCGGCACCTCGATCGTCGCCTCGACGCTGCTGTGCTCGAGGTTCTCGCGGTCGACCGTGATCAGGCCGGAGAACTTGGTGAAGACGCCGGGGACGTTCGTGAAGAAGTGGCGGACGGTGAATCCGACCGTGGAGTGGACGGGGTCGATCTTGTAGGTTTCGACGGCGGCGCGCGCCGGAAGGAGCAGGCCGAGGCCGAGGGTGCCGAGGCCGAGCACGGGGAGCAGGCGTTTCATGGTGGGTGAACGGGGCTTTGCGGTGGCGGGGATGAAGTGGGGGAAGGCTGCTCATTTATCGCAGTTGCCCCAAAATGCAAACGGGCCAGACGGTGCCGATCTGGCTCGACGGAGGCGGCGAACTCCGGTCGGATAAAGATTTCCTTCAACCCGATCCCCCGCGATGGGTGCCGTCCGCGATCTCATTCTCTCCTCGCCGCACCGCCTGGCGGTGCCGATCCTCTCGTACCCCGCGGCGCCGCTGACCGGGCACACGGTGCGCGACCTGGTGACCGACGCCGCGGCGCAGGTGGCGGTGCAGCAGGCGCTCCGGGAGCGATATGATCTCGCGTTCGTGCTCACGCCCATGGACCTGAGCGTGGAGGGGGAGGAGTTCGGCGCGCCGGTCCGGATGGCCGACCACGAGATTCCGGCGGTGAGCGAACGGCTCGTGACTGACGAGGCGGCGGTCGACCGGCTGGCGGTGCCCCGGGTGGGCGCGGGCCGGACCGCGGTCTATCTCGAGGCGGTGCGCCGGCTGGCCGCGCTGCCGGGGCGCCCGCCGGTGCTGGCGGGCATGATCGGGCCGTTCTCGCTCGCGGCCCGGCTGTTCGGGGTGGGCGAGGCGCTCACGGAAACCATCGAGCGCCCGGCGATGCTCCACGCCCTGATCGCCAAGGCGGCGGCGTTCCTGACCGCCTATGGGGCGGCGTTGAAGCAGGCGGGCGCCGCGGGCGTGATCATCGCCGAGCCGACGGCCGGCCTGATCTCGCCGCGCGCCTCGGCCGAGTTCTCCTCCGCCTACCTGCGCCCGCTGGTCGCCGCGGTGGCGGACGGCCGCTTCGAGGTGATCCTGCACAACTGCGGCGCGCGCCTGGCCCATCTGGCGGCCACGCTCGAGGCCGGCACCGCGATCTGCCATTTTGGCCGGCCGATGGACCTGGCGGCGGCGCTGCCGCGCGTGCCGGCCGGGGTGGTGCTCGGCGGCAACCTCGACCCCGCGGAGGTGTTCGTGCAGGCGACGCCCGACGGCGTGCGGCAGCGGGTGACGGCGCTGCTGGCGGCGGTGCGGGGCCGGCGCGAATTCTTCCTCTCGTC
>Ga0335081_10017168_pt1 | contig 11723 bp, 10 predicted proteins | sample Lox_Sample_35_FD_206713 | JGI IMG/M metagenome (GOLD analysis project Ga0335081, IMG submission 206713) | Soil microbial communities from Loxahatchee National Wildlife Refuge, Florida, United States - Lox_Sample_3.5 | ecosystem: Environmental > Terrestrial > Soil > Wetlands | place: USA... | reverse complement strand
GATGCCGTCCGGGAACAGCCGCCGGCCTCGCCCGAGGATCGTCGGGAACACCATCAGGCGAAGCTCATCGACGAGGTCAGCCGCGAGGAGCGCCTGGACGAGCGTGCCGCTGCCGGCGACGAGAATCGTTCCCTCGGTCTCGTCCTTCAGCTTCGAAACGCCCGCGACGGCGTCGCCCGAGATGACCGTGGTGTTCTGCCACGACGGGTCGGTGAGGGTGTTCGAGACGACGTACTTCGCGCCGCTGTTGATCTTGTCCGCGAAGGGGCCCTCGCGCGAGGGCCACGCCTCCGCGAACCCGTCGTAGGTGCGCCGGCCGAGCAACTGGACCTGGGCGTCCATCAGCTCGTCGGCCTTGAACTGGTTGCCGTCATCCCCTCGGTCGTACTCGAATGTCCAGCCGCCGTGCTCGTAATCCTCCGCTCCGCCCGGATCCTCGAATACGCCATCGAGCGATACGAATTCGGTCACCACCAACTTGCCCATCTCGTTCTCCTTTCTCCGCGTCTCGCACCATATGACCGCCGAGCGGCGCGGAAATCAGCGATGCCGGGCTACGCGACCGTCGACGGCGCGCCCAGGCATGCCTCGAGCAGAGAGAGCGCGTCGGCCATGTCGGCGCGGCCGAAGCCGACGCGCACGTGCGACGGGTCGTCGTAGACCGATCCCGGCAGCAACAGCACGCCCAGCTCCGCAAGCCGCGCGCACATGTCGTCGACGTCGGTCACTCCGTTGACACGCGGGAAGCCGATCGGGCTTGCGGTCGGCCGCACCCACTCGAACGTATCGGCGTGCCGCGCGAAGAAGTCATCGAGCAGCGGCAGGTTCCGCTCGACGATTCCGAGGTTGCGCTCGAGCAAGGCGTCGCGGTTACGCAGCGCGAGCGCCGTCAGCACCTCGCTTGGGGCGCTCGAACAGATCGTGGTGTAGTCCTTAAGCCGCATGACCGCGTCGCGCGTGGCGGCGTCGCGCGTGACGATCCAGCCGAGGCGCAGCCCGGGCAGTCCGTAGCTCTTGGAAATGCTGCCGAGCGAGACCGCGCGCTCGTCGAGATCACACGCCGCCGGCAACCGGTCGGCGGGGTCGTGCTCGAGCTCGCGGTAGACCTCATCGGAGAACAGAGCCACGCCATGCTCGCGGGCCAGCTGCGACACCGACTCGAACGTTGCCCGGTCCATGAGCGTCCCCGTCGGGTTGTGCGGCTGGTTGATGTAGATGAGCCGCGTATTCCGACGCACCGCACGCTCCAGCAGGTCCAAGTCGTGCGCCCACCCGTCCTCGTAGCGCCGGCGCCACTCGGTGACCTCCGCGGTCGTGCTGCGCGCGAGTTCGAGGGCCGACTCGTAGCAGGGCGTCTCGACAATCGCGTGGTCGCCGGCGCCGAGCAGCGCGTTGTGGGTCAGGAAAATGCCCTCCTCCGCGCACGAGGTGACGATCACCTCGTCGGGGTCGACGCGCTCGTACAGCGCGGCGATCGCCTCGCGCAGCTCGGGCGAGCCCGGTGACTCCGTGTAGCCGCACCACGTCCCGAGCAGCCGGGCGTGCGCATCCGGCTCGAACGCGAGCAACTCCTCGATCGTGCGCGACTCGCAGTCGCTGCTCGACAGCATGTACCGGGTCGTGAACTCGTACCGGTCGTAGTAGCGCTCGATCCGGAACGGCCTGACGTCCACCAACGGATTATCTCTACCTCCACAACCCTGGACGTCCGCGAACGATCGGCCGAGCTCGTATATCCGTCCGTGCGCGATCGGGTCAACCAGGGCGGCGAGCGCCCCCTACTCGGCAGCGGACGCTGGCAGCTTTAGGGCTGAGCGCCCCCGTCGACATATCCGCGAACCGCAGAAAGTGCGAAGAAGCGCAAGGAAGCGCGAGTTTTTCGCAGGTTCTGCGTTATCTGTATACGTCCAACGACCTCAAGGAATGAGTACGAATGGTCAACAAACGTCTGATGGGCGGTCTGATAACCGCCTTTACGCTGGTATTGGCGTTTCCTGCGCTGGCCTCGGCGCACACTCTGTCGGTCTCCGCCGGCCCTTCGACGTGCGTCACGCCGCTGAACGGCTCGTACACGGCCACGGTGACGATCACCGAGCAGTACTTCGGCGGGACTATCGAGAACATCCCGGCCGGCCAGAACGTAAAGGAGTTGTCCTCCAGCACGGATAAGGGCAACACCGGCCTCAACCAGAACTACTTCACCCAGGGCGCCGTTGGCACTCAGACCGGCCCCGTGAGCTTCGGACAACCGACGTCGTTCACCTCGCCGAACAACAACACGACGGCGACGCAGCAGTTCACGGTGACGACCTCGGTTCCCGAGACCTATGTGCTCGGCAACAGCTACATGAGCTCGCCGTCGCACGCGACCGTCACCGCGCCCACAAGCGGCTGCGCGCCCACGTGCCCGACCGGATACAGCCTCGTCAACGGCGTGTGTACGCCTCCGACCGGCTGCCCCACCGGAGAGACCCTGTCCGGCGGGAAGTGCGTGCCCCCCACCGGGTGCCCGTCCGGCGAGACACTGATGGGCGGCGTCTGCACGCCTCCGACCACGTGCCCCAGCGGACAGACCCTCTCGGGCGGGCAGTGCGTGCCACCGAGCACGTGCCCGAGCGGCGAGGTCCTCTCGGGCGGGCAGTGCGTACCGCCGACCACCTGCCCCAGCGGACAGACCCTCTCGGGCGGCAAGTGCGTGCCACCGAGCACGTGCCCCAGCGGCGAGGTCCTCTCCGGCGGGCAGTGCGTACCGCCGACCACCTGCCCCAACGGCGAGGTCCTCTCCGGCGGGCAGTGCGTACCGCCGACCACCTGCCCCAGCGGCCAGACCCTGACTGGGAGCGTATGCGCGACCACGACGGTCGTGCCGCCGGCGACGGTGTTCCCAGGCGTGTGCCGGGCATCGACGAAGGGCTACAAGGTCCGCGCCGGCCAGACTGACACGATCGTCGTGTCGGTGACCCGGCATGGCGTGGCGGTCTCGGGCACCAAGGTGCGCATCAGCCTCCCTGGCGGCAAGACCGTCTCGAGGAGCACCGGCAAGAACGGCAAGGCGACGTTTACCGTCGAGCCGACGCAGAGTGGAACCATCATCGTCCGCAGCCCCAGCTGCAAGGAGATGGTGAAGGTGAAGGTGTTCGCCGCCAAGGCGGCGACCGCGGTGCGGGCTCCGTCCTTCACCGGGTGACATGAGGGATCACCCAGCATCAAGCCGCCGCGGCCTTCGGGCCGCGGCGCTCTGCGCCCTCGCAATGCTGACGGCCCTCGCGCTCCCGGCCGTCGGCCAGAGCGCGAGGGTCAAGCGCCAGGTGCTGTCCCACCCGGGGTTCGTCTCCACGTGGGCATACCTCGAGAGCGCGACGGACGCGTACGCCAGCCCGTCACGGCACGCCCGCGTACTCGGCTACCTCGGCCTGACGACTCAGGACGGCACGAGCGAACTGCTGCTCGAACAGCAGCGCGTGCTGGTCCACGGCGCGTGGTGGGTTCAGGTGCGCCTCCCGCTTCGCCCCGCCGGACAGATCGGCTGGGTGCCCCAGCGCACGCTCGGGGCGCCGCAGACGGTCCACACCTATGTCGTGGTCTCGACCGAGAAGATGACGCTGACGCTCTACCGCGACGGCAAGGTCATCTTCGTCACGCGCGTGGGTACCGGTAAGCCCAGCACACCGACGCCGCACGGGCAGTTCTACATCCGCGACCGCCTGACGGGTTTCCCGCCAGGAAGCATCTACGGTCCGCTGGCGTTCGGCACCTCGGCGTTGTCCAACGTCGAGACCGACTGGCCCGGGGGTGGCGTGATCGGCATTCACGGCACCAACGAGCCGTCGCTCATCCCGGGGCACCCCTCCCACGGCTGCATCCGCGTGCCGAACTGGGAGATCGTCCAGCTCGGCAGGCTCCTGCCGATCGGCACGCCGCTAACGATCCAGTGACAACGCGGGCTCGCCTGGCTCCCCCCGCCAGGCGAGCCAATAGACCGGCTCACACTGGCTGATCCGAGCGCAGATACTTGAGGACGGCGAGCACACGGCGATGGTCCTGGTTCGTAGCCGGGAGGTCGAGTTTCATGAAGATGTTGCGGATATGCGAGTCGACCGTCTTCTCGGTCAGCACGAGCTGCTGGGCGATGGCGTTGTTGGTCTTGCCCTCGGCGATCAACCCGAGGACCTCCCGCTCGCGATCGCTGAGCTGGCTCAGCGGCTGGGTCGGCTGGGCAACGGTTATGAGTTGGTTGACGACGTCGGGGTCCACTACGAGGCCGCCGTCGGCGACGCGCTGCACGCTGTCGATGAACTCCTCCACATCGATGACCCGCTGCTTGAGCAGGTATCCGGCGCCGTGGGGGCGCTCGTTGATGAGGCGGAGCGCGTAGCGAGGCTCGACGTACTGAGAGAGGACGAGCACACCCACGTCCGGGTTGCTCGTGACGATCTGTTCCGCCGCCTGCAATCCCTCGGTGGTGTGAGTGGGCGGCATCTTGATGTCGATGATCGCGGCGTCGGGGGGATCTCCCGCGACCGCCGCGATCAGCTCATCGGCCGACCCGACCGACGCCGTGACGGTGTGGCCAGCGGTCGTGAGCACGCTCGCGAGTCCGGCGCGAAACAGCAGGCTGTCCTCGGCGATCGCTACACGCATGGCAGCTCCGCGCGCACCCGGGTGCCGCCGCCCGACGGGCTGTCGAGCTCGAGGCGGCCGTCGAGCGCGGCGACTCGGTCGGACAGAACCTCCAGGCCGCCGGCGCGTCCGATCGTGGCGCCCCCGACACCGTCGTCGGACACCGCGGCGATGAGCGTCCCCTCGCGCCGCTCAATTTCGACCACGACCCTCGAAGCACCGGCATGCTGGCCGGCGTTGGCGAGCGCTTCGGAGACGAACAGATACGCGGTCGTCTCGACAGCTGCGGGCAGGCGATCAATCGGCGCCGCCGACAACGTCACCGGCATCGGCGAGCGGGCCACGAGCGCCTCGAGCGCGGGCAGCAGTCCCTCGTCGGTCAGGATCGCGGGATGCAGGCCGCGAGCCAGTGTGCGCAGCTCCGATAGCCCGGCCTTGAGCTCCTCGAGCGCGTCGTCCAGGGCCTGCAGCACCTCCGGACGCGCCTCGGTAGCGGCCCGAGCCTGGGCCTGCGCCGAGCGAAGGATCAGTCCGAGGGTCGTCAGCCGCTGTTGCGCTCCATCATGAAGATCGCGCTCCATCAGCCGCCGCGCCTCGTCGCCGGTCTCCACGATCCGCGCCCGTGACGACCGCACCTCGTGCACCTGCGCCTCGAGCACACCGCGCAGCGCCTCGTTCTCGGCCGCCAGCCGCTGGGATTCCTCGAGGCTGCGCTGCAGGGCCAGCTCGCGCTCGACCCGCCTGGTGATGTCCTGAACGGTGCCGTACATCCGCACCGCTCGGCCGTCGACCATCACCGCGCTTCCTCGGCCGTGTCGCCATCGAACCGTCCCGTCCGGTCGCACGACTCGGTGGATGCTCTCGAACGGCTCGCCGGTACGCCGGCACCGCTCGACGAGCGCGACGTGAGCGGCGCGGTCATCCGGGTGGTAGTGCCGCGCCACCCTCTCGTAGTTCACCGGCACAGCCTCCGGCAACAGTCCGTTGAGGCGGAACAATTCATCGGACCAGGTCACGACGTCGGCGTCGATCTCCCAATTCCACGAGCCCACTCGCGAGACCGCCTCGACCTCCTGCAGCCGTTGCGCCGCCTCCTGCCCTCGATCGTCCAAATCGGGGAGCCGGCTGAGAATGATCAGGCTATGCCGATCGAGGCCCTCGACGGCAACTCGCATCGCACGGCTCCGGCCGCCCAGTCCCCCGGACAGCGTCGCGATCCACACCCGGGTTTCGTCGGCGCCGTGTTCATCGTCGGCGCCGTGTTCATCGTCGGCGCTCCGATCCTCGACCGTCGGCTGCGGGACCGCCGCCCACTGGGCCCGCCCGCCGATCCGCATGCCGCGCACCATCCGCTGAGCGGTCCGGTTGGCGTACACCACACGCTCGTGCTCGTCGAGCACGACGGCTCCGAAGGGCAGCGCGTCGAGCGCCGCGGGCAGAACGGGCTCGGGCAGGGTCGCGCCCGGGGTCTCGCGCGTCACGATCCGGGGCCCCGCCTACGTCGTGGCGGCGTCGCCGGGATCGTCCTCGCCGGCGAGTACCACGGCAAGAGCCTCCGCAGACAACGCGTCCTTGGGCACGAAGCCGCGGGCGCCGCAGCTGCCGAGTCTCGGCCCATAGTCGAGCGCGTCGCGAGTCGATGTGAGCACGATGGCCACGCCCGAGCGCTCCGCGCGGAGCCTGCGGGCGACCTCGAAGCCGTCGGTGTCGGGGAGCTGGACGTCGAGCAGCATGACCTCGGGTGGCGAAGCGAGCGCGGCCGCGATCGCCGAGGCACCGTCGGCGGCTTCGCCGGCGACCGTGTACCCCGCCGACTCAAGCAGCACCCGAGCCCAGGCTCGGAAGCCGCCGTTGTCGTCGACAATGAGGATGGTCTTACCCATCCTCGCATGCTGGCACGGTCCGTCGTTCCCGTCATCAGTGCTAACCCTGAACTTGCGTGGTGGTCGACTCGGTTTCGAAGGGCAGCTCGGCGCGGAGCAGGGTCCCGGTCTGGGGCGGGCTGATCATCCGGAGGCTGCCGCCGAGAGCGGCAACGCGATCCGACAGACCGCTCAATCCGCTGCCGGTTTCGATGCGGGCGCCGCCGATCCCGTCGTCACTGACCTCAACCTGCACACCGTCCGCGTGCCGCCGGACCGTGACCTGTGCGTGCGACGCCCACGAGTGCTTGACGACGTTCGTCAGAGCCTCGGCGACGACGAAGTACGCCGCCACCTCGAGCGCGGCCGGGAGAGTGCCTAACGAATCCGTGCGAAGGCTGACCGGCACTCCAGAACGGCTGGTCAGCGCACCCAATGCCGCCACAAGGCCCTCGTCGGTCAGCACCGCGGGGTGTAGTCCGCGCGCGAGCGTACCGAGCTCGCCCGTCCCGGCCTCGAGCTCGTCCACTGCCTGTGCGAGCGTGCGCGCGAGGTCGGGCTCGGCGACCGGATCGACTTGGGCGCATGCCGACCGAAGGATCGACGCCACGGAGCTCAACCGCCGCTGCGCCCCCTCGCGCAGATCGCGGGCGAGGCGCTGACGAGCGACATCGCCGGCCCGCAGGATTCGCGAGCGAGACGCCCGCACCTCCCGGAGCTGGGCCTCGACCTCGGCCCGCAGCGTCTCATTCTCGCGCGCCAGTCGGTCGGCCTGATCGAGGCTCGCGCGCAGCTCCTCCTCGGCCAGCATCCGTTCGGTCACGTCCTGGCTCGTACCGAACATCCGGGTGACTCGTCCCTCGGTCATGACCGTGTTCGCCCGAGAGTGTCGCCAGCGCGAGCCGCCACTTCGGTCCAGCGTGCGCGTGGTGAACGTGTATCCGTCGCCGGTCTCGGCGCAGTGCTCGATCGTGCCGACGATGCGGTCGCGGATCTCCGGCGGCAGCATCTCGACGAACGCCGAGAACGTGATCGGCACCGACTGCGGCTCGAGTCCGTAGAGGCGGTAGAGACCGTCCGACCACTCGAGCTCGTCCTCGTGCACCTCCCACCTCCACGATCCGAGCTGCGCAATCGCCTCGAGTTCCCGCAGATGCTCCTCCGGCCCGGCCTCACCGTACCTGTGCTCCGTGCGCGTAACGGCAGTGAGCACGAGGAGAGACAGTCCGTCAAGCCCCTCGAGCGCGAAGCTGGTGGCGCGCAAATCGCCCGGGAGCACGAGGGCGTTTCCGAGCGCAAGTGAGTCACTGAGCAGTTCACGCGCCAACTGGTTCGCGTACAGGGTCTCGTCGCGCTCGTTGACGATCACGAGACCCTGAGGGACGGCATCGAGCAAGGCTCGCAGGGCCTCGTTGGCCAACGGCGCCGGTGCCGGCAACGTGGCGCCCATCGCATAAGCGTAAGTCACGCTCACGCGAACTGGCTATTCGCCGGTGCCGAGACCGCCGTCGGGTATTGTCTGTGGTGCGTGCAGGACGCATCCGGTCCGCGGAAAGGGCCACAGGCCCAACTGACCCAGACGTGGAAGTTCACCGGTGACGGACAGTGAACTTTCGGCCCGGCGTGCGGACCCGCCGAGGACGAAAGGAGTTCCGATGTCCGAGCCGCGTTCCCTGCCACCCCGTCCCGACCTCCGCCATCTGCGCGACGAGGCCAAGCGTCGTCGCAAGGCCGGGGAGTTCCCGTCGATCGCGCTCGCGCAGCTGGCGATCGCTCGCGAGTACGGATTCCGGTCCTGGCCGCGACTGAAGTTCCACGTCGAGGCGCTGACCCTCGATGCTGCGGCGCGGGCACAAGCGCTGATCGCCTCGGCGACGTCCGCCGACCTCCGCCGCGCGCGGGCACTGCTCGACGCCGACCCAGCGCTCGCCCGCCATGACCTCGCGTGTGCCTGCGCCACCGGCGAGGCCGACGAGGTCTCGCGCCGATTGGCGGCACTGCCGAGCGCGGTGAGCGAGCCCACCGGCCCGAATAGCTGGGCGCCGATTCTGTACGCCTGCTTCTCGCGACTGCTGCGCGGCGACGCGGAGCGGGCCCCCGGGATCCGCGAAGTCGTGCGGATCCTGCTCGCAAGGGGCGCCGATCCGAACGCGTCCTTCGTCAACAACGACCAGTGGCTGCAGGTCGCGCTGTACGGCGCCGCCGGAATCGCCGGCGATCCCGAGCTGACGCGGATGCTGCTCGACGCCGGCGCCGACCCCACAGACGATCGCGAGGGACTCCACGGCAACGAGGTTCTCTACCACGCGTGCGAGTTCCCGGACCCCACGTGCGCGATGCTCGTCATCGACGCCGGCTGCAGGCAGGACTTCGTGGACTACGACCTCGGGCGGGCGCTCAACTTCCCGAACGCCGAGATGATCGAGATGTTCTGCACCCACGGCGCGCGAGCCAACGCCGGGCACCTGCACCAGGCCGTCTGGCGCCGGCGGCCGCCGCGGACGATCGCCGTGCTGCTCGACGCCGGCGCGCCGATCGACGCGACCGACGAGCGCGGCCTCACTCCGTTGCAGGTCGCGGTCCGCTGGGGCGAGGATGCAGTCGCCGCGATCCTGCGAGAGCGCGGCGCTACCGAGTCGGCCGTGACCGACGACGACCGCGCTCTCGGCGCGTACCTCTCCGGCAGGGATGGCACGGTTCCTCGCGCGGTCGCGATGGCCGGGCTCGATGAGATGGTGATGGGGTCGATCGAGGGCGGCCACATCGAGGCGCTGCGCCGGCTCCTCGACGCGGGCGCGAGGATCGACGGCAACCCGGACAGCGAGGAGATCCCGCTCGGGCACGCATGCTGGCGCGGCCGCGTTCAGATGACGCGTGAGCTCGTCGGACGCGGCGCGGCGCTGACCTTCCCTGACGGCGGTAGCGCAGTGGGAGCCGCGCTTCACGGCTCGCGTCATTGCTCGGAGCCCGAGGGCGGTCCGTCGATGCGGACGGTCGACGAGATCCCCAAGGAGCCGTATGCCGAGATCGTGGAGACCCTGCTCGCCGCCGGCGCGGTGGTCCCCGAACGGATCGGCGAGAACGGCGCGCGCGGGGCGATGCTGCTCGCCGAGCTCGGCGTCGATCCACCGGGCGCAGCACCGCCCCAACGGCGTTAAGAAAGCTGTCACCCCTCCACCGGTAAGACCGCCCGTCAATCGGCCGCATAGCTAGCACGCAGCCCCCTACACACAAGGAGAAGCACACGCGTGCTAACACACCTACTCATCCGCATCTCGCTCGGCGCGGCGGCGCTGGGCATCGGCACCGCTGCCGTTGCGGCGGTGCCGGCATCCGCATTTGCGTCGACCGATCGCTCACCGGTGATTGGAAACGTCTATGTGAATGACAACACGGCAGGGACAAACACGATCGGAGCATTCGACCGTCACGCCGACGGAACGCTTACCCCAGAATTGGGAAGTCCGTTCCCGGCGGGCGGCGCCGGCACGGGCGCCGGTCTTGCATCGCAGGGTGCGCTCCAGATTTCACCGGATCGCCGTTTCCTGGTCGCCGTCGACGCCGGCAGTGATCAGATCTCCGTGCTGCGCATAGCGCGCGACGGTTCATTGCAACTCGTTCCTCATGGTGTCGTGTACTCGGGCGGTGCGCTGCCGGTGAGCGTTGCGATTCACGGTCATCTCGTGTACGTCGCCAATGCGGGAACGACTGACAGTAACTACACCGGCTTCCACCTCGATTACGACGGCTACCTCCGCCCGCTGGCCGGTTCCACCGTGACGCTGCCGAGCGGTTCACAGCCCGGTGACGTGCTGTTCAACGGCACAGGCACGAAGCTTGTCGGAACCCGCGTCGGAACGTCTGAGATCGACAGCTTCACTGTTGGTTACAACGGGCGCCTGAACGCAGCGCTGGGGTCACCCTTCCCCGCCCAAGGACTCGGGCCGTTCGGAAGCCAATTTCGTCCCACCAACCCGAACCAGTTGTTCGTGTCAAACGCCCATAACGGAGGATCGGATACGGGCACGGTTTCGGCGTTCGACGATTCGATCAACGGGACGCTGACGCCGGTCGCCGGTTCTCCGTTCGCCGACCTCCAGACCGCTCCGTGCTGGGTGGAGATCAGTCATGACGGTCGCTTCCTGTTCGCCGTGAACACCGGATCGGGCGAGATCTCGCGTTACTCGATCGCCCCCGGTGGCGGGTTGACGCTCCTCGGCAGCACGCCCGTCGGCAACACGGGTGGAGTCGGAGCCGTCGACGCTCGTCTGAGCCCCGACGGACGCACCCTCTACATCGATGAGAGCAGGATCGGCGCGGTTGGCGCGTTCGCCGTGGACGGCGGCAACCTCACCGAACTCTCCAGCAGTCTCCTGCCCGCGGGCGCCACGCCCGCCGGCGTTGTCGTCAACTAACTGCCTCAACTAACTGCCGGCGTGAGGGTCGGGGATCGCACGCGGTTCCCGACCCTCACGAGGTGCCGGCTTGGCTGCTCGCACGGCAGCCAGCAACCCCGCAAGATCCTCCTGGCAGGGACCGCACGCTTCGAAGTGGGCGGCGATACCGGGCCACCGTTTCTCGGGATCCTCTCCGGAAATGACAAGCTCGGCATACACGTGTAGTGCCTTCATCGCCTCCTCGCAGCCGGCATCGCGAGGATCGATGGAGAGAAAGCGCTCGAGCCGCGTCCAACCGCTGGTCACATCAACCTCGCCGATTCGCTTTCCAGATATCCGTTCGCGATCAACCATCGACGCAACTTACGCCGCGCATCGTATAGCGATTTGTAGATCGCGTTGCGATTGGAACCGAGTTCGACGACCATCGCGTCGAGGGGCGCGGCATTGAGGACGATCGCGACGAACAACCGTCGCTGGTGCTCGGTGAGGCACTCGTTGACGCCTCGGCGCAGGCCATCGACGAGATCTCGCCATTCGGCTTCCCGATGTGGGTCGAGCGCGAACCGGTCAGGCAGTCGGTCCCAATCGTCCTCGTTGGTGTTCGCCGTCGGGCCCCGCCAGAAATGGCGCCCGAGCTTGTCCGACACCTCGAGCATGACGAAGCTATAGGCCCATGTCGTAAACCGGCTCTCACCCCGGAACTCGCCAAGTTTCGCGGTGATCGCCACGAGCGCGTCGGCGGCGGCCTGGTGCGCCAGGTCATCTAGTTCCGGGCCGCCGACCTCGACCGCAAACGACCGGCGCCGCAACTCACTCCGCGCTACGCCGAGCAGTCGTTGGT
>Ga0335081_10017167_pt1 | contig 11723 bp, 12 predicted proteins | sample Lox_Sample_35_FD_206713 | JGI IMG/M metagenome (GOLD analysis project Ga0335081, IMG submission 206713) | Soil microbial communities from Loxahatchee National Wildlife Refuge, Florida, United States - Lox_Sample_3.5 | ecosystem: Environmental > Terrestrial > Soil > Wetlands | place: USA... | reverse complement strand
CCTCGGATAAATACGATCCTGACGGCCGCGTCGTCCGTTCCAGCCAGACCCGGGAGGAGACCTCCGCGACGAACCAGGGCAACAACGAGGTCACGGTCGGCAACGAACTGCCCGGCGCCAACCAGCCCCGGCCCACCGGAGCCGCTAGCGCCAGCCCGCGCGACCAGAGCCGCAAGTCCGAGGAGATCGTCAATTACGAGATCTCCAAGACCACGAAGACGGAAGTGATCGAAGGCGGCAGCCTCAAGCGCCTTTCAGTTGCCGTCCTGGTCGACGGCACCTATGCCAAGGACGATAAAGGCAACGTCACGTATCAGCCGCGGACCAAGGAGGAGCTCGATCAGATCGCGACGCTAGTGCGCTCGGCGATCGGCTTTGACCAAAAGCGCGGCGATCAGGTTCAGGTCGTCAATCTGCGCTTTGCCGAGACTCCGGCCAATCCGATCATCGAACCGACCGGCTGGCTGTCCATGCTGCATTTCACCAAAGACGACATCATGAGCCTGGTTGAAACGCTCGTGATGGCGGTGCTCGGCCTCGTCGTGCTGCTCCTCGTGGTGCGGCCGTTGGTCCGCCGCATCATTGCTCCCGACGAACGCGCTTTGGCGGCCTTGCCGCGCGGCATGAGCTCCGGCGAAGGTTTGACGGCGGCAACGGCCGCTCTCGCCGACGAAGGCGTCGATCCCGCCAAGGCGGCGGAATCGAGCCAGACCTCGAAAATGATCGACATTGCCCAGATCCAGGGCCAGGTCCACGCCCAATCCGTGCAAAAGGTCGGCGAGCTTGCCGACAAAAATCCCCGCGAAACCGTTTCCATCATTCGCTCCTGGCTCAACGACAGCGCCGCCGCGTAATCGACCATGGCCACACCTTCAGTAGCAAAGCAGGACGCCAAACAGCACGAGACCGCGCAAAGTGAAATCGCCAGTACCTTGGCGAGCCTTGCCGGCAAAGCGACGCATGGGCCGCCGCCAAAGCGTCCGCTGCGCGGACCGGAGCGTGCGGCGGTTCTGCTGCTGGCGCTCGGCGAACACCACGGCTCGAAGATCTGGAGCATGCTCGACGACGACGAGTTGCGGCAGATTTCAATGTTGATGTCTACGATCGGCACCATCGAGGCCGAGCAAGTCGAGAATTTGCTGCTCGAGTTCGTCTCGCGCATGTCGGCCTCCGGCGCGATCATGGGCACCTACGAGGCCACCGAGCGCCTGCTGCAGTCCTATCTGCCGCCGGAGCGGGTCAGCACCATCATGGAAGAAATCCGCGGCCCGGCCGGCCGCAACATGTGGGAGAAGCTCTCGAACGTTCAGGAAGAGGTGCTCGCCAACTATCTCAAGAATGAATACCCGCAGACGGTCGCCGTGGTGTTGTCCAAGATCGGCCCGGAACATGCCGCGCGCGTGCTCGCCATTTTGCCCGAGGACCTGGCGCTCGACGTCGTCAACCGCATGCTACGCATGGAAGCAGTGCAGAAGGAAGTACTCGAGCGCGTCGAGCAGACGCTGCGCACCGAATTCATGTCGAACCTGTCGCAGACCCGTCGGCGCGACGCCCACGAGGTCATGGCCGAGATTTTCAACAATTTCGACCGGCAGACCGAAACGCGGTTCCTGACCGCGCTGGAAGAGGACAATCGCGAAAGCGCCGAGCGCATCAAGACGTTGATGTTCACCTTCGACGATCTGTCCAAGCTCGACGTCGCTTCGGCCCAGACGCTGATGCGCCACGTCGAAAAGGACAAGCTCGCCGTCGCTCTCAAGGGCGCCGCCGAGCCGGTACGCCAGTTCTTCCTCTCCAACATGTCGACGCGCGCCGCCAAGATGCTGATGGACGATATGCAGGCCATGGGGCCGGTGCGGTTGCGCGAAGTCGACGAAGCCCAGGCGACGCTGGTCAACCTCGCCAAGGATCTCGCCGCCAAGGGCGAAATCGTGATCTCGAAGACCCGCGGCGAAGAAGAGCTGATCTATTGAAACGCAAATCCGTCAAGGCAACGCCAAGACTCCGACGATGAACGCAGCGACCAAAAAATTCCTGTTCGACACCGACTTTGCCGAGGCCGCCGAAGGCAAGCCGGCACGAACGGCAATTTCGCTCGCCGAACACGCGCTCAAAGTCGCCGAGGCGGAAGCCGCCGCCCATCGCAAGGGCTATGCCGAGGCGCAGAGCGACGCCGCGGCGGAATCCGGCCGGCGCATGGCCGACGCGCTCGAGCATATCGCGGCGGCCCTCCTGGTGGCTAATCGCGCGCTGGCGGCGATCGAAACCCGGCTCGAATGCGAGGCGGTCGAAGTCGCGGTCGCGGTGGCGCGCAAGCTGGCGCCCGCGCTCGTCGCCCGCGAGCCGTTCGCCGAAATCTCGGCGCTGGCCAGCGACTGCTTCCGCCAGCTCGTCACCGCGCCGCATATAGCGGTGCGCGTCAACGACGCGCTATACGCGGTCGCCAAGGAGAAACTCGACGACATCGTACGCGCCCGCAGCTTCGAGGGCCGACTCGTCGTGCTCGCCGAGCCCGATATCGCGGTCGGCGATTGCCGTATCGAATGGGCCGACGGCGGCATCAATCGCGACCGCGCCGCCGCCGACGCCGCCATCAGCGCAGCTGTGGACGGCTATATCGGCGCGCGCCGCAATGTCGCCGCGTCGCATGAGACGTTGAGGAGATCAGAGCATGAGTGACGACAAAATCCCGCTGCCCAACCTCGAGGGCGACGGAGCCGTTGTCGACGCGCCGCCGCTTACGACGGAACCGGATGGGCCGACCACGCGGATCGCCTCCGATCTGGAGGCGGTGTTCGATGTCCCGGTCAAGGTCTCCGCGGTGCTGGGCCGTGCGCGCATGGACATCGGCGACCTGCTCAAGATCGGACCCGGCACCGTGCTGGAGCTTGACCGCAAAGTCGGCGAGGCGATCGACATCTACGTCAACAATCGCCTGGTGGCCCGCGGCGAGGTCGTGCTGGTGGAAGAGAAGCTCGGCGTGACCATGACGGAAATTATCAAGGCAGAGAGATCGTAATTCGCACTGTTTAGCGAAGAAGGACCAACAAGATGCGCCTTTTGATCGTCGGCACGCTCAACGGCCAGCTCACCACCGCGACCAAGCTCGCAATGGACAAGGGCGCGCAAGTCACCCACGCTGCGGATATTGTCCAGGCGCTTGCCGTGCTGCGCTCCGGTCGCGGCGCCGATCTGTTGATGGTCGACGTCGCAGTCAGCATCCGCCAGTTGGTGGCCGGACTTGAGGCCGAGCATATCCACGTGCCCATCGTCGCCTGCGGCACCGCCACCGACGCGCGTGCCGCGGTCGCCGCCATCCAGGCCGGCGCCAAGGAATATATCCCGCTGCCGCCCGACGCCGAGCTGATCGCCGCCGTGCTCGCCGCGGTCGCCGACGATCGGCGTGACTTGATCTACCGCGACGATGCTATGGCGCGCGTCGTCAAGCTCGCGCAACAGGTCGCCGGCAGCGAAGCCTCGGTGCTGATCACCGGCGATTCCGGCACCGGCAAGGAAATCCTGGCGCGCTACGTCCACGCCCGGTCGAGCCGCGCCAAAAAGCCATTGATCTGCGTCAACTGCGCTGCGATTCCGGAAACGCTGCTGGAATCCGAATTGTTCGGCCACGAGAAAGGCGCGTTCACCGGCGCCGTGGCCCGCCGCGTCGGCAAGTTCGAGGAGGCCAATGGCGGTTCGCTGCTGCTCGATGAGATTTCCGAAATCGACGTGCGCTTGCAGGCGAAACTGCTGCGCGCAATCCAGGAACGCGTTATCGATCGGGTCGGCGGCACGCGGCCGGTGCCGATCGACATCCGCATCATCGCCACCTCCAACCGCAACCTTGCCGAAGCGGTTCGCGACGGTTCGTTCCGCGAGGATTTGCTGTTCCGGCTCAACGTCGTGAATTTGAAAATCCCGCCGCTGCGCGAACGGCCGGCCGACGTCATCGAGCTCGCCGAATATTTCGTCAAGAAATACGCCGCCGCCAATGGCGCGCCGGCGCGGCCGCTGTCGCAAGAATCGCGCCGCACGCTGACGCTGAATTATTGGCCGGGCAACGTGCGCGAGCTGGAAAACACCATGCATCGCGCGGTGCTGATGGCAAGTGGCACCGAGATCGGGCCCGAGGCTATCCTCACCCCTGAGGGCACCCGGCTCGACCAGCAGCGGAGCGCGCCGGCGGTTGCACACGCGGCCTTCGCCGCCGAGCAAATATCCCGTGGTCTCGTCGGCCGCACCGTCGCCGAAGTCGAACGCGACCTCATCCTGGAGACGCTCAAGCACTGTCTCGGCAATCGCACGCATGCCGCCAACGTGCTCGGCATTTCGATCCGCACGCTGCGCAACAAGCTCAACGAATATGCCGCGGACGGCGTGCCGGTGCCGCCGCCCGGTGGCGGCGAGCCGCGCATCGCCGCCGCGTAGCACCACCGATTGATCGCTGTATCGCCCGAAAACCGGCCACTTTTCGGGTTGAGGTCCTATGATCGTCTCGTTTATCCTGTCTCCAGAAGATCCCGCCTATTGCATTTGAGAAAAACATGCAGCTCCCGCGTCGCCGATTTCTCAACCTGGCAGTGAGCGCGGTCGCCATGCCGGCGCTGTTGCGCAACGCCCGCGCCGATACTTATCCGTCGCGGCCCGTTCATCTGCTGGTCGGCTTTCCGCCGGGTGGCGCCGCCGACATTATTGCCCGACTTACCGGGCAAATGCTGTCGGAGCGGCTCGGCCAGCCCTTCGTGGTCGAGAACCGCGGTTCGGCGGGTCAGCAAATTGCGGCCGAGGCCGTCGTGAAAGCAGACCCGGACGGCTACACGCTGTTGCTGATGGCGAATCCGAACGTCATAAACGCCATGCTGAACCCGCATCTGAGCTTCGATTTCATCCACGATCTCGCGCCGGTCGGCGGCGTCGATCTCAATCCACTGATTCTCGAAGTCAATCCCGCGCTGCCGGTGCACAGCGTGCCGGAGCTGATCGCCTATGCCAAGGCGCATCCGGGTCAGATTAATATGGCGTCCGGGGGCGTCGGTTCGACGCCGCATCTTGCCGGCGAACTGTTCAAGATGATGACCGGCATCAATATGCTGCACGTGCCGTATCGCGGCGATGCGCCGGCGATCACCGACCTGTTGGCGGGGCAGGACCAGGTCATGTTCGACCTGATCCTGCTGTCGCTTTCGCATATTCGCAGCGGCGCGCTGCGCGGCTTGGCCGTCACCAGCTTAAAGCGTTTGCCGACCTTGCCCGACCTGCCGCCGGTCGCCGATTTCGTGCCGGGCTACGAAGCCTTTGCCTGGCAAGGCGTCGCCGCGCCAAAAGATACGCCGCCCGAGATCGTCGCCAAGCTCAACGGCGAGATCAATGCGGCGCTGGCCGACCCCAAGATCGCTTCGCACCTCACCGACCTCGGCGGCGTGCCGATGCCACTTTCCCCCGCCGCGTTCGGCAAGCTCATTGCCAGCGAAATCGACAAATGGGGCAAGGTCATCAAGTTCGCCAATATCAAGACGGGCTAGAAGAAGACGTCACCGCGCTCACGTCGCATCGCCGCCATCGACCATAATGGTCTCGACCTCACCCGCGCCATTGGCGCGGCGGAATGCCGCCGCTTCGTCATATTCCTTTGAAGTGAAACAGGCGACGCCCTGCTCGAACGTCGGAAATTCGATCACCACGAAGCGCTGAAATTTTTGCGGTCCTTCCATGATCTGGTAGCGGCCGCCGCGGGCCAAAACCTTGCCGCCGTATTTGGCGATGATGGCCGGTACGCGGTCGGTATATTTCTTATATTCGACCGGATCGTTGATCTTCGAGCGCGCGACCCAATAGGCTGGCATCGATCGTCCTCCATTGGTCGTTCCGGGGCCAAACGCAGTGAGGAACCCGGAATCCATATTCACGGTTCGTGATTATGGATTCCGGATTTGCCGCTTCGTGGCAATCCGAAATGACGAACACACGGACTAGGCAAAGGTTTGCCCGGTGATAAGCGACTTCGAGAAATATTTAAGCAACCCGCATCACTCCGCGGCGCGGCGCGCGGCGACGATCTGGTCGGCGGTGCGGCCGGTCAATTCCGCCATGTGATCAAACTTGAAGGTGAAGGTGCCGGCGCCCGCGGTCGCCGAGCGGATTTCGACGATGAGATCGCCGATTTCGGCTTCCGGCATTTTGGCGCGCACCACGTCCCAGCCGTCCCAGCCCTCGCGAGTGTCGAAGCCGAGAATCTGGCCGCGCCGCCCGGACATCAGCGCGTTGATCTTCGCGGTGGCCTCGGTGGGACAGACGATCTCAACCAGATGGATCGGCTCCAGCAGCACCGGCTGACACTGCGGCAAGCCTTCCGAGATGGCGATGCGGCCGGCGGTCTGAAACGCCATGTCGGAGGAATCGACGGTGTGGTAGGAGCCGTCGGTCAGCGCCACATGAAGGTCGACCACCGGGAAGCCGAGCGGCCCGTGCTTGAGCGCGTCGATGACGCCCTCCTCGACCGATGGAATGTAGTTGCGCGGCACCACGCCGCCGGTAATTTTGTCCTCGAAGGAAAAGCCCGCGCCGCGCGGCATCGGCTTGATTTCGAGCACGACATCGCCGTACTGGCCGTGACCGCCGGACTGTTTCTTGTGGCGGCCGCGCTGCACCACGCCCTTGCGGATGGTCTCGCGATAGTCGACGCTCGGCGTGCGCCGCTCGATGGCGACGCCGAAACGGTCGTTGAGCCGCTCAGTGGCGACGCGCAGATGCATCTCGCCCTGGCCCCACACAACGACTTCATGGGTTTCCGGATTGTGCACGATGGTGATCGAGGGATCTTCCTCGACCAGCTTGTTGAGCGCGAGCCCGAGCTTGACGTCGTCCTTGCGTTCCTTGGCTGTGATCGCGATCGCCAGCACCGGCGGATGGGGCGCGATCTTGGCAAGCGCAGGATGCGGCTGCTTGCCCGCGGTCAGCGTGTCGCCGGTCTTCGCCTTGTCGAGCTTGGCAAAGGCGACCGTTTCGCCGAGCTGCGCCGGGCCGCGCTTCTCGGTGGTCTGGCCGACGAGCTTAAAGACGCCGGCGACGCGGCCGGCCTCGTCGTCTCCGGCCACGAAGGTCGTGCCATCGCCGGCCTGTCCCGCCAGCATGCGCACCACCGACATTTTGCCGCCATGCGCGGTATTGAGCGTTTTGAGCACATAGGCGACGGCATCGGTGCCGGACTTGACGCCGAGCCGCTGCGCGGTTTCGGCAATGCCGGGCGATTCATGGCGCAGCGCTTTCAAGAGCCGTAAGACACCGTTGGCGCGCGCCGCGGTGCCCATCAACACCGGGCAAACGAAACCCTCGCGCAACTCGTTGCGCAGATCGTCGAACACCTTGTCGCGCGGCGGCTGAATGTCCTCGAGCAACTGCTCCATCAGCTGGTCGTCATGGTCGGCGAGCGTCTCCAGCATCGAAAAGCGCGCGGTTTTTTCCTTGTCTGCGGCGTCGCCTTCCAGCGGCACGACTTCGGAGGCAGCGTGCTCCTTGTAGACAAAGGCGCGCTCCAGCGCGAGATCGACGAAGCCGGTGATGAGGTCGTCCTTGAAAGTCGGGATCTGCCGCAGGATCAGCTTGCTGCGCGATGCCGGCTGCAAAAGCTTCAAGACGTCGTGGACGCCGGCGTCGGCCTTGTCGATCTTGTTGACGAACAGGATGCGCGGAATCTTGCGGTCTTCCAGCTCGCGCAAAATGAGCTGGAGCTGCGGAATTTTCTTCTCGTCCAACTCGCACACCACCACCGCCGCATCGATCGCCGGCAGCACCGCGCGCATGTCATGAACGAATTCGACGGAGCCGGGGCAGTCGAGAAAGGTGTAGGCGTCGTCCATGAAATTGGCGGTGGCGGCGGTGAGCTCGACGCTCATCTTGTGGTGGCGCGCCTCCTTGCTGGCGTCGCCGACGGTATTGCCGCCCTCGATGCTGCCCTGGCGCGGGATGGCGCCGGTGCGCGCTAGGATGGCTTCGAGCAGCGTGGTCTTGCCGCTCTGGAACGGGCCGACCAGCGCGACGCAACGGGGACCCGTCGCACGCGCGCCATTGCCGTTGCCGTTTGTCGCCATGACCGCCTCCTGCAACTGCCTCCCGGAAGCGACCCGTCATTTGGTGCGGGCCGCGGCAAGGCATCGTTTCAGGGGTCGGCGGGGCCGGTCAAGGGGCGTGACAACGCACCCGGTCACCGGCTGTATAAGAAGGTAGCCGGATCTGACTGCGCCACAGCGCTTTGCCCCCGCTTATTGGGCGAGATGCAGTTCCAGCGCGCCGATGCCGGCGGCGGCATTGAGCCCGACCTGGCCCTGCACCGAGAGCGGCTGCAGCGACACGGAATGATTGGAACCGCCGATCAGCGCATTGGCCCCGATACCGGCGCCGACGGTCGCTTCCGCCTGCGCTCCGGCATAGGTGCCGGCCAGCATGCCGACATAGCGATTGGTCCCGGTGAACACGGCCCAGACAATGGCGCTGCCGGTGGTGAAGCCGACGTCGAGGCCGACTTTGGTCAGAGTGCCGATATAAGCCTCCGGCGGGCCATTATCGGGCTGGAACGTGCAGTTCACGTTGCGTTGCGACCCGACGATCAGGCCGACGCCGGCTGAAACCGAGCAGGCTAGTGTGCCGACCTGGACGCGGCTTGGCTGCGCGTGAGCGGGCAGAACCGCCGCCGCAGCAAGCGCCGCCGCGAATGCGGCTACAAAACTCTTACGAATCATCTGCTTAGCTCCCTCGCCCAGCCCGTTTGGGGCCTCGACTGACTGTTTCGGCACAATTCTAAGCGAGATTGAAGCCCACGTCTCGCCTCGTTTTCCGCGGCGTTAAGGCTCGCACTTGGCACCCCGATCCGAGCTTGCATCACGCTTTTAGACAGCCCCACGTGCATCCTTAAGGGGATGGGAGGCGATGACAATGCCCGGATCCGCCCAGGTCTTGGCTGCGAGCGCCACGTCGAACTGACCCGTATTGCCGCCATCGTCTTGTTGGTGGCGTCTCTTAGGAACTGCGGACGCAGCCGACCGAGCGGCGCCTCAGCAAACAACCATCGCCGGCGGAATCGGGAAGGTAGCGGCTGCGAGCTACGCAACTCGTTCTGCGTTCAACCGAATTTAAATACCAACGCAACCTGTCACACGGAATTCATTGCAACCGTCTCAAATTGCGAGCGGCGCGACGTCGGGGCGCGCCTTCGCGACATTCGTATCACCTGGCTTCTCACACGGCTTCTGGAGCGAGTGCGATGACCTTCGGCGAAGCGGTGGGGGCTGGATTTGCCAATTACGGAATTTTCTCCGGCCGGGCATCGCGTCCGGACTTTTGGTACTGGGTGCTGTTCGCGGCGGGCGGCGCCATTTTGGCGAACATTCTCGACGCTGTGATTTTCGTTTATCATCCAGGTTTGTCGCCGCTCAACAGCATTTTCACGCTGGTTGCCCTCCTGCCGACCTTTGCGCTGGCGGCACGGCGCCTTCACGATGTCGATTGCTCCGGCTGGTGGCTGCTTCTGACCGCGACCGGCATCGGAATTCTTTTGCTGCTCTATTGGCTCGCCTTGGATGGAACGCCGGGTTCGAACAGATTCGGCGCCGATCCCACGCCAGCTCCCGCTCCCGCGCTCGCGTCCCGGCGAGCGACATGAAATAAATGCGTGCGGCAAACCTCCCGGATCGTCGCGCTTCGATGTTCGATTCCCACGCTTGAAACCGTTCTTCGCCACCATAGTTGTCCTGCGTGATATCGTTGGTCGCACACAGAGGCTGCGCATGGTAAGTCCCACGTCCGCCACAATCCGTTGCGCGCAATGCAACGCTCACTACCGCGTTGTGCGAGTCGAAGGTTCCGTAGCAGGCGACGCCAAAATATCGCGCCTCGGCTGCGGCGCGCCTCTCAATCGCGACGGCGCCTTCTTCCTCAAATATTTCCGTGTGGATGCCCACGGCGAGCATCAGTCGCGCGCCAGCTAGCATTTTGTTGCTTGGCGCCGCCTGCTCTGAAGAATAGCGGTTTCGCGATAAGTTGTTCGCCAAATGGATCGTGGACTTTCTGTTCGCCTATACGTTCGGAATAGTATTTCAGTATTTCACTATCGCGCCGATGCGGGGGCTCTCGCTCGGTCAGGGGTTCATCGCCGCGATCAAGGCGGATACGGTGTCGATCACGCTCTGGGAGATCGGCATGTACGGCTTCATGGCGATCGCCTATTTCGTGATTTTCGCTATCGGCTTCGGCACCAAGCTTGAGATCCACAGCTTCGAATTCTGGTTCATGATGCAGATTGCGATGATGGCCGGTTTTCTGACGTCCTATCCGGCCAATTGGTGGCTCATCACGCGCGGCTTGAAGGAAAGGATGTGACCGGCGCGAAGGCGCATTCGTCATACCACGTGCGCGGGCCGTAGCGCGCAGGACTGCGCCATATCCGGAGTTTCAAGCTGCACGGTGGCATGACCGATCGCGAACCGCCCGTGAACGCCGCGCGTGATCTGATCGATCAAAGCGTCGGCGTCGACACGCTTCCGCAGCACGACGTGGACGGTGAGCGCGGTCTCCGTGGTGCTCAATGCCCAGACGTGAAGATCGTGCACCTCCATGATACCGGGAAATGCGCGCAGATAGCTCTCGACTTCCCGCAGATCGATGCCGGCAGGCACCGCGTCCAGCGACAGGCTCACGGCATCTTTCAGGAGGGCCCACGTCGTGACGAGAATCACAGCCGACACGATCAGGCTCATCATCGGATCGACCCATTGCCAGGCGGTGACCATGATGATGCCGCCCGCTAAGGCGACTCCGGCGCAAAGCGCGGCATCGGCTGCCATATGGACGAACATGGTGCGCACGTTGAGATCGCGGCGCCCCGCCATCAGGAGCGCGGCCGTGGCGCCATTGATCAAAACGCCGGCCAGCGCGACGGCCATTACCACCAAGCCGCTGCTCGGTTCGGGATTGAGCAGCCGGCGGACCGCCTCCCAGGCGATGGCGCCGGTCATCACCAGCAGCAGCAGCGCATTGGCCAGCGAGGCCAGGATCGACGAGCGCCGATAGCCGTAAGTGAATCTGCCGGTCGGTCCACGCCGGCTCAGCACGGATGCGCACCACGCGCCGCCGAGCCCCACGACGTCGCCGGAGTTGTGCGCGGCATCGGCCAGCAATGCCACCGAATGGGCGGAGAAGCCCCAGAACGCCTCCGCCACGACATAAGCGAGATTCAGCGCAAAGCCGATCGCAAAGGCACGGCCGAAAGAGGCCGGCGCGTGGCTATGAGCGCCCGCAAAATGGGAATGATGGTCGTGGGAATTCGTCAGGTCGGAGCTCCTGCGCGACACGCCTTGCACGCCGTCCGCGATTTCCTCTAAAGCGAGAGAGCTGGCGGGGTGCCACGGCGATCGGCTACGGCATCCAGATAGGACTTGGGACCACTGTTACACAATCACACTGGGGCTTGACGCGGTGAGAATCGCATTCCCGCCCGCAAATTTTCCCGGTCGCGGCAGACGGATTGATCGCGTAAGCCGCGCCTTAGAAAAATCCCAGCGACTCGCAGCCGGTGCCGGCCTGAAATTGCGCCTTGTGGCGCTTGCTAGGAATGTCGATGACGTGCACCGAGCCGTCGCCCTGGCAGGCGACGAACAATTCGCCGTTGCGGAACGCCATGTCCATCGGCTGCGAACCGACCTTGATTGCGGTCTGCTCGCGGAACGACGGGTCGA
>Ga0335081_10017166_pt1 | contig 11723 bp, 9 predicted proteins | sample Lox_Sample_35_FD_206713 | JGI IMG/M metagenome (GOLD analysis project Ga0335081, IMG submission 206713) | Soil microbial communities from Loxahatchee National Wildlife Refuge, Florida, United States - Lox_Sample_3.5 | ecosystem: Environmental > Terrestrial > Soil > Wetlands | place: USA: Florida... | reverse complement strand
TTGCGCTCGACGCGGCGTTTTTCTTCTTCGTAGAGGGCCATGACCATCAGCATGGCGGCCAGCGCGGCGGGAAAGGAGGCCACGGCATGGAGGCTGAGATCCCTGGAAACGAGCCAGCCATTCACAAAATGCAAGAAAATGCCGAACAGGGACCACACGCCGAAGGTCACAGCGAGCAGCTTATCGGCCAGGGTCTCCTGGCGCCTGCTCTCCGTCCAGAAAAGAATCGCCACGCCCAGATAAATCAAATTGGCGGGAATGACGACAGAAAGAGGAAGCACGTGGAGGCCATTGGCGGCGGCCCACAGCGCGAGGATTACAGCCGCGCTCGCCGCCGAAATCAGCCAGCGTTTGCGCCCGGAGTAGAGTTGCGCGCCAAGGAAAAAGAAAAGCCCGGAGATGCCGAAAAGCCAGTCGTCCAATAAACCCTGGAAGGAAAGTTCTCCGGGCCATCCTATGAGAGAAGAGCCCAGGTAGTGAAGCGAAAGCATGCTCCAGCCGGCGGTCCAGAGGAGGAGATAAGTCTGACGCTTGAGGCTGTAGATATACGCGAAGAAGCCTGCCACCAGCGAAGTGGCGACCAGAAGCACCAACGCAATGAGACTATGGTTCGTCAAAGCAGCGATCAATTCTGTCTGCTTGGCAGACGACTCCCCGTAAACGCCGTAGGCGGCACGAGTTTGTGTGCACAATGGCGCAGCGTAACTTCATCGCGCGCAAGGAGACACGCGGTGGCCGTTAGTGCCCCATTTGTACACAAAACAAAGTACTTGCGATTATGGAGCATGAATTTTTGTCTGCGCAAGCGTACTGCCGTACTGGTGGACCAAAAAGACAGCAAGGCCGGGAGTAACGAACTCAACACAGCAGGCCAAGGGCTTCGTCAGCGTTTGGGAACATAAGCTCGCCCGTCCTCGTACCCTTTGGCAGCTTCCTTGGAGAAGGATTCCTCGTCTAAAGGGGCAAGAGTGGTTGGGGGGAGAGCCAAGATGGGCCAATTCCTGCAGGATCTCCATTTCGCGCTTCGCCAGTTTCGCAAGTCGCCTGGCTTCCTTCTTACTGCGGTTCTCTCCTTAACTCTGGGAATTGGCGCGACTGCGGCAATTTTCAGCGTGGTTTATGGCGTGCTGCTTGATCCTTACCCTTACAAGGATGCGAACCGGATGGTGCACGTCGAATTGCGGGACAAATCAGGGCGAGGCCCTCTCCTAGAAGTGAACGGGACGGAATACCAACAGCTTCGGCAGGCTTCCGGCATTGATGACGTATTCCTGCAAAAGTACAAGCAGGAGAACTTGACCGGTGAACAATTCCCGGTTTCCGTAAATGTCGGAGTTTATTCCTCGAACCTTTTTCAGTACATGGGCGTCCCGCCGCTCCTTGGCAGGGAGTTCTCGCCTGCGGATGTTACCGGAGCCGGCCCCGCGCCGGTGGCGGTTCTGAGCTACCTATTTTGGCACAGGCAATACGGAGGGAGCCGGGAGGTACTCGGGAAGACGATCGAGCTGGACCACAAACCGTACACAGTGATCGGGGTGGTTCCGAAGCGATTTACGTGGGGAGATTCGGATGTGTACCTCACGGCAAATCCCACGGCAGACCCGCACGACTATTGGCTGTCGTTCGTAAAGCTCAAACCGGGCGTAAAGCACGCCACGGCAGCGGCGGAATTGCAGAATCTCCTGGACCAGTTCGTTAAGGCGGATCCCAAGGATTACCGGAGAGACAGGCGAGTAACGATTGTCACGCTGAATGAGGAAGTGCTCGGACGATTTGCAGGGACGATTGTGCTGCTTTTCGGCGCCGTCCTGGCGCTGTTGATCATCGGCTGCGCCAATGTCTCCATCCTGCTGCTCGCACGTGGAACGGCCCGGCAACACGAATTGGCGGTGCGAGTATCGGTCGGCGCGGGGCGTTCCCGGTTGATCCGGCAGCTTTTGACCGAATCGACTTTGATTTCAGCAACTGGCGCTGCTCTCGGGGTGTTGGCTGCATACCGCGGAGTGAGCGCGATTTCCGCGATGCTACCGTATTACTCGTTCCCGCATGAGGCCGCGATACGCGTGAACGGAATGGTGCTTGCGTTCAGCGCGGGGGTCGCGCTGATCACCGGCACACTTTCTGGCATTTCACCGGCGTGGCAGATTTCCCGGCCACAGCTCGGCCAATTGATGCAAGCGAGCAGCGCCAAGCACTCCGGCAGTCAGCACGGCCGGTATGCCCATCGGCTGCTCATCGCGGGACAAGTGGCCCTGACGATCGTGCTGCTCGCCGGAGCCGGGGCAGCGATCAAATCATTCCTCGCACTGACGCACACGCCCTTGGGATTTGACCCAGATAACGTGGTGGAAATGGACATCGCCCTCCCGAAGGGAACGAACCCGACTTGGCAGCAGCGGCTACAGTTCAATGAAATGGTTCGTCAGACCGTCGAACAAACGCCCGGAGTAGAATCTGCAAGTGTTTCGACGTCGTGGTCTCCGGGCTTGGGTGGATTCCGGGCAAAGATCGAGCTTCAGAGCAAACCCAATCTGGGCGATGCGCAATCGCAACTGGCGTTGGTCAGCCCAGGCATTTTCTCAACGATGAAGGTCTCCTTGCTGGCGGGGAGAGAATTCAACGACTCGGACGTCATGCGCGCGGCTCACTTGGCGCTGGTTAATCAGGCTTTCGTGAAACAGTATCTCGGGGACGCGGATCCGATCGGGCAGATGGTGCGCAGCCCGATGCTGAAGGTGGACCAGCCCTCGCTGCTGTCCGCACAAGCTCCCGACGACTGGCTCCAGGTGATTGGAGTCGTTGGGGACGCCCGGAACGATGGGCTCGATCATCCGACGATGCCCTCTGTCTTCCTGCCTTATAGCTTCGTGTTGCCGCCGGATGAGTCGCTTCTGGTCCGTGTACACGGCGATCCCGAAGCCGCGCTTCGCACGATCAAGCGGCGATTGAGCGAGGTGAATCCAGAGATCGTTGTCGCGAACGACCACACGCTGGCCTGGTGGCTGGATACCCAGGGATGGGGCCGCGAACGCTTCATTGCCACGCTCTTTGCTCTGTTCGCAGGTTTGGCCTTGGCACTTGCTGCTGCCGGGCTCTACAGCGTGGTTTCGTATGCGGTCACGCAACGGACTCAGGAGCTGGGAATCCGCATGGCGCTGGGCGCGCAACGCGCGAGCGTAGTCCGGCTGGTGCTGGGTTCCACGGCGGCAACTCTCGGTGTTGGATTGGCCGCGGGTTTGGCGGTGAGCGTGGCGTTGAGTAGGATCATGGCATCTTGGGCAGGAGGAAGTTCGCGTGATCCGCTGACGTTGTTGGGCGCAATAACCGTTCTAGCGATTGTCGCTACGATTGCCTGTCTTCTGCCGGCGTTGCGCGCCGCTTCGATTGACCCTATGCGCGCGCTGCGGATCGAATAACCGGCGAATCCACGTCTCCACCAATCACTAAAGATGGTTGCTTTTCGTATCTGCCGGCGCGGTTGGACGGTGAAGAATCGTTTCGCTAAACTGGTCGTCCGAATGTAGCGGAAAGGATCAGACCGAGCAACGCAGAGATGAGCACCCAAGCTGAAAACGCACCGCGCGTACGTTTTGCGCCATCTCCGACCGGCTATTTGCACGTAGGAGGAGCACGGACAGCGCTGTTTAACTGGCTCTATGCGCGGCGGGAGAACGGAACGATGATCCTGCGGATCGAGGACACCGACGCGGAGAGAAACAAACCGGAACTCGTGACCGGAATTCTCGAAGGCTTGCGCTGGCTCGGCGTCGAGTGGGATGAAGGTCCGTATTATCAATCGCAGAGGACGGCACTCTATCGCGAAGCCGCCAAGAAATGCCTAGCGAATGGCAGCGCTTTTCTCTGTACCTGTCCTCCGGAAAAATATGCCGGCGGCGATCACGCGGAGGAAGGCAAAGAAGGCTCCGCGGTGAGGCGGATTTTTCGCTGTTCCTGCCGCGATGGAAAGCCTTCGACGCCCGGAGCGAAGCCGGCGGTTCGGTTCAAGGTTCCGCTGGGAGGAACGACGAAGTTTTGTGACGCAGTTTTCGGAGAGCGCGAATTCGCGAACGACGAGATCGAAGACTTTGTCCTGCTGCGCTCGGGAAAGGGCGAAGAGGAATTCGGCCAGGCCATGTACCAGATGAGCGTGGTGGTGGACGACATCGAAATGCGGATCACGCATGTGATTCGCGGGGCAGACCATATTTCCAATACGCCGAAACAGGTGCTGCTTTACCAGGCGCTGGGAGCGAAGCCGCCCGTGTTCGCGCATGTGCCCTTGATCCTTGGCCCGGACAAATCGCGGCTTTCAAAACGCCACGGCGCGACAGACGTGAATATGTACCGTACGGAGGGATTTCTTCCCGAGGCGTTCCGCAACTTCCTGGCGCTGCTCGGATGGTCGGCAGGGGGAGATGAAGAGTTTCTGCGGACGAATGAATTGATCCAGAAATTCTCGCTGGAGGGAGTGAGCCGAACGAACGGCGTTTTTGACCGGTCCAAGCTGGAGTGGTTCAACACGCAATATTTGCAAAAACTGCCGATCGAGGAATTGCTGCCGGAAGTCGAAGCCGAATTGAAGCGAAGCGGTCTCTGGAAAAACGATTGGAGCAGCGGCGCGGGACGCGCGTGGTTTGCAAGGACTGTGGATTTGCTCCGGCCGCGCACTCGTCTGTTGCCGGATTTCTCCACGTGGTCGAGGGCGTTTTTTGCCGATGACTTCACGCGCGATCCTGCCGCAAAAGCAAAATTCTGGAAAGACGCTGCGCTCGTGAAGGATCTGCTGGCAAAAACCGCGGAGGCGCTGGAAAAACTGCCGGAGTGGAACCACGACACCTGCGATCACGCAACGCGTGCGGTCGCGGAAGCGGCAGGCGTCAAGGCCGGGGTTTTGATCAATGCGATCCGCGTTGCCATTGTTGGGCAGGCGGTCGCGCCGCCGCTATTTGACACCATGGTTGCGCTGGGACAGGAACGGGTGGTGCGCCGACTCCGCGAGGCGCTCGGCGAAATCGGGTAAATCCAGTCCCAGGAAAACCGGAGGTGCGGGATGCAACCTTCGCGGCGTGAGTTTCTGAAAGCGCTCGGCATTTCGGGGGCTGCGGCTGCAGTCCCTCGTGATTTTCGCGTCGCGCTTTCCAGTTCGGCGGACAACGATCAGATATCGCGGGCGCGCCTCGCTGCCGATCCACTTCGCCCCCAATTTCATCTTTTGCCCGCGCGCAACTGGATGAACGATCCCAATGGACCAATCTACTGGAAGGACGCCTACCACATATTTTTCCAGTACAACCCGAATGCTGCCGTCTGGGGCGACATGCACTGGGCTCACAGCGTCAGCCCGGACATGATCCATTGGAAGCATCTGCCCATCGCGCTTTCGCCCACGCCGGGAGGCGACGATGGGGACGGCTGTTTTTCCGGCAGCGCCGTGAATGACGATGGAACCGCGACGTTTCTCTACACGGGAGTGAAGTCGGTTCCGCCTGGAGATGCGACGCTTCGCGATGGCGTGCACAATTTCCGAGAGGTGCAATGCCTGGCCACATCTCAGGATGCGAACTTGCTTGACTGGCACAAACTTCCCGCGCCTGTTCTAACTCCTCCTCAAGATCCCTATCTCACGGGCTTTCGCGATCCGTGCCTCTGGCGTGATGGAGGCACTTGGTACATGGGCATTGGCTCCGGACAAAAAGGTGTTGGCGGCCGCGTGCTGCTCTACCGCTCGTACGATCTGCGGCAGTGGGAGTATTTACATCCGCTCGCTTCGGGGCAATGGAGTGGCAAGGATTCCAAAAACCCCGTTGACTCGGGCGAAATGTGGGAGTGCCCGGACTTCTTCCCACTCGGAGAGAAGCATGTATTGCTCTATTCGACCGAAGGAAAGGTCTATTGGGAGACGGGACAACTCGACCCGAAGGAACTTGTTTTTCACGCAGGGAAGCGCGGCCTTCTTGATTGCGGCGCCTACTATGCTCCCAAGAGCCAAATGGACTTCAGGGATCGCAGAATTCTCTGGGGCTGGATTCCGGAGACGCGGCCGGAAGCGGAATATCGCGCGGCGGGCTGGGCAGGCTGCATGTCTTTGCCGCGGGAGCTTGCATTGGGACCGGAGGGCGAACTCGTCATGCGCGTGGTCCCCGAAGTAAGCGACCTGGGGACGAATCTGGAGATCCTGCCGGGCAAGATTGTTTCGCCCGAGGCGCGGCGGACCGCGCTGCGACGAATGCGCGTGGAAAACCTGTCGGCAGAAATTCAGATTCGTATTGTGCCCAAGTCCTTCCGGCTGGTTGTGACCGATGGAACATCACAGTTTCTGACCATCGCCTACAACCCGGAAGGAGGGGGCAAGGAGTTGGAAATCAACGGCAAGTACGCGGAGCTGACGACCCGGAAAGGCGCGGACCTAGAATTCCATGTCTTTCTGGATGCCTCGGTTGTGGAAACGGTCGCCAATGACCGCGTGGCGCTGACATCGCGCGTTTACACTGTTCCTCGCGGCCCGTTGCACTTGGTGGCTTCGGAATCGGACTTGGACGCTCTAGTCTCCTTGCAAGTTTCACGGATGCGGCCCATCTCACCTGATCGTCTGACCACTTGAAGTATTTCACCCTTCTAGCGCCGGGTCGCTGCATTGCACAAGTTGCGAGGGAAGGCTATCCTGCCTCGCGCGAATCAAATCTTCAGGGACGGTCATTCATGAAGCCAAGAATCCGGATCAGCATTCCTATTCTTACGTGCGCTGCCGCTATTTTGCTCACTACCCGAAGCGCCGCACAAGCTCCTCTTTCAAAGCCGACTTCGGCTCGCGCAGCGATCGAGTCCATTCTGACGATGCAACAGGAAGCCTGGAACCGCGGCGACGTTGATGCGTTTCTGCAGGGCTACTGGCGTTCACCGGAACTGACGTTTTCCGGAAGCACCGGGATTTTTCGAGGCTGGGACAGGGTCAAACAGCGATATAAGCAGAATTATCCGGATCGTGCCGCCATGGGCCATCTGACATTCTCCGGCCTGGAGTTCCATCAACTTGGCCCGCGCGCCTATTTGGTTCTGGGAAATTGGCATCTGGATCGCGCCAGCGGGGATATCGGCGGCGTCTTTACGCTCGTTTTCCAGCGTTTTCCGGAAGGCTGGCTGATCATCCACGACCACACCAGCCTGGTTCCCGCGAAACCTTAAGAGTTCCTGCCGAGTCCCGGAGAGCGGCGCACTTCAGAGAATTTCGAGGATCTCTTCATATCGCTTAAATGGCGGGATCAGATAGGCGCCCGCCAATTCAGTGCGCGCCCAGGAAAGCATTTCTCGGGCAACCTGGAAGCCCGTTTCTCGCGCCGACGTTCCCGCAGATTCAAGCGAATGCAGCAGCGCATCCGGAATCACAATTCCCGGAACTTCGTTGTTCAGGCGCAACGCTTGCTTGTAACTGTTCAATGGCCAGATGCCGACCAGGACGGGAATCGGCGGCTTTGCGCCGAGCTTTTTCACAAAGGCGCGCCAATGTTCCGGGTCGAAGATCGGCTGGGTCATGGCGAAATGCGCGCCGGCTTCGATCTTGGCGTGGAACCGCGCGATTTCGCTGTCGAGGTCGTCCGTCACGGGATTGACGGCGACCCCGATAGTAAAGTTTGTAGAGCCCCCGAGGGTTTTCCCCGACCAATCCGTACCTTGATTCAAACGGTTCAGGACTTTCACGAGACCGACGGAATCCACTTCATAGACGCCGCTCGTTTCCGGATAATCGCCGACCGACGGCGGATCGCCCGTAACGGCGAGGACGTTGCGTACGCCTCCGACGGTCCAGGCACCCAGCAGGACGGCCTGCAAGCCAATGATATTTTGATCGCGCGTGGTGAGGTGCGGAATGGTCTCGACGCCGCGCGCCTCGAGCGCTCCCGCAACGACCAGTGCGTCCATTCCCACGCGCGCCATAGCGCCGGAGTTGATGTCAATGGCATCCACGCCGCCCGGAGCCATAATTTTGTCCACCTGTTCGTAGACGCGGTCGAGCGCAATGCCCTTTGGCGGATCAATTTCCACACAAACGACAAATTTGCCCGCTTGAATCTTCTTCCACAGCTTGCTTTCCGGTTCGCGGTGGAGGATAGCCGGCGGCCTGACGGGAATTTCCACACTGATTGATGCCGCGTGGGCCCTCGCCGGCTTCAGCGATTTGACCGCCTCGGCCATTGCGTGGATGTGCGCCGGCGTCGTGCCACAGCAGCCGCCGAGAATTCGCACGCCAAGCTCCGCAGCCTCGCGCGCGAAAAGCGCAAAATATTCCGGCGAAGACTTTGGATAGACAATGCGGTCGCCCTCGCGCTTCGGGAATCCCGCATTGGGCATCCCGCTGACGCGAAGGTCGTCAATCGAGGCAAGCTCCTGCAGGATCGGCAACAAAGCCTGCGGCCCCAGCGTGCAGTTCGCCCCGATCACCTGGACGTTTTTGTTCTTGAGCTGCGCAGCCGCGTCCGCCGGGTGAAGATCGCCGTAAGCCGTGCCTTCCTCGGAATACGTAAGTTGCGCGATGACGGGCAGACCCGAAAACGAACGAATGGCATCCACGGCGAGAAGAATTTCCTCGATGTAGGTGAACGTCTCCAGGATGAAAAGGTCCACGCCACGCTCTTCCAACGCCTGCGCCTGTTCGAGAAAAACGTTCAGGATCTCGTCCGGTTCCGGATGGCGCGCCTGCACTCCCAGCCCCAGCGGTCCCATCGAGCCCGCGATCAGCACTTCGCGCGCGGCCGATTCCCGCGCTTCCCGGGCGATTTTCACGCCGCGGGAATTCAGCCGCTGCACTTCGTCGCCGAGACCCAGCGGCACCAGCTTGAAGCGGTTGGCGCCGAAAGTATTCGTCTCAATGATTTGTGCTCCAGCCTCAATGTATGCCTGGTGAACGCGAAAGACGGCTTCGGGCTCGGTGGCATTCAGCTCGTCAAAGCAACGCTGCGGGCCGACGGCTTCGTGCAGCATCGAGCCCATCGCTCCGTCGGCGATAAGGATCGCGTTTTTCAGCCGCTCATTGAAATCGTAGATTTTCACTTTCTGTCTTCTCGTCCGCCGGTTTTTTTCGGAGAACTCTTCGTCAGCGCTTCTGTTCCATCAGGCTGGCGACCGTGCTCATCAGGTCGTACTTGGTGAGGATTTCAAATTTTGCCTCGCCCATTTCAACGAATACGGCGGGATTCTCGTAGCTGAGAATGTGCGTCACGCGTTCGACCGGAGCGGTTTTGGGAATCTTCGGCATGGGCTTGCTCATCACTTCGCGAACGACGAGCTTCCGCAAGTCTTTCCCCTGTAGCGCAAGAGTCAGAATTTGATCTTCGTACACCGTCCCGATGGGGATGTTTTCTTCAAACACGGGAATTTGGGAGATGTCTTGTTCCTGCATGGTTTTGAGCGCATGAAATACTGTTTGATACGGCCGCGCAACCACGAGTTCGCGCACCTTGCCCGCTTTGTGTTTTGCGCGAACCACTTCCGCGGCAGTAATCGCCACGGTCGCATCCACGTAGCCCCGCTCGCGCATCCACTCGTCGTTGTAGACTTTGCTTAAATAGCGCATTCCGGTATCCGGCAGAAACGCCACGACAAAATCCTTCGGTCCCAGGTCCTTGGCCAGCCGCAGCGCAGCGGAGAGGCAACCTCCGCCACTTCCCCCAGTGAACAAGCCTTCCATTTTCACCAGGCGCCGCGCCACGACGAAGCATTCCTCGTCGTTCACCTGGATCACGTCGTCCAGAATCTTCATGTCCATGGTCGCCGGGAAAAAGTCCTCACCGATGCCTTCAACCACATACGTCTTCGCCTTCACCACCTCACTGGACTTGTGAAAATCGTAATAGAGCGAACCTTCGGGATCCACGCCGATGATCTTCACCTGCGGGTTCTTTTCTTTCAGGTATTTCCCAACGCCGCTGATCGTTCCTCCGGTCCCGATCCCGCAAACGAAGTGCGTGATCTTGCCTTCGCAGTCGTCCCAGATTTCGGGGCCAGTGGTCTGGTAATGTGCTTCGGGGTTCTTGGGATTGTCGTACTGATTCGGATAAAAAGAATTGGGAATCTCACGAGCCAGTTTTCTCGCCACGGAATAGTAGCTGCGCGGATCCTCCGGTTCCACGGCCGTCGGGCACACGATCACTTCCGCACCCAGCGCCTTCAGCAGGTCCACTTTTTCCTTGGATTGCTTGTCGGTAATCGTGAACACCATTTTGTAACCACGCACGGCCGCCACCAGCGCCAGGCCCATGCCCGTGTTTCCCGAAGTGCCCTCGATGATCGTTCCGCCCGGCTTCAACAATCCGCGCTTCTCGGCGTCATCAATCATGGTGACGCCGATGCGGTCCTTCACCGATCCCCCCGGATTGATGTAGTCCGCCTTCACGTACAGCTGGGGCTTCAAGCCTTGGTTGATGCGGTTCAGCCGCACCAGTGGCGTCCGTCCGATCGCTTCGAGGATATTGTTACAGCGCATTTCGCTCGATTCTCTTGATGAAGCGGCACGACGCCTCGCCCAATTCACTTGGACCGTGTGCCATAATTTCTCTCAGTCTATCATGCGGCCTTGCGGCCACGCATGGGCTCGCCCTGGAGGTAACTCGCATGGCCCGTCAGAATATTTCGAGTGGAACGCCGTGGGAACCGATCGTCGGATACTCCCGCGCCGTGCGCATCGGCAACACCATCACGGTATCGGGAACCACCGCGACAGGACCCGATGGAAAGATTGCCGGCATTGGTGACGCTTATGCCCAGACCGTCCAAACCATCCGCAACATCGAAGCAGCCCTGAAGAAAGCGGGCGCCTCGCTGGCCGATGTCGTGCGCACTCGCATCTACGTCACAGACATTTCTCAATGGGAAAAAATCGGCCGCGGCCACGGCGAATTCTTTGCCGGTATCCGCCCGGCAACCAGCATGGTGCAGGTCAGCCGATTGATCTCGCCGGAGATGCTCGTGGAAATCGAAGCCGACGCCATCGTAGAAGCATGATTGAAGACGCCTGTTCCCCTTGCGTGTCAGTACGCGAAGAAATGCTCGGGCGGTTGTCTAACGGGATTCTCTTTTGGGAGCTAGGCGCTTTACTTGGAAAAACTTGCCACCGCTTCTGCTTCCGTATTGAACACTTCGAAAACCGTTAGCAGCTTGGTGATTTGCAGCACTTCCTGGAATTTCGTTCCCAAGTGACACAGCCGCATTGAAGCTCCCTGCGACTTCGCCGAATGATGCGCCGCCACCAGCGTGCCCAAGCCCGCGCTGTCAATGAACGTGACGTTGTCCATGTTCAGCACAATCTTTTTTCTTCCTTCGGCGAGCAGGCTCTTTACTTTCTCGCGAAGCGCATTGCTCTCCTCGCCCAGCACAATCCGGCCGTCCAGCGCCACTACAGACACGCCGTCCACCTCACGGTTCGTCATTTTCAATGCCACTGTCGTTTCCTCCTCGTCGGAAAGCGGATCCGGCGGCAACCCGGGCCGGAGCCACAAAGGATACCAAATTGCCAAAAATTACACGCGGTTAATAGTAGTCCGCACAGGACATGTAATAGCCGCAAACCCTGCAGATCAACTTGCAGCGCCTCGATTCCAGCCTCTGCGAGCACACCGGACAGAACCGCGAAGCATCCTCAGTCACCTGTGCCGTTCCGGTTTGGGCGGCCATGTTGACGGCCGGGTCCCCGTACACCTCGGCTACGTCCCGCGCAGGTTCTTGCTTTACGG
>Ga0335081_10017165_pt1 | contig 11724 bp, 11 predicted proteins | sample Lox_Sample_35_FD_206713 | JGI IMG/M metagenome (GOLD analysis project Ga0335081, IMG submission 206713) | Soil microbial communities from Loxahatchee National Wildlife Refuge, Florida, United States - Lox_Sample_3.5 | ecosystem: Environmental > Terrestrial > Soil > Wetlands | place: USA... | reverse complement strand
TCCGGCAGCCGCGGGTACGCGTTGCGCCGCGGCGGCGCGTCAGGGACCAACAGGAGGCGCGCTCGTGTCGGAACGCCACGGCATCATCGACACCATCGTCGAGAACTTCGCTCCCGTGCATGGCGACGGCCACAAGTTCATCGCCGTCGCCCTCGGGCTTGCCCTGCTCTTCTTCCTGATCTGGCCGCCGCTCGCCTGGCTCTTGGTCATCGTCTCCATCTGGATCGCCTACTTCTTCCGCGACCCCGACCGGGTGACGCCGCAGCGCGATGGTCTCATCATTGCCTCAGCCGACGGCCGCATCACCGCGGTGGAGGCGGTGCGTCCGCCGCCCGAACTCGGCTTCGGCCCCGAGGAGCGGGTGCGCATCTCCACCTTCCTGAGCATCCTCGACGTGCACATCACGCGCGCCCCGGTTGCCGGCAAGGTCGCGCGCTCCGTCTACATACCCGGCGCCTTCCTCAACGCCGCGCTCGAAAAGGCGAGCGAGGAGAACGAGCGGCGCGCGCTGATCATCGAAAAGCCGGACGGCACCGAGATCGCGGTGGTGGAGATCGCCGGTCTCATCGCGCGGCGCATCGTCGCCTTCGTGCACGAGGGCGACAGCGTGGGGGCAGGCGAGCGTATCGGCCTCATCCGCTTCGGCAGCCGCGTCGACGTCTACCTGCCGCCCGGACATACGGCGCTCGTCTGCGTCGGCCAGCTCGCCATCGCCGGCGAAACGGTGCTCGCCGACCTCAAATCCGCCGAGCCGGAGCGGGTAGCACGGCGCAGCTGATACCGAATTTTGACGCGTTCTCGGGTTATAAGGGAAAGTCCCGCTAAAGGTAGCGACATGGACCCCATCGTTCCAAGACTAGAGCACGAGACGCGGCGGCGCCGCCGGATCCCGCTGTTCCGCCACCGGCACATCCCCGTGCGCATGCTGGTGCCGAACTTCTTCACGCTGCTCGCGCTGTGCGCGGGGTTGACCTCCATCCGCATGGGCATCGAGGAGCGCTACGAGCTGGCGCTGGGCGCCATCGTGTTCGCGGCCCTGCTCGACGGCATCGACGGCCGCGTCGCGCGCCTCTTGAAGGCGTCCTCGCGCTTCGGAGCCGAGCTCGACAGCCTCGCCGATTTCGTCAACTTCGGCGTGGCGCCCGCGTTCCTCATCTTCAACTGGGGGCTCGGCAGCCTGAAGAGCTTGGGCTGGATCGTCGTCATGATCTTCGCGCTCGCCTCGGCCCTGCGGCTAGCGCGCTTCAACGTGGCAGCTGAGGAGGAGCATCCGAGGTGGCAGAAGGCCTACTTCATCGGCATGCCGACGCCGGCGGCGGCGATCGTCGTGCTGCTGCCGGTGTTCATCGAGCACCTGGGTTTCGACGGCATCCGCTCCTCCACGTTCATGCTCGACATCGTGCTCGTCTATACGCTGGTGATCGCGTTCCTGATGGTGTCGACCATCCCGACCTTCTCGGGCAAGCTCTTGGGCGAGCGGATCTCGCGCGAGTACGTGCTGCCGATCTTCATGCTGGCGGTCGGCTTCGTGGCGCTGCTGCTTACCTACCCGTTCGGCACGCTGACGGGGGCCTCGATTACCTACCTCGCCTCGATCCCGGTGAGCTACCGGCGCTTTGCGCGCATGCTGGAGGCGACGGAGGCGCAGGCGCGGCCGGAGCCGCAGCCGGAAGCACCCGCCGTGGAGGCCGCGCGCATCGTCTCCCTCCGCTCCGGCGAGCCACAGCGCTAACGCGAAGCTTTGTGGAATTCTAGCGCTGCTGGCGCTGGATCAGGCGGTCGCGTAGCGATTTCAACGCGCTGCCGGGCACCGGCGGCTGGTCGCTGCCGTCGCCTTCCGGCCCGCGCTGGGGCGCAGGATTCGCCGGCGCACCGCCGAACGTGTCCTTGCGCAAAAGCGACGCCGGCCGCGTGGCGTTGAGCGGCGCGCGGCCGGGCGGGGGCGCCGCAGGCGGAGGAATATTGACGGAGGGGCGCAGCACGTCCGCCTCGCGCACGCGGGCCGCGAGCGGAGACTCCTGGCGCGGCGGCTCGGGCACCGCTGGCGCCGTCTCCATCGACACGTCGGCCAGCATGGCCGCCTGCTGGTTCGGGTCGAGGATGACGGCGCTGATGTCGGAGGAGCGCCACTTCTCGACCACCTGCTCGAGGAAGCCCTCATCTCCGACCGAGCGCTGCCAATGCTCGGTGAAGTGCGCGGTCGTGCTGCGCGGCAGGCAATTGGAGGGCAGCTCGTCGAACTTGATGCGCACGGGAAGCGCCACGCCGTCGCCGAAGGCCAGCGCCTCGCGCTGTCCGAGTGCAGGCAGGAACTCCAGCATCCCCGAGCCCGTGTCGATGACGGCGGCGTTGACGATCTCCTGATCGCGGTCGTTCGACATGCGCAACGCGAAGACGGTGTTGCACTGGGACAGAATGGTGGGGTCGACTTCCGCCGGCCGCTGCGAGACGATGCAGAGCGCGACGCCGTACTTGCGGCCTTCCTTGGCGATCTTGGCGATGGCGCGCTTGCACGGCTCGAAGCCCTGCTGACCCGCGGCCGGCACGTAGCGGTGCGCCTCCTCGCACACGAGCGTGAGTGGCACCTTGCCATCGCTCCAATGCGCGAAGTCGAAGGTCATGCGCGAGAGCACCGAGACGACGACGTTGATGATCTCGGTGGGCAGGCCGGTGAGCTCCACGATGGTGATCGGCTTGCTGTTGACCGGCACGCGGAAGATGCGGGAGAGCACTTGCGTCATGCCGTCGTAGACGGTGAGCGAGCCGAACATGAAGGCGTAGCGGCCGTCTTGGGAGATGGCGTCGATGCGCGCGCGCAGCTGGCGGTAGGGGGAGAGGTCCTTCTTGTTCTCCAATTTGCCCATGCGCTCGTCGATGAGACCGGTGAGGTCGGAGATGCGGTAGGGCACGGGCGTATCGACGGTGAACCTCGTGGGCTCCATCATGCCGCCGCGGCGGAAGTTCTGCTGATCGCGCGCGCGCCCCGCGCTGTAACGCGCCTTGGCGATGGGGATCAGCTCCTGCAGGATCTCGATCTCGGCCTTGCGCGCGTCGTCCGCGATAAGTACCTCGACGATCTCTTCGAAGTTCAGCAGCCAGAACGGAAGCTGCATGTTGCGCGGGGAGATGACTTCCGCCCACTCGCTGAAAGCGGTCGCGTACTCGTTGTGGGGATCGAGCAGAACGATATGCGCCGCCGGGTTCTTGGCGAGGATCGCGCGCAGGATGAGCGCGGTCGTGCAGGACTTGCCGGTGCCGGTGGTGCCGAGGATGGCGAAGTGCTTTCCGAGCAGCTCGTCGACGCGAACCATCGCCTGGATGGTGCTGTCCTGGCGGATGCACCCGATGCGCACCGAGCGGGAGGGATCGCCGCAGAAGGCGGCTTCGAGCTCGCTCTTGGACGCCACACGCACGCGGTCGCCGAGGGCAGGATAGGCGGTGACGCCGCGGGTAAAGAGACTGGCGCGGCCGCCCTCGTCGCGCCACAGCTCGCCGACGAGGCCGAGCTCGGCGATCCAGATTTCCGTATCCCCCTCGCGCTGGGCCGGCACCGGCACGCTCAGCGCCGAGATGATGGCGAGCACGACCGTGTTGGCCGTGTCGATGGCGAGGAGCGTGCCCATGTCGGGGCGGTCGTTCGGCCGGACCCGGGCGCCCTCCTTGGGGCAGTCGAGCATCACGATGGCCTTGGAGCCGGTGACCGAGACGATGCGGCCGATCGACTTGTCGGACCGGGAGGCGCTCGCAGAGGCGTCCGGCATGGTCAACTGCATATTCGTGTTCATGGGTCCACTCACGATGGCAAGCCTCGCGTCAGCGTTGTCTCGCTACCCGCGGACGCCGGCTGGGCCCGGCGTGCAGGCAGCAGCACCGTCACCTCCGTGCCCACATCCTTCTGACTGCGGATGCTGAGCTCGCCGCCGTGCAGCTGCACGAGCGCCTTGGCGATGGGGAGCCCGAGGCCGGTGCCTTCGCGCCAGCGCGCATGCGTGGCATCGACCTGGCCGAACGGCGTCAGCGCGACTGCGACGTCCTCATCGGCCATGCCGACGCCGGTGTCGGTGACCACGACCGCGGCTGCGCCCTGGGCGGTGGGGGCTGCCGCAATGGTGACCGAGCCGCCGCAGCGGGTGAACTTCAACGCATTCGAGATGAGATTGGTGAAGACCTGGCGCAGCTTCACGCTGTCGCCGAGCACGGGCGGCAGTCCGGGCGAGATGTTCTCGACGAGCGAAAGGCCGGCGCTCTGCGCCATCAGCCGGAACGAGGAGGCGGACGCGCTCACCACCTCGGCGAGGCTCAACTCGCGCGCTTCCAGGGCGTACTTGCCGCTCTGGATCTTGGAAATGTCGAGGATGTTGTTGATGACTGCCAACAGGTGCCCGGCCGCGTCGTGGATGAGGTTCGCGTAGTCGGCGACCTCGGCCGCCGCGAGCCGGCGCTCGCCCCGCTCGGCCAGGAGCTTGGAGAACCCGATGATGGCGTTGAGCGGGGTCCTGAGCTCATGGCTCATGTTGGCGATGAACTCGGATTTGACCCGGCTCGCCAGCTCTGCCTCGACGCGGGCCGAGTGCTCGGCAACGCGCGCGCGATGGCGCAGCAACGCATCGCCCAGGAGCGACGCGTACTCGTTCATGAGGGAGCTGCTGGTCTTTTGGTTTCCGAAGGCCCCGCTGAGCATGACACGCTGATTGCTATTGTCCTGCCGCCGCCTGGACCCTAGGGGCTACAGAATAATGTGCGGTTAAGCTGCGTTCTGTTCTTGGCAGGTGCGGGGTGAGGGCAAACAAAAGGTTTACGCCCGCCCCGGCCCGGGGCAGCACAAGCGGCCGCGGGGATTAGCGGAGGCGGTCAGCGGGTGACGAACTGGAAGGGGACGCTCACCTCGATCGGCCCCTGGGCGACGTTCTGGGGCATCGGCGGGAACGGGGCGGCGCGATCGAGCGTGGCCATGGCCGCTTCGTCGAGCACTTTGGAGCCCGAGCTCTTCTCGACCGTGCGCGAGAGGAGGCTGCCGTCGGGGCCGACCGTGAAGCGGACCATGACAGTGCCCGCCAGCCGCGAGCGCGGGTTGACCTTCACGCGCTCGATCGACTTCGAAAGCGTCCCGAGGTAGGCGCGGCGCTGCGTCGTGTCGCCGCCTGCCTTGGCCTGCCCCGAGCTCTGCTCGAGAAGCGTGGCGACCTGCGGCGCCTGCTCCTGAACGGGGACGGGCACGATCGGCTTGTCCTCGACGGGTTTGGGATCGTCCTTGGTGACCTGCGCCTCGTGCTTGGCCTCGGTCGAGGTGACGACGTCGTGCAGCTCGGGCTCGAGCTCCTTCACCTCGCGCGGCGCCTCGATCGGCTGCACGGCGGGAACGTCGACCGTCTCAATCCGCTCCTCGGCCTCACCGAGCTTGGCGACGCCCTCGAGCGCGATGCCCTGCTCGACCACGAACATGTCGTTGCCGGTGCCGGCATCGAGCGCCGCGCCGCCGGCGACCCCGACGACCGCCACCAGCAAGGCGGCGTGGATCGCGAGGGAGGCTAGCCAGGTGATGGGACGCAGCGCGGGCATCGGATGCGGTTGGCTCTAAGGGGTTGCGGCGGGGGCGGGGCTCGGGGCGGGTGCGGCCGCAGGCGAGGAGGCCGAGGCGTCGGGCGAGTGCTGCGAGAGCAGCGAGACCCGGCTGTAGCCGCTCTGTCCGACGAGGCCCAGGATCTCCATCACGTCCCCGTAGGCGACCTTCTTGTCGCCGCGGACGTAGACGACCGCGTCGCCCTCGGCGGCGCGAATGTCCTCTAGCCGCGGGACGAGGCGGCTGCGGTCGACGAACTCGTCGCGGATCTGCAGTTGGCCGCCGGCGGTGAGCGTCACCACCATCGGCTTCTTCGACTGGCCCACGCGCGCGGCCGAGGTCTTCGGCAGCTCGATCGGCACGCCCGCGACCATGAGCGGCGCCGCCACCATGAAGATGATGAGCAGCACCAGCATCACGTCGACCATCGGCGTGATGTTGATCTCCGCCATCGGCTTGTAGCCGACGTCGTCATCATCGCCGGATTGCGCGAGGTTGATCGCGGCGCCCATCAGTGACCCTTTCCGGCGCGCATGGGCACGACCGTCTCGGATGAGGGACGCGACAGGTTCCTGGCGATCTCGGAAAGTGCGGTCCCCGCCCGCGCCGCGAGCCGGCCGAGCGCGACCGACACCGCGTTATAGGCCATCACCGCCGGAATGGCGGCGGCGAGACCGAGCGCGGTCGCAAACAGGGCCTCGGCGATGCCAGGCGCCACGGTCGCGAGGCTGGTGTCCTGCTGCTGGCCGATGGCGGTGAAGCTGTTCATGATGCCCCACACGGTGCCGAAGAGGCCGATGAAGGGCGCCGAGGAGCCGATGGTGGCGAGGAACGGCAGGCCGCTCTCCTGGCGCTGCAGCTCGCTCTTCAGTGAGGTGCGCATGGCGCGGTCGAGGCGGGCGCGCACGGCGCTGCGGTCCTCTCCGCGCGAGGCGCCGTCCTCGGCCTCACTATGCGCGGCCATGAGAAGGGTCCTGACGAGGCCGCGCTCGTCACCGCTGACGCTCCCGGATTTCGCGACGGCCTCGAGCCGGCGCACCTGCCGGCGAAGCCAGGACAGCCGCACGAGCTTCTCGAGGATGATCGCCCAGCAGCCGACGGAGGCCAGTGCGAGGCCCAGCATGACGGCTTTGACGACCGGATCGGCCTCCTTCAGCATTCCGTGAAGCGAGTAATCGTGCGCCACACCTACAACCAACATCACCACGTGCCGTACCTCGCTACTTAGAGATTCCGACTTTGGTCAGCGAGCTGACCTTGAGACCCGAAAGACAATCAGTGACCGGCCCGCTCGCGGCGCGGCACTCCATGACATCGTTGACGAGAAAGCTGCCGATGGTGTCGCAGCTTGTGTTGTCGAGCTCGAACAGCTTGACCGTGCGTTTCGACGGCCGCAGCGGCGCGAGATCGAGCGCGAAGCGGCGCCCGATGACGCCGTCGTTCTGGAACATGACGAGATCGAGCTTGTAGGCGTCGTAGGTCGTGGAGGACGGGTTGGACACCACGACATAGGCGCGGCAGCCCTTCTCGGACGGCTCCAGCTTGTTGAGCTCGAGCGACACGGCGTTGCCGCTCGAAGCCTGATTGTCGGCCGGGCCTGGCTCGGCCTTCTGTTGCACGTCTTGCGCCCGGGAAGGATGGGCAAGGAGCAGCGCGCTGACTGCCGCGGCGATCGAAAGGGCCCTCGTTCTCATTTGTCTCCTCAGACGCAAGCGGTTCATCTCGTGCATCTAGAGTCTTTCGTCGGCGCCTGCCATTGCCCGTGAGCTTAAATCTCTGTGATGCATTCGGGAGCCGGCGTTACCGGCGGGCGGAGCGTCGCTGCCCTGCCGCCGCTGCCATCGACCGCAAAGCACCGCTACATGACTTGCGGCGTGCGCGAACCCTCTGCGCGCGCTCTCACCCTCTGCGTCCAAGCACGAAACTCCCGCGCATTTCCAACTCTATGGTCCGAATGCGAACGGCTCGTTGCGACGGGCCTTTTTTGTCTTTGGCTGCGAGCTGCAGCAGTACGAGATAACATGTCGAAGGCGCAGGCTGTCAAACGCCGATACTTGCTTGATGCAGATCGGGAAAAATTCCCGAGCGGGTCGGGAACTCCTTCCCGGGCGAGGTCCCGCGATGACCTGCCTGAGGCGCACGCGTCCGAAGTTCTGACGCTCGCGCTTGAGCCGGCTGCGTGCGTTGGGAGTGCAACATAATGAGAGAAATGCTTTTGAGCGGGAAAAGCCGGCCAATTAAATCGGGAAAACCTCCTCTTGTTTTTGATGCTCGGAAATGCGGGGATTTGCTTGTTATCCGGGAACGCCGCTAGGGGGAGTATCGTGCATGCCTAGAGTTGTGCTCGAAGCGACGAGCTGACGTGGCTCAAGGAAGTCAGCGCGATCAGGACCGCGCTCGGCTTCAGGAGAGCAAAAGCCAAAAAATTGGCACCTGCAGCCCATCGGTTCGATGGGGGGAAAGGAATGTTTTGTCTCGCGCACGGGTCTTGGCCGGCTCGGCCAAGCTGAAGTTTGAGCTCTGCGGGGTAAGTCCCGCGGGCGGCGGGCGTGAGCAGGAGGCTCCGTCCTCACGAAAGAGTTGAGAGACGACGCATCGCGTCGTGAGCTTGGGGTTTGAGCCATGCGTTGGAGTGTTGCGTGCGCGATCACCTGCCTGGCGATGAGGGGACGAGCCTTCGCCCCCGGCCCGGCGCGGAGTGTCGAGATGCAACTTGGCTCGGGGCAGCGCTCGGGAACAACTCCTACGGGCGGTCGGGAAACCGCGGCAACGCCGAATCAGCTACGTCTTTGCGGGCGGGTCACGGCACTTGCAGGGGGCGGGATGGGGGGCCTGAAGTCGAGGTTGCCGGCAGCAGCAGGCGCGCTCCTGCTTTTCTCCTCCGCCGCCATCGCCCAAGAGGCCACCCCCCCTGCGGCGAGCCCGCCGCCGGGCGCGGCCACGACCCCGACACCACCCGCCGCCACGCAGCCCACCACGACACCGTCGGCGACGACCACTCCCGGTGCAACGGCGCCCGCGCCGGGCGGGACGCAGCTCCCGCCGGTGCAGGTCATTCAGAAGCAAGAGCAGACGCCGCAAACCGCGCCCAAGAAGGCCGCCGCCAAGAAAACGCCGCCAGCGCCGCCCCCGGCGGCTCCCGCCGCGCCGACCGCACCCGTCACGCCGCAAGTCGCCGGCACCGGCGGCATCGACGACGGCACCGTCCTGATGTCGCCGCTCGAGGGCAGCGCGGTGCCCATCGGCAAATTCCCCGGGGCCGTGGGGCGCTCCTCCGCATCCGATATCGAACGCTCGGGCACCGACTTCGTCCCGAACGTCATCCAGCAGACCGTGCCCGGCGCCATCCTCGAGGACGCCCAGGGCAACAACTTCCAGCAGAACCTGCAGTTCCGCGGCTTTGACTCCTCGCCCGTCAACGGCGTGCCGCAGGGGCTCGCGGTCTACCAGAACGGCGTGCGCATCAACGAATCCTTCGGCGACATCGTCAACTGGGACTTCCTGCCCGACACCGCGATCGAAGGCATAACGATCGTCGGCGCCAACCCGGTGTTCGGCCTCAACGCGTTGGGCGGCGCCGTGACGGTGCTGATGCGCGACGGCTTCAACTTCCAAGGCACCGAGATCGACGTTCGCGCCGGCTCGTTCGGGCGCGTCCAGGGCGAGCTCGCCTCAGGCCAGCGCAGCGGGACCTGGGGCGCGTTCCTGTCGCTGGAGGGCATCCGCGACAACGGCTGGCGCCAATTCTCGCCGGCGACCATCCGGCGCGGCTATGCCGACCTCGGCGCCAAGGACGACACCACCGAGGTGCACCTCAACTTCACCGGCGCCGACAATTTCGTCGGCGCGACCTCGGCCGCGCCGGTGCAGCTCTTGAACCTCAACTGGAGCAACTCCTTCACCAACCCGCAGACGACCGACAACAAGCTGTCGATGGTCTCGCTCAACGGCCAGGTGAAGGCGACGCCGACGCTGACCTTCTCCGGCGTCACCTACTATCGCTGGTTCCAGCAGAAGCACATCGACGCCAACCTCCTCGACGCCACGAGCTGCGCGAACCCGTTCGACCCGCTGGCACCCAATGTCGTCTGCTCTGCCGAAAGCACTCCCGCCGAGGCCTTCGTCGGGCCCGACGACCGCACGCAAGTGTTCGATCCCGACGCCGCCTACGGCACCCTCGACCACACCTCGCAAAACGCCAATAGCTGGGGCCTCTCGGGCTAGGGAGTCGAGAAGGCGCGGGTGCTCGGCCATACCAACCAGTTCCTGCTCGGTGCCAGCTACGACCACGGGCGCGTGGGCTACGCGAGCAGCAGCGACCTCGGCACCTTCGGGTCGGACTTCACGCTGAGCCCGATCGATCCAACGTTTCTCATCCTGCAGCCCGACGACTTCAACCCGCGCAACCTGACGACGCAGAACGACTACGTCGGCATCTACTTCTCCGACACGATCGATCTCACGCCGGCGCTCGCCTTCACCGTGGGCGGCCGCTTCAACTACGCGCGCCTCGCCATCCAGGACAACACCGGGCTCGATCCCGAGGTCAACGGCGCTCACGTCTACGAGCGCTTCAACCCGATGACCGGCTTCACCTACCAGTTCCATGACGGGCTGACGCTCTACGGCAGCTACGCGGAAGCCAACCGCGCGCCGACCCCGGCCGAGCTCTCCTGCTCGGACCCCAACAATCCGTGCCTGATCGAGAGCTTCCTCACCTCCGACCCCAACCTGCACCAGGTCGTGTCACGCACCTTCGAGCTGGGCTTGCGCGGCAAGGAGGCCTATGGTCACGGCGGCAAGCTCGAGTGGAGCGCCGGGCTGTTTCACGCCATGAACTTCAACGACATCCTGGCGCTGGCGGCGCCGGAGACCGGGCGCGGCTACTTCCAGAACGTAGGCGACACCCTGCGCCAGGGCGTCGAGCTGGGGCTGCGCTACACGGATCCGCGGCTGATGGTGTACGCGAACTACGCCTTCGTCGCCGCCACCCTCGAGACCGACGTGCAGCTGCCCTCGCCGAACAATCCGAACGGCGTGCCGTGCGACAACGCTCCCGACGCCACCTGCTCCAACGCCAGCGCGGGCGACCGGCTGCCGGGCATCCCTGAGCACCGCTTCAAGGCGGGCTTCGACTACTGGGTCACGCACGAATGGAAGTTCGGCGGCGATCTGCTCGTTGCCAGCAACCAGATCTTCTACGGCGACTGGGCCAACAACAATGCGCCGCTCGCGGGCTACGCCACCGTCAACCTGCACTCTTCCTACGACGTCAACGAGCACTTCCAGCTCTACGGCCTGATCAACAACCTGTTCGACTCCCACTACGGGCTGTTCGGCACCTTCTTCGACACGGAAACTGCGAATGGCGCCGCTGCGGCCGCGGGCCTCGGCGACAGCTTCTTTACGAACCCGCGCACGATCACGCCGGCGCAGCCGCTCGCGGCCTATGCTGGCGCCAGGATCAAGTTCTGATCTGGCCGACCCTAGTTAGGAGCTGCGTGACGCGTTTGCGCAGGTGGGGAGCGCGCACCGCAGGATCGGACCCGGAGGGTCTGACCCCAAACGACGGCGACGGTGGATCGGTTTCAGAGCTGCGTCACGTACGCGCGGCCCTCGATCACGTCGTACTCGCACACCTGGTAGGGCAGCCGCTCCTTCGCGGTCAGCACCACGTGCGGGTGCTTGAAGCGGGCGGGCCACAGCTCGTTGTTGATCTCCCAGATGCTCACCTGCGCGCTCGCGCGGCCGATCGAGAGCGAGACCGAGGAGGGCTTGGTCCACAACGGCAGCGCGGCGGTGCTCACGGGTGCGGCGCGGTCGCTCAGGCGGCCGATGGGGTCGGCGGCACGGCTCGCGGGCGCGTCCAGTGCCGACATCTGGCAGGCGGCAATGGCGCGGTCGCGGTAGGCGAGCAGCAGCGCCTCGCCTGCGCCGTCGCGGTAGAGCCGCTCCTGCGTCCATACCTTCGTGACCGCCAGCACGGCGAGCACAACGACGAGCGCTCTCATCATGAGGGGCCTCCCCCGCGCGATCTGAGCGTTGGTCCCGCGCCGGCGCCGGATTTGCTGCGCCGCGGCGGCGTCCCGCGCTCGAGGCCCGAGTTTGCTGCGGCTTGGTGAAGAAAGCGTTGCCCGGCGTGCCGCGGCGGCTTGTCAGGGGCG
>Ga0335081_10017164_pt1 | contig 11724 bp, 12 predicted proteins | sample Lox_Sample_35_FD_206713 | JGI IMG/M metagenome (GOLD analysis project Ga0335081, IMG submission 206713) | Soil microbial communities from Loxahatchee National Wildlife Refuge, Florida, United States - Lox_Sample_3.5 | ecosystem: Environmental > Terrestrial > Soil > Wetlands | place: USA... | reverse complement strand
TGCCCTGGAGATGATCGTTCTCGCGGGCGGAGGAAACCAGGCCAGTCACCGTGTCGACCACGGCCACGTGGTGGTGGCAGGCGCGTAACGCAGGCACGATCTGCCGGGCCGACGCCAGTGCGACATCACGCTCAGCTGACGCGCCGCCCGTCAGAACAGTGACGTTGATGCTGAACCCCTGAGGCGGATGCCGAATCGTAGCGCGATTCGGGGTCGAGGTGAAGCCGGGGCGGCCGTGACGCTAGCGGCTGCCGATCAGTTGCTGGAGCACGTCGTATCGGCTCACGATCCCGATGAGCTTGCCGTCTTTCTGCACCAGAGCCGCCGGACTCTCCCTGGTGAGAATCGGGGCGAGGCGGTCCGTCTGGGTCAGCGCATCCACGACTGGGAAGGGGGTGTCCATGACCTCGCGCACCGGCCGGTCGAGGAGGGCGGGTTGGGCGAGGGCCCGGGTCATGAGGGTGTTCTCCACGAGCCCCCCCACGCACTGGCCCGCCTCGAGCACGGGAATCTGGCTCACCCCCCAGGTGCTCATGAGGTTGAGCGCCTGACGGACGGCCGCCGCAGGCGCGACGCTCACCAGCGCCGGCGCATTGGCGGCCCGACGCTGCAGCAACTGTTCAGCCGTGATGCGAGGCGCGTCCAACAGCTGGTTCTCCTGCATCCACTCATCGCTGAACAGCTTTGAGAGGTAGCGCTCGCCCGTGTCACACAGGATGGTCACGACGCAGGCGGCAGGGTCATCAAGTTCGCGCGCGATCTCGATCGCGAGCGCGACGTTGAGGCCGGCCGACCCGCCGACCAGCATCCCCTCCTCGCGGGCCAGCCGCCGGGCCATGGCGAAGGCCTCCCGATCGGGGACTTGGCGGAACTCATCGATGTAGTCGAACCAGATTGTCCCGGGGATCTTGTCGCCGCCGATGCCTTCCACCTTGTACGGGTAGCCCTCTCCCAGGGTCCGGGTGCGCGCGTAGCTGGTGTACTGTGAACCCTGGGGATCGCCGGCGATGATCCTGATCTTCGCGTTCTTCTCCTTCAGGAACTTGCCGGTGCCGCTTACCGTGCCGCCCGTTCCCGCGCCTCCAACGAAATGGGTTACACGCCCTTCCGTCTGCGTCCAGATTTCGGGGCCCGTGGTTTCGTAGTGGGCCTGGGGGTTCACGGGGTTGTAGAACTGATCCGCGAGGATCGCCCCAGGAGTCTCCCGGGCGATCTGCCTGGCCTTGTTCACGTAGTTGTCGGGATGATCCGGCGGGACGGCGGTGGGCGTGATGACGACTTCAGCGCCGTAGGCCTTGAGCAGGCGCACCTTCTCCTGGGACATCTTGTCCGGCATGGTGAAGATGCACCGGTAGCCCTTGAGGGCGGCCGCCAGGGCCAGACCCACGCCGGTGTTACCACTGGTCCCCTCCACCACGACCCCGCCGGGCTTGAGCGCGCCGCGACGCTCGGCGTCTTCGATGATCCGGAGCCCGATGCGGTCCTTGACCGAGCCGCCCGGGTTGGCGTATTCGGCCTTTCCGTACACCGGAGTGCGGAGCCCCGCACCGACTCGTTGCAACCGGATCAACGGGGTCCAGCCGATGGTCTCGAGGACGGAGTGATAGGCCTTGGAATGGGGCGGTGTCACGGGGACGTCCCTCCGGCCTCGGGGTGACGGAAGTGAATCGGTTGCAGGAACGACGCAGCGATCGCGACGCCATTCCGGAGTGCGGGCGCGAAGTGAAACTGACCGACCGCGGACAGTGCCGCCGAATCGAGCGCCGGGTACCCCGAGGACTCGGCCAGTTCGGTGGAATCGAGGTCCACGCGACCACTCTCGTCGACGAACAACCGCAGCACCACCTTTCCTTCAATGCCGCGCGCCAGCAGGGCCTGCGGGTAGACCACGGGCGATGATGGGTTGATCATCACGGGCGGGTCGTCATTGTGGTGCGCGGTCTGCGAGGGGAGGCGGACCGTGTTGGGATCCGGCCGTGAACACGCCAGGCCGAGGAGCAGAAGAGGGGCCGCAAGGATGCGGCCGCGGGGCAGACTCATTTGATGTATCCGATGAGCATCAGGATTCCCACCCCGACCGCCGTGATGAGCAGCCAGTGAAGGAGGCTCTTGGTGAGCTTGATCAGGAGCAGCGTTCCGGCCCCGACGATGAACCCGACGGCGGCGTGGTGGGTAGCGACACTGGGAGTATTGCCCTGGGCGAGCGAGGCAGCCCCGATGGCAAGCCCGAGGAGCGCCGCGATCAGCAGAGCCTTGCCGATTCTGATCACGACGATCACCGCCAGGACAAGCAGCCCGGCGGCCGCGGCCGTCACCAGGTTTAGCTGACCCAGGGCATTCGGGAGCGCGGGCATCGACCGGTCAGGCGTCGGTAAGGCGTTTGAGTTCGGCCAGGCGGTTCAGCGCCTCTATCGGGGTCAGGCGGTCGAGATCGAGACCCCGGAGCTCCTCGATGACCGGGTGCGGCGGGAGGCCCGCGAACAGACCGAGCTGAGCCGGGTCCTCCGGGGCCAGCTGCCCGGGCACCACGCGATGATCGGCCTCGAGGGTGTGCAGCACCTCACGGGCTCGTCGCACGATTTCGGCGGGCAGCCCAGCGAGCTGCGCGACATGGATTCCGTAGCTCCGATCGGTGCCACCCGCCTCGAGCCGATGAAGGAAGACCACGCGATCGCCCGCTTCGTGCACCGCGACATTGAGGTTCCGCGCGTGCGCGAGCGTCTCCGGGAGCTGCATCAGCTCGTGGTAGTGCGTCGCGAACATCGTCCGACAGCCCACGGAGTCGTGCAGGTGCTCCGTGACGGCCCAGGCGATAGCCACACCATCGTAGGTCGAGGTGCCGCGACCGATCTCGTCCAGGAGCACGAGGCTACGCCGGGTCGCATTGTGCAGGATGGCACTGGTCTCGCTCATCTCCACCATGAAAGTGGACTGGCCCCTCGCCAGGTTGTCGCTCGCCCCCACCCGCGTGAACAGCCGGTCGACCACCCCGATCTCGGCCGCTTCGGCGGGGACAAAACTTCCCATCTGCGCGAGGATCACGCACAGGCCGATCTGGCGGAGGATGGTGCTCTTCCCTGCCATGTTGGGGCCCGTGACCAGGAGGACACGTTCCGCGGGATCGAACCGCACGTCGTTCGGAATGAACGATTCGCGCGGCATCAAGCGCTCGATGACGGCGTGCCGTGACTGTCGGAGGGTGAGGGAAAGTCCATCGTGGATGGCGGGCCTGATGTACCGGTGGTGAGCCGCCGTTTCGGCGAGGGACCCCCAGACATCGAGGCGAGCCAGGGCGGCGGCGGTGCGCTGCACCCGGGGCGCCGCCGCGCCCACCGCGTCGCGCAGACCGGAAAACAGCTCGGCCTCCCGAGCGGCGATCCGCTCTTCGGCGCCGAGTACGCGTTCCTCATAGGTCTTGAGCTCCGGGGTGACGTAGCGCTCGGCACCGCTGAGCGTCTGGCGCCGCTCGTAGTCTGGCGGGACCTTTTCGGCGTGCGCGTGGGTTATCTCGAGGTAATAGCCGAAGACCTTGTTGTAGCCCACCTTGAGCGAGGGGATGCCGGTGCGTTCGCGCTCCCGCTGCTGCAGGGTGGCGATGTACTGCTTTCCCCCGTCGCGGAGGTCCCTCAGCTCGTCGAGATGGGGATCAAACCCCGGACGAATCACGTCGCCGTCCGCGAGCACGGCGGGGGGCCGGTCCGCGAGGGCACGCGCGAGCTGCTCCGTCACATCGATGAGAAGATCGAAGTCCTCTACCACCTCCTGAAGCCCGCGGCTCTGGTCGCGTCGGCCGAGTCCGGTCAAGGCCTCCAGCACATCCGGGAGTCGCTGGAAGGAGTCCCGGAGGGCGCCCAGCTCGCGCGGTGTGGCCCTCCCCGCGGCGGCGCGGCCGGCCAGCCGCTCGAGGTCGCGCACCCCGTCCAGCGCCTCCCGGATCCGGGCGCGGCTCCGCTCGTCATCCACCAGGACCTGCACGGCGTCGAGCCGTTCGTCGATCGCGGCTGGCTCCCGGAGCGGCGCAAGCAGCCACTGACGCAGCAGACGAGCCCCCATCGGCGTCATGGTCGAGTCCAGCGCTTCGAAGAGTGTGGTGCCCCTGGCGCCGGCCCGGAGCGGCTCGCACAGCTCCAGATTCCGCCGGGTCATCTCGTCGATCCAGAGATGGCGATTCGAACGGTGCACCGTGGGGCGGCGAAGGTGGGGAATGCCGCCCGGTTGCAGCTCCATGATATAGCGGAGCAACGCGCCGGCGGCTCCCACGGCGGCCTGGTCTTCCGGGCCGAGCCCGAGGCCATCGAGACTGGCCAGGCCGAAGCGCCGGGACAGGTCGGTGCGAGCCAGCTCCGGGTCGAACTCCCAGCGTTCACGCGAGGTGCGGAGCACGCCATCCTCGAGGTGGATGGTCCCGTCGGGGGGGAGGACCAGCTCCGCCGGGGTGAGGCGGCCCACGGCCTCGTCCAGTTCCGCAGGGGCCACGCTCTCCATCAGGAACTCGCCGGTGGAGAGGTCGATCGCGGCAAGCCCGGACGTCGTGTCGTGAGCAGCGGCCGGGAGCACCGCGACGAGAAAATTGTTCCGTACACCGGGCAGGCAGTTCTCCTCCAGCACCGCTCCCGGCGTGATGGTCTCGATCACCTCCCGGCGGACGATGCCCTTGGCCAGCTTGGGATCCTCGACCTGCTCGCAGATTGCCACGCGATGACCCGCGGCAATGAGTTGCCGCAGGTAGTCCGAGGCTGCCTTGACGGGGACGCCAGCGAGGGGGACGCCATCGCCGCGGGAGGTGAGGGTGATACCGAGAATGCGGGCACCCAGCTCCGCGTCTTCGAAGAACATCTCGTAGAAGTCGCCCATGCGAAAGAAGAGAATCGCGTCCTGATGACGCGACTTGATCTCCCGATACTGCTGCATGAGCGGCGTCCCGGCCGCATCGGCTGCCCGGCCGGTCACGGTTCCTTCACCACGAATGGCGTCCTGCCCAACTTCTTGCGCATCTGTGCGGCAGCCGCCAGCGCCTTTGTCCGGTCAGCGTACGGCCCCGCCCGGACCTTGAACAGGCCGTCCTCCTGCACGATGTAGGGCTCGAAGCCGGCGCTCTTGAGATCCTGAGAGAGTTTGTCAGCCCCGGTCTGACTGTTCACGGCCCCGATCTGCACCCCGAACCCCGTGCGTGCAGGTGGCGGAGGGGGCGCCGGAGCAGTCGGGCTTGGCGGCTGTGCGGCGGTCGACTCGGGCGCCACGGGCGGGGAGGCGGTGCAGCGGCCGTTGAGGTAGTCGAGCCGATTCTTGAGTTCCACGTCGGTGCCCGCCCGTTCGATGCCGGCGGCGAGCCAGGCGCAGGCCTCCGGGCTCCGCTTGAGGTCGAACAGGGAGCGTGCCGCCCATTCCGAGGCAGGCGCGATGAGGGGCGAGTCGGGGTAGTCGCTGCGCACCCGGTTGAGCTCGCGGACCACGCCGTCGAAGTTGCCCGCGGCATAGTCGAGCAGGGCGAGACGGAACAGCGCGTTGTCCGCCCAGGAGGAGTTGGCGTACTCCACCGCGACCCGGGTGTAGTTTCGCCGCATTTCCTCCACGCTTCGGGATACGAGGCCCATAGTGTAGAGAATCTGCGGATACAGGGTATCGGTCGGCGTCGTCTGCTGGAGCAGACCGTTCACGATCGAGCGCGCCGAGTCCGTGGCGCCTTCCTGTGCGATGCGAAGGGCGTTGACCAGCCGGGGATCGCTCTGGGCTGCGAGTGCCCCGGGTCCACCCACCAGGGTCAGGAACAGGGCAACCGATGCGGCTGAAGCTCTGGGCAAGGCCATCAGGGTGACTCCGAGGGTACACTCACTATCGTCGGACCGTACGGGGCGCTGTCGCGTCGACCCCGCCCGTGACGCCAGGAGGCGAGGCGGAGCACCAGGTTGGTGATCGTTCCCGCCTCGTCGGTAAGGCGGGTGCCCTTAAGCGCCATGTCCGCCTCCAGGGTGGCGCGGAGCGCCCGGCGCAGTCGGGCGGCCGGCCAGGCATCCACGACTTCGGCCCAGGCGCGGGTCACGACCTTCCAGTCGCCCAGACCGAACGGTCTCACCTGGCGCAGCCGGTCGAAGAGCGCCCGCTCCAGCGCCGTTCCCCGCGAGCCGTTGTCGTAATGGGCCCGGGCCAGGCGAAGCCCCACCAGGGTCGTGCCCAGTACGGCCACCATCTTGACGCCAGACATGCCGGCCTGTTCCAGGACTCGACGCCCCAAGCCGAGGGCGCCGGCGGCGTCGTCGGCGATAACGGTTTGCACCCAGTCCTCAAGGGTCTCCCCGTGTCGAACGCCGACCAGCTCACCGACTCGGTCCCGCGTAATCGGCCCCTCGTCGGGGAGCGCCGCCAGCTTCTCGAGCTCCGATCGTAAGGCGCCGAGTTCGTAATCGGTGGCCGCGGCGAGATGCTCCGCGGCCCCGTCGCCGAAGGTGAACCCGAGCCGCTTGGCGTGGTACGCCAGCCAGCGCGCCACGCGGTCCGGGGCCAGCGGCTCGAACGCGACGGCATAGCCGCGGGAGGCGATCTTCTCGTCTGGCTGCCCATTCCGCGCGCGATCGTCGCCGGGCGCGTTCTCCACGAGGACCAGGATCGTCTCCGTGGCAGGATGCTCCAGGTACTTCTCCAGCACCTCCCGTGGCCCGGCCTTCCGCTGCCAGGTCTCGACATCCCGGATCACAACCACCCGGCGGTCCGCCATCATGGGCAGGGTGTTCACCAGCGTATGGAGGTCCTCGGGCGTGAGCGTCTGCGCGCTCCGCTGATCGAGGTTGAAGTCGCGCTGCTCTGGCGGGAGGGCTCGATCGATCACCGCCCGGACTGCCTCATCCTTGAGCACCTCTTCGGTCCCGAACAGGTAGTAGACCGGGGCCAGATCGCCCTTGGCAAGCGCTCGGAGCAGGTCGTCGTGACTGTGGCGCGGCATGGGGGGAAAGTAAAGCCCCCGGGGGCCCGTCGTCAGCCATCGACTCCGTGCGGCGGCGGGGGTGTCCTGATGGAGGAAGAAAGGCCGGCGGCCGACAGCGGTCAGTCTTGGGAAGGGTACGGGGCGAACCTGGGCACCGGAACGTTCAGGGCCCCACCCCGCTCCTGACCGCTATCGGCTGCCGGCGGAAGGTTGGCGCGCCTTGGGTGGAGGCGGCGGAATCCGAGTGAAGACTACGAACGGAATGCCCGGCTCGAGCTTGGGCTGCGCGATGACCATCGGCTGCACCTCGGCCGCGACCGGCGGAGGGAGCACCGTCCACTCCTTGAGCGAAAGCCCGACCAAGGCGAGCAGGAAACCCGCGGCGATCGTGGCTACCCAGGGCGAAACCCGGGGCGGCAGCGGCTCCGCCACCAGATCGGCCAGCCGGATCCGCTGGGCAAGCCGTTCCATGAACCCCGGCGACGGCTCGAGGCGCCCGACGCGCAGCACGGCCACCCCCTCCCGCACGGCACGCTCGAAGGCGGCGCACCGGGGGCAGGTCTCCATGTGGTCATCCATGCGGGCGGCCAACTCCGGGTCGTGGCCGTCGCGATAGTCGGAGAACCGATGGCGGAATTCCCGACAGTTCATCGTTGATCCTGCAACTTGGTGTCTAGGAAGTTGTCAGCGCGCCAGACCAACTCTCCTGGTACTACAGCGCGGTGGGTCGAAAAGTTCCTGCCAGAGCTGGTGTTACTCGAGGCGGGGTTCAATGATCTCGGCGAAGCTCTGCCGGGCGCGGTTCAGGCGGCTTTTCACCGTGCCCAAATTGCAGTGCATGATCTCGGCGATCTCCTCGTAACTCTTGCCCTCGAGCTCCCGGAGGACGAAGACCTCGCGGTGATGGGCGGAGAGCCGTGCGACCGCCTCGTCGACCAGTGCCTTCAGATGGCGCCGCTCGAAGAGATCGTCCGGTCGAGTCTCCGAATCCTCGAAATCCACCGGACGCTGCTCCTCACCCTCGCGGGCTCGGACCTGGTCGAACGAAATCAACGGCGACCGGCTCAGGTTCCGGAGCTCGTTCTTGGCCAGGTTGGACGCGATGGTGTAGATCCAGGTGGAGAACTTCCGGCTTCGGTCGAACCGACCCAGGTGGCGATAGACCCTCAGAAAGGTCTCCTGGACCAGGTCCTCCGCGCGGGCGCGGTCGCCGATCATCCGGTAGATGAAGTTCAGCAGCCTGACCTGGTAGCGGGTGACAATCTGCCCGAAGGCCAGTGGATCACCCTGCAGGTGGGCTTCGATGAGCGTGTTGATCTCGGGCGGGGCCGCCGCCTCCCGCTCCGGCTTGCCTGACGTTAACGCTGACTTGAGCAACCGGATCAGCGTCATGGTCTCCCTCCTCCCCCGCCCAGGCGGAACGTCCGGGCGTACATCAAGGCTACCAGGGTCTTCGCGTCCTGAATGACCCCCCGCTCCATCATCTCCATGACGTCCGACCACGCCTTGAGATGTACTTCGAGGAACTCGTCCGCCTCACGGCGGGGCGTTCCGTCCCGGAGCCCTCTGGCAAGGAAGAGGTGGATGCGCTCGTCGGTGAACCCGGGGGTGGTGTAGATCGTGGTCAGCGGGCTGATCTCACTGGCCCGCATCCCGGTCTCCTCGGCCAGTTCCCGCCGGGCGCAGGCTTCGGGCGTCTCCCCCGGATCCAGACGGCCGGCGGGAATCTCCCAGATGAAGTCGTCTGCCGCGTGCCGGAACTGGCGGAGCAGCACCACTCGCGGCTCCGGGGCACCAGGATCGTCCAGGAGGGGGAGGACCGCCGCGGCCCCGGGGTGTCGGATCATCTCCAACTGGCCGATCGAGCCGTCCGGGAACCTTACGGTATCCAGGTCGAGATTCAGGACTCGACCTAGATACCGGCGCTCGGCGGCGATCAGCGGCATTGCGTGAACATGGCGGCGACGCCGGCGTTGGACAAGTGGAATCTGAGCGCCACTCTGTCCCGCGGCTCCCGCGAAGAGTGCAACCCTCAGCGGCTGATGGGCTTCCCCTCCACCGTCTACGGTCCGGAGGAAGCGCCGGATTCGGCGGCCGCTCTCAGCTGAGGCCGAGAAGGACGATGGGGATCTTCCACGCCTCCGCCCCGAAGAAGAAGAGCTCGAGACGCCAGTTGGCGGAGATAGGACTGGTCCGGGTTGGCGAGGTATAGGCCTCGAGGGAGGTGTGTCCGGCTTCGAGGCGCAGGCGGAGGGTATGGAAGGGATCGCTTACCAGCAGGACGCGATGGACGCGATGCTCCTGGGCCCAGTCCGCGACCCCACGGATGGAGGATTGGGTCGAGCGGCCCTCCGGTCGCACCACGACGGCGCTCGCCGGAACGTCATGCGTCACGAGATACTCGCGGCCCACCGTGGCCTCACTCACCCGGTCACCCTCGCCGATGCCCCCGGTAACCACCATGGTGGGGGCCAGCCCCTCGCGGTACAGCAGGAGCGCGTGGTCGAGGCGCGCCCGGAGCACGGGAGATGGCTTGCCGTTGTACTGCGCCGCTCCCAGCACCACGATCGCGTCGACCGGACGCCGCTGATCCTGGCGGCTCGCCACCATGACGGCCAGAAACGAGATGGCATAGATGCAGAACGGAGCGAGGACCAGCGCGAGCAGGACGCGGCGGAGGGTGGTCGACACGGAGGAATACTATCGGGGTGGGCGAGAGCGACGGTAGACTGTGCCGGCAGGCCACGCTGGCGGCTACGCCTGCAATTCGAAGCTTTCCCCCTGCTTGGGAATGTCAACCTGCCGCACTCCCTCCTCCCGCAGAATCTTAGCCATCGCCTGGAGTGCATCGGCCTCGCCGTGAACGACGAAGGCACGGCGCACCGGACCTCCCAGCTTGCGGAGCCACCCACGCAGCTCGGTCCGATCCGCGTGGGCCGAGTAGCCACCGAGGGTCTCGATCTCGGCGCGCACCGGATACTCCTCTCCCAGGATCTTCACGGTACGCTGGCCCTCCTGCAGCCGCCGACCGAGGGTGTGCTCCGCCTGGAAGCCGACGAAGAGCAGCATGGTGCGGTGATCGCCGATGTGATTGGCGAGGTGGTGGAGGATGCGCCCCGACTCCGCCATCCCGCTCGCAGCGATGATGACGGCCGGCCCGGGCATGCTGTTCAGCTTCTTCGAGTCTTCCACGTCGCGCACGTACCGGATGAGCGGAAAGTCGAACAATCCACTGGTCCGCTCGATCATGCCTTCGCTTCGGTCGAACAGCTCCGGATGGAGGCGGAAGACAGAGGTCGCATCCACCGCCAGCGGACTGTCCACGAAGATCGGGATTCCCGGGATCTTCCCGGCCCGAAACAGCTGGTGCAGGTCGTAGACCAGCTCCTGGGTGCGCCCGACCGCGAACGCGGGGATGAGAATCTTGCCCCCGCGGCCAGCGGCGCGACGCACCAACTCACCCAACTTCTGCTCAGCATCGGCGGGGGCGTCGTGGTCGCGGTTCGCGTAGGTGGACTCCACGATGAGCGTGTCGACGGCTCCGGCCGGCGGGTCGGGGTCCCGGATGATCGGGAGGCCGGGGCGCCCGATGTCCCCCGAGAAGACCAGCCGGTGCCCGGCGCCTTCGGTGATGCGGAGGTCCACCGACGCCGATCCCAGGATGTGCCCGGCGTCGGTGAACTCGAAGGCCAGGTACTTCCGCAGGTGGTGCACGCGCCGATAGGGGAGCCCCACCATCAGATCCTGTACGGCTACGGCATCGGCCATCGTGTAGAGGGGTTCGCTCTCCGGGCTCGCGCGGCCCCGGCGCGCGAGGAATTCCGCGTCCTTTTCCTGGATGTGCGCCGCGTCGGGAAGCATCACCGCCGACAGATCCCGGGTCGCGGGAGTGGCGAGGATGGGGCCATGGAAGCCGTGGCTCACCAACAGAGGAAGCCGCCCGGAATGATCAATGTGAGCGTGACTCAAGATTACGGCATCGAGGCGCCGGGGATCGACCGGCAATGCGGCATTCAAGGCGCGAGTCTCGGTTCGACGCCCCTGGAACAGGCCGGCGTCCAGCAACACGCGCGCCCCCGCCGCCTCCAGCAGATGCATGGAGCCGGTTACCTGGCCCGCGGCGCCGTGAAAGGTCAGGCGGATCATCTGGTGCCGAAGAGCCGGTCTCCGGCATCACCCAGCCCGGGAAGGATGAATCCCCGCCCATCGAGCTCCCGGTCCAAAGCGGCGGCGAAGACCGGAACGTCGGGATGACCCTCGAGCATGCGCCGCACCCCGGCGGGCGCGGCCACGATGCAAAGGAACCTGACGCGCCGTGCCCCGGCGGCCTTGAGCGTGGTCACCGCCGCCGTGGCCGACCCCCCGGTCGCGAGCATCGGGTCGAGGACGAAATAGTCCCGATCTTGCTCTTCTCCCGGCAGCTTCGCGTAGTACCGCATCGGCTCGAGCGAACTCTCGTCACGGGAAAGCCCGATGTGGCCGACCCGGGCCGTCGGTAGCAGTTGCGAGACCCCGTCGACCATGCCGAGCCCCGCCCTGAGAATGGGAACCAGGGTGAGCTTCTTGTCGGAGACCAGCCGGCCCGTCATGCGCTCGAGCGGCGTCTCGATCTCGACCGCTTCCGTCGGCAGGTCCTTCGTGACCTCATAGGCCATGAGCATGGCGATTTCACTCACCAGCAACTTGAAGTCCCGGGTCCCCGTGGTGCGGTCCCGGAGCAGGGTGAGCTTGTGCTGAATCAGGGGGTGGTGGAGGACGGTGAGATTCGGGAGGGAACGGTCGGACATGCCTCGGAAGATGGATCG
>Ga0335081_10017163_pt1 | contig 11725 bp, 8 predicted proteins | sample Lox_Sample_35_FD_206713 | JGI IMG/M metagenome (GOLD analysis project Ga0335081, IMG submission 206713) | Soil microbial communities from Loxahatchee National Wildlife Refuge, Florida, United States - Lox_Sample_3.5 | ecosystem: Environmental > Terrestrial > Soil > Wetlands | place: USA: Florida... | reverse complement strand
GGCCGGAGACCGGAGAGCAGGACCAGGTTTCTGGCGAGATCGACGATCTTCACCGGCTCACCCATGTCGAGCACGAAAATCTCCCCGCCCTGGCCCATCGCCGAGGCCTGTAGAACCAGTTGCGAAGCTTCCGGGATGGTCATGAAGTACCGGCGCATCTCGGGGTGGGTGACGGTGACCGGGCCGCCGGCGGCGATCTGCTGCTTGAAGATGGGGATGACGCTGCCGTTGGAGCCCAGAACATTGCCGAAGCGGACCGATACGAAGCTGGTTCCGCCGTTCTGCAGTTCGAGGATCAGGAGTTCGGCCACGCGCTTGGTGGCGCCCATGATGTTGGTGGGCCGGACGGCTTTATCGGAAGAGATCATAACGAAGTCTTCGACGCCATGGCGGGCGGCGGCGAGCGCGACGTTCCAGGTGCCGAAGACGTTGTTTTCCACAGCCTCGAAAACGTGGGCCTCCATCATGGGGACGTGCTTGTAGGCGGCCGCGTGGTAGAGGATGGACGGGCGGTACTGCTCCAGGACTTCCGCCAGACGCTGCTTGTTCTGGATGCTGCCGATCTCCGGGTAGAAGGGGACGTTGGGGAAGCACCGGCGCATTTCGCGATCCAGGTGGAACAGGGCGGTCTCGGCGATCTCAAAGCCGACGATGCCGCGCGGGTTGAAACGGGCGATCTGCCGGCAGAGTTCAGAGCCGATGGAGCCCGCGGCGCCGGTGACCAGGACCGTGTTGCCGGTGAGTTTCGCGGAGATTCGGTCTTGCTCGAGGCGAGCCGGGGTGCGGCCGAGGAGGTCTTCGACGGCCACGTTGCGGATCTGGGAGGCGAGTCCGTTGCCTTCGATGACTTCGGCGAGACTGGGAATGGTTTTGCAAGACACTCCAGCGTCGTGGCAATGCTTGAGGGCGATCGTCATCTGCTTGCCGGTGGCGGAAGGCAGTGCAATGAGAACGGTTTCGATGGCCTGAGACGCAACGATAGAGGGCAGCGCGGCGCCGTTGCCGAAAACTTTCGTACGGTGAATGAACCTCCCGGTCTTCGCCGGATCGTCGTCGACGAGGCCGACGACCGCGTAAGGTAGCGCGGGATTCTGGTGGATCTCGCGGAGTAGGGCGACGCCGGCGTCACCGGCTCCATAGATGAGCGTACGTTTCGCCGTGCCATGGTTTGGCAACCTGGAAAATTCGAACGCCAGTCTCACTGCCAGGCGGGCTCCCGCCGTCATCCCGAGGCAAAGCAGGAAATCGAGGAAATAAATCGAGCGCGGGAAACCGCTGGGCGCAAACCACAGAAGAGCGAGGAAGCCGAGAGCCGATCCGGCGAGGTTCGCTACTGCCAGGCGGGCGACGTCGCGGATAGAAACATATCGCCACCATCCGCGATCCAATCCCAGGGAATGAAAGACCAAGACTTTGACCGCTATCCACACGCAGAGTGCAGCCAGCAAGTGAGGCCAGTACTGCGTTGGCACACTGAGGTCAAATCGCAAGAGGAACGCGAAGACTCCAGCGACGGCGAATATCGCGAACTGAACTGCGCGCATCACCCAGCGAGTGTAATGGGTCAGACGGCGGGCAACGCGCTGAATATCAAATCTTGACATGGCGATGAGAGCCCTCAGATGACGGAGACGGGGTCCCTCTTGGAGTTCCGAGAGCGATCCAAAGCTGCAGTGAGTCGACTGCCACAGAGCACGGAACTTCTGTGACAGATGAATCCTGCCCGGCGTCATAGCGAAATGCCGTGTAGACCAGTGGAGCCAGGGCAACCACGGCGAACAGAGGTCCGACCGCTGGCCAAACATATGCCCCCAGTGCAAGCGGGAACAGCCAAGCCACGTTGACCGCCGCAATCGCCAACGTCACTTTCAAATGGCTGTTCCAGCGCCTGGCGGCGTGCTGATAGGCATGACTGCAATGCGCCTCGTACCACCGCGCTCGGGTGATCATGCGCCGCATCAGGGTCAAAATAGAGTCAATAATGAAAACGGAAAGCAGAATCAGCCAGGGCCAGACCAGCCATGGTCGTTCATTGGCGCTCGAAATAGCTAGGACACCGAACACAAATCCCAGGAACCCACTGCCGACGTCACCCATGAAAATCTTTGCCGGTGGCCAGTTCCACACCAGAAAACCAGCGCTGGCCCCAGCAAGCGCCAGTGCACTCTCCGCCATGCCTCCCAGCCCACTCCAAGCCAGTAGCAGGCCGGCCGACGCGCTTGCACAGAGAGCTTCCAGACCGGCAAGTCCGTCTATACCGTCCATGAAGTTATAAAGGTTGATCATCCAGACCAGGCCGACAAGCGCAAGAAGCTGGCCAACCCAACCCAGATCCCAAATGATCCAGCCCAAGTGCAGCGGTCCCGTCCCATTGAGCTGCCATAAAGCCCATCCAGCAGCCGCGAAGTGAATCAGCAGGCGCAACCGGGCCGGTACACGGAAATAGTCGTCTAGGAAGCCCCCAACAGCTACCAGCAGCCCACCCCCAATAAGCGCGAACCCGAGACTGGTGGATATGGTGCCCCTCCGCATGAACAGCAGAACGGTCAGGAGAAACACAACAACAATGCTCAGGCCGCCGCCGCGCGGTGTTGGCACTGAATGAGAACTACGCCTATTTGGGATATCCAGGACTTGTCGCCTGAGAAGGTACCGGCGCACCAGCGCAGTGAGCAGCGCTGAAGCCAGAAAGGTAACGATGATTATGAGCACGGCAATTGTCTCGACGAGTCCAGGTACCAGCGGGCAGTTGCCGCGAGCCCACTATCCAGCGTGACTGGGGGCTTCCACCCTAACCTCAGTCGTGCCTTATCAGAGTTGATCGCGAGCGACCCAAGCAGCCTGTTTACCGCAGCCTCTTTCCCGACCAACCGTGCGGCGAGGCGTACCGCGAACTCGGGCACCGGCAGGAATCGGCCTGAGCGCCCGAGGGCCCGCGCCAGCCGGTCAATCAGTTCTCTCGTCGATACGTCCTCGCCATCACTGACCATAAGAGTCTCGTTGGCCGCTCCAGGATGGCTGACGCACCGCACCAGAAAATCCGCGAGATTCTCGACCCCGATCAAGCTCCGACGGTTTTTTGTATCGGGCAGTGGCAGCGGAACCCCTCGCTCCACCAACCTCATCAGGCGCAAGAAATTCGCACGCACTCCAGGACCATACACCAGTGGTGGCCGGACAATCACGACCTCGAGTCCAGTGTTCGCAGCAACGGACCGCAACGCTTCTTCGGCTTCCCACTTCGAGACGGCGTAGGGATCGTGAGGATCAGGCGGATCTCCCTCCGAAAAAGGTCTCCCAGAAGTTGACTCGCCATTCACCTTCGCCGTGCTCACAAACACCATCCGGCGCACACCTTGCTCTGCGGCGGCGCGGGCCAGCGCCTCAGTACCGTTAACATTAACCCGCTGGTACGCCTCCCGCGGATCGACCGCATCGTCGTGCATAATGTGAACGCGGGCGGCCAGGTGCACAACCACTCCCACACTCTCAAGTGCACCGTTGAGATTCGGGTTTGCGCCCAGATCCCCTATAACGGCGAATTCACCCAACCCGGGCGTCGCCGCCTCAAGCCCGGGCCACTGCTCACGACTCCAAAGCCCTGCGCGAGGAGCGTAGCCGGCTTGCAGTAACCTGCGGCACAGGGCTTTACCGACAAAGCCGTCCGCTCCTGTAACGAGAACCTTAGTCATGTTTTCACTCATCGCGAGGCCCGTTTCGCGCTCGGCTGGTGTTACAAGTACCTCGACCGACTCTCAGAGGTGGCCGGGCTTTTCCGCCGTAGTATGTCGTGAGCCACAATTGCCAGGAATCGTGGCGTGTAATGCATGTTCCTGTGCCAGAGACGCTTCGGCTCTTGCAGCAGGCGAAAGAGCCACGTAAGGCCAAGACACTGGAACCACCTTGGAGGCATATGCTTTACGCCTGCATAGAAGTCGAATGCCGCCCCAACACCCAACATCACGGCAGGCACCTTGTTCCGGTGCATTGACATCCACTTCTCCTGTTTGGGAGATCCTAAGCCCACAAACAGCAATTGAACTCCGGACCTCTCGATGTCGCGAATGATTTCCTCATCCTCTCCACGATCCAGTTCTCTAAAGGGGGGCGAGACTGCGTACGCTATTCTGATCCGCTGATGACGCTGTTTCGCCAGCTTCACAACCTTATCCAAGACCTCCGGTCGTCCGCCCAGAAACCCGACGGCGAGCCCCCGCTCTTCCGCCATCGACAAAATCAAGGGCATCATCAGGGGCCCGTCGAGAATGTCGACGCGCGACTTGCTCAGAAGGCGCGCACCCCATGCGACAGGCGTGCCATCTGCCGTTCTCAGATCCGCGCCGGAAAGCGCCGAGAACACCTCGCGGTCCTCGCCAGCCAGTGCAACCATGTGCGCGGTCACGAAACAAACGTATGCAGATCGGTGGACACAAGCCCAGCCTGCTAGTCGACATAGCAACTCCTCTTTGTGCTCGGTTAAGATCGATATGCCGCCAACGCTGACCTCGCTTGGGCAGCCGTCGGCAGCTCTCACTGCACAAGACGTCGTCATGTCGGCACCTCACGATTCTGAGAGTTCGGAACTTCCTCGGGACGGAGACGAGGGGTAATGTCAAGAAGCGGCGGCGTGCACGGGAGCCGGCCTATTGGCCTCATACCAGGCGACGGTCTCGTGCAGGCCGACATCAAACGGCGTCTCGGCGGTGAAGCCAAACTCGGTTCGGGCGCGGCTAACATCCAGGCAGCGCCGCGGCTGGCCATTAGGTTTGGTGACATCCCAGTGGAAGGCGCCTTTGAAGCCGGTAAGTTCCGCGATTCTGTGCGCCAGTTCGCGAATGGAGATCTCGCGGCCGCTTCCCAGGTTTACGGGCTCGGGCTCATCATACGCGAGCACTGCTTGAACCACGCCCTTCGCAGCGTCTTTTACGTAGAGAAATTCGCGGGTCGGGGAGCCATCGCCCCAGATCTCAATGGCCCTCTCTCCCTCGTCGCGCGCTTCGACACACTTTCTGATGAGCGCCGGAATCACATGTGAGCTTTCGGGATCGAAGTTGTCGCGCGGGCCGTAAAGGTTCACCGGCATCAGAAAAATGGTATTCATTCCGTACTGCTGCCGATAGGCCTGGCACTGGACGAGGAGGGCCTTCTTGGCGATCCCGTAGGGAGCGTTCGTCTCTTCGGGATAACCGTCCCAAAGATCGTCTTCGCGGAAAGGCACGGGTGTGAACTTGGGATAGGAGCAGATGGTTCCGAGCACCACGGTCTTTTTCACGCCATACCGTCGGGCGGCCTCCAGGATCTGGATGCCCATAATGGCGTTCAGGTAGAAGAACTCGCCAGGCCGGGCGCGGTTGGCTCCGATTCCGCCTACTACCGCGGCTGCATGAATGAGGATATCCGGGCGCGTGTTGCGGATCAAACTGTCTACGGCCTCGCTGGATGTGAGGTCGAAGTCGCGACTACGAACCACAAAAGGATCGTTGCATCCCCTGCGGTGGAGCTCTTCCACGATGTGGCTGCCGAGAAAACCGGCACCGCCGGTGACCACAACGCTCTTATCAGTCAGATCGGTCATTTTAGTCTCCCACTCCGGCGCCAACGGGCCGTAGCGCTTCGCGGCCACCATTCAAGGCCCGCTCGAGGTCGGCAGTGTCGGTCTGGACCATCATCCGGACGAGCTTATTAAAGGTAACAGTGGGTTCCCAGCCGAGGACGCGCCGGGCCTTGGAGGAGTCGGCTTGGAGGGCGTCGACCTCAGCGGGCCGGTAATAGCGTGGATCGACGGCCACATACTCATGCCAATCAAGTGCAGCACAACCGAAGGCGGCTTCCACGAACTCCCGGACCGAGTGGGTCTCTCCGGTCCCGATCACGTAATCCTCGGGACAGTCCTGCTGCTCCATGAGCCACATAGCCCGCACAAAATCGCCCGCATAGCCCCAATCCCGCCGAGCGGCGAGATTACCGAGGTAGAGTTTGTCTTGCAGACCGAACTTGATGCGAGCCACGGCGCGGGTGATTTTACGGGTGACAAACGTCTCGCCACGGCGGGGCGATTCGTGGTTAAAGAGAATCCCGCACGAGGCATGGATACCGTAGCTTTCGCGGTAATTGATGGTGATCTGATGGGCGAATACCTTGGCGCAGGCGTACGGACTGCGCGGGTGAAACGGAGTGCTTTCGCTTTGCGGCGGAGGCGTGCTGCCGAACATCTCGCTCGAGGAAGCCTGGTAGAACCGGCAGGGCAATCCGAGTTGGCGAATGGCTTCGAGGAGACGCAGAGTGCCGAGGCCGGCCACATCTGCGGTATATTCGGGGATCTCGAAGCTGACCTTCACGTGGCTCTGGGCGCCGAGATTGTAGATCTCGTCCGGACAGATGCGTGAAAGCACCATCGCCAACGAACTCGCGTCGTTGAGGTCGGCGTAGTGAAGGAAGAAGCCCGGGCCAGAGTCGTGGACATCCTGGTAGAGGTGATCGACACGATCGGTATTGAAGGAGGAAGCACGGCGCTTCAGGCCATGGACTTCGTATCCCTTGGAAAGGAGCAATTCGGCCAGGTAGGAGCCGTCCTGGCCTGTGATTCCGGTAATCAGAGCTTTCTTCATACTGTGTTTGGCTTTTTTCAAAAACGGTACTTACTAACCTGCACAAGTTGCTGATTCTACGTTCAGCGCAGTTCCGAATCGGTTCGTTCTTGGCACGAAAATACCTTTTTTCCGCAACCTGCTAGCCTAGCTAGGCCACTGATATCGCCGGGCGAGACGAGCAGGAAGAATCTGCGACGCGCGCTGTATCGAGGGCCGCACGTCGGTCAGCGCGGGCAATGGCACTCGATATGGTTTTGGCTCCTGCCTATAATAGGCTTACCCAAGCTCGTCACTCCGGGTTGGGTGACGGTATGGCTGTGGATCGGTTAGCCCCAGTGATCCAATCCTTCGCCAGCGGTCTCAAGTGCCAAACACACCAGTGCGGTTGAGCGGCAGCAGCTGTCAATAGTCTGATATATCCTCGTACTGGCCTCCCCTCAGCCCTGTCGATGATACTTAGCCGATACTCGCAAGTCGCCCAGTCTTCCAATACGTCCAGTAATCTTCTGATTCCGTTCCGCTGGCGCCACAGCGCCTGGAAGCTTTCGAAATTCGGTTCAGGAGATCCGTTCCGACGCCGCTCGGCTGATTCGACCGCATAGGCCCACCCTAACCGCACCTCCGGCCTCCGGCTGAGCGATACGGAACTCGGGAGAAGACGGTAATAGTAATAGATTCCCGCCAGGTTTGCCGCTCGGCCGGCTTCGCACATTCGAAGACAGAAATCGAGTTCCTCACCGGCACCGGCTATGCGATAACCACCAATGTGCCGAACGACGCTCGAACGCATCATTAGAGTCGCATGACTTGTCCCGCTCTTCGCTGCCAGCAATCGTTCGACGATCTCGTTGTGCTCAGTCGGAACTCGGGCAACCAACCCTGTCGGCACACTCACAAGGAACTCAACCTGAGAGCCTACCATACAGACATGGGGATTTTGAATTAAGTATTCCAGTTGCGCCTCTAGCCGACGCGGATGTATCACGTCATCTCCGTCCATACGAGCTATGTACTCTGTGTTGCAGAGGCCGAGGCCAACGTTTAGCGTGGCACCGAGCCCTTCGTGCGTGCGCCTCACGATCCTTATTCGATCATCGCGGAGTGACTCTAGATATGCGCAAGTGCCGTCGGTTGAGCCGTCGTCAACAATTAAGAGTTCAAATGCTGACAAGCTTTGCGCCAATACGCTTTCTATAGCCATGGGCAAGAATGGCATGGCGTTGTAAACCGGCATCAACACAGTCACCTCGGGCATAACGTCATCCTTTCCGTTGTTATTGCGTTGAGTGTTTTGAATCGGTTGTGTCGCACGTGGAAGGGAAAACCCGTTGCACCCACGTCGGATGCGATCGAAACGAGCAAGTAGACAACGCCCACAAAGAACAAGCTGTAGTAACCCATCCCATCGGTTCCAAGCAGGCTTTCGGCACCCCAGGCTGCAACCATTCTGCCGGTAACCACTGCAAGGCAGGTGCGAGCGGCAAGCTGGCAAATACGAGGCAGACTCCTTAGCCGTTTCTTCGTGTATAGACAGACGGAAAGGCACCATGCTACGAGCAGGAGGAAGCCGCCGATGCCCAGCTCTCCAGTCCAATGTAGGTACGAATTGTGTCCAAAACCGTTTTTAGTTATCCCTTGAGCCCGATACCATCGGAAGTTGCCGGGACCAACGCCAAACAGGAGTGTCGTGGGATGCTGTGGGATGTAGCCTAACAAGCTCGTCCTGTCGGAAGACCGACCGGCGTAGGAACCTGCTGCACGTAGTTCCGGATTCCATAGCTCGCTGATTCGATTCGTCGTCGTGGTCTCCTCCGCCGAAGGCGGGAAAAAAGCCAGATGGGATGCATATAGGCCCGCGACCACGATCACGGCACAGGCATACGCTTTCCATCGCCGCGGCGGCGCGTACAAGATAAACACAATCGTGGCCACCGCTAATCCGGCAATGTCAGAACGAGAGGTGGTCGCTAACACTGAGAAGACCGACAGGATCGCCGCCGCTGCCGCTACCGCCTTTATCGCGCCTCTATATGCTTCGAACACCATGAGGGAAAACCATACGTTTATTGAAGCCGTTCCACCGACAACTACTCGGGGACTCGCCAGGAACCACGCGGTCCTATCCGAAAATGGAACAGCCCCCTCGATGTCCTCGGCGCGAGGTCCGAAGTACTCCGCACCCGAAAGCGGCACGACACCGCTGATGTGCAGCGCGTGGACGATCTCGTAAACCAGAATTCCTGCAAGTACAGTTGCGCAGATTGTTCGTAGTTGTGCCGCATCCGGTCTGCTCGCAATCAAGACCAATCCTAGAAGCGCATACTCCCAAAACTTTACTATAGTGAAGGCATAGAGCCTCAGCGGGTCTGGGTCGACAAAGAAGAAATTGAAGACACCGGAGCATGTGGCCAGGATGGACAGACCAAGGAGAGCTACGACGCCGGTAGATGGTGCTCTACGTTCGATGGCGTAGTCCAAAGGTGGCAGGCCGTGTGCCAAGATGCATACGAGCAGGCAGACGTCGATAGGGAATACACCAGCATTCACGCTTCGGCCTATCATGTACACGGGAAGCGGCATGAGGCCGCTTACCAACAGGTACCCAGTGGCATCAGACCTGCGTGGTGCACGCAGGATGTTGAGAACCAGGTATGCGGTGATGCAAAGGACTATGTAAGTCAGCATGAATTTCTGTATGAGTTGATTGTTTGGTTATAAACGTTTAGCAACTCGGGGATGATGACGCCGTTGTCGAACCGGTCGCGGATTCTTTGCTGTGCGGCTTCCTTCATTCGCCTACGTTCTTCGTCGCTCATCGAAAGTGCCGACATAAGTGCCACGACAAGACCAGAGACATCTCCAGGCGGGGCCAAAACTCCGCAGGTCCCGGTGAGTATCTCGGCCATCCCGGTTCTCAACGAGCCGACCACGAGCCCCCCGCAGGCCATCGCTTCAAGACACGTATAGGAAAAGGACTCGATTAAGGACGGAAAACAGCAGGCGGCAGCGTCTCGATACAGGCCAGCCAAGCGCTCCCGCTGGCACATGCCGAGATGCACAACCCAATCCGGCAGCTTCATGCCGAGGGCAGCCCGTAGCCGAATGAAGCGTTCAAACTGGGAACTCGTCCGCCCCGCCAGGACCAGCCGACCTCGCCACCCAGTCTGCCGTAGGAGGTTGGCAGCCCGCAGAAGTATGAAGATACCCTTATTCGGGACTAAACTACCCACGAATAGGACATCGGTCGGGTCTACCCCCTGTGAAGCGTCCACGGAGAGCTTCCTCCACTGATCCGAGTCGATGCTGTTGTGTACAACTTGGACACGACCAGCGCCGAATTGCGCCCGCACCGATGGCGCGAGGTGCTCGGCCACAACGGTAATGACGTCGGCAGCCCTCAATTCCTGGCGTTCCCAATTGACTTGGAGGCGCCTGGTCGCAGATACATGATCCTTCCAAACCGCATCGATGCCGGCAGTGAAGCCGTGCATGCGCACTACCATCGGGAGAGGTCGTTGCCCGGTGAGCCACATGACTGACTCGCCCCGACACCCTGGAAACTCAATTACGTCGGGGTGATGGTTGTCGATAACAGTTGCAATACACTCAGCAACACGTCTGCGGTAGGCCATGCCCTGATCGAGGGGAGCGCAGAGGGTCCGAGCAACAATGTTCCTCTTCCCGACACCGAGTTCGTCATCGGGTAGCCGGACGACGGTCATCCGCGGTGACGGTATTGACGACGTCAACTGGCCGTCGTCGGACGCTGCTATGATCGTCACGTTGTGACCAATGTGCGCAAGCGCGCGACCCGTTTCCCAGACGTAGGTCCCTATCCCACATGACCGCAGCGAGGGTGGACACTCCTTCGATACGAAAACGATGTTCATGACACAGACTCTGCTGTTCCTATGACTGGGCACGAGCCAACGACCGTGTGCTTACCGTCCCGTCAAGTCGTTCGCCAGACGACTGCCGCACTCATGAGCAATTGTCCTAAGTTGCCGACCAACATGCCGGCAGCAGTCCCCATCACCCCGTAAAGCCCTGTCAGCCAATAACAGCTAAGCAGCGTGATTAGAACTACGCCCACAAAGATCGGCACCTGTATTCTGTAGCGGCGCAGGGCCGTCATGGCATAGCCGAGAAAAGACGCGACATAAGACAGAGCACTGCCCACACACAACATCGTCAAGACTCCGGCCATCCGCGAGTACTCGTTGGTATAGAGCAAAGCCAGAATACGGCCCCCAGCGCATCCGGAAACTAGAATCCCGGCAATGCCAAGCGCCGCGGCCACGAGAAGCAGTTTCGTCATCAGTTCATGGAAGGCGGAATGCGCTCCGGCAACGTGGTATTTTGCAAGCCGCACGCATGCCGGAGCACCTAATGCGTTAACGAGCATCGCTCCTATGAAGGTGAGATAGGCGGCCGCTGAGAACAAACCAAGTTCACGGGTGTGTAGCAATCCCGCTACAACATACCGTGGAACCTGTACCTGAATAGCAAGCAGAAAAGCAACAACCCCTAACGGTGCAGCTTCCAAACAGAGCGGCGTCAACTGCCGTCGATCGAGAACAGGACGGAGCGTTTCAGGTATCGTACCTGAGGTGTAGGCTGATCGCTCACGCTGGCGGAGCAGAATTCGCGCCACGGGGATGTCGAACAGAGTGAATACCGCGCTCCAACCGACCACCAGACCTGCCAGCGCAAGTGGGGCCGAGTGGCTGGCGCGGAATAGAACTGCGACACTAGCAACAGCCAGGAGGCCACGTAGGATGAGGGAAAATCCCACGTAGTCCATCCGTTCGGATTGCTGAAAGAGGCTGTAGAGAGCATCACTTCCTGAGTCGACGGCCTTGGAGAGCGCCCAGAGCAGGATGATCAGAGCCGATTGGTTGCCGGCAGCCCAAACGACAGCCGCAGCAAGAACCGCAACGATGACGGCTGCGACTGTCGTTAGCGCTCGCAATCCGAGGTATTGGCCGAGCGTGTGTCTGTTATTAACATCCGTCGCCTGAATCGAGCGGAGCTGCAGGCCAGCAATGACAAACAGGGGCGCCGTTAAGGCAAGTCCATAGACTAGCTGCCCGACGAGTGTGGCAGAGCCGAGTTTTGCGAAAACAACGAGGATC
>Ga0335081_10017161_pt1 | contig 11726 bp, 6 predicted proteins | sample Lox_Sample_35_FD_206713 | JGI IMG/M metagenome (GOLD analysis project Ga0335081, IMG submission 206713) | Soil microbial communities from Loxahatchee National Wildlife Refuge, Florida, United States - Lox_Sample_3.5 | ecosystem: Environmental > Terrestrial > Soil > Wetlands | place: USA: Florida... | reverse complement strand
GGACCTGCTTGCTGACTACCGGGCCGAACACCCCCTGTCCAGGGTCTTCCCGCTGCTATACGACGTGGCCGGCCGCGCCGCCGAGGACTGCGACAGCGTCCTGGCCGTGGCGGACGAGCGGGGGCGGCTGCTGTGGGTGCGCGGCAAGCCGGCGGTCCTGCGCCGGGCCGAATCCATCCAGTTTGTCGAGGGCGCGCAGTGGGACGAGCGTCATGCCGGTACCAACGCGCCCGGGACAGCGCTGTGCCTGGACGCGCCGGTGACCATCAAGTCTGCGGAGCACTTCGTCCGGCCCGTCCAGCGCTGGAGTTGCGCCGCGGCGCCGGTGCACGAGCCGGGCTCGGGCGCGATCCTCGGCGTCGTCGACGTCACCGGCGGCCGTGCCGTTGACGTTCCGCAGACCCTCGCGATGGTCAGGGCCGTCGCGCGGCTGGCCGAATCCGAGCTGGCCAGGCAGTCTCTGCTTGCGGCAACGCGGTATCCGGACCCGGGCCAGACCGCGTCGCTGGGACGTCACCATCCGACACCGGAGATCAGGCTCAGCGGCCTGGGCAGGTCGGAATGCGTGGTGTCGATCGGCCCCCGCACCCTCCGGCTGAGCCCGCGGCACAGCGAGATCGTGATCATCCTGGCCGCCTGCCCGGCCGGTCTGACCGGCGATGAGCTGGCCTACCTGCTCTACCCCGGTGACCTGATCTCGAGCACTCTGCGCGCGGAGCTCGTCCGGCTGCGTACCCTGCTCGGCGGCCACGTGCTGGCCTCCCGCCCGTACCGGCTCACCTGCGAGGTCACCTCGGACTGGGCCGCGGTATCGGCACAGCTGGCCGCCGGTGACCTGGGCGAGGCCCTGCGGCTGTACCGCGGCCCGCTGCTGCCGCGCAGCGAGGCACCTGGCGTCGTGGAGCTGCGCGGGGACCTCGATCGCGCGCTGCGAGCGGCGATCCTCGCCTCGGGCCAGCCCGAATTCCTGGTCGGATGGACCAGGTCCCGCTGGGGCGCGGATGACCTGGAGATGTGGCAGCGGCTGTGTGCCGTGCTCCCGGCGTCTTCGCCGCTTCGGCCTTTGGCCGCGGCGGCAGCCGACAAGCTGGACGCCGACCTCGCCTGCTGAAGCGCGCCGCAACGTAGTTGCAACATCGCGTTTCCTACGGTGGCCCCGTCAATACGCTTCGCGAAGGGGCAGCCACCATGGGACTTTACTCAGCACCCGGCCAGCCGGGCAGCCTCGTATCGGTGCAGGACCGGTACGGGAACTACATCGGCGGGCAGTTCGTGCCGCCGAGCAAGGGCCAGTACTTCGAGAACATCTCGCCGGTCACGGGCCAGCCGTTCACCGAGATCGCCCGGTCCACCGCCGAGGACGTCGAGCTGGCCCTCGATGCCGCGCACGGCGCCAAGCGCGCCTGGGGCCGCACCAGCGTCACCGAGCGGGCCAACATCCTCAACCAGGTCGCCGACCGGCTGGAGGCCAGCCTCGAGATGCTCGCGGTCGCCGAAACCTGGGACAACGGCAAGCCGGTCCGGGAGACGCTGGCCGCCGACCTGCCGCTGGCCGTCGACCACTTCCGTTACTACGCCGGCGCGATCCGGGCCCAGGAAGGCAGCATCTCCGAGATCGACGCCGACACCGTGGCCTACCACTTCCACGAGCCGCTCGGCGTGGTCGGCCAGATCATCCCGTGGAACTTCCCCATCCTGATGGCCGCCTGGAAGCTGGCGCCCGCGCTGGCGGGCGGCAACTGCGTAGTCCTCAAGCCGGCCGAGCAGACGCCGTGGTCGATCCTGAAGGTGATGGAGCTGGTCGCCGACCTGCTGCCGCCGGGTGTGCTGAACGTCGTGAACGGCTTCGGCGTGGAGGCCGGCAAGCCGCTGGCGTCGAGCTCCCGGATCGCCAAGGTCGCGTTCACCGGCGAGACCACCACCGGCCGCCTGATCATGCAGTACGCCAGCCAGAACCTGATCCCAGTCACGCTGGAGCTGGGCGGCAAGAGCCCGAACATCTTCTTCTCCGACGTCGCCGCGGCGCATGACGACTTCTACGACAAGGCACTCGAGGGCTTCACCATGTTCGCGCTCAACCAGGGCGAGGTCTGCACCTGCCCGTCCCGGGCGCTCATCCAGCAGGACATCTACGAGGCGTTCCTGGCCGACGCCGTGGCCCGGACCCAGGCGGTCCGGCAGGGAAACCCGCTGGACACGCAGACCATGATCGGCGCGCAGGCCTCCAACGACCAGCTGGAGAAGATCCTGTCCTACATCGGCATCGGCAAGGCCGAGGGCGCGAAGGTGCTTACCGGCGGCGAGCGGGCCCGCCTGGACGGCGAGCTGGCGGGCGGCTACTACGTCACGCCTACCATCTTCGCGGGCGACAACTCCATGCGCATCTTCCAGGAGGAGATCTTCGGCCCGGTGGTGTCGGTCACCAGCTTCGCCGACGAGGCCGACGCCCTCAAGATCGCCAACGACAGCCTCTATGGCCTCGGCGCGGGTGTGTGGACCAGAGACGGCGCCCTCGCCTACCGGGCCGGCCGGGAGATCCAGGCGGGCCGGGTGTGGACGAACTGCTATCACGCCTATCCGGCACACGCCGCCTTCGGCGGGTACAAGCAGTCCGGAGTCGGCCGCGAGACGCACCTGATGATGCTCGAGCACTACCAGCAGACCAAGAACCTGCTGGTCAGCTACTCCCCGAAGGCTCTCGGCTTCTTCTAGGCCGCCCGCCTCAGGATGCATTGCCATGACCACCGATGAACCACGCCGGGTTGACCTGACCGCCGCCGCAGCAGACCTGCTGCGGCGGCTGGCCGGCCAGTACGGGCCGCTCATGTTCCACCAGTCGGGCGGCTGCTGCGACGGGTCGTCGCCGATGTGCTATCCCGACGGCGAGTTCCAGACCGGCGAGGCCGACATCCTGCTGGGCGAGCTACTGGTGCCCGGGCTGGACCGGCCGGTCCCGTTCTGGATGTCCCGGGTGCAGTACGAGTACTGGAAGCACACCCACCTGACCGTCGACGTCGTGCCCGGCCGGGGCAGCGGCTTCTCCGTCGAGGCGCCGGAAGGCGTCCGGTTCCTGATCAGGTCGCGGCTGCTCACCGAGGAGGAACTGGACCACTTCCGGCTGGCCACCAAGACGAATAATCCCTAAGGAGCGGACATGCCAGATCCATGCCCTTCGCCTGGTGACCGCCTTGAAGGACTGCTACAGGTCGAGAAGATCATGCGCAGGCTGCTGCGAGACATCGCCGAAGACCGCGAGCCAGGCGACGTGACCACCCTGCGTGACCCCTCGATCCCTGCTCAGCTACAACACGACGCCCGCGCCGGGCGGAGGTGAGGTGAGCCGGACCAGCTGGATCTTTCTTCGGGGAGGGCCGCGGGTCACGAATGCATGAGGACGCACCACGGCCCGTTCGGCCTCAATGATCGTGGCTTCCCGGCCTAGCCTCGGCTACGGTCGCCAGTTATCCTTACGGTGCATTCTCCGCGGGAGGGATCTGCAGGTGGAACCTGAGGCAGGCAACCGCCCGGAACTGCTGCCGCACCTGCAGCTAGACGAGCTGCTCGCCGAGTTGCAGGGACGGCTGCAAGCCGTGCTGGCCACCAGGGACCGGATGCGCGGCCTGCTGGAGGCGGTCGTGGCGATCGGCTCCGGCCTGGACCTGGAGTCCACGCTGCGGCGGATCGTCGAGACCGCGGTCGGCTTGGTCGATGCGTCCTACGGGGCGCTGGGCGTGATCGGCGAGGACAAACGGCTGGCCGAGTTCATCCCGGTCGGCCTGAGCCAGGAGGAAATCAGCCGGATCCACCACTGGCCGGAGGGGCGCGGGCTGCTCGGCCTGCTGATCGACGATCCCCGGCCGCTCCGCCTAGCCAACATCGCCGACCATCCGGCGTCGTCGGGTTTCCCAGACGGGCATCCGCCGATGCGCGGCTTCCTCGGCGTGCCGGTGCGGGTCCGCGACGAGGTGTTCGGCAACCTGTACCTGACCAACAAGCGCGGCGGCGGGGAGTTCACCGAGGACGACGAGGCGGTGCTGGTCGCGCTGGGCGCCGCGGCGGGCGTGGCGGTGGAGAACGCGCGGCTGTATGAGGCGGCCCGCCGCCAGCAGCGCTGGATCCAGGCCAGCGCCGAGGTCACCACCCGGCTGCTGTCCGGCTCGGAGCCCGCGGAGGCGCTGGCCGACGTCACCCGGCGGGCCCTGGAGCTGTCCGGTGCCGACCTGGCCATGCTGGCCCTGCCCGACGAGGAGGGGCGCCGGCTGACGATCACCTACGCCGAGGGCGACGGCGCGGCCGCCGTGCGCGGCCTGGTGCTTCCGGCAGGCCAGTCCATGTCCGGGAAAGTGCTCGCCACCGGAGAGCCGGTGGCATCCACCGACTTCGCTGCCGACGAGCGGGCCGCCGAGGTCGCGCGCGGGGCGATGAGCCAGATCGGGCCCGCGATCGTGTTCCCGCTCGGCGTGCCCGGCAACGTCCGCGGCGTGCTCACCGTCGGGCGCCTGCACGGCGCGGCCCCGTTCCCCCCGGCGCAGGCGGACGTGGTGGCCTCCTTCGCTGCCCAGGCCGGCGTCGCGCTGGAGCTGGCCGCCAGCAGGGCGGAGGCCCAGCGGCTGTCCCTGTACGAGGACCGGGACCGAATCGCCCGTGACCTCCACGACTTGGTCATCCAGCGGCTGTACGCCACCGGCATGTCGCTGGAGGGCACCATGTCGATGATCACCCGGCCTGAGGTGGCCAGTCGGATCACCAATGCGGTGGACGCTATGGACCTGACCATCAAGGACATCCGGGCCACCATCTTCGCGCTGCAGGCCAGGGACACGGCTGTTCGGCCGGATCTACGCGCCGACATCGTCGGCGTGGTGGAGGAGATGACGCCTTTGCTCGGGTTCGCTCCGTCCCTGCGGCTGGGGGCGGGTCTGGGCGGTGAGATCAGGCCGGAGGTGGCCGAGCAAGCGCTCGCGGCGCTGCGTGAGGCCCTGTCCAATGCGGCCCGGCACGCCGCCGCCGGCCGGGTCGACGTGACCGTGGACGTCAGTGCAGACGGGATGCTCGCCGTCCAGGTCACCGACAACGGGACCGGCATTCCGGCCGACGGCAGGCGCAGCGGGCTGCATAACCTGGCCAGCCGGGCCGAGAAGCTCGGCGGCGAACTTCGGCTCGGTCCGGCCGATCCGGACGCACCCTCGCCCGGGACCAGGCTGGAATGGTGCGTGCCGCTGGGCTGATCGGCGCTGACGAACGCTGCGCGAACGGTGCCACTCCTAGCCTGGTCACTCCTGAAGACCGAGCGGGGGGAACCACATGAGCGCTACATCGGGCGCAGCGGCGGGCTGGCGGGCGGCTCGGAGCAACAAGGGGACCTCACCACCGGTCCTGTTCGTGATCGATGACGACGCCGGAGTGATGAACGCGCTGCGGGATGATCTGGGCCGGCGGTTCGGGCGGGATTTCCGTATCATCGGCGAGTCGTCGGCCGCCGCGGGGCTGGCGGTGCTGCGCGGGCTGAGTGACGGGCACGAACCCGTGGCCCTGCTCATCGTCGACCATGATCTGCGCGGGATGACGGGGGTCGACTTCCTGGCCCGGGCGCATGCGATGCACCCGCTGGCCAAGCGGGTGCTGCTGATCGAGCGCGACTACTCGGCATACAGCCCGGTCGTGGGGGCCATGATGCTCGGCCAGGCCGACTACCACCTCACCAAGCCCTGGCTGCTGGAGCAGGATCTGTACCGTGAGATCAGCTGGTTCCTGGCCGAGTGGGCCAAGGACGAGCAAGCCGGATTCGAGCTGTTCCGCGTCATCGGCGGGCTCCAGGACCCCGGAACGAACCGGTTGCGGGAGTTGCTCATCCGCTTCAACGTCCCGTTCGGCTTTCACGACGCAGGCGGCGAACACGGCCGCCGCCTGCTCCGGGGCCGGGGCCTGGACGCATCCCGCCTGCCCGTGGTGATCCGGCATGACGGCTACACGATGGTCGACCCCACGCCTGCTCAGATCATTGAGGCCACCGGCGGGACCGTGTCCAGCGACGTCGGCGCCTGTGATCTGGTGATCGTCGGGGCCGGGCCCGCCGGCCTGACCTCCGCCCTCTACGCCGCCTCCGAGGGCCTGCGGACCGTGGTGCTGGAGGAGAGCGTGTCCGGCGGGCAGGCGGGGAACAGCCCGATGATCCGGAACTACCCCGGCTTCCCGCACGGCATCAGCGGACACGACCTCACCCGCCGGGCGTGCGAGCAGGCCTGGATGTTCGGCGCGCACATGGTCTTCTCCCAGCCGGTGGTCGGCCTGGAGAGCCGACCCCGCGAACGGGTCGTGCACCTGGCCGACGGCCACCGGATCGCCGCCCCGGCGGTCATCGTGGCGACCGGCATCACCTGGCGCCGCCTAGGCGTGCCGCGCCTGGAAGCGCTGGTCGGGGCCGGGGTCTTCTACGGCGCGGCCGGCAGCGAGACGCGGGCCATGGAAGGCCGCGACGTGTACGTGGTGGGGGCCGGGAACTCGGCCGGCCAGGCCGCGCTGCACCTGGCCCGGCACGCCCGGCAGGTCACGATGCTGGTGCGCGGCGACAGCCTGGCGCGCACCATGTCGGACTACCTGATCCGCGAGATCAAGGCCACCGGCAACCTCGCGGTGCGCTTGCACACCGAGGTCATCGAGGGCCACGGAGACGATCACCTCGAAGCGCTCACCCTGCACGACAAGCTGGACGAGCGAGCCGAGCAGGTCCCGGCCGCCGCGTTGTTCGTGCTGATCGGCGGGGAGCCGCGGACCGGGTGGCTGCCGGACGCGATCCAGCTCGAGCACGGCTACATCCTGACCGGACGCGATGTGGTGCCGGATGGGTCCGGGCGCGCACCGCTCCCGCTCGAGACCTCGGTCCCGGGCGTTTTCGCGGTAGGAGACGCCCGCTACCGATCGATCAAGCGGGTCGCCTCCGCCGTCGGCGACGGCGCGACCGCGGTGCGCCTGGTGCATGAGCACCTTTGCGCTGAAGGCGGCCGAAACTTATAGGTCCTCCACTGGCACTGCACCGCTTCTCCATACCGAGTCGGCTCAGTAAGGGTCGAAGTGCTGCACGTGTCGCTCCTGGGAGAGCAGGCCATCACCGACGGCCGGGGCGGTACCGTCCGGGCCCGGTCCTCGCGCGCCGTCGTCCTGGTCGCGTTCCTCGTCGTCCACGCCGAGTCCCCGCAGGCCCGGCAGCGGATCGCCGGCCTGTTCTGGCCCGAGTCCACCGATGCGCAGGCCCTGACCAACCTGCGCCGCGAGCTGCACCACTTGCGCCAGGTGCTGGGCGACGAGCGCTCGCTCGTGGTGACCTCCCGGGATCTGTGCTGGCGCGACACGACGACATGCCACGTCGACGCGCGCGTGTTCGACACGGAGCGGAAGGCGGCCCTGGCGGCGGCCGCGGCCGACGACGACAACGGAATCCTGGTCCATGGCGCCGCCGCGATCGCCGCCTACCGGGGCGAGCTGCTGCCCGGCGTGTACGAAGACTGGCTGCTGGAGGCCAGGTCACAGCTCGAGCGCCAGTGCGTGGACCTCTGCGACCTGCTCAGTGCGGCGCGGGCACGGACGGGTGACCTGGCCGGGGCGGTGGCGGCCGCCCGCCAGAGGATCCAGCTGCAGCCTCTGGAGGAAGTCGGCTATCGCACCCTGATGCACTTGCAGGGCGACCTGGGTGACCGGTCCGGCGCCGTCAGCACCTATCATCACTGCGCGTCAGTGCTCGAGCGTGAGCTCGGGGTCGCCCCGGACCCCTCGACGCGCCAGGCGTTCCGGCGCCTGATGGCTCACGCCCGCCCGGCCGCACGACCCCTGGCGGCCGCTGACCCGGGGGACGGCCGCCCAGGCCTGGCCGCGGTACAGCTCTTCGGCCGGTCCGCCGAGCTCGGCGCGCTCCAGGATCTGTGGCGGGCCGCCGCGGAGGGCCGCCGCGGCCTGGTGCTGGTCCGCGGCGGCGCGGGGGTGGGGAAGACCCGCCTGGTGGCCGAGGTGGCGGAGCGGGCACGGTCGCGAGGCGCGGCGGTGGCGATGGCCCAGTGCTTCGGGACCGCGGGCCGGCTGGCGCTGGCGCCGGTAGCAGACTGGCTGCGGAACGACGCGGTGCAGTCGGCGGCGGCGACCCTGCATCCCGCCTGGCGCACCGAGGTCGGCAGGCTCATACCGGCCGACGGTCACGCAGACCGCGGAACCAGCTCCCGGGCGATGGCCGATGCCTGGCAGCGTCACCGTTTCTTCGAAGGCCTGGCGCGGGCCCTGATGGCCGTCCGCCGCCCGCTGCTGCTGGTGCTGGACAACGTGCAGTGGTGCGACCAGGAGACGCTGGCGTTCATCACGTTCTGCCTGGGCCTGGCCGATGACGCCCGCCTCCTGGTGGCCGCCACCCTGCGCGAGGACGACTTCGGCGAAGACGCCGAGGTCGTGGGGTGGATCGTGCGGATGCGGGCCACCGGACTGCTCACCGAGATATCCCTCGGCCCGCTGGAGGCCGCCGACACGGCGCACCTGGCCGAGGCTGTTTCCGGACAGCCCCTGGCCCAGGCCGACACGGACCTGCTGCACGCGGCGACGGGCGGCTTCCCGCTGTACGTCATCGAGGCCGTGCGCGCTCCCGGCGGCGCGCCGCTGCCGATCGGTGACCTCGCGGCCGTGCTGCGCAAACGTCTCGAGCAAGGCACCGCGGCGGCCCGCGAGGCGGCCGGTCTCGCGGCGGCGGTCGGCACGAACTTCACCCTCGACCTGCTCACTGAGGCTAGCGACCTGGACCCCGACCAGGTCGTGGAGGCAGTGGACGAGCTATGGCGGCGCAGGATCGTGCGGGAGTTCGGGGATGGCTACGACTTCTCCCACGACCTGCTGCGCGAAACGGCGTATGCGGGGATCAGCCCGCCCAAACGCTGGCTACTGCACCGGCGCATCGCCCAGGCCCTGGAACTGCTGCACGCCGAGGACACCGACACCGTCGCGGCCCAGCTGGCCGAGCAGAACGCGCGGGCCGGACGGCCGGAGCGGGCGGTGGCCTACTACCAGCGGGCCGCCGATATCGCGGCCGGCAGGTTCGCCCATGCCGAGGCCATCCGGCTGCACGAGCAGGCGCTGTCGATCATCGTCGCCCTGCCCGCGGGACGAGACCGAGACGCCCGCGAGCTAGCGGTCCTGGAGGCGATAGCGGCGCCGCTCACCGCCAGGTACGGCTACTCGTCCCCGGACCTGCAGCGGGCTCTGGAGCGGACAATCGCCCTCGCGGAGGCACTGGGCCGCAAGGACTCGACGGTGGCCGGCATGACCGCGCTGTGGGCCAGCCAGTTTGTGCGGGGGCGCACAGCCGACAGCCACCGGACGGCCAGCCGGGCCCTGAACCTGGCCGACCCCGAATCCGAACTGAGCGGCCAGGCTCATTTCGCCGTCGGCGGTTCGGCCGTCAGCCTGGGGAGGCCAGCCGAAGGGCTTCGTCACCTGGAATGTGCCGCCCAGCTGGCCAGCGGCGCGGTCTGGCTGAGCGTCGGCACCCGCCCGGACGTCCACGGGATGGCCTATGCCGCGCATGCGCACTGGCTGCTCGGCCAGGACGAGGAGGCCCTGGGCGCCTGCCGGGCGGCCATCAGGCTCGCCCAGGCCATCGGCCACCCATACAGCCAGGCGGTGGCGCTGGCCTACGGCGGCGTCACCCACCAGATGCGCCACGACCGGCCGGCGCTCAGGAACGCCGTCGATGAGCTGCGCCAGCTGTGCGACCGGTATGACTTCGCCTACTACCGCGAGTGGGCGCTGATCCTGGACGCCTGGTCGCGCTCGAGCATCGATCTGGTCCGCCGGGGCATCAGCAACCTCCAATCGGAGGGCGCGTTCGCGCGCATGCCGTACTGGCTGTCGCTGCTCGCCGACTTGTCAGCCCGGGACGGTCAGCCCGGCGTCGCGCGAGCGACCCTCGACGCTGCCTTGGTCGCCGGGCGCGCCCACGACGACGTGTGGTGGCTGCCGGAGGTGATGCGCATGCGCGCCGCCTATGACGAGGGCCAGGCCGGTACCGCGCGGCTGCTTGCCGCGGCGCAGATGGCGTCGGAGCACGGCAGCGTCGCGCTGCTGCGGCGCTGCGAGCGCGACCTGGACCTGCTCGGCGTTCGCGCTCCGGCTCCAGGCGTTCGCGCTCCGGCTCCAGGCGTTCGCCCGACGGCGTAGTGCCGGGCGCGGGATCCGAACGCTGCGCGAACGCAGCGGTTCGTACCTTCGGCGTGCACCGAACTTCAACCATGCAACTGAAGGGGACGACATGACGACCTCAACCGCCGCGACCAGGGCCCCGTACGCGGAACTGGACGCCGCCGTCCGGGGGGAGCTGATCATGCCCGCAGACCCGGGATACGACCAGGCCCGCGCCGTGTACAACGCCATGATCGACAAGCACCCGGCGGCCATCGCCCGTTGCCGGGACACCGCCGACGTCATCACCTGCGTGCGGTTCGCCCGCCAGCACGGCCTGGAGATCGCGGTCCGCGGGGGCGGCCACAATGCGGCCGGCTTCGGAGTGTGGGACGACGCCCTGGTCATCGACCTGTCGGCGCTGCGCAGCACCACGGTCGACCCACGTGGTCATACGGTCCGCGCCGACGCCGGATGCACCTGGGGCGACGTCGACCATGCGACCGTGGCGTTCGGCATGGCCACGCCGTCTGGCTTCCTGGCCTCGACCGGGGTGGCCGGCCTGACCCTCGGCGGGGGTATCGGCTACCTCGCCCGGCGCTTCGGCCTGACGGTCGACAACCTCATCGCCGCCGATGTGGTCCTCGCGGACGGGACGTTCGTGACGGCCAGCGAAAGCTCCCACAGCGACCTGTTCTGGGCGCTACGGGGCGGGGGCGGGAACTTCGGCATCGTCACCTCGTTCACCTTCCGCTGCCACGACATCGGCGAGGCCGGCACGATCATCGGCGGCCCGGTCTTCTACGATCTCGCCGACACCCCCGAGGTCATGCGCTGGTACCGGGAGCTGATCCCATCGCTGCCGGAGGAGCTGAGCGGCTGGATCGCACTGGTGACGATCCCGCCCGCGCCGCCGTTCCCCGAAGAACTGTGGGGCCGCACGGCGTGCGGCATCGTCTGGTGTTACACCGGGCCGCACGACCAGGCTGACGAGGTACTCGAGCCGGTCAGGGCCTACGGCTCGCCGCTGCTGGTCGGCTTGCAGCCGATGCCGTTCACCGTGCTGCAAAGCGCATTCGATGCCCTCTACCCGGCCGGGCTGCAGTGGTACTGGAAGACGGACTTCTTCAACGAGATCTCCGACGCCGCGATCGACGTGCACGTCAAGTACGGCGCGCAGTTGCCGACCGGCCACTCCACCATGCACCTGTACCCGATCGACGGCGCGGCCAGCCGGGTGCCCGCCGACGCGACCGCCTTCGCCTACCGGGACGGCGGCTGGGCGGGCGTCATCGTCGGCGTCGACCCCGACCCCGCCAACGCCGGCCGCATCTCGCAATGGGCCCAGGACTACTGGGAGGAACTGCACCCGGCCTCGGCCGGCGGCGGCTACATCAACTTCTTGATGAACGAGGGCCAGGACCGGGTCAAGGCCTCCTACCGCGGCAACTACGACCGGCTGGCGCAGATCAAGAAGCGCTACGACCCGGACAACACGTTCCACATCAACCAGAACATCCAGCCTGCCGGCGGCCTGAACCCTTAGACCTGCTCGGCCTGGTCACAAACTCTCCGCA
>Ga0335081_10017160_pt1 | contig 11726 bp, 13 predicted proteins | sample Lox_Sample_35_FD_206713 | JGI IMG/M metagenome (GOLD analysis project Ga0335081, IMG submission 206713) | Soil microbial communities from Loxahatchee National Wildlife Refuge, Florida, United States - Lox_Sample_3.5 | ecosystem: Environmental > Terrestrial > Soil > Wetlands | place: USA... | reverse complement strand
GTCATCGAATATCGTTGTCCTTAGACCTGAAGTAGCTGAAGCATTCCCCAACGAAGAAGCCGTGAACAAGGCACTTCTTTCACTAATCGATGTGGCACAGAAAACCACTCGCCTATCGAGGCGCTCAACCGGACGCGCAAAAAAGCTGCGGGTTGGTTAGCTCGCCGTTCGATTCCATGCCGATGAGCCTGCGGTCAGACTAAAATATTGACGTCTGAAAGAATGTCTTGCCTCTGAAGAGAATAAGGAAAAATCTCAATAATTATGTCTGACCCGGAAAACCCCGAAAAACACCGTTCTCACCGGTCAAGAGGACTTTTTCTACGGGCTCGTTAGCCACATTGAAAATAAATATCTATTGTATGGAAGAGGAGGGATTTGCGTGAGTCACAAAAAAATCGCCATGGAACATGATAAGAGGATAGCCCTCGTTGCGCACGACAACAAGAAGCGTGATCTGGTTGAATGGGCAAAATACAATCGAGTGCTCTTGGCCCACCACAAGATATATGCGACAGGAACCACCGGCGAGATATTGGAACAAGAGTTTGGCTTCAAAGTTAACAAACTCCAGAGTGGACCATTGGGTGGTGATCAGCAAATCGGCGCCAAGATAGCCGACGGTGAGATCGATTTTCTCATCTTTTTCTGGGATCCGCTCGAACCGCAACCCCACGATCCGGATGTCAAGGCGCTCTTGCGCATGGCGGTCGTCTGGAACATTCCCATTGCTTGCAATCGGGCCTCTGCCGATTTCATGATCTCCTCCCCCTTGATGGATGGTGATTATGACCGTCTTGTGCCCGATTATGATGCATATCGAAATCGGAAGATAGAAGGGGACGTTTGATCAGTTGACTGTGCGGTTGGGTCGACTGGTAGATACAACTTGTTAATTAACTACGGCTTGAGGATGACGGCTCGCCCGAGATAAACCCTGAACACCCGCAGCTTAACCGGGGTGTTAGTAAGGAGATGTGGGCTCAGACCTAAATATTGACATCTAAGGACAAAAAACAAAGATTGTCTTGTCTTTGAAGAGAGTAACGAAAATTCTTAATAATTGAGTCTACCCGAGGATATTCCGGTTAACCGAAAAGTATTAAACCTGAAATCTTCCCTGAACCTGCTTTTTCCATTCCTGGACTTCTTTCATTTGCGATTCTAAGTCTATCTGAAAAAACTGGATTCCCCCGTGTCTAGGCACGGGGCAGGCTTATCAGGTCCGGAATGACAAACAAAGCAAAGGGCACGTGTTTCTAAGTGCTCACGTTTATTTTCTTCTTCAATGCGGCCAAGCCGCTGTATGATTCCTGAATTTCCTTCGGCCAAAAGTTTTATTTGATCGACTAACCCTTCAGAGATGATATGGAATTGATGAATAATCTCATCCTTGAAGGATTGAAGGTCTTTCTTTGTTATCCCATTCCCCTTAGCCACTGCTGTGTTTTTGTCTTTCATAGCACTTCCCCCCCCAAACAATATAGCGTTAAAGTGACACAAATAACTGATTCAGTCAAGGAGATTTAGCGGTGAATGTTCTTGGTTGAACTGTTTCCAGAGATGCGAGAGAACATTTTGACGTCTTTATCGTTTTTTGATAATATCCTTGCATATTACTAAGGAAGACGGAGAAGATATGAAATGTCCGCAGTGCGATAATGACTTCTTGTTGACGTGGAAGCGATATATCAAAGCCCCGTTGGGCAGGGTGTCCTGTCCTTCTTGCGATGCAAGGCTCGTGTGTACGCATCGTTGGTTCTATTGGCCACTCATGATTCTTGGTTGTTGTATCCTGGGTATTCCTCTGGCCATATGGGGTGCGACGTATGGTGTTGCCGGCGCCATGACGGGATGGTTCATCGGTGCGCTCGGCATTGGAATCCCATTTGATCGGTTTCTTGAGATTAGGTTCTCAGTGCTGAGGATGAGGCAGCATGAGACGTCCAACAGGCCGCACCTCAGTCGCGATGTTGGTGGTAAATAATTAGGATTTTGGAGATTCCATGTTCTATCCGAAATGTAGAACTGAATATCGTGAGGGATTTACTGCTTGTGCAGACTGTGATTCTGATTTGGTTGATCAGCTACCGCCAGAGGAAGTGCCGGAATTTACCGAGTATGTAGAAGTACTGGGTACCTATAATCCGGCAGATGTCGCATTGATAAAAAGCATCCTGGATGCAGAAAATATAACCTATTACTTCAATGCTGAGCATTTTATGTATGTCAGACCATTGGGTGAGCCGGTAAGACTCATGGTAAAAAAAGATGAGGCACGAAAGGCAAAGGAGGTACTACAGGATTTAGACTTAGCAATCATTGGGATCGATCTTAGAAGAGGTAAAGATGACAGCGAAAATGGAAATGAGTAATTCGATACGGCCACCGGATCGCCAATAAATGCGGCTCCCGGTGAGCCTTCGCGTTTGGTCTGGAAAGGGGAAGTCATGAAGAAGCGACTACCGGTGTGGTTGTGGGCAACAACGACGGTTGCTGGGGTTCTCGTGATAGGAGTGGTAGACTGGCTGACCGGATATGAACTCAGTTTCACCGTGTTCTACTTTGCGCCCGTATCGGTTGGCGCATGGTTTTTGGGGTTTGGTCCCTCCGTAGCTTTGTCTGTGCTTAGTGGCTTAGTGTGGTTTGGCGCGGATATCTTGGCGGGGCACGTGTATTCATCTCCCATCTATGCCGTCTGGAACACCACGATGCGTCTCGCTTCTTTCCTCGCGATAGGCTGGTCTGTGTCGAAGATTCGACAATTGCTGGACGCTGAGCGGCGGACAGCAGAAGCCTTACGGCGTTCGCTTTCCGAGGTCAAGGTGTTGGAGGCCTTTCTCTCCATCTGTACCCAGTGCAAGAAAATACGCAATCAGCGGGGCGCGTGGCAGCAATTGGAGGTCTACTTTGGGGAGCACTCGAACACTCAATTTTCGCACGGCTACTGTCCTGAATGCGCCAAGAAGGCCTTGACAGAGGCAGGTTTGATTGATGGAAAGACCGAAAAAGACCCATGAGCATACGCGCTACCGCGCGTTGCTCATGGAAAGGCCTGGAGTCAGGCTTAAATATTGACATCTGAGGACAAAAAGAAAGATTCTCTCTTCTCTGAAGAGAGTAAGGATTTTCCTACAGGCTCGTTAGAGGCCACGATTAATAATGTCAGATAAGATGACAGATCAGAAATTCGTCTGCCCCTGGTGGTTATGTTTCACGTTCGACAACCCCTTAAGGAAATTATTGCACAACCCTGAGGCGATCTTAGGTCCTTATATTAAACCGGGGAACACCGTGATAGACATTGGTGCCGGCATGGGCTATTTCTCCATTCCCATGGCAAGATTGGTGGGCCCGGCGGGGCATGTGACTGCGGTCGACATTCAGACCAAAATGCTTTCAGTTTTAGCCGGGAGAGCGCAAAGACAAGGAGTGTCCGAAAGAATCACTACGCATCTCGCAAGCCCTGGCTCGTTGGATCATCATTCAAAAGCCGATTTCATTTTGGCGTTCTGGATGGTCCATGAGGTTCCAGATCAAAACAGCTTTCTAACAGAAATCCACAATCTCCTAAAACCCGATGGACTCTTCCTTCTGGTTGAACCGATCGTTCATGTGCTTAAGAAAAGCTTTTTTCAGACATTGAAAACAGCTGAAGAAGTTGGATTCTTCATAAAAGAAAATCCAAAAATCCGCATAAGTCATAGCGTGCTTCTGGTGTGCAACAGAGGGGGGAAAATGGGGGACGTAGGGGAAAATATATCGTATTTAGGAGGCTGAAATGAACGTTACCAGACGATCTACGCTGCTTTTTTGTATGATTATGGCATTATCCTATTCCGTAGGATGCACTCATTCGTCAGCCGATCGCTTAACACCCGGGCAAGCCCTTGTACCCGAGGAGACGCCATCTGATTCAACCACACTTTCAGAACCGCGCTATACCTACCATGAGTTCGATATGATTTTTGTTTTTTACAAAACCAAAGACCTGGCGATATACCAGAAACTTCTGCCCCACCAATTCCAAATGCCTGCCGACCCTCTGGTGATGGTGTTTGTTGCAGACTATTACAAAATGGATAGGGCCACCCAGCCCTATCAGGAGGCCGCGGTGTTTTTGCTGGTGGATTATGAAGGCAAGCCGGCGTGGCACTGCGTCACCATGCCGGTGACGAGCGACGAGGCCCGGCTCGGTGGCATCTATTACTTGGGGTATCCCAAAATTATGGGTGACATTACCTTGCACCGCATCACCGATCAATTCAGCGGCGTATTAAAACTCAATCATAAAATGATTATGTCAATTGGTTTGAAAACCAAAAATCATCAGATAATCAACGAGGAGAAACAACTATTTGAACGGCTCAAAGGCGTCCCGAGCCTGAACATCAAAGACGGCCAGGTTTTTGAGCCGAAGTTCGGCGACTCCACCGGTCAATATACGTTACTCCAACTGGCCGAAATGTATCCGGACAAACTGGAGGTCAAGATCGGCAAGCCCGGTTTGGTCATCGATGCCGTGGCCGCCGCAAACTATTCCGAACGCTTGGGCGCCATTTTCAGCATTCGGCCCAGCGAAATGGTTTTGGCCTATTATTTTAAAAACAAGTTCGCCATGGGATTTAGAAATTAGATGTTGAAGCAACCTTGAAGCGAAAGGAAGCGCGATGAAAAAAATGAACCGAAGAGAGTTTATCAAATCATTGGCTCTTGGCGGCGTTGCAGTAGTCCTGCCCAATCTGACCGCTCGCACCGTCCATGGGAATATGTTTGTGCCGCAGCAGAAAGGCGACAAACCGGCGGTCAGCATCGTCCCAATCAAAAACGGCAATATCGATTACGCCGTCAGAAACGCAATCGACCTGCTGGGCGGGATGAAAACGATAACCGGGGGCAAAGAGCGGATTATGCTTAAGCCCAACCTGGCAAGTCCGGATCCCCGGGACGTGACCAAGCCGGAAATCATAAAGGCCCTCGCCAAACTGATGACCGAGTCCGGGAAAGACGTATGTATCGGCGAGGGGTCTGCGGTCTCCTATCCCAATCTGCGCCCGGCCAATTTTGGGGGAGTTTGCAGGACGACCGATAGGGAAATGCTCAATCAGATCCAGAAAAGCGTCTTCGACGGCCTCGGCTATTCGGAACTCGCCAAAGATCTCAAGGTGCCACTCATAAACCTCCATACGGGCAACATGGCAAAAGTTCAGCTCCCAAACGGCTTTGTCTTCAAAGAGATAAGCCTTCACCAGTTCCTTGCCGACACGGACTTGCTTTGTTCAGTGCCTATGATGAAGACCCATGCCCTCGCTGCAGTCACCCTCGGGATGAAGAACCTCATTGGGACCTACCCGGGACAGGTCTATGGAACTGTGCGGTCAGCTGTTCATGCCGAGGCCTCGAAGGTGGAGAGCTCCGGAACGGCATCGGCAATCATTGACATTGTGCGGGCGAACAAGCTGGGCCTCGTCGTCATAGACGGTTCTGTGGCCATGCAGGGACAAGGACCATCCGCGTCCCAGGGGGGAGAATTGGTAAAGATGGACCTCACCATTGCCGGCACAAATCCGTTGGCCACCGATATGGTAGCGGCTATGACTATGGGGTTTCAGCCCGACGAAATTCCAACGTTCGTCTGGGCCTGGAAAGCGGGCATGACCCCGCTCCGATTGGATGACATTGAAATTAGGGGAGGAAAAATTGCCGACGTCGGACGACCGTTTAAGAAACCCATGGTGGTGCCGTGGGCTCTTATTTCGCAATATGGACCCCCGTGCTGATTATCGTTGGGAGGTCACCCTTACAGATACGGAAATCTGTAGAACCCGAGGAAACAACCAACGTCCCATTCTTGTCTGATGGTGAACTGTTCTCATGCCTTGCTACTTCTTATTTTGAAAGGCATCTCAGGAAAATATTTCCGCGCAATGCTAATCGCAAAAGAGTTGCTTTTGACAAACTTGACGTAATCTTTCGAGTGTGTGATAACTGTCACAAGCGAATCTTGGAAAGTGTGAGCCTCGGAGAAAAAGAATTCAACTATGGCGATTCAGCCGTAAAACTAAAAAATATCAAAGGAGGAGTTATGAGTAAAAGAGATGTAGTAATTGTTGACGGGGTAAGGACGGCTTTCGGAACCTTGGGACGCACACTGCGTGACTTTTCGATGGAAAAACTGGGGGGCATCGCCCTCAAAGGCTTAATTGAGAAAACCAAGATTATCGAAAAGGCCGGCTATGTGGATTCCGTTTTTGCCGGATCGGCCATTGGCGCGACCTCCGCAATGAACCCGGCGCGCTGGATCACTCTGGCGGCGGGTCTTCCCGAGAGCACGGCAGCATCCTATGTGGAAATGCAATGCGGTTCGGCGATCGATTCCATCAACCATGCTGCATGGAGAATCATTGCTGAACAGGCCGATATCATGGTCGCAGGCGGTATGGAATCCTATAGCCAGGCATGCGCCAAATTCTCCATGTCGAGCGAGCCTTTCCGGATGATCCCCCCGATGCCGATCGCCCCGTCTCTTTCGCCTACGCTGGATCCGGCAACCATGAACATGGGGTTGACGGCAGAAGCCCTGCAGAAGAAGTACAACATCTCTCGCAAGGCGCAGGATGAGTTCGGCCTGCGCAGCCAGGTATTGGCCAAGAAGGCCATGGATGCCGGTTATTTCGTGGATGAGATCATTCCCGTCATGGTTCCCCAGGGGAAGAAACAGCCCCCGCTGGAGTTCAAAGTGGACGAACATCCCCGTGCAACCTCCATGGAAGCCCTGTCGGCCCTGCCCCCGGCATTCGTCAAAGACGGAACCGTCACCGCCGGAAACGCCTCCGGTCGTAACGACGGCGCCGCCTTCGTTCTGATGATGACGCGAGAGAAGGCTGAGCAGCTCGGATATAGACCGATGGCCAGATGGATCAGCGGCGGCGATTTCGGTGTCGATCCCAAGATCATGGGTATCGCGCCTGCTTATGCCATTCCTCAGGCCCTGAAGCGCGCCAACCTGAAGCTTTCTCAAATGGACGTCATGGAATGCAATGAGGCCTTTGCCGTGCAAAACCTGGCGGTGATCGCGGAACTCGAGAAGCAGACCGGCGAGAAGGTTGACATGGACAAATGGAACCCCAACGGCGGCGCGATTGCCTTTGGCCATCCCAACGGCGCTTCGGGAGCCCGTATCTGCATCTTTGCGATGAAGGAACTGATCCGCAAGGGCGGCAGGTATGGCTTCTTCGGCTCCTGCTGCGGCGGTGGTCTGGGTGTAGCGACCGTTATCGAGAACCTGCAGCGCTAATCATTAGGTGACAAGATGTAATCCGATGGCAATCGAAGAGAGCTTTAGAGAAAGATACAGATCAGGGGACACTCCCTGGGACATCGGCCAGCCGGATTTCAATCTTATCGAAGTGGTGACCAAGCGCCCTATTCCAGGCTGCAAAGCCTTGGATATCGGCTGTGGAACCGGAGACAATTCCATATGGCTTGCGCAGAATGGCTTTCAGGTTATTGGCACGGATACTTCGGACATTGCTCTGCAGAAGGCAAAAGAAAAAGCCTCTAAAGCCAATGTTGAATGCGATTTCATACGCGTCGATTTTCTTAAGAACAATATTGAGAGCGCTCCTTTTGGTTTCGTATTTGACAGAGGTTGTTTTCACGCATTCAGTTCTGAAAATGATCGAAGAAGATTTGCCCAAAATGTCGCTGCTCATTTGGAGCAAGCCGGCCTGTGGCTGACACTTGTTGGTAACGCCGATGAGCATCGGCAAGGTCCTGGTCCGCCTCAACGGACCGCGGGAGATATCGTCTCGGCGGTAGAGCCTTATTTTGAGATTTTTTCACTTACATCCGGCCATTTCGGATCGAATCGTACAAATCCACCCAGGGCCTGGATTTGCCTGATGCAGAAACGGCATCTCCGATAATTTGGGACGCGTCAGCGGACGTTGATGAACAAGTTGAATAAATCTGACGCAGGAGGCAAAGAGAGAGGTCCGGAAAGATGGGAATATTCCCAGGTAGAACAAGAATAATTCTTGCCAGTCAACAACGTCCCGCCTGCTAGTCTCTTGGAGGTAATCCGGAGGCATAATGGACTTCACACAAATCGTTTACGAAAAGCGCGGCTCCGTGACGGTCATCCGATTCAACCGTCCGGAGGTGCTCAACTGCGTTGGTCCGACAACACACCGGGAATTGATCCAAGCGTGGACGCAATTTCGCGATGACGATGACGCGAAGGTTGCCATCATCACCGGCACAGGCGAAAAGGCCTTCTGTGCAGGAGGGGATCTCAAGGCCGAGGAAAGATTAGTCCCGGTGACGCCCGAGGAAATCGCCGCCCACAACCAAGGCGAGCGGCCGGGGATACTCGGTCCCAGCCGGTGGACGGACATCTACAAGCCCATCATCGCCGCCGTCAATGGCGTTGCCTATGCCGGGGGACTGGAGTGGGCTTGCTTTGCCGATATCCGCATTGCCGAGCAGCACGCATCATTCGGCGTGACCTGTCGGCGCTGGAACATTGGATTGGGAGACGGCGGAACCCAGCGGCTGCCCCGGATTGTAGGAATGGGCCGCGCGATGGAACTCATTATCACAGGCCGGGTGATCGATGCTCGGGAGGCCGAACGAATCGGCCTGGTTAACGAAGTGGTCCCGAAAGGCAAATCGCTCGAGCGCGCCCTTGAGATCGCGGAGTACATTTGCAGGCTTCCGCAGCCCGCGATTCATACCGACAAGGAAGCTGCCGTCCGCGGGTTTGGACTCCCGCTTTCCGAGGGGCTTCGGATCGAAGCCGAGTGCTTCAACCGCTCAATTCTCGATCCCGCCACCTTTGAGGGGCTGCGCCAGTTCATTGAGCGGGACCATCCAGACCGGCGCCGCGATCAATCGGCGCAGACACCGGGTTTGGTAAGGGACGAGGCGCCGGACGAGGGCACCGACTAACCACACGGCGGACGGGAAGGAATTTACTTTTGGGGCGTCACTCGGGTCAGACTTAAATATTGACATCTAAGGATAGAAGAAAGATTGTCTTGTCTTTGAAGAGAGTAAGGGAAAGAGGATTACAATGGGTTATACAGTAGATTGTGGTTTTGGGAAAGGAGCAAAATTCCTTAACGGGAGGTTGCGTTCATGAAATGGCCTGAAAAGTATGCGGACTACGCTTACGCCTTGATGCGCATCGTGACGGGATTCATGTTCGCGTTCCACGGTCCTCAGATCACCCTGGGGGTGCTTTCCGAGTTTCGACCACCGGCATGGTCCCAACTCTGGTTCGGTGGGATCATCGAGCTTGTGGGAGGGCTGATGGTGATGCTGGGGTTTAAAACCCGCGCGGCGGCTTTCATCTGCTGCGGCACAATGGCCGTGGCCTATATTCAATATCACTGGAAGCTCCAAATCGGAGCTCAGCTCTTCCCGGCAGTGAACAAAGGTGAGTTGGCTCTTCTCTACACTTTTGTTTTTCTCCTCATTGCCTGTCGAGGCGGGGTCAAATGGAGCCTGGAAAAAACGAAATAGATGCGAGCACGAGGTCGCAAGAAGCCTGGGATCAGACTTAAATATTCACATCTAAAGAGGATAGGCTACCTCTAAAAACGTCATTCCTGCGAAAGCCCTGCACCGCATGGTGTACAGGGCGAAAGCAGGAATCCAGAAACTCTTGGCAATACTGGACTCCCGCCGCAGTTTACCCCGTACTGGATACAGGGCGGGAGTGACAAATCGGTAATCATTAAAGGCGTCCTAAAAGAAAGATCATCTTGTCTCTGAAGAGAGCACGGAAAAATCTCAATAATTATGTGTGTCCCGAAAGACCCCAAAAACACCATTCACACTTGTCAAAGACTTTTCTTACATACTCGTTGGGTGGCATGGCTTCGGGAGCACTTCGAGGTAATTGAATGAGGGAGGGGGAAGCGAGCCGCACGGCGGCGTACATGGCTCTGTTTCGCGCATTGGAGTTTACGCTCCCTGCCGGTCAGCGCCTTTTCGAAGATCGATTCGCATCGGCTTTCCTTCCTTCTCGCCTTCGCCTCGTAGCTCTTCTGTCGCGGATCCGTTGGCTGGGTGACCACATCCGGGCCTACATCGATCGGCAATGGCCGGGTGCCCGAACTTCTGCGGTTGCCCGTACAAAGTTCATCGATGATGCGGCCGAGGAAGCCCTTCGTTCGAACGTCACGCAGGTGGTCATTCTCGGTGCTGGGTTTGACGCACGCGCTTACAGAATCTCCAGTATGACTCGCACGATTGTCTTCGAAGTGGATCACCCCTCCACCTCGGCGAGAAAGCGTCAGGTCGTCGAAACTATGTTAGGTTCGCTACCCCATCACGTGCGGTTCGTGCCGATCGACTTCACCAAGGAGGTCTTGTCCCATGCCATGAGTGCTGCCGGCTACGATTCGTCCAAGCGGACCCTGTTCATTTGGGAGGGGGTGACAAGCTACCTGACAGAAGAGGTGGTAGACGGAACTCTGCGTTGGTGCGCGAGCGTGGCAGCGGCGAGTACGGTGCTCTTCACCTATCTACATCGGCAGGTTCTTGATTCACCGGAGGCGTTCGAAGGTACAAAAAAACTGTTTGCCACCTTGCGCGCAGCGGGCGAACGCTGGACATTCGGTCTGGACCCGTCCAGTCTGCAGACCTTCCTCGCGGAGCGCGGTCTGATGCTTGATGAAGATGTTACCGCTTCCCAGTGCCGTGCACGTTACTTTGGGCCTTCCGCAAGCGACATGCGAGGCTACGAGTTCTACCGAATCGCGGTCGCACGAGTTCCCGATCTCCCATCGACATAGCGCTCTACAGGAACGGGACGAATACTGGGCTCGCCCCTGCAGGATCCTGCCGGTTGGCAATCTATTCCTTCTCTCCTCAAAACCCTGACAAAGCATCCCCGGCCTTTCGTGAAGACGAACCCCCTGAGAAAAAATAGTGAATTTGAAAAAAAATGCTTGACAAACCAAAAAAGAGCGTTATAATTTCGTCAGTTTAGTTTGCTAAACTAATTTCTTTGTATACTGTCTTACAGCTTACTAAACAAAATTCTTTTTTTACTGTTCTTGCAGGGTTTATGAAGATCGGAGAGCGGATTCGGAATTTGAGACAGTTGAGCAACCTGACCCAGGAGGAGCTGGCCGAGCGAGCCAATCTGACCAAGGGGTTTATCTCTCAGATCGAAAGGGACCTGACCTCCATCTCCCTGGACAGTCTGATCCCGATTCTCGAGGCCCTGGACGAAAACATTTCCGACTTCTTCAAGGAAGCCTCGCAGGAGAAGATCGTCTACCGGGAGAAAGAACGGGTGGCGATCGAAAAAGAGAAGATCCAAAAGTTTGAGCTTTTGGTCCCGGGTTCGACGAATCGGCGGTTGGAACCTATCCTCTTGACCCTCCGGAAAGGCGAGTCCACCCCCAAAGAGAAGCCCCATGAAGGCGAGGAGTTTGGTTTTGTCCTCCGGGGAAGGGTGAACCTTCGTTTTGGAAGAGAGATTTTGAAGCTGAAAAAAGGGGAATGTTTTTACCTTTCAGCAGAGAAGGAGCATTGGATCCATAATAGCGGCTTGAGGGAGGCGGTGATATTATGGATCAGCTCACCCCCTTCCTTTTAAAAAGGAAGCACACCACAAACCCCATACGCCCTCGGCCAGACGAGAGATAATGGAGGAAGACTGTGATCATTAAAACCCCGACGCAATACTTTCTGGTTTCTGGAGCCTC
>Ga0335081_10017159_pt1 | contig 11727 bp, 11 predicted proteins | sample Lox_Sample_35_FD_206713 | JGI IMG/M metagenome (GOLD analysis project Ga0335081, IMG submission 206713) | Soil microbial communities from Loxahatchee National Wildlife Refuge, Florida, United States - Lox_Sample_3.5 | ecosystem: Environmental > Terrestrial > Soil > Wetlands | place: USA... | reverse complement strand
CGACGATACTGGCCAGCGAAATAACTTTGCCGCCGTCGTGCCGAATCGCCCGAACGCGCGTCTCGCTCACCTTGAGCAGCGCGCGCGTGAGGTCGCCCGGCTCCAGCGGCATGAAGAGCAACTCATCGGCACCGGCGCGAATCACTCGCTTCATCAATCCGGGCGAGTGTTCCTTGAGCACCCCGAACAGCGCCGGGCGCGGCTTCTGCGCCGATTGCTTTTCCAGATAGGCAAGCTGTTTGTCATCGTCGCCGCCGTCGAACAGCACGAGCGAAACATCGATGGGATCCTTCACGGCCGCATCGGATGGGCCGCCGCTGGCATTTGCATCGATCACGCGCAGGGGCGGTTCGGTCACGCGTGCGAAGGCGTGGACCGCGGCCTCCCGCAGTTCGGGGGCGTTGCCGACCACGTCGATGCGTAAGGTCGCCTTCTTCGCGTTGTTGACATCGATTGAGGGCACCGAAGACTCCTTGGATGGTTAGAACCGTGGCCGCGCGGCATCCGGCATATCCAGCTTCTGGGTGCGAATTTCGTCGGTGGTCAGCGGTCCACGCTCTGAGGGCAGGAACACCTGGCCATTGGGCGGCAGCGCACCGACGATCTCAGGGCGCACCGACATCACGAGATCGGTCTGCTGGTCTTCCCAATTGGTATTGCGGAACAGTGCGCCTGCGTACGGCAGATCGCCGAGATACGGAACCTTGTTCACCACCTCGTTGCGGTTGCGAAGAATCAGGCCCGCGATAACGAGCGTCTGCCCGTCCTTGAGGCGTACTAGGGTATCCGCTTTGCGCGTCACGAACGCCGGCACGGTGAAACCGAACAGCGCCACGCCGTGGGCATAGTCGGGTTCGGAAACTTCGGTCTTCACCAGCAATTCGATATCGCGGCGCCCGATCACGGTCGGGCGGCAATCGACCTTGGTGCCGAATTCTTTGAACACAATCGAAGTGTTGAGTGCTTGCGCCAGTACGATGGGAATCTCGCCACCCGACAGGAACGAAGCGCTCTGGCCGGAGTTCGCCAACAGATGCGGCTGGGCCAGGATGCGTCCGAGATTGTGCGATTCGAGGAACTGGAAGAGCGTCTCGGTCGCGAGGTTGGCATTCGAGGTGGACAGCCCATAGGTCATTGTCGTCGAAAGCAACAGCGGAAGCAGATCGCCGCCAGCCGGTGCGACGCCCGGTGAGGAAACATTGGGCAACTGCACCGATGGTCCGTACGGAGTTGCGACCGAGCCGGGCAGGCTGGTGAGCGAGATGCCCGCCTTGGTCAATGCGACCGAGAGATCGACTCCCTGGGTCTCGATCTTCGTGCGATCGAGTTCAGCCACCATCGCATTGAGCATCACCTGCTGCGCGCCGCCAGTATCGATCCGTACCGCGCGCTCGACGTAGTGGCCCTGATCGTCCCAGATCGCCAGCGTGGTGAAGCCGGTTTTGTGGCCGATCAAATTGAGCTGATACGGAGTCGTGACCTGGATATCGGCCACGCTGCTGTCGGCGATCGAGATGCGCTTGAGTCGGCGATGGAAATCGATCACCTGCGAATTGCCGCTCATCACCGAAATCACGCCGTCGGGCAGATAGTGGCGTCCGGTCGATGCCGCCGGCCCGTCGGTCGGCACAAGTGGATCGTTGCTGTAGTTCTCGGGCGAGGTCGGCGCGATTCCGCCATCGAAGGGAATCTGTTGCTGCGCGATTTGAGGCGCAGAGGGCTTTTCCGGCATGGGGACATCATCGGTGGAATAAGCCTCGACTTGATGGATCGGCGGCGCGGTCCAATGCGCGACCGGGGCGGACTTGCTCGAGCTAGTCGGCGCCGACGCGACCGGCCCGGTTCCCGCATCCAGGGAGGATGAACCGGGCGAGATCGCCGCGATGCTTACCAGATAGGCGACTTGCACGCCGTCCTCGAGCGTGACGGTGATTTGCCATTTCCCACGCGCGGCGCCGAGCAGCACCAACTGACCGGGAATCTCATCGTGGACGATCAGCGCGTTAGGATTCTCGAGGATCCGAATGCGCGGCTTCGCGTCCTTCATCAGATGATCGATGACGTGGGACTCGCCCGCATTCAGAGTGATGCTCTGGGCCACCGTCGCCGTCGTCTCCGCGCGCAGCGGCAACGCCGACGCAATGGAAAGGACCACGGCGAGGAAAAGCGCCGCAGCAATCGCAATCGAAGATAGTCTTTTGGTTTTCATCGTGCCCCGCATGCCCCGTGCGATTGGATTCGCTTACGGCACCTCCAAGGTTTTCGGCGCCGGTAGATAAGATGCCGATGGCGCGCTCTCGGACTTTGCAGAACTTCCCGCAGCGCCGGTCACAGCTGCGCTGGAAGCATCGGACGCCGCGGGCACGACCGAGGACTGAGGTACGGCGGGCGCCGCCATCGGCGAGTCCTGATGGCTACTGCTCGAGATGCCAGTGGCATCGGCAGTAATGAACGAGATGGTTTCGGCTTCCTTGCCGTCACGCATTATCTCGACGGAAAGCGGCGCGCGGCCGCCGATGCGCGGCGGGGCCAGGATCGGCGAAGGCTGCGCGCTGTTGAGCGCGATAGTCGTCATCCCGGCGCCGGCTCCGAGCAGATCCGAGAAATCGCTGCCGGTGGTGGCCACCAGCTTGTCGTCGTTGTAGTTGCGCATCGCCAATCGCACGATTCCTTCGCGGCTCGCGAGGCCGAGTTTCTCCGCCTCATGCGGCGAGACCAGCAGGGTCACGACCTTGGCGACCTCCGGTTCGTCCTTGCCTTTGTCGATTTGCTGCGCGACCGCGAGTACTTCGATGTTCTGCAAGACGACCTTGGAATACGGCTTATTGTTATCGGGACCGGTCCCGGAGACGGCAACCAGCACATCGACATGGGTGCGCGGCTTGACGAAGCCTGATATGTCGCCGACTTCATCGACAGCCACTGACATCGCGCGCAGGCCGGGCGGAATCGCCATCGGCATGACGCCCGGGACCTGATCCGCCATGATGATGTTGCGTGCGACGATCGGCTGGCCGGCGACCATCTCGTTGCGTGCGAAGCTGCTGCCCACCATCGAGGGATCGGTGAACGAGCCATCTGGAACGCTGTCGCGCGACCACTTGACCATCTTCACGTCGGCCGGCGTAAGCTTCGCACCCAGTGCGATATCGTGCGCCGCTACGGCAATGGTCTCGGTCTTGGCGAGTGCTACCTGGACCTGCGCTTCGCGGTTTTTCAGCGCGGAAAACACCACGACGGCGGCGAGTACCGCAGCTACCATCGCCAACATCAGGAAAATCGTCGGTCGTCTCATTTTCCCCTCTGAAAAACCTCTTCGCGCGCGCGATTCGCGCGTCGATACGAAGAACCTCGCTCCTGCGGGTGGGCACGAAGAGCGAGGCTCGAAATATGCTCCCTGAAGAACTTAGGCCGCGTTCAGCGAGCCGGTGACTTTGGTGATGATGCCGTTGATGCCGGTCTCGAGGCCCTGATAGGCGACATAACCCGCGACGGCGATGGCGGCGACGATCAGTACGTACTCCGTCATGGTCTGGCCGCGCTGACTGCGGCGGGCTTCGATCATTCGCGAACAGATGGTGGCTAGAAAGGTCATTGGGATCTCCTCACTTGGTCCTTTGTTCGTGGTCATCAGATCGTTCATCTGCAATAACTGGATGTGACCATGCGAAAGAGAGGAGAGCAGATCGCATGCCATCAGGTAGCGGTTGAAAGCGACAACACAGTGCCGAAATCGATCGCCTCGGTGAGACATGCCTATGATTGGCGATGGTGGCGCGCGACTCATCCTCGCGCGGTAATGCAGATCCACTTCCGGGAATTGGAACATCCGGTGCGCTCGCGATTCTCAGCTTGAGACATCACACTGGACAGTCCCGACCTTCACCGGTCGCACCGTGGGCCATCGCACAATGGGACATCGCGCCCGTTCGGCGAGGCTTGCCATCGTAAGCTATGAGCGTCAGACTTTTGCGTCGGTGACCGCCATCGGCGGCATATCGATGCGCCTGACGTTTCAAATCCCTGCGATGCCCCTGAGTTTTCGATTCCTCGTGATCTCCGCGATCGCGAGCCTTATCGCACTCGTCGCGGGATGCGCGGTGAGCAGGCTGTCCTCGGTGCGCCAGAAGATGGCAGCCGGTCAGTACGCCGCGGCACGTCAGGAGCTGCTCGCGATTCCGATCGGGACGCTAAGTCCTTCCGAGCGGCGTGAGGTCAAGGACGACCTCTGTCTTTCCGAGTTCATGCTCGGGGAACCGAACTACTCCATCGCGGAACAGATGCGCGTATGCTCCGACGCAGCGCGGGAACCTGGCAGCCAGAGCGCGCAGTTCGTCGCCAAACTCGACGATCAGATCCTCCGCAGCTCGTATGAGAAGGTGAATGCGGCGCTTGCGGCCGGCGACCTCGGCGGTGCGGAACAGGCTGCGCAAGCCTATGTGAACACGCCCGGTGCAGATCCTGCGGTCATCGCGAAGTGGTCGCATCAGATGTGGGAGCTGGTCAACAACCGCGACCATCGCATCGAGCCGCGCCACAAGAAGAAGGAGCTCGCAGCCGCAATCGAATCGGTGCGCAAGCAGTATCCGGCGATGCGCAAGATGAGCAAGGAAGAGTTCATGGCGTGGGTTGCCAAACAGGGCAACATCGACGGAACGAGGATGTTCTCCGCGGTATCGCTCAAGGACGCGGAGCTCGACCTCGCCATTCCTCGGCCCGACATTCATATGGCGTCGCTTAAGCTCGACCGCCTTTCCACCATCAACGATGCGACGGTAGCCCGATGCGGATGCGACGGCCGCACTAACGTCGGGGTTGCAGAAACCAATTTTCCGCTCTATCTGGTAAGACTCGATCCGGAAACCCAGCGATCGGAAGTGCTCATCCTGCCGCATCGCAATTGAACCGCGTCGCGCGACGACGCGTAAGTGGGAGGCACACACATGCCCAGCGCCGAGCTAGCCAAAGTTCTCGATATGTTGAAATCGCAGCCGCGCAATCCTGACGCGACGGTAGAAAAGATGCGCGCCGGAATGGAGCGCGTCAGCGAACGCGTTGCCAAGGACGTGACCTGCGAGGGCTTCCGCATCGGCAATGTCGAAGCGGAATGGATCATTCCACCCGGCGCTGCGCAGGATCGGGTGGTGCTCTATCTGCACGGCGGCGGATACGTGATGGGCTCCATCGCCACGCATCGCGCGACCATCGCCAGAATCGCGCGCGCTTCGCAGGCAAAGGCCCTCGCGCTCGAATATCGCCTCGCACCCGAGCATAAGTTCCCGGCCGCGGTCGAGGATTCCGTCGCCGCATACAAATGGCTCCTCGCGCAGGGATACAAGCCGAACAAAATCGCCATCGCGGGCGACTCCGCCGGCGGAGGCCTCACGCTCGCGACGCTGCTCTCGATTCGGGATCAGAGGCTCCCGATGGCGGCCGCAGGCATCGCGATCTCACCCTGGGCCGACATGGAGGGCACCGGAGATTCGTTCAAGACGCGCGCGCATCGCGACCCGATGGTGGGCTCGGGCAACCTCGGCGGGATGGCGAAGCATTACATCGGCAACAGCGACCCGCGTCATCCGCTCGCGTCGCCGATTCATGCTGATTTTACCGGGGTCGCGCCGCTCCTGATCCAGGTCGGCGATGCCGAAACGTTACTCGACGATTCCAATCGGGTTGCCGCGCGCGCGAAACAGCATGGCGTAAAAGTCGAGCTGGAAGTATGGGACGAAATGTTCCACGTGTGGCATGCGTTCGCGAAGATTCTGCCCGAGGGCCAGCAGGCGATCGATAAGATCGGAAAATTCGTGCTGGAGCACACGTCCTGAAACGAGGTCCGCGCGTAGTTGCCGATCCCGGTGAGGCTGGAATAAAATACCGCTCGAAGACGTAGCAGCGCGATTTGTCGGCGTGCTTCCTGTGCATCTTGATGGCTACTTTCGAACGTATAGCAGTCTCGGCTACCTTGTCCCCTCAGCGCGCCGGTGACGTTCTCGGCGGCCGCCAGTTGGTCGTGATGTCCAATCGCGCTCCGATCAAGGTCGTGCGCGAGGGACATGAGGAGCACATCGAACCCACCGTCGGCGGCGTCGGCACGACCTTTCTCCGGTTGCTCGAGTATCACGGCGGGACCTGGATCGCGTGGAACGGCGGCCAGAAGACTCCCGCGCGGCTGTCGTTGCCCAAGGATCATCCGCGTTTCGAGCTTTCATTCGTCGAGCTGAGCGAGCGCGACGTATCGCAGTATTATTATGGGATGTGCAATCGCGCGCTATGGCCGCTGATGCACTTCATGATCTCGAATTGCTACTTCAACGTCGCGCATTGGCGGCAGTATCAATCGGTCAACGAAATCTTCGCGCGTTCCGCGATCAAACAGGCCCAGCAAGGCGACGCGCTATGGATTCAGGACTTCCATCTCGCGCTGACGCCACGCCTGATTCGCGAGCATCGCAGCGATCTCTCGACCGGTATTTTTTGGCACGTGCCGTTTCCGCCGGTCGAGCTCTATCGGGTGTTTCCATGGCGGCGCGAACTGCTTGCGGGCATGCTCGGCAGCGATTTGATCGGATTCCACGTCGAATCCTACGTGACGCATTTTCTGAATGCATGCCGCCGGGTGCTCGGCGCCGAAGTCAATGAGCGTAATCGCGAAGTTCACTACCAAGGCCATACCTCGCGCGTCGGCGCGTTCCCGCTCGGCATCCCGGTGGACTATTTCGAGAACCTCGCTGCGAGTTCTCGCACGCAGCAGAAGACCGCGCGCATCCGGCGCGGCTTGCGCAGCGAGTTGGTCGTGCTCGGCGTCGATCGGCTTGACTACACCAAGGGAATCCTCGAACGGCTGCTTGGCTTCGAGCGCTTCCTCGAGCGCAACCCGCATTATCATCGGCGCGTGACATTGGTGCTGATCGCGGTTCCCTCACGCACTAAGGTCGCCGAGTATGCCGCGTTGAAGCGTCAGCTCGATGAAGCGGTGGGACGCGTGGTGGGACGATTTTCTTCCGACGGATGGGTTCCGATTCGTTACCTATATACTCAGTTCGGCGCCGAGGACCTCGTCGCATATTACCAGGCCGCAGACGTCGCGCTGCTGACGCCCTTGCGCGACGGCATGAATCTGGTCGCCAAAGAGTTCGTCGCGTCGCATCCGGCCCACGATGCGGTCTTAATCCTGAGCGAGTTCGCCGGCGCCGCCGAAGAAATGACCGATGCGCTGCTGGTCAATCCCTACAATACCGACGCCATTGCCGATCGCCTGCGCGAGGCCCTCGATATGCGACCGGAGGCGCGCGCGCTTCGCATGCGGGCGCTGCGCGAAACGATCCATCGCAACAATCTCGAGCAATGGTCGGCGAATTTTCTCAGCGCGCTCACCGCGGAGAGCAGCCTTGAGCCGCGACAGATCGCGAACGCCTGATTCCCCCAGATTGCCGGTTTTACTTCCGCGCACGCTGATAGCGGACCTTTTCGAGCAAGGCCGCTTCCTGCTCTGTCTCGACTTCGACGGCACGATCTCCGAACTTACCAACGACCCGTGGGCGGCGAAACCATTGCCCCGCGCGAAAGATGCGATCGCGAGGCTAGCACGACATCCGGATCAACTCGCGCTCGCCATCATCAGCGGCCGCGACCTCGACACGCTGCTCAAGCTTCTCGGCTTGCGCGATGGACTACTGTTCGCCGGTACCCATGGACTCGAGGTCATCGGACGCGATGGCGCGCGGCGGTTCATGACGGGAGTAGAACAATCCGCTGACGACATTCGGCTGCTGCGCGAATTCGTCGCGACCGCGATCCCGCGCGATCGCGGCTTCATCGTCGAGGACAAGCGGGTTGCGCTCACACTCAACTATCGCAATGCGAGTCCCGCCGAGGCGATCGAGGTGCTGAAGAGCTTCGACGCATTCGTGATGCAACGTCCGACCCTGCAATTGCTGCACGGTAAGCTGATCCACGAAGCGATTCCGCGCGGCATCGGCGGCAAGAACAACGCGATCGAGTTTTTCCTTCGCGATACCGGCATCGATGGTGCGCGGGCCGCATACTTCGGCGATGACCTCACCGATGAAGACGCGTTTCGCGCGCTCGCGGCACATCGTGGAACCGGCGTGCTGGTCGGCGCCGCGCGCGACACCCTCGCGCAGTATTACCTCGAGACTCCGTCCGCGGTCGCAGACATTCTGGAGGAGCTAGTCGCGATCCTCGACGCCTGACAGCGCAGCATCGATTTCCGCGAGCACGTCCTGCAGCTTCATCTCGGCAGTGAAAACACCGATCACGCCCATGTCGAATAGCGCCTGACGATCCTCCTTAGGAATGGTGCCGCCGACGAAAATCCGAATCTCGCCGCCGCCGAGCTTCTTTAGCCATTCGATAGTCTCGGCAACCAGTTCCAGGTGCGCGCCGGAGAGCAGGCTGAGCCCAATCGCATGCACATCCTCATCGATCGCGACGCGTGCGATGAACTCGGGCGTCTTGCGCAGCCCGGTATAGATGACCTCAGCGCCGGCGTCGCGCAGTGCCAGCACGATTATCTTCGCGCCGGCATCGTGGCCATCGAGACCCGGCTTCGCAACCAGGATGCGCTTGTGATGAAGGCTCATCGTCAGAGTCCGGTCGGCTCCTGAAATTCGCCCCAATGCTTCTTCATCGTCGCGACCATCTCGCCGACCGTTGCGTATGAGTGGCAGCAATCGACGATATATGGCATCAGGTTCTCGCGATCCTTCGATGCCGCATCGCTCAGCCGCGCGAGGTTGCGCTCGACTGCGCCGTTGTCGCGCGCGTCGCGAATCGCGTTGAACTTCGCGACGATGTTGTGCGCGGTCTTGGGATCCATCTTGAACAGCTCGCGCACGGAGCTCTCTTCATTCTCGCGCTGATATCTGTTGACGCCAACGACGATGCGCTCGCCCGCGTCGAGGAGTTCCTTGCGCTGGCGCGCGCGCTCGGCGATGCGGCGCTGGATATAGCCCTGCTCGATCGCCTTGACTACTCCCCCGTATTCATCGACCTCGCGCATCACGCGGAGAATTTCTTCCTCCATCCTGTCAGTGAGATATTCCACGTAATGGCTGCCTCCTAGCGCATCGACGGTCTGCGCGATTCCGCTCTCGTGCGCGATGACCTGCTGGGTGCGCAGCGCGATCTCCGCGCTCTCTTCGGTCGGAATTTGAAACGCTTCGTCATATGCCGCAGTGAAGATCGATTGCGCACCGCCCAGCACCGCCGCCATTGTCTCGATCGCGACGCGCGTGATGTTGTTGTAGGGCTGCGAGGCGGTCAGCGATGCCCCGCCGCATACCACGCCGAAACGGAACAGGCAGCTCTTCGGGTCGGTCGCGCCGTAGCGCTCCTTCATCAGCCGCGCCCAGATGCGGCGTCCGGCGCGAAATTTACACACCTCTTCGAAGAAATCGGTATGCACGTAGAAGAAGAAACTGAGCCGGCCCGCGAAGCCGTTCAAATCCGCACCGCGCGCGAGCAACTCATCGACGTATGCGAGGCCGTTGGCGAGCGTGAACGCCATCTCCTCGACCGCGTTGCATCCGGCGTCGCGTACATGCGCCCCCGCGATGCTGATGGGATTGAAGCGCGGCGACTGTTCATTCGCATAGAGAATCGAATCCGCGACCAATCGCATCGAGGGACGCACCGGAAAAATCCACGTCCCGCGCGCGACGAACTCCTTCAGGATGTCGTTCTGGATGGTGCCGGTGAGCTTCGCGCGCGGCACGCCCGCCTTGTCGGCGGTCGCGAGATACATTGCATAGATGATCGCCGCAGTTCCGTTAATTGTGAACGAGGTGGAAATCTTCGCGAGATCGATGCCGTCGAACAGAATCTCCATCTCGCGAAGATTCGACAGCGACACCCCGACCTTGCCGACCTCCGGTCGCGCCATTGTATCGACCGGGTCATAGCCGCATTGCGTCGGGAGATCGAGCGCGACCGAAAGCCCGGTCTGTCCCTGCGCGAGGAGAAATTTGTAGCGTTGGTTGGATTCCTCGGGCGTGCCGAAACCGGAATATTGGCGCATCGTCCAGAGCCGCCCGAGATAGCCGTCGGGAAAGATGCCGCGTGTGTAGGGATAGTCACCGGGCGCCTCGCCATTGCGATGATGCATCGCCTCGGTTGCAACCATCGGTATTTCTATCCCCGACGGAGTCGTTCGTTTCACTTCGGATGAAGATTCCTTCTCTTTCGCCTTCATCGCGATCTCCATTTCGAAGTTATTTTTTCGGTCGCTTTCCAATGATCCTCGTGGACCCAGGTCTGCGCGAACATCCGCGTCTCGATGTCGTTCAATTCCTCGCGTGATAGTCCCGCGCGCACGCCCTTTGCCACCGCTTTGAACGCGCGCAGCACTTGCGGCGCCTGCTTCAGGATCGGCGCAATGAATTCGGCGATGAGCTCGTCAAGCGACTGGCCCTCGCGCGCTACCGCATCGATGAGCCCGACTGATGCGGCCTCCGCGCCCGTGAGCATATCGCCGCGACACATCATCGCGAGCGCGCGCGAGGTCCCGAGCAACCGCATCAGATCGATGCCGCCACCCCATGCGCTCGCGATGTTGAGGCGTCCCTGCACGAAGCCGATACGCGCGTGTGCGGCCGCGACACGAAAATCGCATGCGACCGCGAGCTCGGCGCCTCCGCCCATTGCGTCGCCATTGAGCGCCGCCACCACCGGAATCGGGAATTGGCGAATCGCCTCGAGCGAGGCTTTCGCATCGCGCGCCATCGAAGCGGCGCCTTCGAGCGTGGTGATCGATGCGAGCTCACGCAAATCGCCGCCCGCGGCAAAGCATTGCTCAGCCGATCCGCGCAGGATCGCGAGACGCAAGATCGGATCATTCGAGTGAGCAGCGAAGGCGCCGGCAAGCGCGTGAAGGACCTCGGCGCTCAGTGCATTGCGCTTGTCCGGACGATTGATGGTGACGCGCAGGATGCCGTCGGCCGCCTCAACGATTATGTCTGCGCTATCACTCAAGATTCCGGCACCGGGCCGAGTTCGATCAGCGTAGCGCCGTGATCGACGCGCTGGCCAACCTGCACGTGGACGCGTTTGATGACGGCGTCGCTCTCCGCGCTGAGCGTCGTCTCGGTCTTCATCGCTTCGATCACGATTAGGGCCTCATTGGCTGCCACGCGGGCCCCTTCGGCCACCAGAATTTTTAGCACCGTGCCCGGCATCGGCGCATCGACGGTCGGCGAGGAAAGGCCACCATGATGGGCGCCGCGCCGTCCCTCGACGATGTGGAATTCGGCGCTCATTGCATCGGCGGCGACCACGACTGTGTTGCGCTGCCTGTGGCCGATGATCCGATAGCGGTGATCGCCGATTGCGAGCATCGCACTGCCATCGGTGAGCATCGTTAGCGATGCGGACATCTCTTCGCCATCGATGCGGGTGGTTACCATCGAATCGACAATCGCGAGGATTTCCACCTCGCGTTCCGCGGCCCCGGCGCGTCTGAGTTTCAGCGGCGTTGCCATAGTTCAAATCCACCGAGCGAGGTCCACGGCGAATCCTCGCGCCGATCGACTTTGCCGTTGGTGCCGGCAGTCGTTACCTCATTGTTGCCCAGAGCGCGCGAAGCAATCAGCGCTGCGGCGATCAGCGCGGCGTTCTCATTGGAGGCGCTGTAATGCCACTTCTTGAAATGATCGTCGACGAAATGGGTCGAAAGCTCGCCGCGCCGGAACTGCTCGCTCGCAATGA
>Ga0335081_10017158_pt1 | contig 11727 bp, 10 predicted proteins | sample Lox_Sample_35_FD_206713 | JGI IMG/M metagenome (GOLD analysis project Ga0335081, IMG submission 206713) | Soil microbial communities from Loxahatchee National Wildlife Refuge, Florida, United States - Lox_Sample_3.5 | ecosystem: Environmental > Terrestrial > Soil > Wetlands | place: USA... | reverse complement strand
CGCGACGCTGAACGCGATGGCGTAGTCTCCGCTGCCATTTGAAGCCGCCGAGCCTGCGCGCGCCAGCCCCATCATGGAGCGCGCGGCCAATCGCTCCAGATTGCGATGCTCCACAGGCGCATCGGTCGCAATCACCACGATCACCGACCCATCCGCCGGGTTCCTGCTGCCTGCGCCATCGAGCTCATTTTTCAGATAATACCGGCCGAGTTCGCGCCCGACCGGCGCGCCTGCAATGGTGAGCACGCCGCCAAAATTCGTTTGCGCCAACACGCCGACCGTGTACCCGCCGAGCGACGCTGGAATGCGGCGCGATGCCGTTCCAATCCCGCCCTTGAATCCGAACGCCATGGTTCCCGTCCCCGCGCCCACAGCGCCTTCCTCGACCGGACCCGATCGTGCGCCCTGAATCGCCGCGAAGACTTCGGCTCGGCCCACATGCCTTCCGCGGATATCGTTCAGATAACCGTCATTGGTTTCGGCCACCAGCGGGTTGATGGACCGCACTTCCTCGTTGCCCGGAAGCGAAAGCATGTAATCGAGCAGCGCATCCGCCACCCGCGGCACGTTCAGAGTCGAGGTCAGCAGGATAGGCGTCTCGATCTCACCCAGCTCGTTGACTTGCGTGGATCCGGTGAGCTTGCCAAACCCATTCCCCACGAACACGGCTCCGGGCACCTTCTCGCGGAACAGATTGCCCGCGTGCGGCAGAACCGCAGTCACACCGGTGCGGATATCGTCACCGCGAACCAGCGTGGCATGCCCCACCAGCACACCCGATACATCCGTGATCGCGTTCAGCGGCCCTGAAGGCAGGATGCCCACCGTAATCCCGACATCCCGCGCTCGCGGCCGTTGTTCTTGTGCCATGGTGCATACACTACCAAAGCATCCCAGTGCGAGGGCGGCGGTGAGAATCCCAGGTTGCATTACGGTCATGTTAACAATCCTGCGGCGCTGGAACGGGAAACCTGATACCTGCTCTTCGCCACCCGTGGTTTAATGAACGTTTAACCAGGATGCAGAACTACGATCTAGTCGTCATCGGCTCGGGACCCGCGGGGCAACGGGCCGCCATCCAGGGAGCCAAATCCGGCAAACGCGTGGCCCTTGTCGAGAAGCGAGAGGTTCTGGGCGGCGCCTGCATCAACACAGGGACCATCCCCAGCAAAACCATGCGCGAAGCCGTTCTGCACCTTTCCGGCTTCTATTACCAGAACATCTACGGCATCAATTACCGGGTCAAGGATAAGATCACGATGTCGGATCTCTCCTTCCGTGTGCAGCACGTGATCAAGACCGAGATCGATGTCACGCAGGCGCAACTGACGCGCAACGGCGTCGAGGTGATTACGGGCACGGCCGGCTTTCTGGATCCCACGCACCTCCGCATCATCAGCTCGCTGGGGCAGACGGACATCGAAGCCGCGAACGTGGTCATCGCCACCGGCACCAAGCCGGCCGTCTCCGCCGCCGTCCCGCTGAACGGCCGCACCATCATCAACAGCGACCAGATTCTTCAGACGCCCGAGATTCCCAAGACCCTCATCGTGGTGGGCGGCGGCGTCATCGGGGTCGAATACACGTGCATGTTCGCGATCCTGGGCGTGCGTATCATCCTGGTGGAGAAGCGGCCCCGGCTGCTGGAGTTCGCCGATGCGGAAATGGTCGAAGCTCTCTCTTATCATTTGCGCGATCACCGCGTGACCATGCGGCTAAACGAAGAGGTGGCCAGTGTCGAGGAAGCCCCGGGCGGCACCGTGGTGGCGAACCTCCAAAGCAAGAAGAAAATTTCGGGCGATGCCCTGCTCTATGCAGTCGGCCGCCAGGGGAACATCGATGAACTGAACCTCGCTGCCGCGGGAATCAGCGCCGATGCGCGCGGCCGGATTCCCGTCGACGGCGAGTACCGCACCAGCCAGCCGCATATCTTCGCGGCGGGCGATGTCATCGGCTTTCCCAGCCTGGCTTCCGTCTCCATGGAACAGGGGCGCCTCGCGGCCGCGCACGCGTTCGGCTCGTGCTTGAGTTCCAATCCAGCCAACTATCCTTACGGCATTTATACAATCCCGGAGATCTCGTTTATCGGCAAGACCGAGGAACAGTTGACCGAAGAGGACGTGCCCTACGAGGTCGGCGTCGCCTATTATCGCGAAATTGCGCGCGGGCAGATCCGCGGAGATACCACCGGACGCCTGAAGCTGATCTTCCATCGCGAAAGCAAGGAACTGCTCGGCGTCCATATCATCGGCGAAGGCGCGTCCGAATTGCTGCACATCGGGCAGGCCGTACTGATCCTCAAGGGAACCGTGGATTATTTCGTCAATACTGTTTTCAATTACCCGACGCTGGCGGAGGCGTATAAGGCGGCGGCGTTCAACGGCCTGAACAAGCTGGCCCGGCTTTAGACGGAGAATGGCAATGGGAAAAATTGTAGGCGTCCTGGCATCGGAACGGATCTCCGCGGGTCTGGTGGAAAACAACCGTGTGATTGGCGAGGTGCGCACATATCCGGAGGCGGGATCGGCGGCCGAAGGCCTGCAAGGGGTACCCGCCGAAGACATCGCTCAATTGATCCGGCACCAGATCGAGCTGGTGACGGCAGGCGCGGCTGTCGACGCGGTGGGGATCGGCTTCGCGGGCGTGGTGAAAGGCGGCGGTATCGAAGAAGCGCCGAATCTCCCGCAGACCAAGGGATTCGATCTGCACGAAGCCCTTTCCCCGCATTTCCAACAACTGCTCGTGCTGAACGACGCCGATGCCACCGCCGCCGGCATCGCGGCCACGCAGGGCAAACTCGAGAGCCTCATCCGCGTTTGGACGTTAGGCCACGGCGTCGGCTACGGCCGGTATCCACAGGCGGAAGGTGTTTGGGAAGGCGGCCACATCGTGGTGACTCTCGATCCGAAAGAGAAGTTCTGCGGTTGCGGAGGAGTAGGCCACCTGGAAGGCATCATGGGCCACGCCGCCATGCGCCGCCGTTTTCTCGATATGGAGCCCGATGAAGTCTTCGCCGAAGCGCGAACCGGTGATTCGCGTTGCGCGGCCTTCGTCAGGATGTGGCACCGCGCGCTGGCGGCAGCCACCGCGACCAGCATCCATCTGGATGGACCCGGGAAGTTCTATGTGACCGGGCATTTCGCACAATTCGTGGATATCGAGCGCTTGAACGTGGACCTGCACGATATGGTACGGATGAGTTCGTTGCAGGGCAGCCTGTTCGAGATCGTTCCGACCAGCGACGAGATCGCGGTGGTGGGCGCTGCGGTGAACGCCGATCGCGCGCGCTTCGCACTCTAACGCCAGCGAACTGCTGCCGGCCGCTCAGATTCCCAGGAACTTCTCCAGCTTTTCGACTTCGGCTTCGGCCCCGTCGATGAACTTCTTAGTCGCGGGAGCGTCGTTTGCGTTCAGCGCCGAGTTTGCGCCATCCAGCAGGGAGTTCATGCGGCTTTCGGCGGCCGCCATATCACCGCGCAAGGACATACCACTGGCGGCTTGCGCACGCTTCAAATTCGCCAGGCTGTTGCGCACCGCGCCCGCTCTGGCGGAAAGTTGAACCAGGCGTTCCCGAAGCTCCTGCAAGACCGCGGGATCGGGGCCCGCCGGTTTCGCCGGCGCAGCTTGTTGTGGCGCTGTGTTGGCCGCGGCATCAGACACTGGTTGCGCTGAGCCGGCCGGCTGACTAGCCGGCCCACCCGGATTCTGCCCGGATGGCTGCGAGCTTTTTGCCTGGCGCGTGCCGCGTTTGACGCCCGGTTTTTGCGTATCCGGATTGGCACTCGCCGGAGGCGTATTCGCCGGAGGGGAGACAGCAGTTTGGTCCGCCGGGGGAGCGCTGGCGGTTTGCGGCTCCTGCGCCGGCGGAGCGGCTGGCTGCGGCTGGCTCGCCGTGGAATCGGCGGGCGCAGCGACAGGAGTTGCGGGTTGATTGGTCTGCGCACTCGTCTTGCGCCACGGCCCAAACTGGATCACGGCGATGAGCGCCAGCGCTGTGGCCAGCGCACCGGCGCCCACCCAAAGCCATCGCATGCCCGATTTCGGCGGAGCCGCTTGCGTCTCGGGCAGCGGGGGAGGAGCCGTTTCTGCCGCAGGGGCCGGTCGTGACGCCGGAGCCTGCATTGGCGCTCGCAGAGGCATTGTCGTCGCGGCGGTTGCGGAAGCTGCCGGCGCGGGCACGCCCAGGCTCTGCCGCACGCTGCCGAGCGCCGCGGCAAACGCTTGCGCGGATTGGAATCGCTGCGCCGGGTCTTTCCCAATCGACATCAGGATGACATCATTCAGCGCCGGCGGCAGCCTGGAATCCAGAGTAATGGGCGGCGGCGGCGTTTTTTCGAGGTGCGCGGCCATGATCGCAAACTGGCTGTCGCCATCGAACGGTTTCTTTCCAGTCACGATTTCGTACAGCGACACGCCCACCGAATACAGATCGCTGCGCGCGTCGAGCGTAGCGATACCCTTGATCTGCTCGGGCGACATGTAGTAGAGGGAGCCCATCGTGGTCCCGGTCATGGTCAGCTTCCGGTCGGCAGCGGCCTTGGCGATGCCGAAATCCATCAGCTTCACGGTCCCATTCGGCGTCAGCATCATGTTCGCGGGCTTGATATCCCGATGGATGACGCCGTGCTGATGCGCGTAGCCTAATGCGTCGAGCACTTGGGATATATAGTTGACGCCATCCCCCAGCGGAATGGGCCCCTGCTGCAAGCGCTGCTCGAGGGTGATGCCTTCCACCAGTTCCATGAACATCAGAAGCTGGTTGTCCACGCGCAGCGCGGTATGCAGCGCCGCGATATTCGGGTGCTGCAAGCTGGCTTGCACCTTGATTTCACGGATGAAGCGGTCTGCCAGCTCGGGCTCGTGTTCCAGATCGGGGAGCAGCACCTTCATGGCCTCCACGCGGTCGGAGATCACGTTCCGCACTTTGAAGACTTTGCCCATACCGCCGGCGCCTAATGTGGAAACGATTTCGTAGTCGCCGACCTTGCTGCCGATTTCCAGGCTCATATCCGCCCTACTGTGGATTGCGCACGGTGTCGCCGACCTTGGCCGGTCCAGCCCCGGTGAACTTCCCGGTGCAGGAGAGATCATCCACCTCGGTCACCACCATCTCGCCGATTTTGTCTTCCACCCGCTTGATCACTTTCCCGGTGCTCGGGTCCTTAACTTCGCGGATCTTTCTGCGGACTTCCAGGCGGTCACCCACCTTGACGCCGGCCCTGCTCCCCACGTTGGCGATGATCGTGCCTCCGGAAGCGTCGGCGACCAGGCCGTCGATGGTCACCGTCCGCGCCGGCAAAGATCCAGCCTTGGAATCAAGCTGCTTGGCCACGTCATCCACGGCAGAATGCACCGCCTCGCCCAGAATGGTGGCGCCGAAGTTGCTACTGCTCATATCCACGCCGCCTCCGCCACCGGAACCACCACCCGCGCCTGCTCCCACCAGCGATGTGCCTGAGCGCATCGATTCGCCCTTGCCCGTAGCCACGGCGAGGATCTCGGCCGTTTCGGTGTTGACCATGCGCGCACTGATCCCCACCACGGCCTTGGCCTCCTTCTTTTCCAGGCCGCCGATTCCCACCTTCCGTCCAAAACCGCCAAAAGCGCCCCCGCCGACACCCGTTTTCTTATCGTCACGGCCGAACTGCGTGATGCTCCCGATGATAATGGCGTCCACTCCCAGAACCTTGCCGAGCTTCGCCGCCGAAGACGGATCCGCGCGATCGCTGTTCGAGAAATTCTGCTCCGCCAGCACCTTGTCCAACGCTTTGCGTTCGATGACCGAGTACTGGCCGTCGGTGACCAGTTTGTCCACCAGAAGGTCGGCAATTCCCTTGCCGATGTCCTGGTCATAGCCCCAGATCGACAGAACGCTGTTGTGTACCGTGGCGTAATCGAAGTTCATCACCGCAACACGTTTCTTCTGCGCCGCTGAAACTGAAATAAAAACGGAAATGAGAAGCAGCAGACCCGCGAACCGCTTCATGGGAGACCTCCTTTCCACAATTACATCAGGCCATTTTAACAGCGCTGACCGTGCATGGATACGTTATCTTGTGGATACGATGGGGAGGGCAAAATTCGCGTAGCTACTCGTTGTTGAAGTCGAAAGTATCGGTATTCGTGTTCACCACCAGATGTCCGCCAGTCAAGGGCTTACTCTCTTTCGGGAAAAATACCGCGCCGTCGGTGGATTGGCCCGGCGTCAGCTTGGTTTGCACCAGCGCGATGGCCGATGCCGCGGCTGCCGCCTTGAGCTTCGTGGATTGCACTTCAGCCAGCGCAGCCTGGCGCCGTTGCTCGTAACCGTTGGTCGATAACATCCGCTGAATGCCGTACAAACCTGATTCGTATGACGTCACCAGACGGATCACGTCGTTGCGCGAACCCTTCTCCAGCAGAAGATTGACCACGTTTCGCGCGGGAACCGCTTGCACGACGCTGCCGTCCTGCCGCACGAATCGGAAATCTTCGGGACGGATGGTGTACGGACCCTGGGAACCGTTCGACACGCCCACCTGCACAATGTTGAACTCGTGCATGTGCGTCGGCATGTGCGCGAACATCACCGTCACGCCACGCCGGGTTAGCGTTTGATAGTGCAGACCGCCGGAGTCAAACTCGATGACTTGCGCGCATGCAAGGATGCTGAGTACTCCCCAAAGCACACCCAGGCGCGCTCGCGCCTTCATGCTTCCATATTACGATAGAGAAACATGCAGTCCAGGCAAAATGGGCATAACGGGGACCTGGCGGGTCACGACGGATTTGTACGGTTGGGCATCTTAAGCGCCGGCAAGGGTCTGGAAAATCTAGGCTCTGAAGCGCTGATCGAGCATGCCGTTCGCCGGCGGGAGGGACTGCTGGCGGATAATGGCGCCCTGGTAGTTCAGACCGGCCAGTTCACCGGCCGCTCGCCCCAGGACAAATTCATTGTTCGGGACGAACTGACCGAATCGGCCGTGAATTGGGGGCATGTTAATCAGCCCCTTACCGTGGCGCATTTCGACGCCATCTACTCGAGAGTCTTAGCTTATCTGGAAGGAAAGGAACTGTTTGTCCAGGACTGCCACGCGGGAGCCGATGCCGAGTACGCCGTTCCCGTTCGCGTCATCACGCAATTCGGCTGGCACGCGCTATTTGGCAGACAGCTATTGATCCGTCCGGGTCAAATCAGCACACCCTCCGGCGACAGCGCGTTCACGTTACTGTTTGCCCCGGAATTTCAGGTGGATCCAGCTACCGAGGGCACCCGGTCTGAAACCTGCATCATCATCGACTTCCATCGCAAGATCGTGCTGATTGCCGGCACCAGTTACGCGGGTGAGTTAAAAAAGTCGGTCTTCACCATCCTCAATCACTTGCTGCCCGCCCGCGGCGTTATGCCCATGCACTGTTCGGCCAACATGGGACACGACGGAAAAGTGGCGCTGTTCTTTGGCTTATCCGGTACCGGAAAGACGACGCTATCCGCCGACCCCGGCCGATTCCTGATTGGCGACGACGAGCACGGATGGAGTGACCGGGGTGTCTTCAACTTCGAAGGCGGCTGCTATGCCAAGTGCATCCGGCTCTCGCGCGAGCAGGAACCGCAGATCTGGAACGCCATCCGGTTCGGAACCGTTCTTGAAAACGTGGTGATGGACCCGGAGACCCGCCAACTGGACTTCAGCTCCGACGAGATTACCGAAAATACGCGCGCCGCCTACCCGCTGGAGTTCATCGAGCACGCCGTTCTGCCCAGCGTGGGCGGGCATCCGAGCCATGTGATCTTTCTGACGGCGGATGCATTCGGCGTGCTGCCTCCCATCGCCAAGCTCACGCCCGAACAAGCCATGTATCACTTCCTTAGCGGCTATACGGCGAAGGTAGCGGGGACCGAGCGCGGGCTCGGCAAAGAGCCTGAAGCCACCTTCAGCGCCTGCTTCGGGGCGCCGTTTCTGACGCGCCGGCCCGGGATTTATGCCAGCATGCTCGGCGACAGACTACGCCTGCACGGTTCTTCCTGCTGGCTGGTCAATACCGGCTGGATCGGCGGCCCTTACGGCGTCGGGCAGCGAATCAAATTGTCCTACACGCGCGCGATGCTGAAGGCGGCGCTCTCCGGTGAGCTGGAGAACGTGCCGATGGCGCCCGATCCCGTGTTCCGCGTGCTGGTTCCCATGAACTGCCCAAATGTGCCGCCGGAAGTACTGGATCCGCGCAGGATGTGGCAGGATAAGTCCGCTTACGACCGTGCAGCCGCCGAGCTGAGCGCCCGCTTCAACCGCAATTTCGACAAGTTCACGCTGGTCGGTCGCGACGTTTTGGAAGCAGCCCCGGCGGTGCCGTGACGTGGCGGCGCGGCTTCATGCCGGCTGATACCGTTCGTTTATGCTTCGCGAACTGATGGCGCCGGTCTGGAAGATCCCGAAAGGCAAGGTTTCGACGTATGGCGAGGTGGCCCGCGCCGCAGGTTATCCGCGCCACGCGCGGCAAGTGGCCTGGGCGCTGCGCGCCGCGCACGGAGCCATCCCCTGGCATCGCGTCGTGGGCGCTGGGGGCCGCATCAAACTGCCCGGAGCGCCCGGTATGGAGCAAAGACTGCGGCTGCTGAATGAAGGGGTGGCTTTTCGCGGCCGGAACATTCAGATGAAGCTGCATGAATTCCGGTTCGGCGCCAAGGCGCGCCGAAAATCATCACGGCGGAATGCTTAACTGCCCCCTGGCTCAGCCTATCGGATCTTGGTCCGGGCATCCTCGAGAATGCGGCGCGCGCGGGCGGGATTGTAGACGCCGCAGGAACAAAAGCGCGCCATGTAAGTGACGGCCTGCTCGGGTGTGCGCCGGCCTTCCTTCACCCAGTCGATCATCTTCTTGGCGAGGCTGGTCGAGATCATCCCGTGGCCGCACATGGTGGTGAGCATCAAAACCTGGCTGTTCGGCAGCTTCTCGGTCTTTCCTTCGAATCCAAGCGAGTAGCCTACGCTGTGGCGCGGAATCCCCGCGGCATGGCAGCACTGCTCGGCGCCGTCAATGGATGTCGAGACGTTGATGCACATCCCCAGATCCGCCTGCTTGACGGCTTTCACGAAATCTTCCGCGGCCACGCGATTGTCAAACACGGCAGCCACTGTGGTGGGGGCATCCACTCCGTCAATCACGGCCTGGAAATCCGGCGTCAGATCGCGCTTCCAGTGGGCCGTGGGATTCATCTTTTGACACGGCCGGAGCGCTCCGCCGTGGATGGCGTCGCCGAGATTCACCGGCTTGAACGGCAGCGCCATCTCAAGAAACTTCTTCAGCTTGGGGACGCTGCCCTTGTCGTTCTTGCCGCGGCTGGGAATTGCAAAGACGACGTAATCGTCGTAGAAACTCCCGGCGTCACCAAAACGATGGAGGGTGTTGGTCATCGCGCAACTCCGGCCGGCTCCTCCTTCTTTTCCTCCGCCGGATTTGTGATGCGGCCCAGCCCGATGTTGGTTTTGGCGCGCTCGAGCTTATATCCCATACGTTCGAGGATGGGCGCGACCACGTTTTCCTCGCCGTCTTTGTCGCAGCGCGTCCCGACGCCCAGCGCGATCACCGTGTCCACCTGCTTTTCCACTTCGTGGACCAGCCGGATGATTTCTTCCGTGCGCGCCACGGGCACCTTGATTTCGACGATGGCCGAGAGGATTTTCTCGCCCAGAATATCCTCGCGCAGCTTGCCGGCGGGAACATCGGTCATGAGCGACGTGATGGGGTTCTTCTTTTCGAACGCCACGCCGGCCTTCGCCAGCGCCCCGGTCATCTTCTGGATTTCGTGGAACCAGACGCCCACGCCCGGGCGGCCGAACTCGATGGTGAAACCCACCTCGCCCATCTGCACGCGCCCGCTGACATCGTTCGTCTTGACTTCCTCGGTTCCCCGCCCCTGCACGCCGGTCGATTCGTGCGGCACACGCGGATCGGAAAATGCCCGCCGCACCACGCGCGGCCACTCTAAATCCTCGGGCGCAAAAGCCGCCGTCGGGCAGACATCCGGTTCGGGATCGAAGCGCAGCCGCACCATCTGAAACAACTTCCGGAGCGTGCGCACCAGCGTCGGATTCAGATGCTCCTGGCTCAGCCCATGGAAACATGCGTAGCACTCGACGCATTCATTGCGGTCGACGGTGGCGCGCTTGATCGCAGGATCAATGTAGATGGCGCCCATCGGGCAAACATACGTGCAATTCCCGCAAGCCACGCATTTATCGGGATTGATTCTCATCGCTCAGCCCTTTTGAGGCGCGTGATCCTCGAAGATCGTTCGCGTGGCATCGATGTTGCCGAACAAAGCGGCGGCGGCGACGCATAGCCCCGACGCCACCACGAAGGGCACGTTCCAACCGTAAAAACGCACCAAATACGCCAGCAGCGCCGGTGAAATAGCGCCTCCTATATTACCGCAGGTGTTCATGACCGCGGAAACCGAGCCGGCATAGTCGCCGCCGATATCGAGCGGGATTGCCCAGGAGACACCCACGGTGGTTTCGAGGCCAAAAACAGCCAGGCACGTATACCAGACCGACGCCGCCGGCATGGTGGTGAAAGTGGCCGGCAGAATGGCGCCCGCCGCCAGCAAGAAGCCGGCCACCGCCACACCGCGCCGCGCCGCTTTCAGATCGCCGGTCCGCCTCACCCAACGGTCAGAGAGCCATCCGCCGAGCACATCCCCCAGCGTCCCCGCCAGCAACGGCAGGCTGGCATAGAAACCCATTCTCTTCAGGTCGAATCCGCGATGGTCGTGCAGGTAGGTGGGAAACCAATCCAGGTACACCGAGATGCAATAGGCGTAACAGAAGTACATCAAAGACAGCGTCCACAGCGTGGAGCTTTTGAGGATGCGCCGCCAGGGCACGGATGGCGCGGTGGCGGTACAGCCCAGTGAGCTCTCGATCAGGCCGCGCTCGGCCGCATTGACACCCGCGTGTTCCGCCGGCACGTCCCGGTAATACCAATGCCAGGCCGCAGCCCACAAGACACCCACCGCCCCGAACACGAGAAATGGCACGCGCCATCCGTAAGCCACCGTGAGGAGCACGATGATGACGGGCGTCAGAGCCGCGCCCAAACGCGATCCGGCATGCGTGATGCCCTGCGCAAACCCGCGTTCGGCCGGCAGAATCCAACGCGAGAGAGCGCGCGTGGCAATGGGAAATGCCCCCGCCTCGCCCACGCCAAAAAGAAACCGCACGGCGGCCATGGAGATGGCATTCCAGGCCAGCGCCGTCGCGGTTGTGAACAGCGACCACCAGGTGACGATCAGCGCCAGCGCCCGCCGCGGGCCGATGCGATCTCCCAGCCAGCCGCCCGGAATCTGAAATAACGCATAGCCCCAGCGGAACGAGGAAAAGATCCACCCTGCCATCACCGTCGATAATCCGAGTTCCCTCTGGATCACCGGCATCGCCGACGCGATGTTCACCCGGTCCATGTAGGTGATCAGGTACGCCGCCACCGTGAGCCCCAATACCACGTGGCGCACGTGTGTGGGGCGCGTGGCCAAAGAGGGCTCGGCGGTGCTGCGAGCTTCCGGCATTCGCTATTGCGCCGGAACTGTCGCAGGCTTGCCCTTCTCGATCACACGGAATACCAGGAACCTCGCAGGCTTGGCCTGGCTGGCATTTCTGGAGGCTGCATGCAGGTGCAGGGGCGGTTCATAGAATATCTGGCCGGGCGTATAGGTCTTTTCGGGTCCGTTATCAATCTTCGCCACCAGAG
>Ga0335081_10017157_pt1 | contig 11727 bp, 13 predicted proteins | sample Lox_Sample_35_FD_206713 | JGI IMG/M metagenome (GOLD analysis project Ga0335081, IMG submission 206713) | Soil microbial communities from Loxahatchee National Wildlife Refuge, Florida, United States - Lox_Sample_3.5 | ecosystem: Environmental > Terrestrial > Soil > Wetlands | place: USA... | reverse complement strand
TCCGGTTCGCATGCCCCAATCCTACGGAGCCGTCCACTGGCCGCTCGCCGTAGCGGGCGAACGGCAGTTGGCTGAAGCAGATCAGGGCGGCTGACGGATCGGTTACCGGCCGGGGTGAGCGGCAGGGGCGTACCATCGCGGGGTGAGCTTCGCCCGCGATGAGCGTGCCGCCCTGTGCGCGCTGCTGGATGAGACCGGCCCCCGGGCGCCCACCTTGTGTGCGGGCTGGCAGACCCTGGACCTGGCCGCTCACCTGGTGCTCCGGGAACGCAGGCCCGACGCGGCGATGGGCATCATGGGCGGCCCGCTGGCCGGCCACACCGAACGGGTGCGGCGCACGCTCGTCGCCCGCACCCCCTACCGGCAGCTGGTGGAGGAGATCCGCAACGGCCCGCCCGCCCTGTCGGTCTTCAGCATCCCCGGCATGGACGAGCGCCTCAACGCGGTGGAGTTCTTCGTCCATCACGAGGACGTCCGGCGCGGTGGGGACGGCTGGGAGCCACGTGACATCGGCGCGGGCCTGGCCGAACTGCTGTGGCAGCGGCTGCGGGGCGCCAGGTACATCTTCCGCAAGGCGCCGGTCGGGATCGAGCTGGTGCGCGACGACCTGCCGGCCGGTCCCGGCCGCCAGCGCGTACGGATCACCGCGAAGGCACGCGCGCCGATGGTCACCGTCACCGGCGCCCCGGCGGAGCTGACCCTGTGGGCAATGGGCCGGACGACGGCCGCCCGGGTCCGGCTCGACGGCAGTGAGCCTGACGTGCGCAAGCTGGCGCACGCCACCTGGCGCGTCTGACCGCCCGCGCGGGCGTTGGCCGCGGCGCCATCTGGTTGACCGCTACCGGTGAGGCCTGTGTCATCAAGCGTTCCCAGAGCTGACCGGAATGCTTCACGAGCACGCCCGTTGCCGATCAGGCACTAGTCACGTATCGGACATCCCGGCTCGTCACGATGCACGCGTCAACTGCCCCGGGGTGCCGCCAGGCGGCCCGGTGGTCTTCGGTTCGGAGGGGATAAGCACGTGCCCACAAGAAAACTGTTCATCGCCGCGGCCGCGGTCAGCGGCGTGGTGCTCGCAGCCGGCTGCAGCAGCTCGTCCTCGAGCGGGTCGGGCGGCGGAACCGCAGTCAACGCCGCCAAGGCCACCTCGGTGGCCGCCTTCGGCGGCATGAACGGCCTGGTCGCCGCCTGCAAGAAGGAGGGGACGCTCAACGTCATCACCCTCCCGGCGAACTGGGCCAACTACGGCACGATCATGAAGGATTTCACCGCCAAGTACGGCATCAAGATCAACGACGCCAACCCGGACGGCTCAAGCCAGGACGAGATCAACGCGATGGAGCAGCTCAAGGGCCAGAGCCGGGCGCCGGACGTGCTGGACATGGGCACCTCCTTCGCGATCAAGGCCGACCAGTCGGGCCTGCTCGCCCCCTACAAGGTGGCGACGTGGTCCGCCATCCCGGCGAACTCCAGGGCGTCCGACGCCAGCTGGTATGACGACTACGGCGGCTACGTGGCGATCGGCTACGACTCCTCCAAGGTCAAGGTCCCGCCGACCTCGTTCGCGGACCTGCTGAAGCCCATCTACAAGAACCAGGTCGCCATCAACGGCAACCCGACCCAGGCCAGCGCCGCCTTCTCCGCCGTCTACGCGTCCGCGCTGGCGAACGGCGGCTCGCTGTCCAACATCGAGCCGGGCATCCAGTTCTTCAAGAAGCTGCACCAGGCCGGCAACTTCGTGCCGGTCACGGCCGGCCCGACGACCGTGCAGAGCGGCCAGACCCCGATCGTGATCTGGTGGGACTACCTGCTCGCCTCCGAGATCTCGAGCGCGGTCCCCACCTTCAAGATCGTGATCCCGACCGACGCGCACTATGCGGCCTACTACAGCCAGGCGATCAGCAAGACCGCCCCCAACCCGGCCTGCGCCAGGCTCTGGGAGGAATACCTGTACTCGACCACCGGCCAGAACCTGTGGCTGCAGGGCAAGGCACGGCCGATCGAGCTGCAGACGCTCATCAAGGACGGCACGGTCGACCAGGCGGCCAATGCGGCGCTGCCAGCGGCCCCGGCGGGCGGGCTCAGCTTCCCGACCCAGGCGCAGGAGTCCGCCGCAGAGGCCACGGTCGCCCAGCAGTGGTCGAGCGTGATCGGCTAGCCGGGTGACAGCGAAAGCCGCTCCGGCGGCGGCCCCGGGGTCCACCTCGGATCCCGGGGCCGGGCCGCGGCGGGGCTTGCCACCTGCGCTGCGCCGGGCCTGGACCCTGGCCGGGGTCGTCCCGTTCTTCCTCTACATCCTGCTCTTCCTGGGCATCCCCGCGGCCGCGATCGCGTACGGCGCCTTCCAGGACCCTGCCACGGGCCAGTTCACCCTCAGCAACATCCAGACCGCGGCCCACGGCATCTACCTGCACGGCTTCCTCATCACGACAGAGCTGTCGGTGATCACCGCGGTGGTGCCGGGCGTCCTCGGGCTCTTCATCGGCTATGCGATCTACACCGCCCGCCGCGGCGCGCTGCTGCGGCGGATCGCCATCACGGCCTCGGGGGTCTTCGCCAACTTCGGCGGGGTCCCGCTGGCGTTCCTGTTCATCGCCACGCTGGGCACGACCGGCATCGCCACCCGCTGGCTCACCGACATCGGCTTCAATCCCTACACCAACGGATTCAACCTTTACGACCTCGGCGGCGTGGCGCTGGTCTACCTGTACTTCCAGATCCCGCTGATGGTGCTGATCATCCTGCCGGCGTTCGAGGGGCTGCGGCCAGCCTGGCGCGAGGCCGCGGAAAACATGGGCGCGGGAACGTGGCAGTACTGGCGGCGCATCGGCGGGCCGGTGCTGATGCCGTCGTTCCTCGGGTGCCTGCTGCTGCTGTTCGGCAGCGCGTTCTCCGCCTACGCCACGGCAGAGGCACTGACCAGCGGGACCATCCCGCTGACGGCCATCCAGATCGGGTCCTTCCTCAACGGCAATGTGCTGGCCGGCCAGCAGAACGTCGGCAAGGCGCTTGGCCTGGGCATGGTGCTCATCATCGCGGTCCTCATGGTGTTCTACGCCCTGCTGCAGCGGCGGGCGGCGCGATGGCTGCAATAATCAGCGACGAGCTGGCCGACGAGGCGGCTCCCCCGCGCCCCCACCGCAAGCGGCGGTCCTACCCGGTCTGGCGCTGGATCATCCTGGCGCTCACCTGCGTCTACTTCCTGATCCCGCTCTACGCCGCGCTGCGCTTCGCGGGCTTCGCCAGCTTCGGCCAGGTGGTGCACCAGACCGGTTTCTCCGATGCCCTGATCCTGTCGCTGAAGCTCGCGGTCATCACCACGACGGCGACCATGGCCCTCATGGTGCCGACGACGATCTACGTGCACCTGCGGCTGCCGGGGCTGCGCCGCCTGCTCGAATCCATCACCATCCTGCCGATCGTCATCCCGCCGGTCGTGCTCATCGTCGGCGTGCTGCAGGTGGCCCCGGGCTACCTCAAGAGCACCCCCTACCTGCTGGGCCTGGTGTACGTGATCCTGGCGATGCCGTTCGCCTACCGGTCGCTCGACGCCGGGCTGCGGGCCCTGGAGCTGCGCACCCTGGTCGACGCGGCCAGCTCGCTCGGCGCTGGGTGGCTGTCCACGCTGTGGCGGGTGATCCTGCCGAACCTGCGCACGGCCCTGCTGTCGGCCACGGTCCTCACGGTCGCGCTCGTGCTCGGCGAGTTCACCATGGCCAGCCTCGACCTCTACCAGACGTTCCCGGTGTGGATCGTCGCCTTCGACCAGACCAGCGGCCCGGTCTCGACCGCCGCGTCGCTGCTGGCGCTGTTTGTGACCTGGCTCTTCCTGCTGCTGATCGTCACGGTCGGCAGCAGGCGCGCGCGCCGTACCGGCGGCGCCCAGGTCGACCTGATTTCCGTCACCCGGCGGGACACCGTTCGGTAAGGCATGGGGGAACCGTGGAGGCGACCAACATCAGCCCGGCTACCGCGGCCGGCGTCACCGGCCATGCCGGCAGCGGCGGCGCGCCGGTCAACCTGCAGCAAGTGAGCCGGTCGTTCGGCGCCGTGCGGGCGCTGAGAGAGCTGTCGCTGGAGATCGCGCCGGGTGAGCTCGTCGCGCTGCTCGGCCCGTCCGGCTGCGGCAAGACCACGGCGCTGCGGATCCTGGCCGGTTTCGAGACCGCGGACAGCGGCACGGTGACCGTGGACGGCAAGGACGTCGCGACGGTGCCGGCCGCCAAGCGCGACATGGGCATGGTGTTCCAGAGCTACAGCCTGTTCCCGAACATGTCCGCGCTGGAGAACGTCGGGTTCGGCCTGCGGATGCGCAAGATGAGCGGGGCCGGCCGGCGCCGGCGCGGCCACGAGCTGCTCGAGCTGGTCGGGCTGTCCGCGCAGGCCGCCCAGTTCCCGCACCAGCTGTCCGGGGGCCAGCAGCAGCGGGTCGCCCTGGCCCGGGCCCTGGCCATCGAGCCGCGGGTGCTGCTGCTCGACGAGCCGCTGTCCGCCCTCGACGCCAAGGTCCGGCTGCAGCTGCGGGAGCAGATCCGCTCGCTGCAGCAGCGGCTGGGCATCACCACCGTGTTCGTCACCCACGACCAGGAGGAGGCGCTGTCGATGGCCGACCGGGTCGGGGTGATGAAGGACGGCTCGCTGGAGCAGATCGCCGAGCCCTCCGAGCTGTACACCCACCCGGCCAGCGCGTTCGTCGCCGAGTTCGTGGGAACGACGAACCGGGTCCCCGGCGAGCTCACCGGCGGCGGCCAGGTCAGTGCGCTGGGCACGGTCACCGGCGTGCAGAGCGGCTGCGACGGCGTGCCGCCGGGCGCGGTGGACGTGCTGGTCCGGCCGGAGAACCTGCGGATCACCGCCATCGCCGGCGGCAACGGGATCGTCTCCCACCGGACCTTCCTGGGGTCGGTGAGCCGGATCAGCGTCCTGCTCTCCGGCGACGTGACCGTGCAGGTGGATGTGCCGAGCGCGACCGCCGCCGAGCTGGTGCCGGGGGCATCGGTCCAGGTCAGCCTCGATGGCTCGCCGGTGCAGGTGGCCGGGCGCGGGTGAGGGCGCGGCTGGCCCGCGGACGGTCGGTCACCCATTCCCCGGCGGGTCAGTCACCCAGACCGAGCAGCGGCGGCAGGCCGGCGATCGAGTCGAGGATCACCGGCGCCTCGGCCTCCTCCAGCTCCGCCCGGCTCGTCCGGCCGGTCAGCACACCCGCGACCAGCCCGGCGCCGGCCCGCCGGCCCGACTCGACGTCGCTCGGGGTGTCGCCGACGACGGCGAGCTCGCTGACGGCCCCGCCGCCCAGCCGGAGCAGGGCCGTCAGCGGCATGTCCGGCCACGGGCGGCCGCGCCCGGCATCGGCGGGTGACAGCAGCAGGTCGGCCAGCGGCCGCCAGCCGAGCGCGTCGATGACCGCGTCCCGGGTAGCCGGGGCGAACCCGGTGGCCAGGCACACCCGGATGCCCGCCTCGCGCAGCCGGCTCATCACCTCGGCCGCGCCGGGCACCGGCTCGACCTGACCCGCCGCGACGGCCGCCGCGTAGCACTCCTCGAACGCCGCGTTGGCGCGCTGCGCGTCGGCCTCACCGGTGAAGATCTGCCGGAACACCTCGATCTTGGACTGCCCCATGGTCACCTGGGCGGTCTGCATCGCCCGGTCGTGGGCGGGCGTCCCGCGGGCCAGCCCGCCGCGCTCGATCGCCGCCGCGAAGGCGGTGATCACCCCGTCGTCGTCGGCGACGGTGGTGCCGGCCATGTCCAGGCAAGCGATGGTGATCAGATCCATCGGTCCTCCCTCTCACAGACCGCTGGGGGCGGGGGCGCCGGGCAGGGCGGCCCGGGTGAATGTCTCCTCGGCGATGGCCGGCGCGCAGGTCATCCCGCGCCCGCCCGGGCCGGTGACCAGGGCCACGCCGGGTGCTGCCTGCGAGGCGTGGTAGAGGTCGTCACCGGTGACCATGCTGTAGACACCTGCCCAGCGCCGCTGGACCCGTGGCAGCGCCGTGCCCAGCAGGGCCTCAGCCCGTTCGCGCAGGTGGTCGTAGGCGTCCTCGTCCACGTCGAACGCGAACGGCTCGTCGTAGGCGTGGGTGTCACCGATGGTGAGCCCGCCGTCGAGGCGCTGCACCAGCAGCAGCTGTGCCCTGGTGGCGGCCGCGACCGGGGCCTGCGGGGCCAGCCTCGCCCGGCCGGGCAGGTCGTAGGCCGGGTAGTAGCGCAGCGAGTCGCCGTCGGCCAGCGAGGTCGTCAGGCGCGCCGGGAACGGCGCCGTCTGCATCATCTGCAGCCGTACCCGGCGCACCGGCGGGCGCGGCCAGGTCGCCAGGTGCGGCCCGGCGATCCCGGTGTGCACCGCGCCGGGGCACAGGACGACAAGGTCGCCGTGGTGCCAGGCGCCGGTGTGGTCGCGCACGGCGTGGGGGGCGAGCTCAACCGCCTCCCGGCCCGGCAGCCAGGTGTATCCGGCCGGGCTGGACGCCAGGTGGGCACGCAGCGACCCGAGCACCTGGCGGGGCTCGACGATCGCGTCGCGGGTGCCCAGCAGCCCGCCGGTGAACTCGCCGCAGAGCGCGGCGTTGACCGCCCGGCAGTCCTGCGGCGTGAGCAGCTCGTATCCTCTCGGGCCAGCGTCGGGCAGCGACGCAGCCTCCTTGAGCAGGCCCAGCTCGGCCTCGTCGGCGGCCAGGGTGAGCGACGGGATGGCGCGGAAACCGGTGCCGGGCACCTGCGCGGCGATCTGTGCCCAGCGTGCCCGGGCGCGCAGCGCGAGTTCCAGCTCGGCGCCGGGCGCGCGGCCGCTCACCCAGATCAGCCCGAAATTGCGGACGCTGGCGCCGCGGGCGACGGGCTCGCGCTCGATGTGGACGACATGGTGCCCGCGCTGCCGGGCTTCCAGCGCGTGCATCATCCCGAGCACGCCGCCCCCGACCACCACCACCCGTTCCACCTGCCACACCCTTCCTGGCCTGGGTCACGACAGTCAATCCGCCGCCGGTGACGCGGCCGTGAACGGCAGCCGCCGCCCAGCCCAATGCCCGGCGGCGGAGAACCTGGCCCGCGGCTGATTCACTATGGACGGGCCAGGCGTCCTGCGCACAGGACGATGATGGTCCGGACGGTACCCACGCGCGGCGGGAGTGTCAGGTGGACGTGCTCGGAATCGACATCGGGGGCTCGGGGATCAAGGCCGCACCGGTGGACGTCGCCAGGGGGACCTTCACCGCGGACCGGGTCAAGGTGCCCACCCCGCGGCCCGCGCAGCCCACCGCTGTCGCGGAGGCCGTCAAGGGCCTGGTGACCACCTTCGGCTGGTCCGGGCCGGTCGGCGTCACCTTCCCAGGGGTGGTGGCCGGAGGGGTCACGTGGACCGCCGCCAATCTCGATCCGGCCTGGATCGGCCTGGACGCGCGGGCATTGTTCAGCGGGGCGACCGGGCTGACCCTCAGCATGCTGAACGACGCTGACGCGGCCGGGCTGGCCGAGATGAAGTTCGGGGCCGGGGCCGGCGAGCGGGGAACAGTGCTCTTGCTGACCTTCGGCACCGGGATCGGCAGCGCGCTGTTCATCGACGGCCTGCTGGTGCCGAACACCGAGTTCGGCCACATCGAGATCCACGGCAAGGACGCCGAGGAGCGGGCCTCCGAGCGCGCGCGGGAGCTGCACGACCTGAGCTGGGACAAATGGGCAGGCCGCGTCGATGAGTACCTCACCCACATGGAAGCCCTGGTATGGCCCAGCCTGTTCATCATCGGCGGCGGCATCAGCCGGAAGGCGGACAAGTTCATCCCGCTGCTGGCCAGCGTGCGGGCCCGGATCGTGCCGGCCAAGCTGCACAACGACGCCGGGATCGTCGGCGCGGCCATGGCGGCGGTGGCCAGAGCTGACCGGCGGCCGCCGGCTACCTGACCGGCTGCCCGGCGGCGCGCAGGGCGTTTTTCACGTCGGGGATGCGCAGCTCGCCGAAGTGGAACACGCTGGCGGCGAGCACGGCATCGGCACCCGCCTCGACCGCGGGCGGGAAATGGGCGAGCCCGCCGGCCCCGCCGCTGGCGATGACCGGGACGGTGACGGCCGCCCGCACCGCCCGGATCAGCTCGAGGTCGAACCCGGCCTTGGTGCCGTCAGCGTCCATCGAGTTGAGCAGGATCTCACCGACGCCGAGCCCGGCCGCGCGGGCCGCCCACTCGACCGCGTCGATGCCGGTGCCCCGCCGGCCGCCGTGGGTGGTCACCTCGAACCCGCCGCGCCCGGCGGCACGGCGGGCATCCACCGACAGCACCACGCACTGCGAGCCGAACCTGTAGGCCGCCTCGGCGAGCAGCTCCGGCCGGGCGATGGCCGCGGTGTTCAGCGAGACCTTGTCCGCCCCGGCCCGCAGCAGCCGGTCCACGTCGGCGGCGCTGCGCACGCCGCCACCGACCGTGAGCGGGATGAACACCTGCTCGGCGGTGCGGCTCACCACCTCGTACATGGTCTCGCGGCCGCTGGATGAGGCGGTGATGTCCAGGAACACCAGCTCGTCGGCGCCGTCGGAGTCGTAGGCGGCGGCCAGTTCGACCGGGTCCCCGGCGTCGCGCAGCCCGCGGAAGTTGACCCCCTTGACCACCCGCCCGCCGTCCACGTCCAGGCAGGGAATGACCCGTACCGCGACGCTCACGGCGCCCCCGCGGCCGGTGCCGTCACGCGGTGCCGTCACGCGGTGCCGATCCCCGGCATGTAGGCGTCCGCCTCGACCTCGATCAGCATCCGGGGGTCGACCAGCGCCGCGACCTCGACCATCGTGGTGGCGGGCCGCACGTCCCCGAACGCCGCACCGTGTGCGCGGCCGTACTCCTCCCAGCGGGAGATGTCGGTGACGAACATCCGGGTCCGCACCACGTCTGCCAGGCCCGCGCCGAGGCGCTCCAGGGCCTGCGCCACGTTGGCGATCGCCTGGGTGGTCTGCGCGCCGGCGTCGCCCTCGTGCACGACCGCGCCGCCCGCCACCGAGGTGCAGCCGGCCACGAACGCGAAGTCGCCAGCGGCCACGGCCCGGCTGTAGCCCGCGACCGGCTCCCACGGAGTCCCGCTGGAGATCCGCCGCGTCATGACGCGACCGCCGCGAGCGCCTGCTCCAGCGTGAACGCGCCCGCATACAGCGCCTTGCCCACGATCGCCCCCTCCACCCCGAGCGGCGCCAGTGCCGCGATCGCCCGCAGGTCGGCCAGGCTGGCCACGCCGCCGCTGGCGATCACCGGCCGGCCGGTGGCCGCGCACACCCGGCGCAGCAGGCCCAGGTTCGGGCCGGTGAGCGTGCCGTCCCTGGTGACGTCGGTGACCACGAAACGGGCACAGCCGTCGGCGTCGAGCCGGGCGAGCGTCTCACCGAGATCTCCCCCCTCCTGCGTCCACCCCCGGGCGGCGAGCCGGTCCCCCCGCACGTCGAGCCCGACGGCGACTTTCTCGCCGAACTCGGCGATCACCGCCTGGACCCAGTCCGGCCGCTCCAGCGCGGCGGTGCCGATGTTGACGCGCGCGCAGCCGGTGGCCAGCGCGGCGGCGAGCGAGGCGTCGCCGCGGATGCCGCCGGACAGCTCGACCGCGATGTCGAGCCGGCCCACCACGTCGGCGAGCAGCTCCGCGTTGGAGCCACGGCCGAACGCGGCGTCCAGATCGACCAGGTGGATCCACCGCGCACCGGCCGCCTGCCAGGCCAGCGCGGCCTGCAGCGGGTCGCCGTAGCTGGTCTCGGTGCCCGCCGCCCCCTGGACCAGCCGGACCGCCTGCCCGCCGGCCACGTCCACCGCGGGCAGCAGGGTCAGGCTCATACCCCTGCCTCCCTCGCGGTGCGTCGCGCCGGAGGCGCGCCAGCCAGCACTTCGCTTGGTCGCGCCGGAGGCGCGCCAGCTAGCAGGGCGGGAGGCGGGTCCTCGGCGCCGGAAGCGCGCCACCTGGTGGCATGGCCCGGCGCCTGCGGCGATCCGGGCAGGTCCGAGTTTGACAGAAACGGCCTCATCGCAGCGTCTCCAGCCAGTTGGCCAGCAGGGCCGCGCCGGCGTCGCCGGACTTCTCGGGGTGGAACTGGGTCGCGCACAGCGGGCCGTTCTCGACCGCCGCGACGAACGGCTCGCCGTGGGTGGCCCAGGTCACCAGCGGCGGGGTCATGTGCGGGGACGGCTCCAGGCCGAACGCGCGGGCGGCGTAGGAGTGGACGAAGTAGAACCGCTCCCCCGCTATCCCGGCCAGCAGCCGCGAGCCCGCCGGGGCCTGCACGGTGTTCCAGCCCATGTGCGGCAGCACCGGGGCGGTGAGCCGCTCCACCGTGCCCGGCCACTGGCCGCATCCCTTGGTGTGCACGCCGTGCTCCACTCCCTCGCCGAACAGCACCTGCATGCCGACGCAGATACCCAGCACCGGCCGGGACCCGGCCAGCCGGCGGTCGATCAGCTGGTCGCCGCGGATCTCGGCCAGCCCGGCCATGCAGGCCGCGAACGCGCCCACGCCGGGCACCACCAGTCCATCGGCCGCCAGCGCCGCGCCGAAGTCCGCTGTCACGTCGGCGTCCGCGCCGGCCCGCGCCAGCGCCTTCTGCGCCGAACGCAGGTTCCCCGAACCGTAGTCCAGCACCACGACCCGTGGCCGGCGGGTCAAAGGACGCCCTTGGTGCTGGGCACGCCCGGCGCCCGGGGGTCCGGCGCCACCGCCGCACGCAGCGCCCGTGCCACCGCCTTGAACTGGGCCTCGACGATGTGGTGCGGGTTGCGCCCGGTCACGCTCAGGTGCAGGCAGATGCCGGCCGCCGCGGTCAGCGACTCGAAGAAGTGCCGGGTGAGCGTGGTGTCGTAGGTCCCGATGAGCGGCGCCATGCCGTCCGGTTCGGAGTGCACCAGGTAGGGCCGCCCGGACACGTCCACGGCCGCCCGGGCCAGCGTCTCATCCAGCGGCACCGCGGCGTCGCCGAACCTGCTGATGCCGGACTTGTCCCCCAGGGCCTCCCGCAGCGCCTGGCCGAGGGTGATCGCGGTGTCCTCGACCGTGTGGTGCGCGTCGATCTCGGTGTCGCCCTCGGCCGTGACCGCCAGATCGAGCAGGCCGTGCTTGGCGAGCTGGGCGAGCATGTGGTCGAAGAACGGCACGCCGGTGGCCACCCGGGCGGTGCCGGTGCCGTCGAGGTCAAGCTCGACCACCACCGAGGTCTCCTTGGTAACCCGCTCCAGCCGGGCAGAGCGGCTCATGGGCGTGCCTCCTCACGGGCGCTGGCGAGCACGGGCAGCAGCGCGGCGCGGAACGCGTCCATCTCGGCCGGTGTCCCGGCGCTCACCCGCAGCCAGCCGGGCGGGCCGATCTCCCGGACCAGCACCCCCCGTTCCAGCAGCGCCTGCCAGATCGCGTGTGCGTCACCGAACTCGCCGAACAGGGCGAAGTTCGCGTCGGAGTCCGCCACCGTGAGCCCCTGCCGCCGCAGCCAGCAGACCAGCAGGTCACGTTCGGCGCGCAGGGCCTGCACCGTGGCCAGCGGCTCGGCGGCGTGCGCGAGCGCGGCCCTGGCCACCGCCTGGGTGGGGGCGGACAGGTGATAGGGCAGCCGGACCAGCAGCAGCGCCTCGATCACCGCCGGGTCGGCGGCCAGATACCCCACCCGGGCGCCGGCCAGCGCGAACGCCTTGGACATGGTGCGGGTCACCACCAGCCGCGGATAGCGCGGCAGCAGCGAGAGCGTGGCCGGCGCCCCGTCCCGGGCGAACTCGGCGTACGCCT